>Ga0335071_10001182_pt1 | contig 28168 bp, 27 predicted proteins | sample Lox_Sample_15_FD_206724 | JGI IMG/M metagenome (GOLD analysis project Ga0335071, IMG submission 206724) | Soil microbial communities from Loxahatchee National Wildlife Refuge, Florida, United States - Lox_Sample_1.5 | ecosystem: Environmental > Terrestrial > Soil > Wetlands | place: USA...
AAATTTTTCTTGGAGAAATCGTTTCCACAATCACTGAAGAAAAATTCTTAACTGAAGGAGCGGTTGATCCTAAAAAAGTCAACCCATTGCTGCTATCTCTCAATGACAGATTCTACTATGAATTAGGTGAAGCCAAAGCAAAAGCGTGGTCAGTTGGCAAGAATTATAAACCATAAATTGAATATGTAAATTGTAGATCGGCGCACTTTGAGGTCAGAATACTAAGTTCATTACAAACTGACGAGTTTATCTGATTGCAGACCTTGTAATTTAGACAAAGGGTCTCAGAAAGTCTTTTCATCTCCAAACGCAGATTCCGAAAAAGAATCGGTCAACCAAATCCATCCATTATCTGTTGGAAACTTTTAGAGTCAGAATCGTGGAAAGATATGTTGTGAAAACTTGTTAGCGTTCGTAGCGTTAAAATGGGGCTGTGATCGCTTCAAAAAATTGTCTCGCAATTTCGAGTCCCGTTAGTGCAACTGAATTGCTTTTCTTTGCAGCAGCGCATTTACTGCATCCGCGAGAGCCTCGCAAGCAAACCATCGATCCTCCAAGGAGCCATCCGTTTCCATGTTTTCGGTTCTTTTCTGAGCATCCTTTAGTCGATGAAGATACGGATCCCGTTTGCTCTCGAATTCGTCTCGAAGTCTTTTTGTGCTTTCCTTAAAATCCAAGATGGCTAATTCAAGAGTTCTTTGGGCATCAGATAAAGCTTGGACTGCTGCCAGTTCTCTTTGCTCTCTGTCCTTTCGTGAAACGCCCCTAAAAAACCCCGTTCTCATATGTAATACTTCATTTAAGCCTTTTTTAAGGCGACCTACGATGCTGTAAAGACGTTTTATTTCCGTATTTTTTTGTTGTTTAATCTCTCTTGCCCTTGTAAGGTAGTCTTTTTTGATTCGCTCAAGTTGAGTCTTGGAGTCGGCAATACATCTTAATTCCAACTCCAGAGTTGTCTCCTTGTACCGTTTTTCTTCAAGTTGCGTTTGAACAGTAGAGATTATTTGTGATCGTTCATTCACGAATATTTCGTCGACGCTAATGTTGGGGTTCGATTCAAACTCATACAAGACATTTTCTAAGGTTAATAGCCAACGTTCGAAATGTTCACTGAAAGGGTAAAAACCAAACCTTTGATTTCCAAGAATATGTAGCCGCTGAAGTGTTCCGTCAATTACTTCTTTTGCAGTGGCAACATGGTTCGCTTCTTCCGAAGAGCTGCCCGTACATCCGCGCTTTTGTTCTTTTTTCTTACTCTTTCCGCGTTCGCCCTTCCCATATTTGCGACTAGCACTTCTGCGCTTTATTCGAGGTTGATATCCCATGAGCGGCCCCTATCTTTGTTGAATACTATTTTCCAATTAGTTGTACCTTTTGCTTGATACAGGCCAAGTTAAGTAAGACAGAAAGCTGGATTTCTATTAGCACATCAATTGTATCTCGAGAATACTGATTTCGCCTTCATAACCAATATTTTCAAGAAATTGCAATGTCATTGTTTGCAAGCTGTTAAGCATGCATCGCTCAAGTTACCTAACAAAAGCAGTAGTAATAGCCATTTTCATAATGGTAATACTAACTCCTTTGTGCATATCTGCTTCATATGGTCTCCAATTAACCAATACTTCAGAATACAGTAACAATGTTTTCACAATCATTAATTCACCTAGAGGAAATTATACCTACATTACGAAGCCTATATTCCCGGTTATGATCAATGACTCTCAAATTGCCTTGGGCGAAAACTGGACAATCATATGTCCCCTACAAGCAAATCACAATTACCATATCTATTGCTACGGGGATTGGATAAACATCTCATCCCAAGCAAAGACCGATTACGATTTCAAAGTTTATGATCCAAACGGAAATTTGGTGAGCTCACATACTCAATCCGCTGGTTTTCCACCTCACCTAGGTACAACCACTGTTGATCCTCTTTTCACTCCTACTTTATCTGGCAATTATTCATTTGTAATAATTAACAACCCGTTGAACAGTCAAGGGGCTCAACAAGCAACTTTTATGATTATTGAAAATCTACAGCCAAATCAATGGTACACAAGTTACGTTGAGGGTAGAATTGACCATGGTTCGAGCTTATACACAATTAGAGCGTATGAATTTGTTACCAATGCAACACAAATTGAGTTGTTCGTCCAAGTTCCTTATTCGCTAGATATCTACGAAGCCAGGCTTTACCTTATGAATAACGCTCAATCACAGCTTCTGCTTTCCTACCCTCTTCCTTGGGAACCTGGACTCTACGGCAACTTAAGTGGTTCTTCAGGAGGCTATAATTTTGACAGCACGGGATATAGAGGCGTTTCTTATGCGAGTTGCGAATACATGGGACAAGACTTGATCCTAAACTACACTCCATCAAGTACTGGACTTAATCTCTACCACTTGGTCTTAATCGGCGAACAGGGGTCCGGAAATGCAAGTATTCTGATGAAAACGGACTTTGAAAACCAAACATTAACTGCCTTGGCTACCCCAGCTAGAGTTTTTCCGGGTAATCTGACTCAAATCTCTTACACTTCGGGGAACGATACCTTGAAATCGGCGCAGCTTACTTACACAATCGACAATTGGACGACTGCTAAAACTGTCGCAATGATAGTTAACAATCAAACAATAAATGCAACAATTCCCGCTCAAAGTTTAGGTTCATTGGTGCAATATCAAATTAATGCAACAGATGTATTAATGAATACATTGGTCACTTCGGGTAACTTCACGGTGAAAGAGCAACCGACTCTCAACATATCTGCCGTCAAAGACGAAATAAAACTTGGCGAAAACATTACAATAGTGGGAAATCTAACTCCAAATAATAATGACTCAACTGTTCAAGTACAGTTTGCTGACGCCAATTCGACCCAAAGCGTGAACTGCACAGCGAGCGGCAATGGAACTTTTGTGGCAAGTTTCAAACCTGGTACATCAGGGCTTTGGGCGATTCTTGCAACTTCGCCTGAAACCCCGACTTCTTACAGGTGTGACAGCCTACAGTTGACTGAAATGGTTGCTGAACCTCCAATTTACGTTAGATATTCCCTATTCATCACGATTGCCCTTGTGGCTATTGTGGCAGTCGGTGGTGTAGTATATTTCGTAAAATTCAGGGAAAAATGATTGTTGACAAGGGACATCGCTGTTCTAAATTTTGTAACTACTTTCGAAAAAAGCAGAACAGGTATATTCTTGTTGGAAGTATTTTTTCCAACGTCACTGAATGAATAAGTGTTAATGAGTTGTGAGGCTTTCAGGCGGAGTTCCATCGGCTAAGGGCTTGTTGTCTTTTCTTTTGCTCTTTGAGCTTCTGGGTTTCATTGAACAGCACGATTGCTTGAGTGAATTGGACATTGTATTCCTTGATTGATTCTTGCATTCCTTGTGTCCATTTAATGAGGTGTGGATAGAACGGAACGATTCGGTTCGTAGCCGGTTCATGGTCAAACCAGAACTCCTGGTACGAACTTGTGTTGCCGCTTGCGATAACATGGAACTTGAATTCTTCAAGTATTACCCCTAAGTGACCCAAAGCTCTTCTTACCGCTCGATCAAGAATTTCCGGGTACTTGTCGGCCACTTGTGTGTACTGCTCTATTGAGTCATGTAAATGTGGTCTTAAGTGCCACCATAATTCAGGATTGTCCAACTCGTCTCTTACAGTTTTTTCGCTTGATCCTACCAATTTTCTGATTTTGTTTTTCATATCGGTTAATTTTTCTTCACTCATGCTCAATGTTATTTCAGAGTGCTTGGCAATGTATTCCGCGGCTGTTTCTTGATACCATTTAGAAGCAAAAATTATTGTTTCGACTGTAAATTGAGTTTTTAGTTTTTCCATTTGCGAGCAAAGAGGCACCAGTTCAGACTCTTTTCTTCGAATAAGTAGGTCAAAATCTTCGCTCAAATATAGAATCCATCCATTGCTCTTCCAAACGCTTTAGCATTATTTTTCTTTATAATAGTTAATGTAATAAAGCCTTTTTGCTATGACGCATTTGACCTGAACTCTATGATTCGAGGTAATAAATGGTTAATGAGAGTTTTTGAATTTATTTGATTAGTTGCGATCTATTTGTTACCATCAGTTAGCATTTCAAATAGTATGTAATTTCTACACCATACAAATCCTATTATCTGAAAAACCGGACATGATACTTCATCAGACGCTAAATGCTCTAGCAGACTTCAAAAAATAGGTGAAAAATTTGGGCACAGAAATTCGCAGTTTCTCATCCCTAAAGGAATTAACAGAATTCCTTACGGACCAAACAAGCCAATTCCGAGGACTGTACGAGGACTATAGCCAATGGCTAGGGACGTTGCTGCGCGACTTCGAAGCGGCTCATAAGAATGAAGAATGGTTCCAAAAATCGGCCGCATTGCAAAAAAACATGCGGGCTCAATCAAAGAAACCTGTAGAGCCAACTGATAAGAAGGGAACAAAGAAAGGCAAAGGAGCAGAAGCATCGTCTTGTTGGGTTCAATCTGGCGATATTTCAATTTCATTTACAGAGCAGGGACAAAGCGAAATCTTGTTTGAAGCAATTGAAAAGATTAACATTAAGATTCAAGAGAATGAGAAATTTAAGGTATCGGTTCAACAACTTTCTCGTTTGGGACTAGGAACTACCGTGAACTACATAGTTTACATCGAGGAAGACATTCCTAAGAAGATAGTTCTGAAACCAAAAGCAAATGCAAAAGGAGATGAAGCTTTCAAATTCATTACTGCTCTTTCCATACCTGCCTATTACAGTAGTAGTGACAACACATAATCTCGATGGCCAGCAGTCTGCTGAATGCGCACAAGTTAAATATCAAGATATATGAAACTATGTAGAGAGGAATAAACCGTAAGTCCACAGTACTCTGTCTCTGGAGTGATAGTGACAATTAGTTTAACTAGTTTACAGGGCGAAAAAACGGGCGAATATCACTCGAATGAATCATTGTTTTTTGATGTCAACGCGAAATTGGAAGAACAAAAGAAAAGCGTTAATCAAGTAACGCTTAATTTTGACCTTTCAATTTCAACTAAGCCAAATGTTGTCAAATATCTAACTACCGGTTCAGTAACTTTGGTTGGAAAACCAGATGACATTAGAAAGAAGCTTGAAGTCAATCCGAAAACAAAAATTCCTCAAATACTTTTTGCAATTTACCAACATGTCTTCAATTCAATCTATATGTTGTCATCCAATCTGAACGCCCCGTATCCGCCACCTGACCTTCTTCATCCGATGGCGGAGAAAATACAGATATTATCAAGCTCGTCAGAAAGTCAATCCTCTAATGAACAACCAGAGGCTCCAGCAACTGCGCCCTCTTCACAGCCTAAACCCCCAGAGAAACAATCGACCAAATAATGCACCATTAAAATGAGCTAAGTTGTTAATGCTCGATTTCAAATCTTAGATTTGATCTTTTCAACGAAATAACAAAAAATTTTTCCTAAGCTTTTCGGAATAGTTGCAAAACCGGCAATAGTCCTGAAATAAGAATAACCTATTTAACCTTTTTTCGGGGGTTGTTTTCAATAAGGAGAAGGATTATTTGCAGTCAACTGTAGCGACTTTACTCTTAGTAACCACAGCGGTTGTGCTTGTTTGCGTTGTTGTTAACTACAGCGTAACTGTTATGGAACAAAGTCTCAATTCGCAAGACATTCCTCAATTGGGTAGCGTAAGAAATCTAGAAAACAATCTGTTAAACCAGACTAGCCAACTGTTGAATGAAACTCAACCTCAAATACCTGATCCATCTTCACCATAACGGCTTCTTCCTGACAAATACAGCTTTTCAGCTTTTCATAATTTTCTAAAATGTGGAAATTAGCAATCTGGTTTCTGGATTCATAAATCCTAATACGGTCAATTGCTTTATTCCATTGTAGAAGATTCATGTCTACCCCCACACCAGACAGCTCAAGGTTCGATGCCGAGAATGCGACTACGATGACAGGAGATTTCTTGAAAAGGTTAGGGTACAAGGGGAATTGGCAGCCAATGAAGGTCACTCTAGATGGGGAATTATACATCGTAGAAATGATGTTCCAGAAACTTTCGGCTAAAGTTCAAATAAACTCTAAGACGAAAGAAATAAAAGAATATGAGCTTCAGGAAGGGGAAGTGGCATCAAATTCTCCGTTTAAGTCTAAGAAACTGCTTTTTCTTATTGCTGCGGTTGGCGCTGCCATTGCAATGGCAAAATTGATGGGCGCCTTCTAGAATGACGGAAAACGTTTTTCCTTTTTTAATGAATTTAGCGTTTTTACAATTGACATTTCTGATCTGAATTGTAAACAAAGTTTGCAAACGATCTTCTGTGACTTTGGATTCACCACATAGTTTTCTATCCTCTGCTATGTTCAGCTGCCATGTTTTGTAACTTAAATCTTAATATTGCATATTCATTCTGAGTAGTTAGCGCCTGTAAACAATCCATTTATTTATTGACCCCGTCCTTCGTGCTAGGGCGCGACTATGAGAAGATCTAAACTCGAAATTTACATAACGGTCTTGGAAGCGCTAGCACTAGATGGCCCCATGAGACTTAATAGAATCACATGTAAGACCAACCTGAACTATGTATTTCTAAAGAGAGTCGTTCATGACCTTAGAGATAGACAACTTGTTGAAGAAAGAAAAATCAACAATTCTTTTATCTACTCGGCAACTCCGAAAGCAAAATTAGCGCTTACGCAATTTAATGACATGAGCCAAAGTTTCCCATTCTTGAAGAATGCATGGACTTTCTAGACAACTTTACTCTGATCCACATTTTCTCAAAGACGAAAATACCCGGAAAATTTTTGCCAATGATTCAAAAATGAGAATGGGAAAGAATTTGGTCGCCTCAATTTTAACAATTAGAAAAATTAGCTGAGTGCTTGCAGTTAAGCTCTACAAGTTAGTAACAATAAGAAAGTATTATTGAGCCGGCATTGATGCGGAAAGGGCTTCGGAACTTTTCTGAATTTCCTTGGTCACACTCGAGAGCATCTTTATCCGGTTTTCTAACTTGCGTTTTTGTGCACTTGTTAAGTTTTTGAATTTTGGCACAATGTCTGTGACAATTGCCGTCATTAGGTCGCGGTTTCTCGTCTCGCTTAGATCTTTTAGTTCAACATGACCATCTTCAAACTGCAAAATCAGATGTCCCGTTGGGTCAACATGAGCTTGAGTCACATCGCCCAATTGAGCTGGAAGCGCTAGTTGATTTACTGGTATAGAAGAGGCTATTGGCTGCACAAGTTTTAGGAAGGAGGCGAAGAATTGGCTAACTAGTATTTTCTCTTCGGAACTAAGTTCGCTTATTTGGCCAATGTCATCGGCAGTGCTTTTTAGAGATTCGACAAGTTCCTGGATTGATACTTGTTTTTTCTTCTCCGATTGCTTAACTTCTGGTGAAGAGGAAATTTGCACTGGCTCTTCCTTTATCACTGCTTGGGTCATAGTTGATCAAATGACTCATCGTTATTCGTGCTGAAAAGTGCTTGTATGTCTCAAAGTTTACGCATAAATCGCAAAAGTTTTTGGAAGCCTTAAGCTCTGGGTCTGATTTTCCTAAATATGTTTAATTTGGTTAAAGACTAGAAATTTGTCGTCCTAAAATTAGATTGTGAGAGTAACCGTACTAACGTAGAAAAAGAAGAAGGTTAACTTCTCTCTTTGTTTTCTAGAAAACTTTGGAGAATTTTCGTCCTTTGGTCAATTACTTCTTGGAGGTCATTCTTCATTTTTTCTGTAACTTCGGCCATTGCTGTGGATTCTGCGACTAAGGTGTTTGAATTCCGTCCGACGATTTCAACCTCTGACAATATTTCTTTGGCCGAATTCTCGATTTTTGCTGCATCATCAACGACGCTCCATGCAAGTTTTGCCATTTCTTTAGCCTCGCCGACAACGTCTTCGGTGACCCTGGCAACTTGCTCTGCTGTTCCAGAAACATCTTTTGCTATGGCCGCCATTTCTTCAGAGGCCGCTGTTTGTTCTTCAATTGCTGAAGAGGCTTCTTGTGATGCTGATGAACTCTCTTCCGCGATGCTGGCGACTTCTTCGATTGTTTTTGCGACTGTGTTTAATGCTTCGATTCCGCGACCGACGCCGTTTGCAAGATTGTTAACTTTTCCTGTCATATCGCCCATTATTTTTGCGATGCCTTCAGATTCTTTTATAGCTCCAGAAACTACACTTGCGCCTTCAGTTGCTCCCAATTGGGACTGTTGGGTGATGTTACTTGTTTGATTTCCTGCCTCTTTAATACCCTTGACGAGATTGATTGCTGATCCAGCTGCCACTTTTGATTGTCCCGCGAGACCTTTTACTGCGTCCGCGACAACAGCGAAGCCTCTTCCTGCTTCTCCTGCTCTAGCGGCTTCGATTGCGGCGTTTAACGCGAGCATATTTGTTTGTCCTGCGATGTCTGACACGGAACTTGCCATTTGTCCAACTTGTTCAACGGAATTAACCATTGATGTGACAGCGTCAGATACTTTCGTGATATTATTTTTAATATTCTCTATCGCCACGAGTCCTTTTTGGCCCTTTTCGTTAGCCTCATTCGACTTCTTTAATGCCTCTACTGTGACCGCTGACGCTTCTCTAGCTATGATTTCTGCTTCATCCATAACTTTCTTTAGTGCATCGGTGCTTTTTGCAGCGCTTTGCGATAGATCGGCTAGTTTTTGTGCTCCAACAGACACCTGCTGAGAGGCACCGCTCACTTGCTGCATGCCAATTGCCATTTGGTTAGAAACATTAGCTGCTTGCTTGCCCATTTCGACTACTTTTGAAGTTGACTTCGATGCATTGTGCGCATCTGTAGCTACCTTGTTTGCGACCATCTCAACATTCTTTGCGTTAACGCCTACTTGACTTCCAATCTGTGTGGCGGTCATCGCTAACTCAGCAACTTTTTTGGCGGCTTCTTCTGCTTGATACGCCAGCTCTGCAGCTTTGGCGGCGTTTTGAATTGTTACATCTGCAGTCTCGTTAATTTTTTGGGCACTTGATATTGATTCCTGGAGAGCTTCTATAATTTGTTCTTGAAGTTTTTTATTGTCTTCTCTTAGTTGCTTGTTTTCTTTCTCCAGCTTTGACAGTCGTTTTTCTGATCCTGAACTATGTTCTTCAATTTGTTCTTGAGTCAAACGTTAACACCTTCAGTTGAAGTGGCAATATCATTGTCTTCAAATTAGTTATAATAGCTTGTGAACTGCTCATATGAATGTTGAATTCAGTTTGGTAACTCTTATTATTGGTAATTTTTTTTTGCGTTTGAAAGCAACTAATTTTCTCGTTTAGACGCGCTTTTTATCTTTGATTGCGTTGAAAAATGAAGGAAGTGTGCCGCAGTCAACCAACGTATATTTGTTTTTTGGGTTTTTTGCTATTTTTGATAGATGAGAAGAAACTAAACTTATACGTAGACTTTGTCCGCACTGAATTATGCTGATATTTCTGGAGCGCAGTTTGATGTGTCGACCCATCTTTTTCCTGCATCGGTAAGTTGCTTACGAAATTCTGGGCTTGGAATCATTAGCATAAAACCATTTGCTGTGCTTTTGTCTCGCTTGAATTGCATTTGGAAGATTAAGGCTGATTTTGATATAATCAATTGTTTTGCAAGGAAAACGTCGATCACAGCCTCGAAATAGTCAGTGAAAACGTGAGGTTTTGATGGAACAATTGTTAATTCTACGAAGTTTGCTATCGCGCTGTAGAACGCGCAGAGCATTATGGACCCCATTTCCTCGACGGCTGATATGACAATCTCTTGACTAGCAGGCGTTGGGTAATTGGTCATGACCGCGGCAATTTTTTTTGCTTCTTCAGAGTCAAAGACAATCAAAGAGTCGCACCCAGGTTCATTTGCTAGCTGCATGTGGACGGCTGTTACGACATTATCTGGTGCTCCGCACAATCTTGCAACTAGGTGAGGCGGTCCTGTTTCAAGTTTTGGTACGCTAATTTGAATAGATTGTTTTGTTAGCTTAGACAGAACAGTGGCTGCATGTCCAGCTCCAATGTTTCCTAGTTCAGTGAGTATGCGGAGATCTGTGCACATGGACAATGCTTCCAACAGTTTCTCTGGCTCGAAGGGTTTGACAACAAAGCTTTTTGCACCTGCTTTCATGGCGTCATTGACTAAGTTGTTTTCGTCCAAGGCGCTGCAGATGACCACCTTCGCTTGAGGATCTTCAGCAACTATTTTTCTCAGTGCATCGAGTCCTGTCTTTGCGATTTTTCCTTCGCCCATCACAATATCTAACAGCAGGATATCTGGTTTAAGCAATTGATATTTCTCTATTGCTTCGTCTCCATTGGATGCTTCGCCTATAACTTCATAACCAGATTCATCAAGGATTCTTTTTAACAGGTTGCGCATATAGACGCTGTCGTCCGCTACGAGGATTGTGGCCATTGCTATTTCATCTCTTTTTGGTGATAAAGTCTAGGTGATAACTATTTACCATTTATGAATTTCAAGTTCATTTTTGGAGTAGTGTGAAGGTTATATTCATAATTAGAATATTTTATTTTGATAAATTCTTTTTCACATACGCGATGTTTATTTTGCAACAATTTAAGGGATGTGGAAGTAACAAACCAATTAACCAAGTTACAAAGGTGGGGGTTCTCCTTCTGAGAAGGCCTCATCTTTGAAAATGATCAGTTGCAGGCTTTCATTATCTCTTTCGGAATTTGCTCCAAAGAAGCGACAATATCAACACACCCTGTCTGAAAGGCAATTCTAGGCATGCCGAAAACGACGCTAGTTTTTTCATCTTGAGCGATTGTTGTTCCGCCTTTATTCTTTATTGCTTTAATCCCCTGAGCGCCGTCTGATCCCATTCCTGTTAAGACGACTCCAACGTTCTTGGAGTCATAAACCTCTGCTGCAGAGATCATCAATACATCTCCGGAGGGTCGAACATAGTTAACGGGAGGATTGATGTTTAGGCTAATTCTTTTTTCCCTATTGACAACCATGTGAAAACCTCCTGGAGCGATCAAAGCAAACCCTCGTTGAATCTGGTCGCCATCTTCAGCTTCTTTGACTTGAATTTGGCACGAGTTGTTGAGTCCTTGTGCGAAGAATTTGGTAATGCCTTTTGGCATGTGCTGAACAATCAATACCGGCGGAGTGTCAGCAGGAAGACTCTTTAGAATGTGCGCGATGGCGGGAGGACCCCCCGTGGATGCTATTATAGAAATTATTTTTTCGCAGTTTTTAGGGAATGAAAGTAGGTTTTCATGACCTTTCGGTTTGGCAGGGGCAATATTGGCCGAGGCAACCTCCTTAATTTTTGCAATCAACTCGTTCTTGATAGCGTCCATGTTGAGAGATATTGCTCCGGATGGTTTAGCAACATAGTCGATTGCTCCGTATTCTAGTGCCTTTAAAGCAAATTGGGTTTCCTTTTGAGTTAAGGCACTAATCATTATAATGGGTACGGGGTTTGACTCCATGATTTTTTGAACCGCAGTTAGTCCATCCATTTTGGGCATTTCAATATCCATTGTTACAACGTCAGGGTGTAGCATCGCAATTTTTTTTAGTGCTTCTTCCCCGTTTCTCGCCGTTCCTATTACTGATACCTGGTAGTCAGATTGCAAAATGTCCGTAAGAATTTTCTGCATAAATAATGAGTCGTCAACAACGAGCAACTTGATTTGTTTCAATTGCAATCGCGGCAGCCCACATAGGTAAAAACTGAAGATTTTTTATTTGATCTGACTTTGAGTTTGAATTTCGAAACCTCGGGGTTCTTCTTTGATTGTTGGAATTTCCCGCGAGGCGAGCTTTATGAAGTCAAGCAGAATAATGAGGTCTTTGTCATGTTTTGCGACACCTAGCACCGCTTCTGACTTGTCTACGATTAGATTGTCACTGTTTACCTCGATGTCTCTTTTGGGAAGAGTTAGAACTTCCATAACTGAATCGACAATTATGCCGACAGGATGTTTATCTTGGGCAATAATCATGATGTTGGATTTCTCGTCTTTCTTAGTGTTTATTCCAAAGCGCCTGCGAAGATCTATTACAGGTATCACTTCGCCTCGTAGGTTTGTAACTCCCTTCACGTAATCCGGGGCATAAGGGACAGGCGTTACGCCTTCGAAGTTTTTAACTTCACGAACCTGATTAACGTTGACGCCGTATAATACATCATCAAGCGTAAACGTTAACATTTGCATTTCTTCGTTTGAGCCTATTTGGGAACTCGCACTTGCCATCATAAATCACCTGTGACAGTATACTCTGACAAGGTGAGTTATCGAAATGTCTTATATGTTCATTATGAAAAACTACTATGGATTTCAGATTATTAATAAGAAATTAGGTTGGAGCTAAACAATGTAATTTGGTTTTCTGGCAATGGATGACTGATTTGCTAACCATTCATCGCTCATAAGGCACCACTTTGAATTAGCTCCATCTATTTGAAGCACCATTATTAGGTCCAATTTATCAAGTTTTGCATACTCCATCAGGGCTTCGTAAATATTTTTAGTTATCCCAATATCTATCTCTTTGTATACATTGTCCGCCACCTGTTTGGCATGAAAAACGGCTCTGATTTCATCCGCGCCTTCCTTAATTTTGACATTCACGCCTCTGACATAGTAAATTTTTTCGTTGTAGCTTAGGATGACGTTACGAGCATTTTCGGATTTCACTTCGGTGTGCTCCAATTTGGTTACCCTCGTTTCTAAGTAATATCTGAAATGAACACTATAGATAACCCGCCTATAAGACGATATTACGATTTTCGATTTGTTAAAAATTCTTATAAAGAACTATATTTGACTGATATATCAACAAGTTAGAAAACGGCCCAAAAACTATCAAGATTCAGTATCGAGCTTTTTCTTTGTTGCCTTATTCATGAATTGTGCTACATCCAACACTAATACCACTTGCCCGTCGCCAAGAATTGTAGCTCCGCTAATCCCCTTTATTTTAGCCAGTGTTTCATTTAGAGACTTGACCAGAATATCTTGCTGAAGTAAAACTGAGTCAACTACTAACCCGATTTTTGCGTTTTCATTTCCAAGGTACACTATTAGAAGTTCAAACTCTTCTTCGTTTGAATCGGGCAGGCTTAGGAGCTGATGTAAATGGATAATTGGAATAACTTGGTTTCGCAAAAGTATTGCTTTGGTTTTTCCCAGTGATTTTACCTGGCTCTTTTTAACCCGCACGATTTCTGAAACTTGACTCGTTGGTATGGCGAATGTTTGGGTCGCGTCTTTAACCAGGATTGCCTGAATGATGGCCAATGTTATCGGCAGTTTTATAGTGGTCTTTGTGCCTTGGCTGACTTGACTTTCAATCTGCACTGTACCGCCAAGTGCCGAAATTTTTGTTTTAACGACGTCCATCCCTACGCCTCGACCGCTTGTGTCTGTAACAACTTTAGCTGTGGAGAACCCTGGCAAAAATATCAGATTAATGAGCTGGTCTTTGCTCATTTTTTCTAATTCTAAAGAAGTTGCAAAGCCTTTTTTCAATGCCGATTCTTTTATCTTCTCAGGGTCTATGCCTGCGCCATCGTCCATGACTTCAATTATAACTTGGTTTCCATTTCGCTGGGCTAACAGCGTAATTTTCCCGGTTTCAATTTTGCCTGAACTCCTTCTATTATCTGGGCTTTCTATTCCATGATCAATACTGTTCCTTAGCAAATGAATTAAAGGCTCCCCAATTTCATCAAGGACTGTTCTGTCAACCTCGATACTTCGCCCTTCCATTAATAGTTCGATTTTCTTGCCTTTTTTCATTGATAAGTCCCTGACAAGCCGGGGAAACCTGTCAAATATTTGACTCACAGGTACCATCCGAACTTCCATAACAAGATTCTGCAGATCGGAAGTTAACCGGTCAATGTTTTCGGTTATTCTTTTTAAGGAATCATTGCGGCTGTCCGTGGTCATTTGAAGCAAGGCAATTTTGTTAATTACAAGTTCGCCTACCCAGTTCATTAGTTTGTCCAGTTGGTCAAATTTTACCCGAACAGTTTGCATCGACTGCTGATCGGTTGTAACTTTGACGATTTTTTTTCCTTGAAGCGTTAATGTGTAACTTTTTTCAAGTGACATCTGAGAAGGTGGTTCCTTTTCTGAGGAAACGGCTTCAGACTGCAGTGAAGTAGGTGTTTTTTGCGCAGGCAAAACAAGATCGTTTAACGGTGTAACAACTATATTTTCTACTTCCAGAACTTGTTTGCCACATTGCTCAATTGTTTTTTCGTCAAATTTGCTTGCAACTGCTATTTTGAAACCTTGATTGAGCTTTTGCTCATCAAGTTCTGTGCTTGTTGGAACTGTTTTTATTACTTTTGCAACTTCGGCTATTTTATCTAGAACCATGCTCGCTCTAATGCTTTTGAAACTGCAATCTTGGCTAAATTTGAAATTGATTATAAAACATTTTTCACCTGAAATTTCAGCCTGCTCTATCAATAGCTTATCGTTTTTGTCAAATTCGATAGGGTCGTCTGAGTTGACGTTAGCCGTAATTGGCTCGTTGGTTTTCTGATTTGTAATTTCAGAGTTTTGCATATGCGTTTTCGTTGTTTGCAACTTCTCTCTTAACTGCTGAACCTCAATTTCACATTCAACCTTATTCTGTATGTTTTCAAGTCGTTGCGAAAGAGCATCGACGCAGTCCAGAAGAGCGCTGATTAATCCGCTTGAGGGGTGTTTGCCCTTTCGAAGGTCGTCGAATATATCTTCCATGGCGTGGGTAAGTTCTTGGAAATCTTTGAAGCCCATCATGCCTGATGAGCCTTTTAGCGTGTGTGCAGATCTGAAAAGAGTGTTTATCACATCTTGATTATCAGGTTCTTTTTCTAAAATCAGCATTGACTTCGTAATAGTGTCTATGTGTTCTTTTGCTTCTTCAATGAACAGTTGCTTATATTGGTCGTTATCAAATGACAATGAACTCTTCTCCTCTTTTTGTGAGCATTTCGATCAAGCGGTTGCAGGGTTGGTTTAATGTACTCTTCTACAAAACTGGTAATGTGTCATAGTGTGTCTTTTTGTGAACGCTCATTCTTTTCGAATCTGGAACTATTTTGCATCCAACGACCAAAACTCCGTTTTTTTGGCCAGGCAATGCTTTTTATTTTGTAGGTGGCGTTTACATAAAATTCAGGTTATATCTGGTCGAAGAAACTGCATAAAACCTTGCAAAAATGAAGTCAAGTTAGGTGATAGAGGTCATTCTCAATAGAATGACCAAGCGTATCAACGAGGATATTGCTGTGTTGGCGCGGTTTTTGATATATCCTTGTTTGGTTGTCTATTACGGCGAATTTTTGTGCCGGTTCACCTGAGAGGATTTCAGATTTGCCGGTTATGAAGTAGCCCCCCTCTTTTAGTGCGTTGTAAAAACCCAGGTGAATGTGTTGCTGCCCTTCTTTTGAAAAATAAATCATCACATTCCTGCAGAGTACAAGGTCTAAATCCTGATGCTTAGGCGGTGACATGAGGTCAAAGTGCTCAAAATGAATAATTTGTTTAACAAAATCCTTCACTACGTAATCTTCATCTTTCTTCGTGAAGTATTTTTCAACTAACAAGCTACTGATGTTGCCAATTTGTCTAAGTTGGTATTTTCCCTCTGCAGCTTTAATCAATGAGTCATTATCGATATCTGAGGCAAAAATAGTTATGGAATGACTCGACAATGTCTGGCCTAGCAGTTTATGGATTAAAATGGCTAGCGAATAGGGTTCTTCTCCTGAGGCGCATCCTGCGCTCCAAATTTTAAGCGGATTTGTTGTCCACAAGAGTTTTGGAAGTAGTTTCTTTTCAAGATAGGTGTAGACGTCAGTGTCCCTGAAAAATGAAGTGAAATTAATTGTTAAATCGTTAAGCAGGTTATGAAATTCTTCTGGATGGTTTTTCAAGTGAATAATATATCTTCCATAGGTATTCGCACCTGTAGCTCTTAATCTGACCTCAAAGCGGCGTTTTAGATATTCATCCCTGTAACCGTTGCAGTTCACGCAGCCGCTAGTGGTTAGCATTTTTTTGACTTTTTGAAAAGCCATTTTCTCCATGAATTCTTGGGGTGAATCTGTCTTAGACTGCTCGGCCAATTTTTCGCCTCAAATCATCGATTGTGACAAAAACTACAAGTTTAATAGCGTTTTGGATTTTTGGATGAGCTGGTTTCTCAATTCACTGCTTGGGAAAATCATTAATATGCATTTTGCGTCCTCGCCAAGTCGCTTAAAGCGGGTTTCAAAAATTAAAGCACTTTCTGAAAGCATCGATTGCTTCACAAGAAATGTGTCAAGAATCGCATCAAACGTATCCAATGCACTTTGAGGCGTTGTGGGGAGAAGTGTCATTCCCACAAAGTCTGAGATTGCTGTCAAGAATGAACCAATCAGTATGTTCGCGAGTTCATGTATCGCGGATGTTTCCATTGAAGGGTCAAGTTCTTCAATCGAGGATGCCATTGTCATCATCGCAGCAATTTTTCTTGCCTCACTTAGCTCGAGCATTAGAAGAATGTCGCATCCATTGTCTTCCATAAGCTGAAGGAATACTCCTATTGTGGGAACTTCGTGCAAGTTATAAAATGAGGGAATCAAATGCACTTGTAGATTAAGAATTTTAGGCAAATCGATAGTGACAGGCTGTTGAATGACATCGGATAAAGATGTGGCCGCATGACCAGCTCCAATGCTTCCTAATTCGAGTAGAATGCCTGAATCAACTTGAGATTGCTCAGAGAAGGACGCTTTGACGTTACCTTGTTCGCTTGTTGCGTCAATGTTTATTTGTTTGTTCATAGAATTCTGCTCGCTCCCCTAAATGATTTAACGACCGCTATGCCTGAATGAGTGTTGAATGTTATTCTGCGTCCAGAAACTCCACCAACGTCCTCGCCTTCTAACCGAATCTTGTGGAGAGCCAGAGCAGCTTTAACTGCTTGCACATTTTTGCCGCCTATATCCAAGCTATTTGGTCCCAGGTTTGCAAACATGTTCGCTCCTCCAGCTATTTTCGCTGAGAGACGAATGTCATTGCCAGAGATTTCTCTTACTGCTTTTGCGAGTGCTGGAACTGCTGTGTTCGCAAATTTGGATGGAAGAGGTTCGAGCAGAGGGTTATTGGAGGTTGGAAGCATTATGTGAGCTAACCCCCCACATTTGTTCATTGCATCATGCAAGCAAATTGCTACGCATGATCCAACGCTTGTTAAGAGCTCAACAGGTCTGCTTTCAACCTTCATGTTTGCCATCTCTACTCGGACCTCTTCCAATTTTGGACTTGTGTTAGCGTCTATGATTACGCAGGATGTTTCAATTTGCTTCTGGCTTGCAAGTACCGGCGCAGTCTCTTTTTTTCTAGGAATTCCAATCAATGCTTTTTCAGTGACCAAGTTAGCCGAATGTGCAAGCAAGTGAACTTCCTCAGCAGTACCTTGTGAGAGCTTCAATGACTTTTTGTGCCTGGAATGGCTTTACCACAAAATCTTTTGCGCCTGATTTGATTGCTTCTGCTATTAACGCTTGCTGACCCATTGAACTACACATAACAACTTTTGCAGAGGGGTCCGTTGCGACTATTTGTTTGAGGGCTTCTATTCCGTCTTTTGCTTTTGGTCCTGGGGGCATTACTATGTCCATTAGTACAAGGTCGGGTTTTGACTGTTGAAATTGGGTTATCGCATCGTCGCCGTTTGCTGCCTCAGCAATTACTTCATGGCCTGCTTGTAGAACTATTTTCTTTAGGACTGCTCTCATGAATGAGGCGTCGTCCACGATCATTATTGTGCCCATTTCGCCGATCCTTCCTGAATTGTTATCTTAAGATTCAAGATAACTGTATAAAAGCGTTATGTACCAACACACCTTAGCAATATGTCGTAACAGAATACCGTATTTTGGAACAATAAACGACCAAAGTCCACAAAATTTTGTGCCGCTACGTGAATTTTGGGTTTGAACGATTTTCGGCATTGCGTAGTTGTGAGCCCATGTTGTCCGGCGGCTTCGGGGGCGAGGTATATCGAGTATCAAGTAGTGATTCATAATATTTATTTATCTGGTTCTCAGTTTTTATCGCGTTAGAGACGGCGCTAAATGAGTTATGGACATCAAGGCTTAAAAGAGAAAGCAGAAGCCAGCAGAATACGCGAGGTATCCTCTTTAAAAGAGGACAAATTCAAAGTTACCGTTTCACTCGATAAAGAACGCCCTATGTCCAAGAGCCCGTTGTACGAAAAATACAACATCCAAAGGTACGATCTTCATCCAAACTTTAGTTTTGCTCATTTGGATGAAATGATTCCGAAGGGTACTCCGGAGTATTTGGATCATGGATTAAATTATGTTGAACGTATTGTGCGTGCGTTATATTACTTCAAGCAATGCAGTCTAATTGGGCCATCAGGAACAGGTAAAACCCACATTGTATACCTTGTTGCCGAGCTTACAGGTTTACCAATTTGGGAAGTTAACTGCGGTTTATCAACGTCTTCATTTGACCTTATCGGACGTTTCATCGGATTGGGTAAAGAAAATTGGGTGGATGGTTTGCTTACCCAGTGGCTAAGAAAAGGCGGCATAATGTATCTTGATGAAGCCAACATGATGAAACAGGACGTCGCCACAAGACTAAACCCAGTTCTAGACACCAGAGGTCACCTTGTTTTAAACGAAAAAGATAGCGAAGTTATTGAACGCCACAAATATGGCTACATGATCATCAGCATGAACCCTGCAACCGCGGAGTTTTCAGGAACAAAACCGTTAAACGCGGCTATGAGACGCAGAATGGCTGTGTGGATAAATTTTGATTTCCTTAGCGTGGGAGAAACAATCTCACCACATGAAGTTGAAATGCTACGTAAAAGAACAAAGATTGATCAAGACACCGCCTATAAAATCATTCAAGCTGGTGCCGAATTGAGAAGACAATACAAGGCTGGCGACCTACCATACGGACCCTCGCTAGGTGACTTGATCAATTGGGGCACCTTGGTTTTTGATGGAAATACTCCTATGGGGGCGGCAGAGGAGACTATAATTGGGTTAACGAGCGACAATGTTGAAGTCCAAGCTGATGTCAGGAGAATCTTGGAAGCCGTTTTCAATAAGTCGCAGTAGTCAGGAGTTGCTCAATTGGGGTTTATTGATTACGCCTGGGCTGTGTCTCTACAGAAAGATAACACAAAAGTTAAGATTCTTCAAGATCCGACTTTAAATCAGCCGGAATTGGACGCTGATAGCGTCGGTTTCACTGTCAAATTACCAACGGTTCAAACCTTGGGCGATGGCAGTTTTTCATATCTGGGACACATTTTTCCTCCGAATAATATTGGTAAGACGAGAATTGGACGATTATTTAGAGCCTCAGTTCTGCACCTGACTACTCACACTTTGGCTCCGTTTACCAAGGATAGAATCGCACCTAAAAAATCAGATGCTATTGTAGAAACTTTCGCCAAAGCTCTGATTAATGATGTCTACGTGAATGCGTATATCCAAGCGTGGTATCCCGATAGGTTTTTCGATCTTGCTTATGCTAATACGCTCGCTTTTCAAAAGATAAAATCTTCCGAAAGAATTTTTACTTCTTCTACAAAACTAATGGCTGCTCTTTTGACAAAACTCAATGTTGGCTTAGTTAAGAATTCGCTGGGAATGGAAGAGGATAAGACAGTAACGCAACTATGCGCCTACTTGGGTGATCTCAAGGAGATTTTTTTGTCTTCGATTGCAGGCGATCTTATAAAGTTGGATGAATTATTTGACGAAAAACTTAAAGGCATCAAACTTTTGCTCGACCCTTTTGGGCCATTTTTAGAAGCACCCTCCCTAAGGCATACCGAAAGCACTGGGCAATGCAGCATTTATAGCGAAACAACTTTGTCAACGGACGATTTTGAAGGCTTATTCGTACAATCGGTCATGAGTTTGGGCGGAGAAGTGCCTACAGTGGACAATATTGATCAATGTTGGAGACCTGAGCAAGAGGCAGAATCATTGCAGGCTTTCAATTCTGATCACTATCAGAAGCAGCGCGAAGAAAAGATTTTGTCAAAGATCAAACCTTATGTGTCTTTAACTCGTTTTAAAGGAGTTTCCATTCCAGAGGAAGACTACACTCAATACTTGAGAGCTAGAAGTTTGGTTCAAGGGGCAAGCCGCAGGCTTCTCGACATTCTACGTTCGGCTTTTAATTATCTCGATGAAGATCCAAGGCAGGAAATGGGACAGCTAGATCTTGCTGCAGTTATACAGTCTTTGGCAAGTAACAAACCCGCTACGGATGTGTTTTCTCTTGATGAGTATCTTCAACCGAGCTATGCGTGGTCTATTGTTTTTGACGTGAGTAACAGTATGCAAGTTAAAGGAGAGTACGGCCGGGCTTTAGCGATAGCTGTTGCCGAAGCGGCAAGGGAGCTAATGACCGATCCAACTTCCTGGACATTTTTCGCTTTTAACGACAAATTGCATATTTTGAAGGACAGCACAGAATCTTACTCCAAAAAGGTAAGAGCCAGAATTGGGGGTCTAAAATTTGACGGTCTCACTTACATTCCGGATGCTGTTCAGATTGCAGGAAAAATGCTGGCTAAACGTTTTGAGGAACAACGTTGTTTAATTGTTATTTCTGACGGTTGGCCTTATGGTTATGTCAACATGCCTGTGGCATTAAAGGAATGTGTTGATGAGCTGTTGAGAAAAGGCGTTATAGTTCTGGGAATAGGAGTGGAGACAGATAGGATGAGCAATTTCTTTAATTTGCATTCTTCAATATATCGTCAGAAAGACCTGATTAATAAGTTTGGTTCTCTGTACGCTAGCGCCTCGGCAAAAGCGCTTGAAACATAGATCCAAAAAGAACTTGGGGAAAAATACAAGGCTTTTGGTAGCGTGACTTTGGCATTTTATCGTGACGCGCCAAATGTGAATTCTAGATTCAGATTGCTAAGTCGTAACGATATTATATATAGACAGTCAAGATTGGGTAGCAATACCAACATTGAGAAACAAGGTGTAACATACAATGGCGCTTGCAACGGAAAAACAAGAACTAATGAAAGTGTACCACCAACAAACTGAAACGTGGAAACTTGTGAAAAAAGATCAATCTTATCTAGAACAGATGTCGACGATCGAGGAGACACTTTCAAAGTTTGGTTTGCTTAAGAACGAGATCAAAGTTTACTTGCATCTCGCAAGGTCGGGCGAAATGAAAGCCGGCGACCTAGCTCAAGCAATTTCCCTACACAGGACTGAAACTTACCGAATCTTGAGAGATTTGGAGAAAAGAGGCATAGTATATTCGATTTTTGAAAAACCGCTAAAATTCACGGCAGTGCCCTTGGACAAAGCCATTGATCTGCTCGTGGACGCGCAGAAAATAAAAATTAAACTCCTAGAACAGGAAAAAACAAACCTCGTAGAAATCTGGCAATCAATGCCCCAGATGAAAGCCACCAACACCAAAAAGGAACTCTTCCAAATCCTAGAAGGCGAGCAGCAGGTGCTCATGAAAGCAGAAGAATTGCTAGAAAAGACCGAACATGAATTCAAGATATTTGCTTCTGCAGATTACCTCTCCCAACTCTACTATAGCGACTTCTCTGATAAACTGAAAATTCAAGGCGACAAGATATCTGTGACTTTGGTTACCGACACCTCATTGAAAAGCGCCTATTTCCTTGGACAGTTGCCATGGCTTAGCGACTCGCAAAGAATCAAAGACGAACAGGGTTTACCCTGTTTTATGATTTCTGACAACAAGGAGGTCCTAATTACTTTCCAGGATAAAGACAGCGCAGGTGAAGATGACGCCAAGAAGAAGTACAAAATGGCTGCTGTATGGACAAATTACGATGCTTTCGCGAAGATTCTGGGAATGCTATTCACCAAAATTGCAGTATCTTAATTGATCAACCGAGAACTTCTCTTTGTTTTTTGCTGCTTCATTTTGTTGCAAAGATTAGGAATTGACGCCTCAAAGCGGCTTCCAAGCCGTTTTGTTCGTTTTATTATTTTCGATTCTAAAATCTATGTTTGACAAGTAATCTCTCTGAGCGCTATGGTTTTTTGATAGTCAGATGAAAAATGGGTGCTTCTAATCGATTCTTCACGGATAGCTTATGCTTACTACGTAGAACAAGTATCGTGCCCTGCCAACTAAAGTTGGTTGTCCAGGAGGGTCCGTCCAACCTACCATAACATATTGGTTTTTTCCCTCTTGAATTACGGCATAAGCTTCTTGGTACGCTACATCGCCTTGAGTACAACTCCACAGAACTTTGCCTGATTCGTCAATTTTGAAAAGCCAAAAGTCACGGTTTCCAGCGCCAAAAGAGAAGGTGAATCCGCACACTAAGTAACCGCCGTCTTGTGCTGGCGTAATATAAGCGGGTGAATCTGCGTTTTTGCCACCTATTGTTTTGCTCCAATCGAGGTTACCGTTGAAATCGACTTTCATGATCAATGCGTGCATGTTGCCGTTCGGCGATTGGGTATTTCCGGCTATCACGTAACCGTCTGTGGTTTCTGTCATCGCGTTGGCTTCTTGAGTCCCTGTTTTGCCATAGGTTTGGTTCCAAGCTAAGTTACCGTTGGGGTCAATTTTCATGAGTAGGAAATCATAGTTATTTGGTCCTCGAGGGTCCGTGTAGCCTGCTATCATGTAGTTGCCGTCGGGACCTACTGCGCCTGTTTTTACGATGGTGTCTGAGGCAAAACTGTAAGTTTTGTTCCAGATTATGTTGCCGTTTGTGTCTATTTTGACTACCCACGCTTGGGGGGTGACGCCGCCATTGGTTGAACTCAACCCTAAAAGTATTAGACCATCTGGCGTGGCGAACGCGGAGTAAAACTCATCTGTCTCGTTTCCGCCAATTGTGGTTTGCCACATTAAGTTTCCTAACTTATCGATTCTTGCCACGTAACCGTTGATGTAGCCTTTCGACAGGAATTCGTTGCCTACAAGAAAGAAGCCATCTGTCAAGTTAGCCGCGTATCGGATTTCTGTCCCAGATCCAACTAGGAAGGTCTGATTCCAAACAGGATTGCCATTTTGATCAAGATTTACGGCCCATCCAACAGTCACTAACGTTTTGTTTGATTGCGAAGAGCCAACGACCAAGTAACCATTGCCGACTGGGAGTGCACAGTAGGCTCGGTCGTCATCTCCAACAGCACCGTAGGTTCTTGCCCAATCCACTTTTGCGGGCAGTACGTTTACTGAAGTGCCGACGAGTTTGGAACCTGTAGAGCTATCCTCAACGATGGCCACAGCTACAGACAGCATTATAGAAATCGTTAGCAGAATAACCAAAATTTTTAGTATTTGACCTCGACTCATATGCTAATTCCGCTCTTGAACATTAGACAGAGTCCTCTTGTGGCAAACTTAAAACTTTTATGGGGGCACGTCGCCACATGTTGTATTTGCTCCGGTAATTATACCTCGTTGGTCTTGGCAAAGTGTTTGAACGTAAATGGGGTTGTGTGTCTGGGCTGTTTCGATGTTAAATGTTACAGTGTATGTTCCGTTGTCGAAGTCGGTTATATTTGGGGAATCCACTTTGACCCAGCTGGAGTTTGTGTTTTCAAAACTAAAAGTAAAATTTTGGGCTAAGGCTGGTCCGTTTTCGTTTTGCAAGTTAATTGTTAAGTTTACTTGTCTTAGGGAGTCTTCAATCCGCGTATTGTTTCCGTTTTGGCTTATTTCTGAAGTTACATTTGTTGTGTATTGTATGTTTGATGTTGAGTAAAGTCCTGAAGAGTTAAGGGCGAAACTGACGGCGGCGCTGGTTATTCCTTGGCTGTCGTTCCACGAGATCCAGATTCCGTTTTGATATGGTGTCGCGTTGAGTGGTTCGTAGTTGATTTGGAGCATGGAAAGGTACGAGTCGGAAGTGATCGCTGTGTTTAATGTTTCTAAGTCGCTGGCTAAGATGCTGCTGTTGCCTCCTTTGGTTATGTTTGCTAGTGCGCTTATTAGCGTGTTTTTTTCAGTCTGTTGGTAATTAATGAATGGGTCTGTTTCTTCAGTTTTGATTGTCGGTACGTCTTTTTCTGTTTCCATGACAAAGACTATTGTGGATAGCAAAAGCAGTGCAACAAGTAATGATGTTACGATTAGCACCTGACCAGAATTATTCCTTCTTAAGCTAGGTTTTTTCATGATAGTCCTACTCCTGACAGCTGCAGTCTTAATGTGTATATTTTGTAGGTGCTGCTTTGGCTTGCGCAGACGTAATTTACTGAAACGATTTTGTCGCTTACTAGTCCCGCGTTGCTTATGGGGAAAGGGTTAATGCAGTTCATGTCTTTGTCGAAAACTGTTAGGTTAAACCATGATGTGAGTGGAAGAGTCGATGCTACGCAGTCTTTAAGAGCGGTCCAATTTTGCTCGTCGATTAAAGTTGCTAAGTGTCCGTTGTTATCCAGGCTTAAGAGTGCGTTTTGAGCTTTCGAGGCGAGACTTACTGTGGAGTCTTTGCTAATTGTTGAAATAGGAACGAGGTAGAGACATGAGATTATGAGAATTGAGGCTAAAAATGCCTCAATAATTCGCGCTACCCCTCTCCTGTCTTTTAGCAGGTTCATGGAGTCACATCTCCAAAGCTGATTTCTACCTTGTAAAGGACGTCGTTTATGGTTACTGTGTAACTGAAGACGTTTTGTTCTGAGCCACTAAAGCTTGATCCGGCGTTCAATGGAATTTGGGGGTATGCTGTCCAAGTTTGCACATAGGTGCCGTTGTTAACCCCGTTTAGGATTATTACATATGGGCTTTGATCAATTAGTTTTGGAATTAAACATTGGCTGCCATTTTCCGGAAGAGAAAGGGTTTGTTGATGGTCGAAAGAGAGAATATAGCCGTTTTGAATTGTTAGGTCAGATAGATTTGTCATGATGCTTAAGGTGTAATTTATTGGGGTCAGGACCAAGGTATCATTGCTTGGTGCTATTTCCTGGGCTGCACTGAGGAAGCTATAAACTCCATACGAAGTAATTCTGCTGTCGAAGGAGGCCCTTGCAAACACAACTAGCATTGCATTGTCCTCCGCGTTTGTTGGGATCTGAACGGCAAAGTTGTTCACTCCCACCTCAGTGTTTTGAATGTCAGCGGTTATGTTTTCAAGTACATTGTTAGCAAAAACGTAGGCTGTTAGGTTTGCGTTTGTTGGTTCAGAATTGATATTTGTGGAAACTGTGAAGTTAAAAGAGTTTGTCGTTTTCAGGTTGTCATCGCTTGTTTGTTGTATGATTATGGACATTACCTGAGAAGCTGAGATGCCCAGGGCTACGTTATTTAGTTTTGAGGCTTTTAGCATATCAGCGTATCGCAATGAAAAGTAGTTTTGGCTGTTTAGTCTGCTGACTTTGTCTATGTCTAGTTCATATGAGTTTGAGGTGCTTCTTGCCAGCCCGAAGTCCGTTGGGACTAAGTTGCTTGCTCCCCAGTCTGTGGGTGATCCCGGGTTTGTTATTATTTGCTCGGCTATTGACTGCAAATAACTGTTTTTGTTTATGTCTTTTGTATTGTTTATGCTTGTTTGCATTGACGAGAATAGAAAGCCTGTCGCAATCAATGTTGCGGTTATGATGACCGTGCATGCAAGGAAGGTGTCGATTGAAGTGGCGGGCACTTGTTTTTCTCCTTAGAGTTTGTTTAGTCCTCCGAATATACCCGCGAGAAGTATTTGCGAGAGGATTAGAGAAACATACGCGGTTGCGGCGAGCATAGCGGCGTGTTTGAATCCTGCGCCCAAGTTGCCTTCGCTGATTTTTCCTATGAAGAATCCTGATATCCAACATTGAAGAATTATACCTACAGAGAACATGCCCATTTGGCCCTGCATGGCTGTTGATGCAACTGATCCAAGGTCGGTGTTGTCAATGGTCGTCATCATGCTTGTTGTCAGGTTTGTGGTTAAAGCTACAATTGTGGTTGTGACGGAGATTAGTGCGCTCCACATAAACGCGAGAAGGATGTAGGGTTTCAAGAGTTCGCGTCGGCTTACTTGCAGTTCTCGTTCTTTTTCGCTGTATTCTGAAAGTATTTCCAGTGATTGGATTGAGTTGCCGCCTATTTCGATAGTTTCCACCATCATTGAGAAATTAATTGTCACGAACCAACTTCGGATTTCTTGGCGCAAGTTGTCAAAGGTTTTTCTTAAGGGTATGCCCCATTCAACTTGGCTTCGCATTAATTGCAAGAATTTGGAGAATGGTCCGTAGTCTTTGCGTTTGGTTGCTTGTATGATGCTCTTTTCGGGCGAAAGTCCAGTTTTTTGTGATTCTGTTACGTCTCGAATAAAGCTTGGGATAGATTCTTCAGCATTGTAGTTAATTTTTGCGATTCGATAATATTGCATAGCTGCCGGCGTTGAGGAAGCAACTAAACAAATTGTCGCTACTAGAGGGAGTCCCACGGGTTCGATTATTTGTGATAATGATGGAACCGCTGCGAAGAGGCCTATGACGACGAAGGCTGGTATGATGAAGAATGCAGCTTTTTTGTATAGATCTTTTAGGTCAGGGAAGGCGCTTTTTTGTAAGTTGTGTGCCATTAGAATAAAGATGCCTGACATTACTGGCATGATTATGAATGCAATTAAGTAAGATACTATTGGTGAGTTGGATATTGAGCTGCTTGAGAGCAAGTTAATGACGTTTGTTGATCCTAATACTACGAAGAGTATGTATGAGCATAAGACTACGATTAGCATGACTGAGTATGCTTCCACTAATGTGGCGATTCGTTCGATTGATCGATTCAAGTTGATGTATCGTAGCTCAAAGATTGCCTTTAGTTGACTTTTCATGTAGTCTACCATTTTGCCGCCGCTTCTAATTGAGGAGACAAATCCCCCCAAGAAGTTTCTGTAGAGTTTGGACGTTGTTTGTTCTGCTCGAAGCTGCATCACTGTTAGGGGGTCTTTGCCTAAGACTTCTACTTGGCGGATTACTTCGTCGGCTTCTTTTTTGAATGCTGGAAGGAAGGTTAGTTTTCGCATTTTTTTCCAGCTTTCGTATGGTGAAATTCCGCTTGCAGCTAGGAGTGTAAAAATCATTACTGCAAAGGGCAACTCGTGCTCGGTTTTTTCTTTTTCTTCGCTGGCTGCTTTTGTGAATATGCCGAATATTTTTCCTAATAAACCGCCTGGAGCTTTCAAGCAAAATTACTCCGTTGAAGGCTCCTTTGCTGTCATTTCGAGAAGGTTTGTTGAACTGTTTAGTGCTCTGTGCACGCTTCTGAAATCTCGAAGGTTCTTTTCAACCATTTTTAGGAGTATTTGTTTTCTTCTTTCAAATTCTTGGAGGACAACGCTTACTGGAGTGTCAAGGTTTTTAGCAATCTTTGCTAGCAAGTAGCTTCGGTCGAGGTTTTGCTGGAATGTGTCGGAGCGCATGTTCCAGTTGAATACTTCGTGAGGAACACCGTTGTTGTCAATTTCAGCAACTTCTACGAATTTTCTTGTTGACATTTTTCGTTCTTGCGGATTATTGCTTATTGTTTTGACTTGTTTAACGACTACTATGCAATTCATTAGTGACAAAATATTTTGTGGGATATTCATGGGTGGCTGCGTCAGTCTTTTGATGACAGTTTCAACGTCGTCAGCGTGCATGGTGCATAAGCCGCCGTGGCCTGTCGCAAGAGCTTGGAATAGCACGTATGCTTCTTCGCCTCTGATTTCGCCTACGAGAATTAAAGCTGGTCTGTGCCTGACTGCTGACTTGATGAGGTCGTAAAGAGTGACTTCGCCTTCGCTGTCGCCACCGAATCCTGTTCTTGCTATGGTTGAGACCCAGTTTTCTTGTGGGAGGTTGATTTCTTGGACTTCTTCTACTGAGATCATTTTGAGTTCGGGCCGTACTAGGCATGCAGTGGCGTTTAGTGCTGTTGTTTTGCCGGCGCCTGTTGGACCGACTATCATTACTGACATCTTGTTTTCCATGAGCATCCATAAATACGCGGCGATTGACTCATCGATGGTTTCGTTAAGGATTAGGTCTACGATTGTCAGTGGGTCGTCTTTGAATTTTCTTATTGTGAAGCTTGAGCCTGCTGGGGTAGTTTCTTTTCCGAAAGACACCGCAAGTCTGTGTTTGCCTGGCAAGGTT
>Ga0335071_10001183_pt1 | contig 28163 bp, 25 predicted proteins | sample Lox_Sample_15_FD_206724 | JGI IMG/M metagenome (GOLD analysis project Ga0335071, IMG submission 206724) | Soil microbial communities from Loxahatchee National Wildlife Refuge, Florida, United States - Lox_Sample_1.5 | ecosystem: Environmental > Terrestrial > Soil > Wetlands | place: USA...
TGGATGGTGCGGAGATCGGCGCCGGCCTCGAGCAGGTGACTGGCATAGCTGTGCCTCAAGGTGTGGGGCGAGACGTGCTTGGTGATGCCGGCCCGTTGGGCGGCCTCCCGGCAGGCCGCCCAGGGGGCTTTGGTGGTGACGGGGACGTCCGCCCGCCAGTTCTTCACGGTGCCGGGAAAGAGATAGGTCTTGGGCTTCATCCAGCGCCAGTAAACGCGAAACTCTTCGAGCAGCTTGGCGCTCAACGGCACATCCCGATCGCGGCCGCCTTTGCCATGGCGGATGTGGATCAGCATCCGTTTGCTGTCGACGTCGGACACTTTCAGGCGGCACATCTCTGCGCGGCGCATACCTGTGGAGTAGAGCGTCATCAGCATGGTGCGGTGGTACAGATTGCTGGCGGAATCGATCAGCTGGGCGACTTCATCCGGGGTCAGGATTTCGGGGAGCTTGCGATTCCGTTTGGGCATCGGGATGTGCTCCACCAGAAAGAACCGCTTTAACGTCTTCACGAAGAAGAACCGAAGAGCGGCCACGTACTGCTGTACCCTCGGGGGACCAAGCCGGTCCGGTGGTTGGTCAAAATACTCGGCGAACTCCTGAACAACCCGGAGGTAGCCTTTTACGGTACTCTGAGCGTAGTTGCGACGCTGGAGTTCCTCCAGCATCATCTTTCTGAGATGGGTCACAGGGACCTCCTTGTGACCCACACGATATCCCCACCGTCAGCCGACTGCCGCCACCTTTATCCACGCGTAGCGTCCGCCGCGCCAACGGCTTCGTTCAAACGCCCTTGCGACTGGTTTTCGGCAACACGTTAATCTGTCGTCGACGTCTCGTAGAGTGGCCCGCTGAAACCGCTCGCGCCCTATTTCCACCCTTAGCACCGACGTTTACTTCGGAATCCTGCTTCCGACTCCCATAGAATCGTAGTGCGCGGCCTACTGAGCAACAGCTTCCGACATGGCGCCCTGCCCGGTGGCCTTGGCGGCAGTCTTCTTCGCCGGTTTCGTCGGAGCCTTGTTCGCAAGCCTCTTGGTAGCGGTCTGTTGTTTGGCCGCTTTCTTTGCACCGGCTGCTTGCTCCTTCGCAGCCTCCGCGCGCTTGAGCGCCCAACGGCGTTTCGTAGCTTCAGAAATGGCACGGCGGCCAGCGGCACTGATCTTCCGCTTGGGTTTTGCAGGTTCCGGTCTCGCCGCGGCTTCCGGTTTCTTGGATTCCGCCCTTACTGCTGCCCATCTTTTCCTCTGGCCTTCTGCCATGCGGCGACGCGCGGCGGCACTAACCTTGCGCTTTCGTGTGGGCGCTTCCGACTTGGCAGTTCCATCGGTTCTGCCACCGGACAACATCGCCCGAAGTTCCCCGATTTGGGCATCTATTCTTCTTTTTTGCGACTCGAAGCCTTCGATGGCGGCGGCGATGATTTCGGCGTTCAGTTTTCGTGTGGGCATGTGAATTGGGCTCGATCCCCCAGTGTTGGAGCAAGGATCATTGTACATCCGGCCAGCTACTCATCTGCGCTCTCTTACGACTGACTCCTTTCAGCCTCGGTCCACCTGAACCACACTTGACGTTGAACATTCCTAAAGGGGTTCACCGCAGCCGCACGTGGTGCCCCTTTACGAGCGAGACCCCCGTAACAGTTTCGCCACGTGCCAAGGCATCGGACAGAATTCCCCGCTGGAGTTCCTTCTGCACGGTCTTGCCGTCTGCGACCCCGACCCGGTCCCGCAGCGGGCTCGGCGGAAGCGAAGCCAGGATCTCACGCCACTCGGGCCACGTGAGTTCCACCTTCGCCCGATAGAAACTGTCGGGAATGTGCGTAGTCTCCTGGATCGCCAGCGACGGCGCGCTGTTGGCCTGCAGGCTGATCGTATTAAGGGAACCCCGCAACTTCGGCGTGCTCCGGGAGATCATGAACCAGACGAGCATCTGCTTCAGACGCTTCTCACGGTTCTCTGCAGCCTTGTATCGTGCCTGGAAGCGCTCCGCCTCACGTTGAGCGAGTTCCGCTTCCGCTTTCTGGGCCTTCAGATAGTTCGCGATGCGATCTACCTTGTACCCGAACGCTTCGGCGTAGGTCGCCAGGGCGCTCTTAATCTCTTCCGAAATCTCACCGTTGGTTGCCTCAGCCTCCTGCTCTGCTGCCTCGACCAAAGCCTCCAGGGTCTCGTCGATCTCGAACATGCTGAGGCCCTTGGCGACGTCTTGTGCCGTAATTGCCATTGGTAATGCGCTCATGCTGCTCTGCCTCCCTGGATGGTTTGCGGTCTATCGCCCCGGTCCGGCTGCTCACCAAATCCGCGGAACAACTGCCGTTCGAGCGACGGAATATAAGATGTGAACTCTTCGCCGGCCGGTGCCGATTCGATAAGCCTAAACACCTGTTCCATCCGCGCGTCCATCAGATCCAGGAGCGAAAGCGCAAATGCCTCCGGGAGCATCGGCCGCCGCAGCGCGCCTTTGTCCAGGTCGCCGTGATGGCTCACGATGAAGTGCTGCAGTATCGTCTTGAGTTCCAGCGGAAACCCGGCCAAGCGGCCTACATGCCTCTCGAGGATCTCCAGGCCGAGCGTTACGTGCTCGATCAGTTGACCCCGCGTCGTGTAGGCAAAACGAACACCCGTCAATTCCAGTGTTTCGATCTTCCCAAGGTCGTGAAGAATGGCTCCGGCGATGAGCCAATCTAAGTTGAGGCGCGGATAGTGGGCGGTCAATGCCGCGGCGAGATTACAGAGCGAGAGGATGTGCTCCAGCAGTCCTCCGCGGAATGCGTGATGGATCTTCATCGCCGCCGGGGCCGTCTTGAGCCGCAAGCTGATCGATACGTCGTTGATGATCGACTCCAGAAGTTGTCGAAGACGCTCGTCGCGCACCATCGCGACAAACGACTCCAACTCGCCGAACATCTCTTCGGGATCGCGGATTGACGCCGGATAGAAATCAGCGGCGGTGTACTCCTGGGGTTCACAACGTCGAATCCGGCTGACAATGAGTTGCGGCTTATCGTTGTAGTGCTCCATCGCGCCCCGGACCTTCACAACGTCGTTGCAGTCGAACAATTGGGCTACGCTTTCGGGGTTGTCCCAGGCTTTGGCGTCTACTTCGCCGCTTCGGTCCGCCAAGCGAACCGAAAGGAATGATCCGCCATTCCTCTTTGGCCGCAGTTCCTTTTCGATGACTGCCGCCAGGAAGGTAACCTCGCCCGACTGCGGCAGGTCGTTAATGTAGAAACCCTTATTCTCCATTTGTCGTACCTCGTGAGCTAGCCTCGCGGAGGCGTCCTCTTCCGGCACCTCCGCATGGCTGTTTTTTGTTGTGTTTCGGTCAGAACGCCAGCGAAAGCTGGGCGTCATTGTCATTACGCGGCCGACGCGGGCCTCTGTGCTCGGACAGGACCAATTCGACGAGAGCGGCCGGCGCCGATTCGGGGTGAGGCAGACATGGCGGTGGATCGCTCTCAGGCTGTCCCGGGCCATTCTGTTCAGGTTCTGGCTGCGCTATCGCGATCGCATTCGTAGGCGCAAGCAGACGCGTATGTTGCTGCTGAATTTCTCTCCAGAGCGCATCGGCTTTTTCCCCGACACCCTTTTCCCTCACCAACTCGCGCGCCATCGCTGTCAATATGTCGTCATCGTCATCGAGAGCTTGCAGGCCCTGGTTGGCGAATTTGCCCTCCATGGCGAGTGAGACCAATAGCTTTTTCCCCATCAGCCGGAGACAGTTCTCCTGCATCGTCCCAGCGTAGGCCAGAAATTTCACTTTGACTGGATGTTTCTGCCCGATCCGCCAAGACCGCCGGCTCGCTTGCCGGAGCACGTAGATGGAGTAGCCGGATTCGTAAAACAAGATGGTCGGCATGCCCAAAAGGTCTAAGTTACGTGGAATGTGCTCCGTTTGACACACATCGACGCCATGCCGCGCCGGTCACTCCGAAACCGGGAGATGATCCTCATTCCTTTTGAAACCAGTTCCGACGTCGCCCGTGGGTCAGAGCAGCTAACAGCTCCAAACTGATATGTGTTGGACCAGGAGCGGACGCCAAGAGAAAGCATAGGATGACCACTTCGGCCTTCGGCAGCGTTGTGGTTGTGCCTTCCAGCGGTCTTCTCTTGTCCGGTAGCACTCTCGCGAGCGGTCTTGTGCCGGTCGACCCAGGCAGACAACACCGCCCGACTTCTTCGCGTGGCTGTTGCCCGCATGTGTTGGTTCAGCGTGAAATGTCCTTGAGGGCCTGCGGCCCGCGAAACCTCATGAAAATGGCTGCGGAGTAGGATGGTTGCGGCTCGGAGCTGCGAGGTCGACGACTCTCAATGGAGCAGTCGAGGCCGTTGAAATGTCTGATCCGGAGCATGCCCCGTCGCGCGAATACGTGGGCGTCAACGTGTTCCCTTTGGACGCGAAGATAGCCTGTGACCCTGGTTACAGTAATTCCGGCGCGCTCTCGGCTCCGGCCAGGAGGAGCGTATGTCTTACAAGATCGCGGGAATTGATGTCCACAAGAAGATGCTGGCAGTGGTTGTGTCGGACGTTGAAGGGGACGGCGAGTATCAGTTTGAACGACGGCTGTTCGGCAGCAACCCTGAACAACTACGATTGCTCGCCGAATGGCTGCTCGAACAAGAAGTCGAGGAAGCGGTGATGGAATCCACGGCGCAGTATTGGAAGCCGGTCTGGGGAGTACTGGAGCGGTTCTGGAAACCCGTGCGCCAGAAACGGGACGGCGCAGGCCCGATGTCGGGAACGCTGCATCTGGCCCAGGCACAATCAAACCGCGGGCCTCAGGGGCGCAAAAAGGACTTCCCAGATGCCGAACGGCTGGTGAAGCGGCTAGTAGCACGAGAGCTGACTTTGAGTTTTGTGCCCGATGCCGAGCAGCGTCTGTGGCGGACGGTGATGCGCCGAAAGTATCAACTAACGCGAAACCGGGTACAGTTGCAAAACCGACTGGAGTGTCTGTTGGAAGAAGCACACATCAAGTTGTCCAGCTTCGTCTCGAATCTGCTGGGCGTCAGTGCACGGCGCATGCTGAAAGCGCTGGCCGAGGGAGAAACCAATCCTGCCTCCTTGGCCGCTTTGGCAGATCGTCGTCTGCGTGCCACGCCGGAGCAGTTATGTGACGCTCTCGGCGCGTGCATGGATCTCAATCCCGTCTACCGGCGACTGCTGAAGATGACGCTCGAGGAGTTGCGATTGATCGAAGAGCATATTGGCAAGCTCGACCAGGAGATGGCCGACTTACTCCACCCATACCAAGACCAGGTAAAGCGACTGGCGGAGGTGCCGGGTCTGGGAGTCGATTCGGCTCAGCAGATTCTTGCCGAAGTGGGCGCCCTCGCAGCGGCATTTCCTTCTGCGAAACAACTGTCCTCGTGGGTCGGGGCATGCCCGGGCGACAACCAGAGCGGCGGCGTGAACTACAACCACCGGTCCCCCAAAGGCAACCGAGCCATGCGGCGAATTCTCAATCAATCTGCCAACGCTGCCGTGAAAGCTAAGGGAACGATCTTCGAGGTCGTCTATCGCCGGTCGGTATCCCGTCTGGGGCATAAACAAACGATCGGGGCCATTGCCCATCGGCAGTGTCGTCTCATTTGGAAGATTTTCCACGAAGGAGCTCGTTACGAAGAACGTGGGCCTGCCGTCAGCAAAGGATCGAAACAAAGGCGCGCTTGGCGAATGATTCGGGAACTGCGATGCCTGGGGTATCGAGTGGAATTAGAGAACTCCACTGCCCGACCTAGCATCAGGAGAGGATTTTCGACCCTGGAGTGCGGGTGTTCTCCGATAGTGAGTATAGCGCGAGCCGCGGCTGGCACGAAGAAGCAGCGGACAGAAACTGCAACTGGCTGCAAAAGGAGATTAGAGGCGAGAGGTGGCCAGGACGCCGAAATCGTTGCGCTCCATCCTGGCGCTGAGCCGGGCTTGACAACAAGCGGCTCGTACTCGAAGCGAAAAGGCCAACTGGGCCAGGTGGGACCATTTCGGGAATTTTGTACGCTAAGCGGTTCGTCAAGCCGCTGGGCACGCGTCAAAGCTCATCGGCTTACGCGAACTTTTGAGACGCTGATTTCGAGACGGGTTTTGAAACAGGATTTTGGTCCCCATTTCAGGCCTCAACCGGGACTCTGCCGGGCATCTCGTAAACGGAGGTTTTTGAGACCGACCGTAACCTTATAACGTTCTCAAAAACGCAATAAGTGCCTTTTTCTCTTCCGGCAAAAGCGCTAAACCAAACTTGTGACCCGTGACTGCCCTTGTTTTGATCTCGTATCCCACGAACCCCGTCGGCACATATTCCGGGCGAAGGCGGCTTGCATCAAACCAGTCTTCGAGGGTCGCCACACTGCCGTTATGCTCCAGCGGTCCCCGGTACCAGAGGCCCTTCAGCGATGGCACCTTGTAATAGCCTGTGCCACGCATAGGCAGCATGGATGACCGTGGATCGGTACCGACATGAACGTCCAGAATATCGTACTTACTGCGATGATCTGCGGGAGGCTGGAAGTCTCCGGCCAGTGTGAGTTTGTTATTCGTGTAGAGCGGGGGAGTATGGCAAGCGGCACAACCTTCACGTTGAAAGATCTTTTCGCCTCGGGCAGTGTTGCTGTCTGGATGATTTGGGTTTGGCGGTGACTGTAATGAATAGATGTACAAGGCCAACGCATACGCTTGCTCGTCACTGTAGCGATACAAGGAAGATGGCAACGGCATGGCTTCCCGTGGGATTGTGCTCCGGTCCGCATAGAAAGCTGTCTCCCCTAGCTCCCAAATTGGATAGCGCATCAAATCTCCAATATTTCGGTGACGGATACGCGCAATGAGATCAAGATATTTGCGGTCCTTGATGCCGATCAGGTCGGCAACTTTGGGCGGCGTCAGAACGCTAATTCCAATCCTTGTATTCACGCCTGGAGGAATCGCTTCGTGCATACGTGCAATCTCATCGACGTCCTTCTCGCTGATTCCATCAGCCAACAGGGATGGCTTCCAGGATGGAAAGTACAGCCCGGACATCGAACCGCGGGCTGCTGCGATGTCTTTCTCCTTGCGAATTGTCCAGGCAAAATCTCGTTCTACCGGAAACGTTGTCTGAGGACCGTTGCGCAACGTGCCGTCCGGCATGACCCGGCTATGGCAACCCGCACATGCGCTTGCTGCGGCCTCTACGACACCCTTTTTGCGGATGACGTACCTCCGGCCGGGTACAATTCCCTCGGCAGTCAACGGAATGTGCAATTTGCCGTACCAGTCATTGGTTCTAAATTTGTCGACAGATTGGAATTCAACGGGGGCTTCGAAAACCAGCTTGCCCGCCGCAATCCAGTCGGATTCCGAATGTAGCTTCGTGGCGTCGAACGTAACCTCCGGTTCCTGACGGGAGAGCCACTCCATGTAGCCTTGAGGCTCTCTCGCTGGATGATAAATCGGATAGGTCTTGTAAATGGTATATGCCGGGATGCTGTAGACAAACGAAGCGGGTAGATGAACGATATGAACGCCGGGCGTGCGTGGCGGGATCGTCCACGCCTCCAACTCCGCCGGATCCCAGCTCCTAGGTATTTCGGACTGCCACGGCCGGGGGGAAGCGGTCTGTGCAACCAAGGCTAAGTGAAGCGTCGCGAACCAGCCCAGAATGGCAAGGATCTTCACAGTTGTTCCTCCTGCGCGAATTATACCGCTTCACCCTCTTACCCGTTAGCGTACAAAATCCCCGGAATGGTCCCGGCTGGCCAACTGGCTAGGAAAAGAAGAATCTTGCATCCAGGGTGCGCGGCGTATTGCAGCGGGATGACGCTCCGGGCATCGGCGGTTCAGATGCCCTCCAGGAGGGTGGCTTGCGAGGCTGGGCCGGTTCAAGTTCCGAGATGGAATGAGAAGGCCGGCGTCCACGGGATGCGATAAGCTCCCACATACGCACTCGAAGTGCAAAGGAGACCGGCCATGAAGAAGCGTAGCAGCTCTCAGAAGAATCGGAAGCCAACGGTGAAGACCAAAGGCACACAGGAACGCGTCACGATCGGGATGGATCTGGGAGACAAGACTAGTCGATACTGCATGCTAAGCAACGAGGGTGAGATCCTCCGAGAGGGGCAAGCCGCGACTAACAAAGCTGGGATGGTGGAGGCGTTTGGTTCCTTAGGGCGGGCCCGGATCGCCATCGAAGTCGGAACACACTCGCCCTGGGTGAGCCGTTTGTTGCAAGAGTTGGGGCATGAAATCGTGGTGGCTAATCCAAAGCAGGTGAAGCTGATCACGGAGAGCAGCCGAAAAGACGATCGATTGGACGCTCAGACCTTAGCACGACTGGCGCGAATTGATCCGCAGTTGCTGCGGCCGATTCAACACCGCAGCGAGAAAGCACAAGCTGCCTTGATGGTCATTCGGGTCCGAGCTGCGCTGATGGCTGCGCGGACCAGCTTGGTGAATACCGCGCGCGGTTTGGTGAAGTCGATGGGTGAACGATTACCACAGTGTGATGCGGACCAGATGGGTGTCGCTCGAGCTATCTCGCTGCCGCCGCAGTTGCGGCAGGTGCTGGAACCGTTGCTGAAGGAAGTGGAGTCGTTGACTGAGAAGATAAAAAACGGTGATCGTGAAATCGAGCAGATCGCCCGGAAAGATTATCCGGAAACGGCACTCCTGCAGCAAATCGGCGGAGTCGGACCTTTGATCGCTCTGACATTCATACTCACCATCGGGGACAAGAACAGGTTCCAGAAGAGCCGGGATATCGGCTGTTATGTGGGTCTGCGGCCGCGGCGCAGCGATTCGGGGCAGAGCCAACCGCAATTACGAATCACGAAGGAGGGCGACCCGTACCTGCGGACGATGCTGGTGCAAGGGGCGCACTACATCATCAGCCGCCGGGGACCGGACAGCGACCTGAAGCGATGGGGCCTGCACCTGGCTAAACATGGCGGCAAGCGTGGAAAGAAGAGAGCGGTTGTAGCGGTTGCGCGAAAGCTAGGGATCCTGCTTCATCGCTTGTGGGTAACCGGTGAGGTGTACGAGCCATTGCGGAATCACAACCTACGACAGGAACAGAAGAAAGTTGCGGCTTGACAGGGTTTAGAGCAAATCGCCGAGTTCGGGTGACTGCGGCACGCGCCAGGAACGACGTCGCTGGAAACAGAGACATTCAGTTCGGGTCCGAGACGGCAGCACCCGTTTCCAATTGAGGACACCCAGCTGGCACCGGAGCAATGGCTCCACCAAGAGTGCGGATGGAAGTAGGGCGAGTCGGCGATTTGAGAATACGGGGATGGCAGCATTATGCGCCTCCCGCTGGTCGGCGATCGGCCGTATCGATCGCCGAACAATAAACCTTTCTAAGAAGGAAAGGCTGAAGGCTAACTGTGCCTCCCGTTGGTCGGCAGTCGGCCGCATGGTTGGCACGACCAAGAAAAACGGCTTGACACGGGCCGGCCTTCTCATGGAAGTAGCGCGTAATCCTCTCCCTACCTACTTCTCGATCGAGTAAACTGGGCTGATTCACTCGTATGCCGCTTTCTGCTGGAACGCGTCTGGGCCCCTACGAGATCCTATCCCCCGCCGGAGCGGGCGGGATGGGCGAAGTGTACCGCGCGCGCGACACGCGGCTTGAGCGCCTCGTCGCAGTCAAGGTTCTGCCGCAGAGTCTCACCGACCGGCCCGAAGTGCTCCAGCGCTTCGAGCGCGAAGCCCGCGCGGTCTCCACCCTGAACCATCCAAACATCTGCACCCTCCACGACGTCGGTACCCACAACGGGACACCTTACCTCGTGATGGAGTTCGTGGAGGGCGAGACCCTTGCCGAACGGCTCGCGCGAGGCCCGCTGCCGCTGGCCGACGCTTACCGAGCGGCGATCCAGATCGGCGAGGCGCTCGACCAAGCGCACCGGAAGAATATAGTTCACCGCGATCTCAAACCGGGCAACGTGATGCTGGCCGGGACGCGGGGGAGCAACTCGGTTAAGCTGCTGGATTTCGGTTTGGCCAAGCCGCAGGCGCAGGCAACCTCGGCGCCCGGCGCCTTGACTTCGCTGCCCACAGTGGCACAGTCGCTGACCACCGAAGGAACCATCGTGGGCACCTTCCAATACATGTCGCCGGAGCAACTGGAGGGAAAGGATGCCGATGCACGTTCCGATATCTTCTCGTTCGGCGCCATGCTGTTCGAGATGGTCACGGGGCGCAAGGCGTTCGAGGGCCGGAGCCAGGCAAGCCTGATCTCGGCCATTATGAAGGACGATCCGCCGGTGGTGTCGTCCCTGCAGCGCACTTCGCCATTGGCGCTCGACCGCGTGATCCGGCAGTGCCTGGCGAAGGATCCGGACGAGCGCTGGCAAACGGTTCGCGACCTGGTGAGAGAGTTGCGCTGGATTTCCGAGAGCAGTTCGCAGGTTGCCCCCGCTCCCGTGTTTGTTACGCCACGCAAATGGAAGTTTGGCGCGGCTTTCCTCGCCATGGCGGTACTTGCGGTTGCGTTCGCTGCGCTTGCCGTGGTGCGTTTTCGAGAGACGCAGCCTGTGGCGTACACCATGCGGTTCCTCATCCCGCCGCCCGAGAAGACCGAACTCCTAAGGGCCACCGCAATATTAACTGATCGCTCCAAATCGGAAAGCGATCATTATTAGATGCTTTAAGGGGCATCATCATCGGATCGCTGTACCGTTTGCGACCACTGTAAACACACGCCAACTCCCAACAGCACTCCGCCTTCCCGCTCTGTTGTTCGTTGTGTTATAGTTCCGATTGAGAAGCTCGACGAATCGGAACTCTAACATTATGCGTCCACTCTCATTCGACCCCCAAGCTCTCCGCAAGCATCTCCTGCGCCACAAAATCGCTACTTTGCCCGAACTCAAATCCGCTCTCGGCACCACCGCCGACCTCACGGTCTTCCGAAAGCTCAAACTCCTTGATTACCTTTCCAGCTATACCCATCGCGGCCGTTACTATGCCCTCCGCGAAGCCGCCCGCTTCGACGATGTCGGCCTGTGGTCCCATGATGCAGTTTGGTTTTCCCGTTACGGCACCCTCGTCTCCACCATCGAGTCCTTTGTCAACCAGTCCCCGAGCGGGTGGTTCGCCGATGAACTGGCCGACGTTCTCCATGTTGAAGTCCAAGATCCCCTCCACGATCTCGTGCGCGCCGAGCGTCTGCGCCGCTCCGAGGTGGCCGGACGATTCCTTTATACTGCCGCCGATGGCCGGCGGTCTCGCGATCAACTCCGCACCAGGCAAACCGCCCGGTCGGTTCCTCTACTGACCGATGCCTCCGCTCTTCAGGTATCTCCCGATGAACTGAAAGCAGCCATCTTGCTTTTTTATAGCCTGCTCGACGAGCAGCAGCGTCGTTTGTTCGCTGGACTGGAATCCATCAAGTTGGGACATGGAGGCGATAGCGTTCTGGCCGAATTCCTCGGCTTGGACCCGCACACCGTCGCTCGCGGACGCCAACAACTCCTCGATCAGAATGTATCGACGGGGCGCACGCGCCGTTCCGGCGGCGGCCGCAAGCCAGTCGAAAAAAAACCGCCGACATCGTCACACTGATCGAGTTCCTGCTCGAATACGACACCGCTGGTGATCCCATCACCGGGCTGAAGTGGTCCCGTCGCACAACCGAAAAGATTGCCATGGCGTTGGGCGACTTCGGTGTCAGTGTTAGCCCCAACACGGTCGCTCGTCTTCTCCACCAGATGGGCTATTCCCTTCGCGTCAATCACAAGAAACTTTCCACCGACTTTAGCCCCCACCGCAACGATCAGTTCCTCTATCTGAGTGATCTTCGTCAGCGCTTCCAGCGCCGCGGCCTACCCATCATTAGCGTGGACACCAAGAAACGCGAACTGGTCGGCAACTTCAAGAATCCCGGCTCGCGTTGGGAGCTGTCTCCCCGCTTGGTCAACGACCACGATTTCCGCTCGGATTCCACCGGTGTTGCCATCCCATATGGAATCTACGACGTGCTTGCCAACCGGGGATCGGTCATGGTGGGAGTCTCACATGACACATCCGCATTCGCCGCGCACGCCATCGCACATTGGTGGCGCCAAGAAGGGGCGAGTCGCTATCCGTGCTCCCGGCAACTCCTCATCCTGAGCGACACAGGCGGCAGCAATGGCGCTCGTCGCCGCACCTGGAAAACCGAACTCCAATCTCAACTGGCCGACGATCTCGGTCTGACCCTCACCGTGGCGCACTACCCGACGGGTGCTTCCAAATGGAACCCCATTGAACACCGGCTGTTTTCAGAAATCTCCAAAAACTGGGCTGGCGAACCACTCGACAGTTATCACAAGATCCTCAACTTCATCCGATCGACCAGAACCGAAACCGGCTTGTCGGTCACCGCTCAACTCGACCGTCGCAACTACCCCACGGGTACGGAACCGACACCCGAGCAGCTTCAATCCCTTCGACTGAAGCCGCATGAGGTTCTGCCGAAGTGGAACTACACGATCTCACCGAATCTGTGAAGTTGTTTTTGCGGCGGCCCTAAGGTCTAGTGTCCCGGTACTCTCCCCGGACGGCACGCGCATCGTCTTTACCGTCATCACTCCTGAAAGACTGTCGCAACTCGCCTTGCGAACTTTGGAAAGTCCCATCGTCAAGTTGGTTTCCGATACGGCCAGCGCGTTCTACCCGTTTTGGTCTCCGGATGGCACACAGATCGCATTCGGCACAGATCGGCAAGGGCTTCGGAAGATCGATCTGACGGGCGGGCCGGCGGCCACGATCTGCGAGGCGCCGGCACAGGATTTCTACGGTGGAACCTGGAACCAAGACGGAGTCATCCTGTTGCACACGCCGAAGGGCATCGCGCGCGTTACCGCCGGCGGCGGTCCGCTCACGGAAGTGACGAAGGTGGACACCAACCGCGGCGAGACTGGCCATTACTGGCCGTTCTTCCTTCCGGACGGCCGACACTTCCTGTTTACCGTCACCTCGGGCCAGAACGACGTGCGCGGGATTTATGTAGGCGACCTGGCCTCCGCAAAATCCATCCGCATCGTGAGCGAAGTAACCAACGCCCAGTACAGCCCTCCCGGCTTTCTGCTGTTTGCACGCGGGAATGTCCTGACCGCGCTGCCGTTTGACGCTGGACATTTGCGCGCAACCGGTAATCCGTTTCCGGTAAACGATAACCAAGGCCGTCTCGATTCCGACTTCGTTTCGATTTTTTCAACGGCGGCCGGGCATCTGGTCTACGGCCCGAACCTGGGCACGCAAGCCTACCAGATGGTCTGGTTTGACCGCAAGGGCACGCGCCTCTCCACACTGGGCGCCGCCGCGGAGTACACCAACCCGGCTTTGTCGCCCGACGGCCGTACGCTGGCTGTCGGCATCGCGGACCAGATCGGAAACCGCGATATCTGGCTATTCGATCTGGTTCGGGGCACCAGCATGCGTCTGACATTCGATCCTTCCGACGACCTCGCCCCGACCTGGTCGCCGGATGGTCGGCAGATCATTTTTGCGTCCGACCGTAAAGGCGCCCGCGATCTCTATAGGAAGGCGGCCAGCGGGACCGGCCAGGAGGAACTGCTGCTGGAGTCGAAAGTAGCGAAGGTCGGCGAAGACTGGACCCGGGACGGCAAGTACCTGGTGTTCAACCTGGGATCGGCATCGGCCGGCATCTGGGCGTTGGAGTTGACCGGGAATGCCGGCGAGCGGAAGCCGGTCGCGCTGCTGACCGGCGCCTTCTCCTTAGACCAAGGTCGAGTTTCCCCCGACGGCCGCTGGCTGGCCTACCGGTCGACCGAAACGGGTAAGGCTGAAGTGTACGTCCAGAACTTCCCGCCATCGGGTGGGAAGTGGCAAATCTCCACGGTTGGAGGCGCTGAACCGCAGTGGCGCGCGGACGGTAAGGAGTTGTTCTATGTGCAGAACAAGACTCTCATGACAGTGGAGATCGCCTCCGGCCCGGGACGCTTCGAAGCGGGCATTCCAAAGCCCCTGTTCGAGGCCCAATTCGCCGGCGGCAGTTTTCGCCGGAACCGCTACGTGGTTTCGGCGGACGGGCAGAAATTCCTCGTGGTAACCCCCCTGGAACAGACAACCCGTACACCGTTCACGCTGGTGCTCAACTGGACGGCGAGCCTCAAGCGGTAGAGCAATCCGGCAGAATCCGACTCATTCGAGATCGGCTCTTTGGGACAGTTCCTGGATCGTTCGGCAAACAGGAAGTTGAAGCTCCGCACCCCACGCCTGAGCGGGCGCTATCCGTACCTCAAGCGGGCTGCTGGCGGCGAATCTGCCGCTGCTTCCGCGCCGCCTCCAATTTCCGGTCGCGCTCCGCGTGGATCTCCTGCTGCCTCTCCGCCAACATGTCCTCCGGCGTGATGTAGCCCGTGGCGCTGTTCAGGCGGATGTTGTTGTAGTGGCCCACGTATCCGCTTACCAGATGCCGGGCGTCCTCCAGTGATAACGGTGTTCCCGGCCGGATGCACTCGCCCTTGAGCGATTTGTGCCAGCGCTCGATCTTCCCGTTCGACTGCGGGTAAAACGGCGAGGTGCGGACGTGCGTCATCCCCGAGATCCTGATGAACTCCTTGAAGTCCTTGGCGATGAACTGCGGCCCGTTATCCGAAATGATCCGGGGCCGCGCCTCCGGGTACTTCTCCTTCGCCCCCTGCAAGATGATCTTGATGTCCGCCTCGGTCATCGACTCTCGTATGTCCCAGTTCACGATGTACCGGCTGAAACCGTCCAGGATGCTGCACAGGTAGTAGAACGTCCCGCCGATGTTCAGGTACGAAACGTCGATGTGCCAGTGCTGATGTGCTGCCAACGGCTGCGCGAAGCCGGTGCCCTTTTTCGACGGCTTGCCGTTCCACTTCGTCAGAAGTCCGGCTTGGCTAAGCACGCGCCACACGCTAGACGGGCTGACCGCCACGACGTCGGCATCCAGCATCATGAACGTCAGCCGCCGGTAGCCTTCCAGCGGGTTCTTCAGGTGGAACCCGACGATGGCCTGTTTCTCCCACTCCTCCAGCCAGAAATCGCGGGGAACCCAGCCGTTGTGCTCGTTCACCTTGCCGTAGCGTTCTACCCAGTCGTTAGAACTTGCTGGCGGTAATGTCGAGCCACTCGATGAACCGCCCGGCGCTGATCTCGGTCTTCTCCGACCAGCGCCGGACGAAATCCACGATCTGGTCCCGCGTGTCGTGCGGAACCCAGACCCCGGTCAGAGTTCCCCAAACGTTTTTTTAGGGCCACATGCTCGACCATTAGCTCGACCAGAACCTCGTCTTTGGTCTGGATCTTCTTCTCAAGGTAGGCGATCCGCTCCTGCTCGGCGGAGTGGTTGGATGGTCGTTTCGGCTCGAAGGCGGCCCCGCCGTTCTCGAAGAACTCCTTCTGCCAGCGGTAGAAGACCGTGGGCTGCAACCCGAGTTCATCGCAGAGGTTCGAGATGGGCTCCTTCTCCAGAAGATGCCGCCTCAGGATGGCGACCTTCTCTTCCGGTGTGTAGTGCTTCCGTTGCTTCTTCATGCGTTCTCTCCTTTACCTTACTGGGAGAACGCCTTCTCCATTTCCAACTGAACCGGAACACGCACGCCGGAACGGGCGCTGCCTAGTCCGCTGGGCCAGCCCCCGACGAGTTTCAGGTTGACTAGCGAGTGCAGACCCAATGCAGACGGCATTGCCGGTGTTGTAAATTCTGAAAATGGCGTGGGCGGAGAATACGAGGCCCAGGAAGCCAGTCTTTGGCAAGATTGTTGCGGGCCAGCAGGACGGGACGCGAGATCCGACAACCTTGCCCCGCGTGCGCTCCTGGTGCCGCCTACGTCATTTCCTCTTGAGGCCCGGGTGGAAGAACCTGCCATTAGCAACACTGGTGGTATTTGCAGCAGGGGCGCTGCCCGGACCTCCTGCGGTGCTGTTCTATGGATGGCTTCTGGATGTCCACTGGGATCACGTGCTCAAAAACCCGCACATGATTCTCGTTTATGCGTCGTTGGGCGGAGCGTGCCACGCAGTGGGCATGTATCTTTTCTGCATTCTCCCGCTCGAGTACCTATGGCCCCGCTTGCGCAGCCGCTCGCGAGCGGTAAGATATGCTGCCATCGTTGGATTTGGGTTGCTTGGCGCTTCGTCCGCTACGTTTACGTCATTCAAGCGGCTGAGCGATTTTCTTAAAGGTGCGCATTGGTTCGCTGCCTCGCCGCCTACCAGCAGACTGACGGTATTCAGCTTGGTCGTCGCAATCAGCACCAGTTTTCTGATCGTCCTGTGGCGGACAATAATCACCGAAGCGAGACTCCGGGAGCAAGCCCTGGCTGAAGCGGCTGCTTTGGCGCAGGCCCAGGCCCTGCAAACTCAGATCAACCCGCACTTCTTCTTCAACACGCTCACAACCATCTCAGCCCTAGCGGATCTCGATGGCCGCGCAGCAAGAGAACTCGTGGGCCAATTGGCAGATCTTTTTCGCTTTACGATATCGTGTTCACAATTCGAGCTGGTTTCCCTAGAACACGAATTGGAATTTGTAGCAGGGTATCTGCGTATCGAACACGCTCGCTTCCGAGGCCGCCTCCGTTTCGACTTGCCCGCTGCTCATACGGGAAGAGGAGTACTGCTGCCGGGCCTCACGCTACAGCCGATCGTTGAGAATGCAGTTTGCCACGGAATTGCAAAGAGGCGGGAAGGTGGATTGATCAAAATCCACCTTGACCGCACCGAATCGGTTTGCGTTGTGTCAGTAGCTAACCAGGTCGCGCGATCAGAGGGTATACTGCCGCTCCGTCCTGAGATAGTCTTCCAGCCTGGACACTCGCTTTCGAATACACGTGAGCGCCTGGAGCTTGCCTTTCACGGTCGGGCCAGTCTGGAAGTCGTTATGGACGAAACCGAATGGATCAGGGTTGTTGCGAAAGTGCCCATCATCGAAGCAGTGCGATGATCTGATGACCGCGTCGCTTTCAGTTCCCACCAGTCTGCCTGGCCATAGAAACCGGCCCCAGTTTTGCTTACAAATCGCGCACGACATTCGCGCGTTCGAACAGAATTCCGGACCGCTCGGCCGAAAGCGTTCGCTGGCTCGCGGCGATTCAGGAACGATTGGGAGTGGATACAGAAATGATTGAGGGTCAGGATGACGGGCTCACTCTTGCAGGTCTTGTTGTCATCACGAGACCGCAATCCGATCGTACCTTGTGTGCCACCCTTCAATCACACTTGCCATTCGCAAGGGGGGATGGATTTGGAACGTTTATGCGAAACGCATTTGGGATTCAGATCGGCTCGCACGATCGAACGTCGGGCACCTCGGCGCGCCGCCCCCAGAATTCCACCGAGCTGATGCACACGTGTGGCTGGTATTGTACAGTCTAGGAATGGCGCGCGTTCACTATGCGCCCAACTGGCAGAGGGCTGGCGGAAACGGGGACTTCGGGCAGCCGACGTTGGCGCTTTACCGGTTCTTTGCGGCTGCAGGATGGTGGACCCGCACCCGGCATTTCTTGTTGAAGCCAACGTGGCGAAGTTTACCTCTCGCCATGCTCTTAATGTCTGTAGCCGGTGCGATACCCGCAATTCCCGCAACGCTGTTTCTTGCATGGTTCCTGGATGTTCGCTTGGAGCGGATATTCAAAGACACCTATACGATGATTGCCTCAGCCTGTCTGGGCGGCGCCTGTCATGCACTCTGTGTCTATTTCTTATGCCTTCTCCCGCTAGAGTACTTGCGTCCGCACCTGCAGATACGCCCTCGGTTTATGACGTACGCAGCGGCTTCGGGAGGAGCACTTCTAGCGGCCTCGTCGGGTTTTCTACTGGCATTCAGGGCCAGGGATCTGCTTGGAGGCGCCCGCCTGCCCATGGGGGCGCCTGCGTACCCGAAATTGGCGGCGTTGAGTGTATTGATTGTGCTCGGCATTACCTTGCTGGTGGCGCTTCTGCGGACGGTGTCAGCAGAGTCGGAAATCCGGGAGCGCGCACTGGCGGAAGCGGCCGCCCTGGCACAGGCTCATGCCTTACAGGCTCAAATCAATCCCCACTTTTTCTTTAACACCCTCACAACAGTCTCGGTTCTGGCCGAACTGGACGGCCGTGCCGCGAAAGAGCTCGTTGGCCAGTTGGCCCAACTCTTTCGTTATACATTGGCATGCTCACGATTCGAACTTGTGACCATCGAACAGGAGCTCGAATTTGTTTCCAACTATCTGCTGATCGAACAAGCACGTTTTCGCCGGAGACTACGTTTTGAGATGCCCCCGGCCGGAGGAGGCAAGGATATTCTAATGCCCGGCCTCACGTTGCAGCCGCTGGTTGAGAACGCGGTCCGCCACGGTATCGCGAAGAGACGGGACGGCGGTTCGATCAGGGTCAGCCTGGAACGCAGCGAGACGGTTTGCGTTTTGACCGTGGCCAACCAGATCGCCTTGTCAGAGGGGGTGTCGGCGCTGAATGCCAAAGACGTCTTTCGACCCGGACATGCTCTTGCGAATACCCGCGATCGCCTAGCGCTCGCATTTCATGGGAATGCCAGCCTTGAAGTGACGAGCGATGGCGGCGAATGGGTAAAGGTCGCCATTAGGCTGCCGATTACGGAAAGAACGGTGTGATCCGCGCCCTGGTTGTCGACGACGAAGACTTGCCTCGATTGCAACTCAAGAGCATGCTGTCCGAGCGCAACGACATAGATGTTTTCGAAGCATCTGATGGAGTCGAGGCTCTGGAGCGCATCGAAGAGACGTCCCCCGACGTCGTATTCCTCGACATCGAGATGCCGGGGCTGAACGGTTTCGAAGTTCTCCAACATCTCACCATTCCACCCTTGATCGTATTCGCCACGGCCTATGACGAGTACGCAATCAAGGCGTTCGAGGCAAACGCCATCGATTACCTTCTCAAGCCAATTCAACCGCAGCGGCTTTTGCAGAGCCTTGACCGGATTCGGGCGGCTCTGCAGCGACGGCCGGCGCTGTACGAAGCGGCTTTACGAAATGTCCTACTCGATTTGCGCCGGGGCCCCCCGACTCGTCTCGCTGTGCATAAGAACAAGCGAATCGTCCTACTCCCGTTGAAAACCGTACTCTGGGCCGGTGTTGAAGACCGTCTGGTGTTTCTCCACACAGCTACCGAGCGATATCTTTCGGATCGGATGATCGGCGAACTCGAGGAGATGCTGAAAGGCGCCGGATTCTTTCGCGTGAACCGCAGTGAAGTGGTTAATCTCGAACACGTTCGCGAGGTGGCTCCATGGACTTCCGGAAGCTGCCATTTGACGCTGACAAACGGCGCCGGATTGACCGTCAGTAGAGATCGAGTTCGAAGTCTTAAATCGCTAGTGGGTTTGTAAACGCGCCGCCGTAACCGGCGGCAAGTGCCACATGATCCGTGGCTCGATCATTTCGACCTCGTACCCTCAATTGGATAGGTGCGAAATGATCCGCCGTTAATCAATGGCTGTCAAGTATCCGCGACGAGTCGAAATTCATTTCCAAGGCCTCATTGGTAATCAATTGAAGAAGACACAGGGCGATGAGGTTTGGCACCGGCGAAGCCAACTCCCATCGAGTTGCCCATCGACTACGACCGATACACAGGATTCTACGACTCGAACGCATTTTCAGACCGTTCTCACGAAAGTCTTTGAACCGGTATTGTGCCTGCTTCACAATCAGGCTTGCGGGTAGACACTTGGAGGGGACATGCAAGAAGAATTCAGCGGCCCACAATTTGTCGCCTGTGGTGTCATACGCCTGACTCTTCCTGGAGCCATCCACAATGTCAACTCGCCACTTGTCCCAATGCAGGGAGAAGGGGACAGGAATTGCCCAATCTCCATTGTGCCTGAGGCGCTGCAGCCGAATCTTGGTTGGGTAGGTGGGGCTGTTTTCCCGGTTGGCGTCGCCGTCCGCTAACTGGCCGCTCGAAACTGGCCGTCAGTCGGCACGGCCTGAATAAGGAGATATCCATGATAACGATCCGCCTTTTTCTCGGAACACTTGGTCTGCTTGTGACCGTTGGCTCACTAGAGGCACAGACCTTCAGAAACTATACGGTTGACTTGGAGAACGACAATCCGGCCGTCGGCACTCTCATGATTCTGATCACCGCGCCGAATCCTTTCGGTTTTCCGGAGGGACTGGCTGCGCGGTGTAGTGGCGCCCTGATCGGGGATCGGGTCTTTCTGACGGCCGGACATTGCGTCGGACCGAGCTTACCGCAACTCCCGCCTTTCGCCAAGGCGTTCGTGAGCCTCCGGCCATATGCACTTGATGGTTATGATCCGCCTCTTTCGATCCCGCCGCACTGGATTGAGGTTTCAACGCAGGCCGTGAATCCGTCGTTGCCGCCTTGTGCTCCGCCAGTGGGATGTGATCCGACCCACACTGGCGCGTTCCAGGCGGGCGACCCAGCGGTTACGGATTTGGGGCTCGTCTTTCTTAGCCGGCCAGCGGGAGTTACGCCAGCCGCCCTGGCGTCGGTCGGCAGCTTGCAAGACCCGCAATCCGCTTTCATTCCGCAGACCACCATCGGTTACGGTCACGAATTTCCAAACGATAGCTTGGCGGTTTGGGACGGGCTCCGGAAGTTCCGCACGTCCAGGCTCGCTAAGGTGCTGAATGGAGTTTGGGCCTCGTGGGAACTGCCCAGTTCGGTCTGTTACGGCGACTCGGGAGCGCCGACCTTCCTGAATAATCTCCCCGAAGTTCTTGTGAATCGCCGACCAATCGTGGCCATCGCCAGCGATGGGGGCATCGATTGCCTGAGCAAGGACCTTCGAGTACGCGTCGATACCCACGCAGTTCAACAGTGGATCAAGGACACCGTCAGCCAGCAGCTAGGTTCGCAGGCTGCCGCGCAACTCGGAATACGGTAGCTTGCCAATGATTACCGGGATCTTGCGTTGTTGCGCCGGTATCGTCTTGACGCTTAGCACCGCTTGGCCGCAGGATGTTGCGTTCTTCCGAGAGTACAGCGCAGGGCCCGAGCAACCATCTGCGTTGGCGACCGACGGAACCGCTTACTACGTCGTTGGCGGCGACCTGCCTTCGTACTCGGCGATCCCTTGTGTCGCGACACCAGGCTTCCTGCGCAAGCTCGATGCTCTCGGCAATGAAATGTGGGTACGCCGCTTCTCGCCGTCTACGCTTCTCCTCCGGCCGTATGGAGTCGCCGTCTATTCAGGCGCCGTTTACACCGCTGGCTATAGCGGCGGAGATTTCTCGACGCGGACGGCAGCCAGGGCCTTTCTCAGCAAATACGACGCTTCCGGGACTGAGTTGTGGACGAGAGAGTTTGGCTCCGACCGGGACACGGCTGCGTGCGGCGTTGCCGCCGATGTCAGCGGGGTTTATGTCACCGGAGAAGGCGGTGTCCTCGACCGCGCGGATGCCCCGGTAAATGGCGCCGGTACTTTCGTCCGAAAATACGACCACTCGGGCCAACTGCTTTGGACGCGTCAGATTACTTTCGGACTCGGATTTGCGAACGGTATCGCCGTCGATGGCGGCCGCGTGTACGTTGTCGGCGCGTCTCGGCAAGGCAGCAATGCCCTTCTCTCGTATAGCTCCGACGGTGCCGAGGGTTGGACGACTCCTATCGGCCCCGGCAGCGATTTCGATAGTGCCCTCGCCGCCGACTCCTCCGGCGTTTATCTTGCACATAACGGCTTTCTCACCAGCTGCAGCCTTGATGGCAGTCAGCGCTGGCGGATGAAATACGCGGACGCTGGCGCGCGAGTCGCATTGACTCCCTCCGGCATTTACGTCACCGGCCGGTCGTGGAAGCCCCTACCCGGCCGATGCGTCTATGGGGGCGGCGACGTCATCGTGCGGAAGTACGACCGCGGCGGTGGTCTGCTCTGGACGCGAGTATTTGGCGGGCTTAGTGGCGAGGGGGGCAGTGGGCTAGTGGCCACTGACGGCGTCGTTTACGTCTCCGGGTGGGTTCAACGCTCCGCACCCGGCCCCAGCGCCTTCTTTGCCAAGCTCGATGAGAACGCTGTGCTTGCCGATGGCTCGCCTCGGATCCTGTGGGACTGCGTCGCGAATGCCGGCAGCTACGAGGCGTCCGCTGTCTCGCCGGGAGAAATAGTCGTCATCAACGGGTCCTCGATCGGCCCGCCGCAACTCGTTCCTTTGCGGATCGAAGATGGCCGCGTGACGACTTCTCTGGCCGATACGCGAGTACTGTTCAACGGGACCGCAGCGCCCATCATCTACGCTTCGGAAAAACAGACCAGCGCGATCGTCCCCAACGCCATCGCGTCAGCGAACTCTGTAAACGTTCAGATCGAATATCGCGGCGTCCGTTCGAATGTGGTGACTCTGCCGGTCGTGGACGTCCGTCCGGGGATGTTTACTGCAGACGGTTCGGGTCTCGGACAGGTCGCGGCTCTGAATGAGGACGGCTCGGTCAATTCGCCGGCGAATCCGGCGGCTCGCGGCTCGATCATTTCCCTCTTCCTCACCGGGGCCGGGTTGACAGTCCCTCAGTCCGACGACTCAGGAATCACTGGGAGCATCCCTCCCACGCTCAAGGCAGGCGACGTCGAGGTCCTGCTCTCGCTCGAGACGCCATATGATGGTGCGGATGCTGTGCTGGCCGACCTGCTCTACGCGGGCGCGACACCGGGATCGGTGCAAGGCTTGTTTCAACTCAACGCGCGCATCCCTGAAAGTGCAGCCGTCGGAGGAGCCGTTCCCGTGTACGTCAATATCGGTCGCGGCTTCATTCAAGCAGGAGTCACCGTGGCGGTGCGATAAAAGCCGAGGAGGGCGAACCAAAATGCTACTACTTCGACTTAGGGCTGGTTTCGGAAGACTGGGGTGGTTACTTGCCGCCGTGTTCTTGCCAAGCGGCGTCATCTCGGCAGCCCACCCCGTGGTGGTCTACTCGCAGCAACTGCCCTTCCCACCGCATTTTGTGACCGGCCTTTCTGTTGATCACTCCGGGATCGCTTACGTATTGGGGAGCTGGGCCTACGGCGGAGGCGCCTATCTGTCGAAAGTGGAAGCGTCAGGGCTTGTTTGGACTGTGCGGATCGGCGGCTCCCCGTCTGAGAAGTGCCGGTGCTACCTGGATTCGGCCACGGCGATTGCTACCGATGCGTCAGGCAATGTCTATGTGGTGGGTAGCACGAGCTCTCCGGATTTCCCCACTGTTAATGCCATACAGGCTCACTTGGGCGGTGATTGGGATGCGTTTCTTACGAAGCTGAACCCGGAAGGCAAGATCCTTTACAGCACTTATCTCGGCGGGGCCGATGCTGACTTTGCCACAGGTGTGGCTGTGGACCCGGCCGGGAACGTGTATGTCACCGGCAGTACCGTCTCAACGGATTTTCCGACGGCGGCTCCCCTGCAGCCGGTTTTGCGCGGCAAGCGCGATGCCTTTGTTCTGAAAGTCAATCCCGCCGGTAGGCTGGTCTATTCCACCTACCTCGGCGGCACCGGCGATGCCGATAGCGGGCGCGGAATTGCAGCAGATTCGTCAGGGAATGTCTATCTCACGGGCGAGACCGATTCCCTGGATTTTCCCGTGGCGAGCCCATTGCAGAGCGCGGCTGGAGGCGGCACTTGCGGGGTCGCGACGTTCCGCAACCCATGCGCGGATGCGTTTGTCGCAAAGCTGAACATGGTCGGCGAACTGGTCTACTCCACTTATCTCGGAGGTGGCGGGGGCGACTATGGACGAGCCATCGCAATCGACACCGCCGGTAACGCCTACGTAGCGGGTATCACCGAATCCAGCGATTTTCCGCTACGAAGTGCTTTACAACAGGTTTTTCATGGAGGGAAGTGCGAGGACGGGCTGCAATGCAACGCCGACGGTTTCGTAACCAAGTTGGAGGCATCGGGACAATTGGTCTACTCCACGTTTCTCGGCGGGTCCGGCCAGGAGACGGTGACCGGAATCGCTGTGGACGGCTCCGGCCAGGTCCTGGTAACCGGCGGCACCCACTCATCCGATTTTCCACTGGCGGCGGCTTTTTCCTCCACATACTCAGTGAGTTGTCTTGCCAGCCCTCCGCCTTTTTTCACATCCGAGGTCTGCCAGGATGCTTTTCTGACACAGGTGAACGCCGACGGTTCGACGCTCCTATTTTCCACGTTTCTGGACTGCGTTACCTGCGACGAAAGCCTCAGCCTCTCGCTCGACGCGTCCGGCAGCTTGTTTCTCGCCGGGGGCAGTGGTGTCGATGTGATAACGCCCCCATTTCTAGCCAGGCTGGATTTCTCCGGCAAACCTACAATTGCTGCCGGAGACATCGCGAACGCGGCCAGCTTTCTTCCCGGTGCGGTCGCGCCCGGAGAGATTATTGAAGTTTCGGGAACCGGTCTGGGACCCATCGTGGGGGCGAATCTTCCGTGGGATAAGGATGCCTCTCGTACGTCTTTGGGTGGGACGCGGCTTCTTTTCGACGGTGTTGCCGCGCCGCTGGTTCTTGCGGAGGCAAACCGCGTCCGCGCGGTCGTTCCCTATGGAGTAGCGGGTAGCGGCAGTACAAGGCTGGTCGTGGACTCCGCTGGGACCTTATCGGACCCGCTCGACGTTCCGGTAGTGAGCGCGGCTCCTGGCATCTTCACTTGGAACCTTCTCTACGGTGTCCGCGGTATGGGGCTCGACCGCGCTTTCGTCTACAACCAAGACGGCAAGCAAAATTCTACTCTAGATCCAGCCAGCCGCGGCTCGGTGATCACTTTTTACGCGACAGGCACTGGGCAGACCGATCCCGCCGGTGTGGACGGACAGTTGACCGGCGAGGTGTTGCCAAAGCCTCCGCTTCCGATATCGGTGCGGATCGGCGGGGTGCCAGCGGAAGTACTGTTTGCCCGCGGCGCGCCCGGATTCGTATCGGGCCTGATGGGACTGCAGGTAAGGGTTCCGGAAACAGTAGTCGCCGGGGACGCCTTGCCCATCGAGTTGATAGTTGGAAGCGCGAGCAGCCAGCCCGGCTTGGCCGTATCGGTGAAGTAGCGATGGGAAATGGGAACCTCAAACCACCGTTTGCTCCTCAATGCAGGTGTGCGGTACAGCCATTCCGGCGACGATCAGTTGGAAGAGACGCTGACCTGAAAGAGTGAGAGAAATGTCCAGACACTTAACGAAAACGATCCGACAGCTTGCCCGCATCGGCTTGGTGCTGATCGCGTTCGTCGCCGTTCTCGTCGTGGTCACGACAATGTATGCGGGTTTCGCGACCGCAAATGAGCGAGGTCGCTTCCGCCCGGCTGGCCGGTTAGTGGATGTCGGCGGTTATCGGTTGCATCTCCGCTGCGAAGGTCAGGGCAGCCCGACCGTCGTGCTCGAAAGTGGCGGCGGGATGACTTCCAACGAGTGGACGTTAGTCCAGCCCGAGGTAGCGAAATTTACGCGCGTTTGTTCATATGATAGGGCCGGATTGGGATGGAGTGAGAGCGGCCCGCCATCGGACCCAATCGAAGCGTTGCACGCTCTGTTGCGAAAAGGAGAAGCCCCTGGCCCCTATGCGATCGTCGGACACTCGTATGGCTCCGGTCTCGCCCTTAGGTTTGCTTATCGGTTTCGAAACGAAGTCAAGGGCGTGGTGCTTACGGCGGCGTCATACCCGGATGAAGAGGTACAGCGAATCGTCGCCGACATGAGTCTTCGTCGCAGGTCCTATCTCGAGATGTATGCCTGGTCCACGCGCTTAGGTCTGATGCGTATCACGCCCGAAAGGTACTTGCCCGACATGCTCCGCGTGTACTTCGGCTTACTTCGCCAGTACCTTCCGCCGAACGCTGCCGAGTGCGAAATTGCATTCCTCCATCAGACCAGACATGTTCAATCCTTCCTCATTGAAAGCGGGCACCCGACCCCGAACGAAGAGAACGAAGAGGTCGCAGCTTGCACGCGGGGTTTTGGGGATATGCCCTTGGTTGTCCTTTCTGAGAGATGGGTCTATTCGTTTGCTGTTAATGAACAGGAAAAGGAGGAGGCACGACGGGAAGATGAACGGCAAGCGAGACTGGCGGGATTATCATCGCGAGGAGAGAAAATCGACCTTGAGAGCGGTCACCTTATTCCGCTGGAGAACCCCTCTGCGGTCGTCGATGCCGTCCGGCGTGTAATCCTCGCCACTCGTTCTGCACAATAAGCCGGACTCCATCGATCGGCAAAACGAAGCTTGAAACCTGGAGTTGCCGGTCGCCTACTGATACAGAGCCTGGAGGTGAAACGTGAGCCATGTCCCTATGACGACTGCTCGGGGGCTCGCCGTATTTGTCCGGCTATGGCAGCAAAGCTCGCGCCCGGAACATAATGCCGAATGCGATGGGATGGATGCAGGCACATCGGTAACGAGTGGGCGGCCAGAAAGAAGGCAGACGCTTGGGGAGTTTTTGCCTGTGACCGCAACGGCGTCCCGAGGTTTGATTGAGAATTCACGGCAGGGCATGTGGTGAAACGAAAATACCCGGACGGGCCTCGGATTAGTCTCCCGCTCATCCTCATAGGACAGATGATGCCGAAGAGGTTTCCCTTCGATCCACTGGCCTTCGGCTTGGGGGTCGCCCGGCAATTCGGCGACATCGCCCATTACAAGCTGGGGCCGCTGCACGTGTACCAACTGAACCACCCCGAACTGGTGCGGCAGATTCTGGTCGAGCGACCGGAGAGATTCCACAAGGCGAGGTTGATCAAGCGCGCATTTCGACCATTCGCCGGTGAAGGGCTGGTCACCAGCGACGGCGCGTTATGGCTGCAGCAGCGGAAGCTCATGCAGCCCGCGTTCCATCACCGTCAACTCGCGGCGTCCGCCGATGTAATGGTGGCCCATGCCGCGCGCATGATCGATTCGTTCGTGAATGGAGAGAGCCGAGACATCGGCGCGGAGATGACGAAGCTAACGCTTGGCATCGTCGTGAAGTCGCTCTTTGGAGCAGACCTCCCGCGCGAAGCAAGTCAAGTCAGCCGGTCGATGCTCTCGATCCTCGATGCCGCCAACCAACGTCTGAGTTCGGTCTTGCGGATTCCATCGTGGATCCCGACGCGACGGAATCGGCGCGAGAGGCGCGCCTTGGCCGAACTCGATGCGATGCTTCAGTTTCTGATACGAGGTCGCCGCGCCTCAGGCGATGGCCGTGACGATCTGCTCTCGGTCCTGCTTGCGGCGGTCGACGAGGACAGCGGCGCCTGTATGTCCGACCAGCAACTCCGCGATGAAATGATGACGCTGTTCCTGGCGGGGCACGAGACGACCGCAAGCGCGCTGACCTGGACGTTTTGTCTCTTGTCGCGCCACCCCGAAGTGGAGACGAGATTAGTCGATGAGCTGCAGCGCGTGCTGACGGACCGTGTGCCTTCGGTGAGTGACCTTCCGGAACTACCTTACACCGAAATGGTGATTCGGGAGGCCCTTCGACTATATCCGCCAGCCCCAGGACTTGCACGAGAGCCGATCCAGGACGTGACGATCGGCGGGTACAGCGTACCCAAAGGTAGCCTCATCAGCGCCAACACGTACGCTATTCAACGCGACAGTCGTTTCTTCGCGGATCCGGATCGGTACGATCCAGACCGGTTCGCTCCAGGCTGGGAGGAGCGCATCCCTCGTTATGCGTATTTACCGTTTGGCGCGGGTCCGAGGGTGTGCATCGGCCGCGGCTTCGCGATGATGGAAGCGCGGCTAATCCTAGCAACCGTGGCGCAGCGTTACAAGCTGTCATTAGAGACCGATGAGATGATCACGCCAATTCAGCTCGTGACACTCCGGCCGAATCGTCCAGTCCGGATGAGACTGGACCGGCGCAAGCCGTGATTAACGTGGCACCCAAGAGACACGCTGGTCGGATCCCCGACAACGCTTCCGGGGCCTGGAACTGGACATCACTGCTCGAACGAGCACGATCGAAGATTGTCAGCAACAGCTCCGTCTGGACTATGTTTCAAGAGAGTGATATGCAGGCCCTCTACGTTCGCGCATTCCGATCGTCTCTATTCGGTACTCTCATAATGACCGCCATCCTTTTTCTTCCGGCGGGCACACCCCACTATTGGCAAGCATGGGTCTTCCTGGGTGTCTTCGTGAGTGCCTCAGGCGCGGTCACCGTGTATCTTGCGATTCTGTAACGCGTCACGATCTTTCCCCCCGACGCTCTCACGGTCTTTTCCGGCGGGTTTCTCAGAATCACAGGCTGCGAGTTGCGCTCTTCGTAAGGAACGCCTGCCAAAGCGGGATAGGATACTCGCGG
>Ga0335071_10001184_pt1 | contig 28163 bp, 21 predicted proteins | sample Lox_Sample_15_FD_206724 | JGI IMG/M metagenome (GOLD analysis project Ga0335071, IMG submission 206724) | Soil microbial communities from Loxahatchee National Wildlife Refuge, Florida, United States - Lox_Sample_1.5 | ecosystem: Environmental > Terrestrial > Soil > Wetlands | place: USA...
GATCCCGCAGGTGGTGGTGAAGGTCGAGACGGAAGAAGAGGTTGTCCGCGTCCTCGGCGAATCGCGCCGGCTCGGCCTCCCCGTGACGTTTCGCGCCGCGGGCACGAGCCTCTCGGGACAGGCGGTGTCTGATTCCATACTCGTCGTCCTGTGCGGGGGATGGAAGCGCTACCGCATCCACGGAGAGGCCGCCCGCATCAGCCTCCAGCCCGGGGTGGTCGGTGCGCACGCCAACGCGTACCTCGCGCCCTACGGGAGAAAGATCGGCCCCGACCCCGCATCGATCAACGCCGCGATGATCGGCGGCATTGCCGCGAACAATGCGAGCGGGATGTGCTGCGGGACGGCACAGAACAGCTACCGGACGCTCGCCTCCATGCGCGTCATCCTGGGCGACGGCTCGGTGCTCGATACGGGCGATGCGGCGAGCTGCTCCGCCTTCCGGTCGACGCACGCGGAGTTCCTGGAGGCGATCGCCGCGCTGGCGCGGCGGGCGAAAGACGACGCCCCCCTGGCGGCGAGGATCCGGGAGAAGTACCGGATGAAGAACACCACGGGCTACAGCCTCAATGCCCTGGTTGATTTCGAGGATCCGATCGACATCCTGCAGCATCTGATGATCGGTTCTGAGGGGACGCTGGGCTTCATCGCCGAGGTCACGTACGACACGGTGCCGGAACTGCCCTGTAAAGCGAGCGCGCTTGCGCTCTTCCCCGATGTCGGCACCGCCTGCCGCGCGGTGCCCATGCTGAAAGCGTGCAGCGTCGACGCGGTCGAGCTGATGGACAGGGCCTCCCTCCGCTCCGTGGAGGGAAAAGAGGGGATGCCGGAGTATCTCCCGGAGCTTCCACCCGGCGTGGCCGCGCTCCTCGTGGAGACACGCGCGGCGGAACCCGCCGGGCTTGCCGCCTCGATCCGCGCGATCACGGACGCGGTGGCGCCGCTTGCGACGGTACGGCCGCCGGCCTTCACCGGCGTCCCTGCGGAATACGAGCTGCTCTGGAACATCCGCAAGGGTCTCTTTCCCTCGGTGGGTGCAATGCGGCAGACGGGGACTACCGTCATCATCGAGGACGTGGCGTTCCCCGTCGGCAGGCTCGCCGGGGCCGCCCTTGACCTGCGGGCCCTGCTGGACAGGCACGGTTACGGCGGGGCGATCCTCTTCGGACACGCGCTGGAGGGAAACCTGCACTTTGTGTTCACGCAGGATTTCAATACTGCAGCGGAGGTCGGCCGCTACGCGGCGATGATCGACGATGTGACGGCAATGGTGGTGCAGAAGTATGACGGCGCGCTCAAGGCGGAGCACGGCACAGGGAGAAACATGGCGCCGTTTGTCGAGCGGGAGTGGGGGGCGGCCGCATACGCCCTGATGCGTGAGATCAAGTCGATCTTCGATCCCGCGGGCCTCATCAATCCCGGTGTCGTGATCAATGCCGATCCCACGGCGCACCTCAAGAACCTGAAGCCGCTCCCGCCCGCCGACGACATTGTGGACAAGTGCATCGAGTGCGGCTTCTGCGAAGTGCACTGCCCGTCGAAGGACCTCTCGCTGACGCCGCGGCAGCGGATCGCGGCTTCCCGGGAGATGTCCCGGCTCCGCCTCTCGGGCGGCGAGCGCGTCCGCCTCGCCGCGCTCGAGCGGTCGTTCCGCTACGCGGGGGTCGAGACGTGCGCGACGGACGGACTGTGCGCCACCGCGTGCCCCGTGGGCATCGATACGGGAAAGCTCGTCAAGGAGATCCGCTGGCGCGGCAGCACGCGCACGTCACACATCGTGGCGGGCGCGCTCGCGCGCCATATGGGGCTGGTGACCGGAGGGATGCGCGTGGCGCTCGATGCGGTCGCGGTCGCGCACGCCGCGCTCGGCACCGCGGCGATGTCGGCGGTCGCCGGGGCGCTCAGGAAAGCATCGGGGAACAGGATTCCCCTCTGGAATCCCTATATGCCCCGGGGGGCCGGGAGCGTCCCCCGCCCGTCGGGGGAGGGTGCGGCATCCCCGCGCGTCGTCTATTTCCCGAGCTGCATCAACCGCGCTATGGGTCCCTCCCGCGATTACGGGGAGGAACCCGGCGTGATGGCGAAGACCGTGGCCCTCCTGGAGAAGGGAGGCTACCGGGTCATATTCCCGGAGGGCCTGAACGGGCTCTGCTGCGGTATGGCGTTTGACAGCAAGGGGTTCCGCGAGGAAGGTGCGCTGAAAGCGTCCGCCCTGAACAGCGCGTTGCTGGAGGCGACGGAACACGGTGCACTCCCTGTCTACGCCGACATGAGTCCCTGCCTCTACAGGATGAAGCAGACGCTCGACCCGCGCCTGGCGCTGTACGAGCCGGTCGAGTTCATACTCAGGTTTCTCGCGGGGCGCCTGGAGTTCACGAAGATTGCCGGCACTGTCGCGATCCACACCACATGCAGCGCCGCGAAGATGGGACTTGCCCCGCGTCTCAGGGCGCTGGCGGACATGTGCGCGGAGCGCGTGATCGTTCCCGGCTCGGTCGAATGCTGCGGGTGGGCGGGGGACAGGGGATTCACATTTCCCGAGCTGAACGCATCCGCGCTTTCCTCGCTGAAGCGGGAGCTCCCCGACGGGTGCGGCGAGGGGTTCTCGACAAGCAGGACATGTGAAATCGGACTCTCGCTTCACGGCGGCGTGAGCTATAAATCCATCGTGTACCTGGTGGACAGGTGCACACGTCCGAAGGTGACGCCATGAAAGTTCGTCTGGCCTACGGGCGGGAGGGGATGGAGATCGACGTCCCCGACCGCAACCTGGCGGGGGTGCTGGAGATGGGGCACGCGACGCCCCTCGCCGGTCCCGCACGCGAGCTCGACCGGCAGCTCGCGGAGCCCCTGGGCGGTCCGCCGCTGGCCGACCTCGCGCAGCGCGCCGAATCCGCCTGCGTTGTCATCAGCGATATCACGCGACCGGTGCCCAACCGGATCCTCCTCCCTCCGGTGCTGCGTACGCTGGAGGAGAATGGAATCGGCAGGGAGAACATCGTCATCCTCGTGGCGACCGGCCTGCACCGTCCGAGCACGCCGGCGGAGCTGGACGCCATGGTGGGACCCGGCATCAGGGGCGACTACCGCATCGTCGATCACCACGCCGGTGTCACGGGAGAGCAGCGGTTCCTGGGCCTGACGAACCGCAAGACGCCCGTCTACATCGACAGGGAATACTGCGGGGCCGATCTGAAGATCACCACCGGGTTCATCGAGCCCCATCTCATGGCCGGCTTCTCCGGCGGGCGCAAGCTGGTGGCGCCGGGGTGCGCCGGCGAGATGACGATCAAGGCGCTCCACAGTCCCGCGTTCCTCGAGGACCCGGGATGCTGCGAGGGCTCGATCGACGCGAATCCGCTCCACCATGAGCTCCTGGAGATCGCCCGGATGGCGGGGCACGATTTCATCGTGAACGTGTCGCTGGATCAGACCGGCGCGATCACCGGACTTTTCGCGGGCGATCCGGAGGAGGCGCACGCCCGGGGCATTGCCGCCGTGCGTGGGTCCGCACGGGCGACGCTCGCGGCGCCAGCCGACATCGTGATCACCACGAGCGCCGGCTACCCGCTCGACCTGACGTACTACCAGGCGGTCAAGGGAATGACCGCGGCGCTCCCGGTGGTGCGTGAAGGGGGGATGCTGATCATCGCTGCGAAGTGCGAGGAAGGGCTCGGGAGCCCCTCGTTCACGTCGATGGCGACGTCGTTCCGCACCGCCGGAGCGTTCGTCGCGTCGATCATGGCGAACCCGGTGGTGACCGACCAGTGGCAGCTGGAGGAATGTGCGCGCGCGGCGAAGAAGGCCGAGATCGTGCTGGTGTCGCCGGCAATTACCGCGCGGTACGGCGACGCGTTGTTCGTGCGGACCGCTCCCACGGTCCGGGACGCGCTGGAAGAGGGATTCAGGAAATTCGGTGCAGACGCGACCGTGGCGGTCATTCCGAAAGGGCCGTACACACTCGTCGGCGTGGCGTGATGCGCGCGGCATTGTTGCGAGTGACGGACAGATGAAACCCCCGGCATACCGGCTCTGTGCTGTGATCACCGGCGACGTTGTCGCCTCTTCGGCGCTTCCCGCCGCAGGGCGGCAGCGACTCCTGCGCGTGATGGAGGAAAGCTCGCGTGTGCTGCGGAAAGCGCTCGGCGCGGCGGTTCCCCTCGATGTCGACGTGTTCCGGGGCGATTCCTGGCAGGTATATCTTGCGGATCCCGTCCCCGCCCTCAGGGCGGCGCTGTTGTTCCGCGCCGCACTGCGGGCGCGCATGGAATCACACCGGTTTGACACGCGGCTCGCCATCGGGATCGGCACGGCAGACATCATCCCGCGCGTGCGCGCGTCGCAGGGCGGGGGGGAAGCATTCCGCGCGTCGGGTCTTGCCCTTGACGGCATGAAAAAGCGGCGCATGGCCGTCGCGTTTCCCTCCGCGGATGCGGAAGGCCCGCTCGACGTGCTTGTTCACCTGCTGGACGCGATTGCCGTGCACTGGTCCGACAGACAGGCGCGGGCGGTCGTGGGGGCGCTGCAGGGATGGACGCAGAAGAGGATTGCGGCGTCGTGGGGATCCCGCGGCATTACGCAGCAGGCAGCCGCGCTGCACCTGGAAGCGGCCGGGTGGCATGCCGTGCGCCGCGGTCTCGAGGAGTTCGAGCGTGTCGTTACGGTCCTGAGGGACGCTGCCGGCAGTTAAACAAGCTATTTTTATTGTTTATAGTAAATACAAGTATTATAACTTGTTATTGAAGGAGACCGGCTGAACCCTGCCGCCCACATTGCCGTCTGCCTCGCCGCGGCCCATTTCGCCGGCGACTTCCTGATGCAGTCCCCTGAGATGGTCAGGCAGAAGGGGAGGGCTCCAGTCCTCCTGACGCACGCGGGGCTCCTCGCGCTGCTCAGCTACGGCGCGTGCGGCCTGTGGGTGCTCTGGCAGGTGCCGGCGGTGATCTTCGCGACGCACGCGCTGATCGATTTCGTGAAGGCGAAATCCGGGAAGACGGGACCCGCGGCCTTCCTGGTCGACCAGGGGGCGCACGGACTCGTCATCGCCCTCCTGGCCTCATGGGCATCGACTCTGACGCAGGCCCGCCCGGCGTGGATCGACATCCTCGGGCCGTGGTACCTGAAGGCGCTCCTGGTTCTCTCCGGGGCGGTTGCGTGCGTCTGGATGGGGGGCTACCTCATCGGTGCCGCCGTCCGTCCCATGCAGCGGAGGCTGACCGAACAGAGGAAGGCGCTCACCCCGGCCGACGCCCCGGACCCCGCCGGATTTGCCGACGGGGGAATGATCATCGGCCAGCTTGAGCGGGCGCTGATCTTCATACTCACGCTCACCGGCCAGACGGCGGGGATCGGTTTTCTCATCGCGGCCAAGTCAATTCTCCGCTTCGGCGAAGCGCAGGATGCCGCCCAGCGCATGGAAGCCGAATACATCATCATCGGCACGCTCATGAGCTTCGGCTGGGGGATCCTCGTATCGTATCTGACCGCCGTGTTTCTGCAGCAGCTGTAGCGTTCCTCTCCGGATTTCCCCTATTTCCACGAAAAGCGACACCCCGGGAGGGAATCAATTCCCGCCCCCGGGTGTTCATATACCTGCGGTGCAGACCCCCGGGAAAACACGGGGCGCTGCAGCCGTCGCGTGTATCGTCCGCCCCGAAGGTATGACAATTCTTCACATGGATGTAACAGAATTTTCCCGCACGTTCCCCTGTGTACGCCCCGCCGAAGGTGGCGCCTCCGATGACGGGGTCTGCCCCTGTTGTCGCCCCTGTTGAGGGATCGCGTCGCTGCATCCGGTTGAATCGTCGTATCCCGTCACACCGTCACTTCCGCGGACATCATGTTTGAACAGTCAACAGCTCCCGTCGTCGTTGCATCCTCGCTCATCGAGCGGATAGGGAACACGCCGCTCCTGCGGATGCCCGTGTTTCGCGACGTCTCCCCCCGCGTGCATATCTTCGCGAAAGCGGAGTGGTACAACCCTGGCGGTTCGGTCAAGGACAGGGCGGCGCTGAACATGATACGCGCCGGTGAGAGGAGCGGCGCGCTTCGCCGCGGGAAGACAATCATCGACGCGACGAGCGGCAACACGGGAATTGCGTACGCAATGATCGGGGCTGCGCTGGGCTATCGCGTCCGGCTCGCCCTGCCGGCAAACGCCGGTGACGAACGGAAGCGCATCCTGCGCGCGTTCGGCGCGTACGTGGACTTTACCGACCCGCTGGAAGGAACGGACGGCGCGCAGGCATATGTGAGGCGGATCGTCGCCGCCGACCCGGGGGACTACTTCTATCCCGACCAGTACAACAATCCCGCCAACCCGGAAGCCCACTACAGGACGACGGCCCCCGAGATCGTCCGGCAGACAGAAGGCGCGGTGACGCACTTCGTGGCGGGGATCGGGACTTCGGGGACGTTTGTGGGCACCGCCCGCCGGCTGAAGGAGTTTCACCCCGGGATCGTGTGTATTTCATTTCAGCCCGACACGCCCCTCCACGGCCTGGAGGGGTTGAAGCACATGCAAACCGCGGCCGTGCCCGGAATTTACGACCCGAACATCGCGGACGATCACCTGGAGGTTTCCACCGACGAGGCGCACGGCGTGGCGCGGCGCCTTGCGAGGGAGGAAGGGATCCTGGTGGGAGTCTCTTCCGCGGCCGCCCTGGCGGCCGCCCTCCGGGTTGCCCGCACGCTGAACGAAGGGGTGGTGGTGACGGTATTTCCGGACCACGGGAGCAGGTACCTGAGTGAACGATTCTGGGAGGAATGACATGGTGCTCACGGTGTCTCCGGAGGCGCTCCACAGGATCCGCGTTCACGCAGCGGACGCCTACCCGGAGGAATGCTGCGGTCTCCTGCTCGGCGGAGAGCGGGACGGGGGGAAAGAGGTCCTGGACGTGCTCAGCATGGGGAACGCCCGCCGCGAGAGCCGCACGCGCCGGTTCCTTATCGCGCCGGAGGACTACGCGCGGGGGGAGTTGCATGCGGCCGCGCAGGGACTCGGCATCATGGGATTCTACCACTCGCACCCGGACCACCCGGCGCGCCCCTCGCAGTTCGACCTGGACCACGCCTGGCCCTGGTGCTCGTACGTCATCGCGTCGGTGGAGAACCGGGTGCCCACGGCGGTCAAGTCATGGGTCCTGAAAGACGACCGCTCGGGGTTCGACGAGGAGATCATTGAACGGCGGGAGACGGTCCCCGGGGCGCGTCTCCGCACCGGTCCATAGACAGTCAGAAGGAGAACGGGAACGATGGCGACACGCGTGCTGATTCCAACGCCCCTCCGGGCATACACGGAGAAGAAAGACGCGCTCCTCCTGGAAGGGGGGACAGTCGGCGAGCTCCTCGCGTCGCTCACCGCGATGTACACGCCGCTCAGGCGGCATCTCTACGACGATGCGGGCGCGCTGAGGAGCTTTGTCAACGTGTATGTGAATGACGAGGATATTCGCTATCTTCAGAAAGAGCAGACCCGCGTGACGGACGCCGATACCGTAAGCATCATCCCGTCGATCGCGGGAGGAAGGAGCTGACACCATGAGGGAAGACGGCGGCGGACGGACAGACGTCCGTCTTTCGCGGGAGGAGATCAGGCGGTACGGGCGGCACCTGATTCTCCCCGAGGTGGGCCTCGAGGGGCAGGCGAAGCTGAAGGCATCCAGCGTCCTCCTGGTGGGCGCCGGGGGACTGGGCTCGCCGCTTGCGCTGTACCTGGCCGCCGCGGGCATCGGCCGGCTCGGGATCGTCGATTTCGACGTCGTCGATGAATCGAATCTCCAGCGGCAGGTGCTTCACTCGACTCCCTACGTGGGCCGGCCGAAGCTCGTGTCGGCAAAGGACCGGATCCATGCGATCAATCCGCACGTCGACGTGGAGCTCTTCAGCATGCGCCTCGACTCGGGGAACGCGCTGGATGTGCTGCGCGACTTCGATGTCGTGGCCGACGGAACGGATAACTTCCCCACGCGGTACCTGGTCAATGACGCGTGCGTGCTGCTCCACAAGCCGAACGTGTACGGCAGCATCTTCCGGTTCGAGGGGCAGGTCTCCGTGTTCTCCGCTCCCGGCGGCCCCTGCTACAGGTGCCTGTATGCCGATCCTCCTCCGCCGGGGCTCGTCCCGAGCTGCGCCGAAGGGGGAGTGCTCGGCGTTCTCCCCGGCATCGTCGGCACGATCCAGGCGGCGGAAGCGATCAAGATCATCCTGGGGATCGGCGAGCCGCTCATCGGCCGCCTTCTCCTCATCGACGCCCTGACGATGAAGACGAGGGAGCTGCGCCTGCGCCGCAATCCTTCCTGCCGGGTCTGCGGCGACCATCCGGAAATCACCCGGCTGATCGACTACGAGGCCTTCTGCGGCATCACTCCCGCCGCCGGGGATGAAGGCCCCGATGCGGTGACTGTCACCGATGTCAAGTCGCGCCTCGATCGCGGCGAAGACATCTTCCTGCTCGATGTCCGCGAGCCCCAGGAATACGGCATCGCGAACCTGGGCGGTCACCTCATCCCGCTCAACGACCTGCCCCGGCGTGTGCACGAGCTCGATTCCTCGCGGGAGATCGTGGTATACTGCCACAGCGGCGTGCGGAGCGGCCAGGCGGTGCAGTTTCTGAAAACGCTGGGCTTCCGGAAAGTGAAGAACCTGACCGGGGGAATCGACGCCTGGGCCGAGGAAATCGACCCGGCGATGGCACGGTACTGACGCCGACCCCGTCATTGCGAGCCCTTCTCGCTCCGTCATTGCGAGCCACGCCGACCCTGTCATTGCGAGCCGCTTCTCAGGCGAAGCAATCTAGGCCGGGATTGCCACGCCAAAGAGCGGCGTGGTCCAAGAAGCGGCTCCCGCCTGCGGCGGGACGCAAAGAGCGCGCTTCGTCGCTGAAGAGCGCTCCTCGCAATGACGGTGCGGTTGACTTTCCCCCTGCGCCTGCGTACATTGCCCCCGAGCGGTCAGGTTCTTTCTCCTACACCGGCACTGCATCTCTCCGTTTGACCCGGAGGGCCTGCAGAGGGACCTGACGCATCTTCGGTGTTTCTCCCGGCGTCCTCACACCTCCTTCTCGCCTCCCTCCCGGTTGATGTCCCTGGAGACGCCCTCCTGAACCGTCATTCTTCCCGGCAGCAGTGGCCGACTATCCAGAATTGCCGCTCCCAATTATCCGCGGGAGTGAGTTCATGAATGCTGACGTCCTGAAAGGCTTTTTTGACGGCCGTGTGTGCGCAGCCGATCTCGCACGCGAGGCCGCGCGGGCCGAGACGCTTTTCGCAGAGGGGGAGCATGAGCCCCTGGCCAACGACCTGGCGGGCGACTTTACGGTCAGGCCCGACCACCTGGTCGCGCTGTGCGACGCCGTATCGTCGGGGGAGATGCGGGCGTGCCAGCTCGAGGTGCTTGCCGCCGTCCTGGTGCGATCGGAGAGGTTCACGTGGGATCCCCGGACGCCCGAAGGAGCGCTGGTGTCCCGGGTGATCTACGCGTGGGAGGCTCCGGAAATCAACTACGTTCTCACGCCCGCGACTGCGGCTAAGTTCCGCCACCTGCTGGCTACGGGGGAGGACCGGTTTGGCGACGCGGACTGGTCGGCGATAACGAAACCTATAAGGTGATCTTGAACATCCACGGCGGCGGAACTATTTTGCGCGTCCTGCGTACCGTATCTTATGGCATTCCGTACGGCTGCTCCCGCTGATCGCGGAACCTCTCCCGCGGGTCTCAAGACTCCCCTGTTGATCGCCGGCGCGGCGTTCTTCCTGATGGCGGCCTTTCACAACAGCTACGGCTATTTCAGGGACGAGCTTTACTATCTTGCCTGCTCCGATCATCTCGCTCTCGGCTACGTTGATCAGCCTCCGCTCTCGATCGCGTTGCTGGCGGCGTGGAGGTGGATATTCGGGGACTCGCTTCATGCGATACGCCTCCCTGCCGCCCTCGCGATAGGCGGGACGGCGTTCCTGACGGCGCTCATCGCGCGCCGGATGGGAGGCGGCCGATTCTCTCTCTGGCTTTCGGCCTTCTCGGTGGTGGCTGCGTACATGCTCCTGGGGAGCGGGAGATCCTACTCCATGAACTCCCTGGACATCCTCTTCTGGACTGCCTCGATATACATCTGCGTGAGATTGCTCGCGGGGGATTCACCCCGACTCTGGCTCGCGTTCGGCGCGGTTGTCGGGCTCGGGCTCCTCAACAAGTATTCAATCGGATTCATGTGTGCGGGTCTCGCCGCGGGACTCGTGCTCACCCCGGGCCGCAGGCACCTGGCGGGCGCGAACTTCTGGTGGGGGGCGCTCATTGCTCTCGTCCTGTTCCTGCCGCATGTCATCTGGGAGATGCAGAAGGGGCTTCCCACGCTCGAATTCATGCACAACGCGAGCCAGGCGAAGAACGCGCCGATGAGTGCGTGGAGTTTCACGCTGGGGCAGGTTGACGGGATGAACTACATGAACTGCCCCCTCTGGCTGCTCGGACTCTGGTACTTCTTCCTGCACGGCGAGGGGAGGCCCTTCCGGGCACTGGCGTGGATGTATGTCGTCGTCTTTGCCATCATGGTAGCGGGGAACGGGAAGGTCTACTATCTCTCTCCCTCCTATCCCGTGCTCCTGGCGGGAGGGGCAGTGTTCCTTGAGAAGCTTCTCCGCGACCATGCCTCCGCGTCGGTTGCGAAATCGGTGAAGATCGTCTATCCGGCGCTCATCGGTGTGTTCATGGCCGTGGGCCTGCCGTTCGTGCTTCCGGTTCTCCCCGTGGACACGTTCATCGCGTACGAGAAGGCGCTCGGGAAGTCCCCGAAGGCGGAGGAGCTGTCGCCCGTGGGAGATCTTCCCCAGTATTACGCCGACCAGTTCGGGTGGGAGGAGTTTGTCGCGCGCGTGGCGCACATCTACGCGACGCTCAGCGCCGACGAGCAGAAGCAGTGCGTGATCTTCGTGAGGAACTACGGCGAGGCCGGTGCGGTCGACTTCTTCGGGAAGCGCTACGGCCTTCCGCCCGCGCTGTGCGCCCACAACAGCTACTGGATGTGGGGCCCCGGGGAGCGTACGGGGAACATTGCGATCATTGTCGGCCACGACAGGGACCTCGACGGTAACCTGAGAGACCTTCGCCGCAGATACGCAAGCGTCGAGCCGGCAGGCGCGACGGCCTGCGAGCACTGCATGCCCTATGAAAACGGGCGCCTCCTGTTCCTGTGCAGGGGGATGAACACATCGTTCCGGAACCTCTGGCCTGCGGAACGCTTCTACATCTGACATGCCCCGGGTCACCCCCCCCGGTTCAACAGGCCGCAAATCTCAGTGCCGGAACCACCGCGCGTCCGGCGGCGTTGATACGCTGCCAACACAGGGATACCATGATGACCACACTCGCCCGACTGATATGGCCTGCGCTCCTGCTTGCAGGATGCGTGAGGGGGGGAACTCCCCCGGCGGCGTCCCTGCCGAAGGGCGGGACGCTCGACACGGCGACGTTTGCCGGCGGTTGCTTCTGGTGCATCGACGCCCCCTTCGAGGATCTTGTCGGGGTCAGGAGCGTCGTTTCCGGGTACTGCGGGGGGACGGTCAGGAACCCGACGTACGAGCAGGTGTGCACGGGCGCGACGGGCCACCTGGAGACCGTGCAGGTTACATTTGATCCGCGGATCATCAGCTACGGGGAAATCCTGGATGTCTACTGGCGGCAGTTCGACCCGACCGACGCCGGGGGCTCGTTCTACGACAGGGGCCCGCAGTACTGTTCGGCGATATTCTACCACAACGGGGTTCAGCGGACGGTCGCGGAGGCCTCGAAGCAGTTCCTGGAACGCTCGGGGGTCTTCGGCAAACCGGTTGTGACGAAGATTCTGCCGTTCACGGAGTTCTTCCCGGCGGAGGATCACCACCAGCACTACTGCAGGACGAATGCGGACCACTACGAAGCGTACAGGAACGCGTCGGGGAGGGATGCGTATATCGAACGCACGTGGGGGGTGAACCGGTGGAGCGCGTATCAGAAGCCGCCGGACGACGATCTCAGGAAGCGCCTCACGCCGCTCCAGTTCGGCGTGACGCAGCGGGGAGAAACCGAGAGGCCGTTCGACAACGAATATGACGAAAACACCAAACCGGGACTCTACGTGGACGCCATTTCGGGGGAGCCCCTCTTCAGCTCGACGGACAAGTTCGATTCGGGCACCGGCTGGCCGAGCTTCACGAAGCCGATCGATCCCCGCGCCGTGGTCAAGAAAACGGACAGCCCTCAAACGGCGGACGGCGTCGAAGTGAGGAGCCGTGCGGCGGATTCTCATCTGGGCCATCTGTTCGACGACGGCCCTCCCCCCGCGCATCTCCGCTACTGCATGAATTCCGCGGCGCTCCGGTTTATCCCTGCGGATGAATTGCAGTCCCGCGGGTACGGGGCCTACCTCTGGCTCTTCCGGTAGCGGCGGTCGGCGACCCCCGCCCGGCCCTCCTCACCGTGCGGCGTCCGGGTCCGCCGGTCATTGCGGCGAGAATCGACTTGGTCCCCAGGTAGGCGTCTCCCTGTTCCTTTCCCACGAGCGCGAAAAAATCGCACGACATGCAGTCGCATACGCGTGCGGCGATCGTCCCACGGATCTCTCCCCGTGAGAATGAACCGGCGATCGCCCAGCAGGACCGCCCGCCGTTTTTCCCTCCGTTCAGTCCCTGCGCCCGGCGCGCCGATGCGGCCGCGCACACTCCCTGCGCAGCGGCGTTTGCCCCGCCGGGTTCGCGGCCGCAATGCGTGAACTCCCAGCAGTTCAGTCTGTGCATGGCATGCCCCCCCGCCGCGGGCCGAATTGACCCACACGGCGTTCATGTGACCTGTTAATCGACAAACGGCGTGCCCGGTGCCGATGCCGCCTGCCGTCCGCGTTTGGGCCGCGATGTGTTCTCACCGGAATCCCGGGAGGCCGAATTTCTCCAGCTGTCTGCATTTCGCCAGCGGGGGGCGGCGGGATGTCCCGTTTTCCCCCGCCGCCGGGCCCGGCCGCCATGGCACGCAATTTGAGTTAATCGGGGCACGAATGAGGAGCAGGCCATGGAAGACACGCCGGGAATCGTCAGCATCGTCGAGTCGCTCGAGCAGACTGAACACTGTCCCGAATGCGGCAGGGCATGGCTCCACGACGAGCCTGTCCACTATGCAGACTGCCGCTACTATGACGCAAGCGACGAATCCGCCGAGGATGACGAGGATGATGCGGAGGAGGCGCTGGGCTGGCGGAGCTTCAGGCCCGGGGCACGGTAAGCGGCAGATTGTGCATCACCAACAACCAGAATCAATCCGGGATCAATCACGATGAATGACACGGTCGACATCAAGAAGAGCACCCACGCAGGTGCCGGTGAGGAACTGCTGCAGCTCGTCAGCTTCAAGATCGGCGAGGAGGAATTCGGGGTCGACATCCTGAAGGTGCAGGAGATCAACAGGATGCTGGAAGTGACGCGGGTGCCCAACGCTCCCGAGTTCGTGGACGGCGTCATCAACCTGCGCGGAAAGGTGATCCCTGTGATCGCTCTCCGGCGCCGGTTCGGCATGGAGAGAAAGGAAAGCGATAAGAACACGCGGATTGTGGTCGTTGAGCTGGACGGGAAAGTCGTCGGCTTCGTCGTGGACGCGGTGAGCGAGGTGCTGAGAATCCCGAGGAGCCTCACCGAGGCGCCGCCGGCGATCGTGGCCGGGATCGAGGCGGAGTACATTACCGCGGTGGGAAAGCTCGAAGACCGACTCCTGATTCTTCTCGACCTCGAGAGGATCCTTACGAGCGCCGAAAAAGGGAATTTCGCGGCAGCCGCTGCCTGAACCATGTGAGCGGTTTGCCGGCATGCTCCGACGGGCCCTGCCACCCTGATCCCGGAAGGGGGGGCAGGGCCCGGGTATGTTTGTTCCCCCCCCCCCCCGACGGAATCGTCGCCAGGGCCCGGATTTGCCGCAATCCCGACCGGGGGGTGACCCCGGGACCCATCTTCGACCGACCCCCGCAACCCCTTGACACTTGGGCTAAATCTTGTCAATATTCTCCGGGCCCTCCACTTATACGATCCCGCATGAAGAAACTTCTCCTTGTCGAAGACGACGCGGTCGTCGGCATCAACCAGGCGCTCCTCCTGAAGAAGGAGGGGTACGATGTCGTGCGGGCGATGACGGCGAACCGGGCGATCGCCATGGTGCGGGAAGAGGCGCCGCCGGTCGATATGGTGCTGATGGACATCGACCTCGGGCGCGGGATGGACGGCGCGGAGGCCGCGCGCGCGATCCTGGCGGTCCGCGATATCCCCGTGCTGTTCCTCACCTCGCACACCGAGAAAGAGATCATCGAACGGACCGCGGGAATCACCAACTACGGGTACGTCCTCAAGACGTCGGGAGAGGAGGTCCTCTTCGCCACGGTGAAGATGGCATTCCGCCTGCACGACGCACACCGCGCCCTCCGCGAATCGGAGGAGAAATACTCGAAAGCCTTCCACACCAGCCCCGACTCGATCAATATCAACCGCTTCGCGGACGGCGTGTATGTTGCCGTGAACGAAGGGTTCACCCGCATCACGGGCTGGACGGAGAACGAGGTGCTGGGAAAATCGTCGACGTCCGCGGGACTCGGCATCTGGGTGAACGATGCGGACAGGGCCAGGCTCCTGGAAGGGCTGAAGCGCGATGGCGTGGCGGAAATCGAAGCCCCGTTCCGCTGCAAGGACGGCAGGGTCATCACGGGACTCATGTCCGCACGGACGCTGGCGATACAGGGGGAGCAGTGCATCCTCACGATCACGCGCGATATCACCGACAGGAAGATTGCCGAGGAAGCGCTCCGCTCAAGCCATGCGGCGCTCAAGTCGCTCGTCGATTCGATGCCGGTCGCGATCCTCGCGCTGGACGCCGGCCGGATCGTCCGTGTGTGGAACCCGGCGGCGGAACGTGTCTTCGGGTGGTCCGCCGCCGAGATCATCGGGAAGCCCTATCCCCTGGTGCCGGCCCACAAAGCGGAGGAGTTCCGCCAGTCCGTGGAGCAAACGTTTGGCGACGGGAGGGTCGTGGAGTGGGAAACCGTCCGGAAGAGAAAGGACGGCTCGCTCGTCGACGTGCGGCTCTCCACCGCGCTGATCCCTGACGCCGAAGGGGGGGCCCCGCTGATGCTGGGCATGCTGACGGATATCACGGCGTGGAAAAAGGACCAGACGCAGCTCCGGCAGCTCTCCCGGGCGGTCGAGCAGAGCGCGTCGTCGATTGTCATCACGAACCTGAAGGGAGAGATCGAGTACGTCAACCCGAAATTCACCGAAGTGACCGGCTACGCGGTGGAAGAGGCGAAGGGGAAGAAGCCCAGCATCCTGAAATCGGGCGCCACGCCTCCCGAGGAGTACGCGAAGCTGTGGGAGACGATCTCGGCGGGAGGCGAGTGGCGGGGAGAGTTCCACAACAGGAAGAAAAACGGAGAGCTCTTCTGGGAATCGGCGTCGATTTCTCCGATCAAAGATGCCGCGGGGGCAATCACGCATTTCATCGCCGTGAAGGAGGACATTACGGCGAGAAAGGAGATGGAGCTGCATCTCCGTGAGATGCAGACGATGGAATCGCTCGGCACGCTGGCGGGGGGCGTCGCGCACGATTTCAACAACATCCTGGGGATCATCCTGGGCCATGTCTCACTCCTGGAAATCCGCAGGAACGAAAACGCCGCGTTCACGCAGAGCATCCGGGCAATCAACAGCGCCATCCAGCGCGGCGCCGGGCTCGTGCGCCAGATCCTCACGTTCGCACGAAAAACGGAAGTGCACCCGGAGGCGCTGGACGTCAACCGCGCCGTCCTGGAGCTGGCGCGCATGGTCCAGGAGACCTTCCCCCGCGTCGTCGAGATCGCGCTCGAGCTGGGCGAGGGGATTCCCATGGTATCGATCGACAACACGCAGCTCCACCAGGCGCTCCTCAACCTCTGCATCAACGCCAGGGATGCGATGATGGACCAGTCCCCGGGCCGGCGTCCCGGAGGACGCCTGACGATCCGCACGCTCGTTGTCGACGGCGACGTCCTGGCCCAGCGCGAGGAGGCTGATCCGGCCAGGAAGTACGTCGAGATCAGCGTCGCCGACCAGGGGATGGGGATGTCCGACGCCACACTCCAGCGGATATTCGAGCCGTTCTTCACGACCAAGGAGTTCGGCAAGGGGACCGGCCTGGGACTTGCGCTGGTCTACGGCGTGGTGCGGACGCACGGCGGATTCATCGATGTCGATTCCCGCCTTGGAGAGGGGACGGTCTTCCGCCTCTACTTCCCTGTGACCGGCTCAGACGCTCCCGCTTCCGAGCAGGGACAGGGAGCCGCCGCCGTCAAGCGCGGGAAGGGGGAAGGAGTGCTCATCGTGGAAGACGAGGCGCCCCTGATGGAGCTGCTGGAGTCGGCGTTCCTGGACGGCGGATACAGGGTGCTGACGGCTTCCGACGGGATCGAGGGGCTCAGTGTGTACAGGGAACGCCAGGCGGAAATCGCGGTCGTGCTCACGGATTTCGGACTCCCGAAAGCGGACGGTGCCGCGCTCCTCAGGTCGTTGCGCGCGGTCAACCCCGCCGTCAGGGTCGTCGTCGCGAGCGGGTTCTTCGAACCCCATGTCAGGGCCGAGCTGACCAGGGGGGGCGCCCGGGCGCTCGTTGCCAAGCCCTACGGGCTTGCCGAGGTCCTCGAGGTTGTCAGGAACGTGATCGACGCGTCGTAACGCCGGCTACGAATTCTCTGACCGGCAGTCGGGGCACTTTGTCGGGCAGAACGAGAGTCCCGACTGTGCGGCGATGAACGCGTCCAGGGGCACCCACGATTCGTCTCCGGCGCGGATCTTCCTGCAATCGGGGCAGATGGGAAGCAGGCCTCTGAGCTGCGTCAGCTCGGCGTGGATGTTCAGCATCCGCTGGGCGACGGCGAATCTGGCCGTGAGGAGCTCGATGTCGCACGGCTTGGTCATGAAATCATCCGCACCCGCCGTCATTCCCTCCATGACGCTCCCCTTGCCGCTCAGTGCCGTCAGAATGATCACGTACGGGTACGCCGGTCTCCGGTCCGCCCTGATCATCCTCGTCAGTTCGAGCCCGTCGATGTTCGGCATCATCCAGTCCGTGATCACCACGTCGGGCTGCTCGCTTTTATACAGTGTCCACCCTTCCCGCCCATCCACGGCCTGGATCACCTCATAGCCCAGCTTTCTGAGCCTTGTCGCCAGGACAAAACTCGACAGCGCCTCGTCTTCGGCAAGCAGTATCTTCATTTCGCTTTCACCCCGCGGGAAATAACCCTCTGCTCCCCTTCTGTATGCCAACCTCGTGCCATGTCTCATGCGCTTCCTGGTCCTCCATGCCGGAAAAGCGGCGGGACATTGTGGTTGATTGCCCCCATATGACCAATATTCGCCATCACTCCGCCGGCCCGGCTCGTTCCCCTGTCTCCGAACTCACTTCCCTGCCGCGTATCGTGCGTGCGGGCGCGTCCCGTGCCGCAGGGGGAGTTGGTACGTCTCTTGCACAGATTGGGGCATGCGCGATTCCAACCATTCCCCCGCCGCGGAGACCGTCGACACACGGGATCCGTCATGCGAGGAAATCCTGGCGGCTGTCCCCCCTGATGCACTGACGATCCTGCACATCGGCTGCGGTGCGGGTCTTCTCGGTGCCGCCATCGCGGCGGAGCACCCGGGGCGGCGCACCGTGGGGATCGAACGTGATCCCGCGCGCGCGCGCCAGGCCGCCGAGCGGCTGGGGGAGGTCTACACGGATGATCCTGCGGCTTTCAATCCTCCCTTTGCCCGGGGGGAATTCGACTGTATCGTTGTCTCCGCCTCGGCGCACGATCGGGGGGCGGCGCTCAGAAGGTATGTGCAGTACCTGGCCCCCGGCGGCCGTGCAGTTCTTCTCGGTCCGGTAGCCCGGTGCGAGGAGGACGGAAGCGGTTATCCGACAAAGGAAGAGTATCTCGAGCTTATGGCGGGATCGGGGATTGCATGCGATTCCGTCCGGTACGTCGGGGGGAGTGGTGCCGGTCAGGTCCGCGCGGTGGGGGCGGACCTGCACCCGGTCTCCCTCCCCCCGGAAGATGCAGGCAGCGACGGTGAGAGCCCTGAGCTCTGGCTGATCGCCGCCGGGAGAACCCGTGCGGCCGACACGAGCACACGGATCGATGAGGCGGCAGCGCATGCTGCGGCGGGACGCACTGCCGAAGCCCTGGCGATCTACAAGGAGCTGTTTGAGGGGGATCCCGACAACTGCGCCGTCCTCACCGGCCTGGGGTATCTGTGCCTGCAGGTGAACGACACCGCAACGGCCTCGCAGTTTTTCAACAGGGTGCTGACACTCGATCCGGACAACCCGCGGGCGCGCCGTGCGCTCGAAGCCGTTGCCGGTCATCGCCGGCAGACGCCCGGTGCCGCACAGGGTGCGGGTCCCGGGCCGGCAGTCATCACGCGCGTCGTCAGGCCTGCGCCGCTCTGGGATACGGACGCACGCTTCAATGCCATCCTGCGGCAGATTCCCTACACGCTCGTGGACCCTGTCAGGTGCTACATGCTTTACCAGTGCGCGCTCCAGGCCGCACGGCTCGGCGCAGATGCGGCGGAAGTGGGGGTGTACAGGGGAGGCACCGCGCGGCTGATCGCGTCGGCGATGCAGGAATCGCGCACGCGCGTCCATCTGTTCGACACATTCGAGGGGATGCCCTCCACGGACCCGTCGAAGGACGAGCACCGGGCCGGCGATTTTTCCGACACCTCGCTCGCATCGGTGCAGAAGAATCTGGCGGGCCTGGACAGCGTCTCCTTCTACCCGGGGTTCTTCCCCGCCACCGCGCCTCCTGTGGCGCACCTGAGCTTCGCGCTTGCCCACATCGACGTCGACATTTACCGCTCCGTGCTGGACTGCTGCGCGTTCTTTTACCCCCGCATGGTGCCGGGGGGGATCATGGTATTCGACGACTACGGATTCGACACATGCCCCGGGGCGAAGCAGGGGGTGGATGAATTTTTCCGCGCCACGGCCGAGCGTCCGTTGTATCTGCCCAGCGGCCAGTGCGTGATCGTGAAGCTCCCGTGCCGCGAACAGCACTGAGGAGAGGAGGCGCATGAAGAACTTTGCCCTTGCGGGTGTCGCGGGATACATCGCGCCCCGTCACCTGCAGGCGATCCGGGACACGGGGAACCGCCTCGAAGCCGCGGTCGACCCCCACGACTCCGTCGGGATCCTTGACCGCTTCTTTCCCGACGCGAGCTATTTCACCGAATTCGAGCGGTTCGACAGGCACGTGGAGAAGCTGCGGCGGGGCCCTTCCGACACCAGGATCCACTATTTCAGCATCTGCACCCCGAACCACCTCCACGATGCGCACATCCGGTTCGCGCTGCGCACGGGGGCGCACGCCATCTGCGAGAAGCCGCTCGTGCTGAAGCCGTGGAATCTCGACGCGCTCCAGGAGCTCGAGGCCGAAACCGGCGGACGCGTGAGCACCGTTCTCCAGCTCCGTCTCCACCCCGCGCTCCGCGAGCTGAAGCGCACGCTCGATGCGGCCCCCGCCGCGCGCCGCCGCGAGGTGCGGCTGACCTACGTGACCGCGCGCGGGCCGTGGTACCACTATTCCTGGAAGGGTTCCCCGGACCGGTCGGGGGGCCTGGCGACGAACATCGGGATCCACCTCTTCGACCTGCTCCTCTGGCTGTTCGGGGAGCCGGCCTACAGCGTCGTTCACCTCGCCGAGCCGTCGCGGATGGCCGGGTTCCTCGAGCTGCGAAACGCGAACGTCCGCTGGTTTCTTTCCACCGACAGGAACGATCTCCCGCCGGCGGAGGTGACCGGCGGGAAGACCACGTACCGCTCCATCACCGTGGACGGCAGCGCGGTCGAATTCACCGAGGGGTTCGCGGACCTCCACACACGCGTCTACGAAGAAATCCTGGCGGGGAGGGGCTCCGGCATCGAGGATGCGCGCCCGTCCATCCGCCTGGTGTACGACATCCGGAGTGCGCGCGTGAGCGCGGAAATGGATCTGGCCCACCCGTTCCTGGCACGGAGCTACGGAGAGCTGAGAAGGTATGAGCTACTTCAGGCATGAATCGGCGTATGTCGACGAGCCCTCCGAGATCGGGGAGGGGACGAAGATCTGGCACTTCTGCCATGTGCAGGCGGGTGCGCGCATCGGCCGCAACTGCGTCCTCGGGCAAAACGTGAACATCGGTCCCAACGTCACGATCGGCGACTGCGTGAAGATCCAGAACAACGTGTCCGTCTACGAGGGGGTGACGCTGGAGGATTTCGTCTTCTGCGGCCCGTCGATGGTGTTTACCAACATCATCGATCCGCGGAGCAAATACCCGCAGGCGGACGCCCGTTTCTACAGGAGGACGCTCGTCCGGACCGGCGCCACGCTGGGTGCCAACGCGACGATCGTCTGCGGTCACACAATCGGGCGCCACGCGTTCGTCGGCGCCGGCGCGGTGGTCACGCGGGATATTCCCGACTTCGCGCTCGTCGTGGGCAACCCGGCGCGGATCGTGGGCTGGGTGAGCGAGGCGGGGGAGAAGCTGGAGTTTGCACCCGACGGCACCGCCCGGTGTTCCCGGTCAGGCCGCGCCTACCGTTTGACCGGCGGCGCAGTCGCCGAGTGCGCGTAGGGTCCCGCCATGTGCGGCATCGCAGGCATGTTCAACCTGAACGGCGAGCCGGTGTCCCCGGTGATTCTCCGCCGCATGACCGACGCCATCGCCCACCGGGGGCCTGACGGGGAGGGGTTCTATACCGACAGCTTTCTGGGGCTTGGCCACCGCCGCCTGGCGATCATCGACCTGTCGCCGGCGGGGCACCAGCCGATGATGACGCCCGACGCGCAGCGGGTGATCAGCTACAACGGCGAGGTGTACAATTTCCAGGAGCTGCGGCTGGAGCTGGAGGCGCTGGGCGGACACTTTCACTCGCGCACGGACACGGAGGTGGTCCTCGCTGCGTTCGCCCGCTGGGGGGTTGCGGCGCTCGACCGGTTCAACGGCATGTTTGCGTTCGCGCTCTGGGACAGGACCACGCAGGAGCTGATCCTCGCCCGCGACCGGTACGGCATCAAGCCGCTCTACTACGGGTTGTTCGGCAGCACGCTCCTGTTCGCTTCGGAGGTCAAGGCTCTCATCCCCCATCCCTCCTACAGGGCGGGGCTGGACAGGGAAGCGCTCCTGGAGTATTTCACGTTCCAGAACTTCTTCACGGACAGGACGCTCTTTGCCGGGGTCCGGCTGCTCCCCGCCGGGACATACATGCGCATTCCCCTGGGGGCCCGGTCGCTTCCCGCGCCCGTGCGGTACTGGGACTACCGGTTCGAGGAGCCGTCGGCGCCCCGGCCGGACGACGAGTACGCCGAGGAGCTCGACCGGCTGGTGCAGCAGGCCGTCAGCCGCCAGCTGGTGAGCGATGTGGACGTGGGGGCGTACCTGAGCGGGGGGATGGACTCGGGGACGCTCACCGCCATCGCGGCGGGACACCTCCCGTACCTGAAGAGCTTCACGTGCGGGTTCGACCTCCATTCCGCTTCCGGCATGGAGCTGGCGTTCGACGAGCGGTCGAAGGCGGAGATCATGTCGTACAAGTTCAGGACGGAGCACTACGAGATGGTCCTCAAGGCCGGGGACATGGAGCGGGTGTTCCCCCGTGTCGCCGCACACATCGAGGAGCCGCGCGTGGGGCAGAGCTATCCCAATTACTACGCCTCGCAGCTTGCCGGGAAATTCGTCCGGGTCGTTCTTTCCGGGGAGGGGGGGGACGAGCTCTTCGGCGGGTACCCCTGGCGGTACTACCGCGCGGCGGTCAATGCCTCGTTCGAGGACTATATCGACAAGTACTACGTCTACTGGCAGCGCCTCATCCCCAACAGGATCATCCGGAGCGTCTTCAGCCCGATCTGGTCCGACGTGGCCGGCGTCTGGACGCGCGACATCTTCCGCGACGTCTTCGCGGGAGCGCCGTCCACACTGTCGCGCCCGGAGGACTATATCAACCACTCCCTCTACCTGGAGGCGAAGACGTTTCTCCACGGCCTGCTCACGGTCGAGGACAAGCTGAGCATGGCCCACAGCGTGGAGACGCGCGTGCCGTTCCTGGACAACGACCTGGTGGAGTTTGCCATGAAACTCCCCGTACGCCTGAAGCTGGCGAACCTTGGGGAGGTCTGCCGGATGAACGAGAACGAGCCCGGCGCCAAGCGCTCGAAGTATTTCCAGCGGACGAACGACGGGAAGGTCCTCCTGCGGAAAGTCATGGCGAAGTACATACCCCCGGAGGTCGCCGAGGCGGAGAAACAGGGATTTTCCGCTCCCGACGCGAGCTGGTTCAAGGGGGAGAGCCTGGACTACGTGCGCCGGGAAATCATGAGCCCCCGCGCCCGGCTGTTCGAATACCTCGACAGGGACCAGGTCTGCGCGCTCGTGGAGGAACACCTTGACGGCCGGCAGAACCGCCGGCTCCTCATCTGGTCGCTCCTGTCGTTCGAGTGGTGGCTGAGGACGTTCCTGCCATGACCGCCGAGCAGAAACGGGATCCCCCGGGAGGAGGTCCCTCGCCAAACATCGGCTCGGGAGGAGGTCCCTCGGCGAAAGGCGCCTCGGGACAGGTCGGCGCACGGGTCGTCATGTGCGGATGCACAGAGACCGGCTGGGACATCGCCCGGCATCTGCTGGAACAGGGCGTTCCGATCGCACAGTTCGTCACGATCGCCCCGGAGAAGGCGGCCGCCGTGCGCGCGAGCGGGTACCGGCGGTTCGACGACCTGGCGGCCCGGTTCGGCGTGCCGCTCCGCATCGCAAGGAAGTACTCGCTGAACGATGCGGAGGACATAGCGTTCTTCCGGGACATGAAATTCGACCTCCTCATACAGGGGGGGTGGCAGAGATTATTCCCGGCGGATGTGCTGTCGACGCTCCGCGTCGGCGGGGTCGGCGTGCACGGCAGCTCCGAGTTTCTCCCGAAGGGGAGGGGGAGGTCCCCCCTCAACTGGTCGCTGATCGAGGGAAAGGAGAGGTTCATCCTCCACTTCTTCCTCATGACGCCGGGGATCGACGACGGGGATGTCTTCCACTACGAGATGTTCGACGTCAATGCCTGGGATACGTGCCGGACGCTCTACATGAAAATCGCCGTGGTGACCAGGCGCGTGCTTGCCGCGTGGATCCCCCGTCTCCTCGCCGGTGACTATGCCCTCGCGCCCCAGCGGGGGGAGCCTTCGTTCTACCCCGCGCGCAGACCCGCGGACGGGAAGATCGACTGGTCGCGCACGATGATGGAGATCTACAACTTCGTCCGGGCGCAGACGCGCCCTTATCCCGGCGCATTCACGACCGCGGAAGGGGTGCGCGTCAACATCTGGAGCGCGCAGCCGTTTGACACGCGCATAGCGTTTCCCTCCGCGCGCGAGGGAGAAGTGCTCGATGTGTTTGAGGGGGGGGAATTCATCGTGAACTGCAACTCCGGGCTCCTGCTGGTGACGGAGAGCGATCCCGCAGTGCACACGGGACAGATTCTGGGAACATAGAAAGGCACCGGACGTGAGCACACCGGCCGTGAAACGGCTGCTGGAAACCGCTGACGGTCATGCCCGTCGGAACGAATGGGGGCCGGCGTTTCAGACGCTCCAGAAGGCGTGCGAGAGTGCCCCGAACGATTCTGTTGTCCTGTCACGCCTGGGGAGCTATCTGCTTCGCTACGGGTACCCGGTGCAGGAGTGGCTGCCGCTGTTCGAGCGGGCTGCCGGCGCCGGTTCCGTCTCCGTGGAAATGCTCGCCGAGCTCGGCCTGGCGTACGCCGTGGCCGGGAAACAGGCGGACGCGGCCGATACGCTCCGCCGCGCGCTCCGGATGGAGGGCTGCCCGCCGCAGGCGGCGACGCTTCTTGCCCTGCTGTGCATTCAGCAGGAGCGGCGCGATGAGGGACGGGCGGTGCTCCTGTCGGCCGTCCGCACGTTCCCCGGGGATGTCCGTGCGCTCGGTCTGCTGGCGCAACTGCACGAGCTGGAGGGTGACGCCCCGTCCGCACGCATACTGTACCGCGAGATGCTGAAATCAGAGCCGGCGCACCCCGGCGCAACGGTCGCCCTGAAACGGATGGCCCTCCGGGAGCAGCGGGGGGATACGCCGGCGCCGCCGGCGGAGCCCGCGGAACGGTCCGCCGTCATGCTCGTCGACGACAGGAGAATCGACAGGCGCGTGCTGGATGAGGCGGGGTCGCTTGGTGCGGCCGGATGGGACGTGACCGTGGTGGCGGGCGAGCCCCCCGATGACAATCCCTTCTGGGACGAGGAGTGCTACCCCGAAGTCAGGATCATACGCGCGAACGAGCGAATGCTCTCCGTCCCCTGCTTCGGCAACGAGTACAGGTACTCGGTGCCGTGGTACCGCAGGAAGGCGAGCGCGGTGCTCCGCGGGGAGCATCTCTCCCGGATACTGCCGAAACCGGAATGGCGCCAGTTTCTCCACGACCGGCGGAGCTTCTACATCATTGCCGCGGACATCCCCGCTGCCGTCTACGTGGCGCACGACCTGCCCCAGGTGCCGGCGGCGGCGATGGCCGCGGCGCTCCACGGCGCACGGCTCGTCTACGATTCGCACGAGCTGTACCCGGAACAGTCGTTCGTCCGGCAGAACAGGCCGGTCCTGGAATCGCTCGAGCGGCACGTTGCCCCGCTGGCGGACCAGGTGATCGTCGTGAACGAGTCGATGGCCGCGGAGATGTCCCTCCGCTACGGCGTGGCGTCGGAGGTGATACTCAACTGTCCCTCGTTCGATCCCTCGGCCTTCCCGATCCCGCGGACGAACCTCCTCAGGGAATCGCTGGGTCTCCCTGCGGAAAAGAAGATCCTGCTCTACCAGGGGAACATCGTGTCGAAGATCCGGAACCTCGAAAACGTGATCGAAGCGATGGCGTCCGTTCAGCGTCCGGACGTTGCGCTCGTCCTGATGGGCCCCGACAACGGCGGCGGGAAGGACCTCCTCGGCCTTGCCCGTGACAGGGGTCTCCTCGGGCGCTCGGTCTTCTTCCATCCGCCGGTCAGGCAGAGCGAGCTCCTGTCGTACACCGTCTCAGCCGACGTCGGGCTCATCCCGTACACGCCGGTGGACTGGAACACGAAATTCTGCACGCCGAACAAGCTGTACGAATTCATCGTCGCGGAGCTCCCGATACTCGCCAACGACCTTCCGGAGCTTTCCCGGTTTGTCGCCGGCCAGGGGGTCGGGCTGAATCTCCCCATGGGGGAGGCCGCGGACGTCGCGCGTGCCGTCGACGCGATGTTCGGCGCCGACCTCGGCGCGTTCAGGCAGCGGCTCAGGGAAGTCAGCCCCCGGTTTCTCTGGCAGAATCACGAAGGGCCGGCGGTGGTTGGCATCTATGAACGGCTCCTGCGCACGGCCCCGCGTGCGGTGGCGGTGGAGGATCGAAATATGCGGCCCGCGGCGGCTGCGGGGGTGGGTGTCCATGAGTGAAGCCGCGGCGCTCTACGACAGGGACGGGATCTGGGGGAACGTGCCCGACACCTACCAGGAACTGGTCAGGCGGGACATTCTCGCCGTCATCCCTGCGGAGTGCGGGAGCGTCCTTGACGTCGGCTGCGGCGACGGGTACATCACGAACGCGCTTCCGGCGGGCATGCGCGTGGTGGGGCTGGACGTGGGAGAGGCTTCACTCCGGCATGTGAAGAGGGAAAGAAGCGTCGGCCTGGTGACTGCCCTCCCATTCGCCGACGGGGAATTTGACCTGGTGATGGCTAACGACGTGATCGAGCATATCCCGGACGCTGATTTCGCGGCGGCATGTGCAGAGCTCCGCCGCGTGGCCCGCCGCTGGGTGCTCCTCACGGTTCCCCTGATGGAGCGGCTCGAAGCGGGGATGACCGCGTGCCCTGCGTGCGGCACCGTCTACCACGTGAACCACCACCAGCGGAGGTTCGACGTGGGAGAGGCGGTGGCTCTCCTGGGCGACGGGTGGGTGCCCGACACGGTCGTGTTCAGCGGCACGGTCATGGGACCCGCAGAACGCGCGACGCGCCTGCTCCGCGCGCGCAGCGGTCGTGCAGGCGCATGGGAGCATTCGCGCTGCCCCGCGTGCTCGCATGAGGGTTCTGCCGGCTCGCTGGATGACGAAGTCCTGCCCGGCCTGCTCCAGGCGGCACTTGAGTGTGACTGGCCCTCGCTCAGCACGCGCGTGGACAGGAGCGAGTGCATATGCCTCTTCCGCCGCGGCGGCGGGAATTCCCGGGCGATTGAGGAGGTCCCGCGCTGGGCGCTGGTCGAGAAAGCGTCCCCCGGGATCCGGGAGACCCCGGGCACGCTCGGGCGCAGGGGACAGCACATCGTCTGTGTTCCGGGAGACCCTCCCCGGGAAGAGGCGGAAAGGTTCATGCTCCAGTGCACATCGGCCGGAGTGCTCTATCGTCTCCCCGATCCCGTCCGGATTGAGGGGGGGGCGTTCGATGTCCCCCTCTGGTTCCTCCCCCCGTCGTTCGGGGGAGTCCGCCCGGCCGAGCTGGATGCACCCGATATTCTCTTCCTGATTGCCGCACGCGAGCGGAAAGCAAGGGCTGCGGAAGTCAGCGCCGCGCATGCCGTCATGGAAGCGGCGTCGGCGCAGCTGATCGATCTCTGGGAGATGCACGTGATGCTCCGCGCGCAGGTGGCGGCGCAGGCAGACGAGATCAGGCACCTGAAGGAACTTCTCGGGAGGGAGGCCGATGTGCGGCATCGCCGGGATCGTTGACACCACGCGGCGCGTGAAGCGGGAGGACGTCCGCCGCATGACGGACGCGCTCGCACACCGGGGGCCGGACGGCGGGGATGTGTTCGCCGACGGGTCCACCGGGCTCGGGCACAGAAGGCTGGCGATACTTGACCTGACCGACGCCGGGAAGTGCCCGATGACATATACGGCGCCGTCGGGCGGGGTGTACAGGATCACGTTCAACGGCGAAGTGTACAACTTCATCGAGCTGCGTCGTGAGCTGGAATCGCTGGGTCACCGCTTCCGCACGGAGACCGACACGGAGGTCGTCCTGGCCGCGTACGCCCAGTGGGGCGAGGAGGCGCTGTTGAGATTCAACGGGATGTGGGCGTTCGCGCTCCGCGATGAGACGACACACGAGCTGTTCCTCGCCCGCGACAGGTTCGGCGTCAAACCGCTCTACTATCATGTGAACGGGCGGTTCACATTCGCATCGGAGATGAAGGCGTTCTCCGCGCTCCCGGATTTCAGCGCCCGCATGAACGAGCCGCTGGTGCGGCGCATCCTCGAGGTCTCCGAGCCCTGGGAAGGGATGACCGACGAGACGATGATGCTCGGCGTCCGGTCGCTCCCCGGGGGGCACTGCATGAGCGTGACGCCGGACGGGCGCGTGAGGGTCCGGAAGTGGTGGGAAACGCGCGACCATCTCCCGGAAGTGCCGCCGCGGTACGGGGACCAGGTGGAAGAGTTCCGCCGCCTGTTCCTCGATGCGGTCCGCATCCGGATGCGGAGCGACGTACCCCTCGGATCGTCGCTCAGCGGCGGCGTTGACTCGAGCGCCGTCGCGTCGGCCATGGCCTGGCTGCACGGCGCGGGAACGGACGGCCTGGAGCGCTGTGCCGCCGACTGGCAGAAGGCGTTTGTGGCCGTGTTCCCCGGAAGCATGCTCGACGAGCGCCGCTGGGCGGAGAGCGTTGCGCCCGCGATCGGCGCCGACGTCCGCTACTGCGCGTTCGACCCTGAAGAGTCCGTGCGCACGCTGGCGGACGTCGTCTGGGCCGTGGAATACGTCCACGGCATACTCGCCTCTCCCGTGTGGGGCATCTACCGGGAGATGCGGCGCAACGGCATCGTCGTCACGCTCGACGGACACGGGGCCGACGAGCTGCTCGGCGGGTACGCGGGGTATCTCGACGTGCCCGTTGACGAGCTGAACGGCCGGCTCTACAACGACATCCACCGGACGATGCTCCCGTCGATTCTGAGAAATTACGACCGCTGCTCGATGGCGCACGGCGTGGAAATCCGCATGCCGCTGCTGGACTGGCGGCTCGTCACGTTTGCGTGCGCGCTCCCCCCGTCCGCAAAGCTCGGCGGGGGCTTCACGAAGCGGATATTCCGGGACGCCGTGAAGGGCATACTGACGGAGCCGGTGCGGACGCGCAGGTCGAAGATCG
>Ga0335071_10001185_pt1 | contig 28138 bp, 21 predicted proteins | sample Lox_Sample_15_FD_206724 | JGI IMG/M metagenome (GOLD analysis project Ga0335071, IMG submission 206724) | Soil microbial communities from Loxahatchee National Wildlife Refuge, Florida, United States - Lox_Sample_1.5 | ecosystem: Environmental > Terrestrial > Soil > Wetlands | place: USA...
GACCTTCGTCGCGGCGCCGCCGTTCTTCGATCTCGGTGTTGTGGCACAGTCCTTCGATGTTGTCGCCGAGTTCCACGAACGCGCCGAATGTCGCGATGCGCGAAACCTTGCCCTTCACAATGTCGCCGACCTTGTGCGACTTGAACCAGTCGCCCCAGATGTCGTTCACCTGTTTCATGCCCAGCGACACCCGGCGGTTGTCCGGATCGATACGCAGCACCTTGGCTGTCACCGGTTCGCCCTTCTTGAAGACTTCGTGCGGGTTCTTCACGCGCCCGGTCCAGCTCACGTCGCCGACGTGCACCAGGCCGTCGAATCCGTCTTCAATCTCCACAAAGGCGCCGAATTCAGCGATGTTGCGCACCTTGCCGGTAACAACCGTGCCCACCGGATACTTTTCCGCGATCAGCAACCAGGGATCCGGTTGCGCCTGCTTGATGCCCAGAGAGACGCGGCGGTCGCTCGGCTTGATGTCGAGCACCACCACGTCCACTTCCTCGCCGGCCTTCACGACCTTCGAAGGATGGGTGGGCTTTTTGTTCCAGCTCATTTCCGTGACGTGCACGAGTCCTTCGATTCCCGGCTCGAGCTCAACGAAGGCGCCATAGTCCACCACACCGACAACCTTGCCCTTGTACTTGCCGCCGGCCGGATACCGCTCGGCCGCGTCAATCCAGGGATCCTTGCCCATCTGTTTCAGGCCCAACGAAACCCGCTGCTTGTCTTTGTCGAACTTCAGGATGATGAGATCGAGTTCCTGCTCCGGCTTCACCACGTCGCTTGGATGACGCACGCGGCCCCAGCTCAGATCGGTCAGGTGCAGCAGCCCGTCGATTCCGCCGATGTCCACGAATGCGCCGTAGTCAGTCACGTTCTTTACCGTGCCGTGCACCGTCTGGCCTTCGGCCAGCGTTTCCATCAGTTCGGCGCGCTTGGCGTGCAACGTTTCCTCGAGCAGCGCCCGCCGGCTGACCACCACGTTGCCGCGGCGACGATTCAGCTTCGTGATGCGCACGTCCACGGCCTCGCCCAGCAAACCGTCGAGATTCGCTGTCGGGCGCAGATCGTATTGCGAACCAGGCAGGAATGCGCGCACACCGATGTCCACGACCAACCCGCCCTTGATGCGGTCCACAACCTTCGCCGAGATGGTTTCCTTCGCTTTGTATTGCGCCTCAATTCTTTCCCAGGTGCGGCGGCGCAGGACTTTTTGATACGACACGATCACAAAGCTGTCTTTGCGCTCGCCAGTGCGCTGCACTTCGATCGTGGCGTTCGGGTCCGGCCGAGGAATCTCCGTTTCCGTAAACTCCGACGCGGGGATCAAGCCCTCGGTCTTTCCGCCGAGATCTACCACCACGCCCTGTTCCGTATAGGCGACAACCTTGACTTCGATAATCTCGTTCTGCGCCGCGGCTTCCTGCGGCTCGCCGTATTGCTCGATGAGCTTGCTCATCTCTTCCGCCCCGGCCGCTTCTTCCGCCGCTGCGGCCGCTTCTGCGTCCGCGGTTGCAGCCTGGGCCTGGGCTTCCGCCACGGCATGAGCTTCGTCCGCCTTCACCGGCGGCGCCGCGGGTGTCGCTTCCGGCGTAGAGACAGGGCTCTCGCCAGCGGCAGTTTCCACCGCGTTCACTTCTTCCGGCTTCTTTGGAGTTTCGGTTTCGGGAGCAGGTGCCGCTGCGGTGGACGATACGGGGTTTTCGTTATCGAATGAAGTCATGACTATGTCGCCTCCGGGACTTGTATCCCTGTGTTTGGTCGTGTCAATCCTTGCGGAATCCCTACCGGGGTAAAGCAAGGAGGGTTACAACGGGGCAGGTCAAAGCTGAACTGCTTCGCAGTAACTCGGTCTCTAGGATTTGGATGCTACGTCGACTGCGGTCGCGCCAACACCCAGAACACTCTCCAAAGGATAACCGCCGCCTAAACCTTGTGTCAATTAGACGTTATTCGCAATCGCGCCGCTATCACACATCAGAAGCGGCCATAGCGCTACGTTTCAAGAATTGGCGGTACATACAGGCTCGCCGAGTATTTTGCTTTGCCATACTCCCGCACAAGATCTTTCAGTTTCATGGTCCGGTTCTGCGTACGGTATTCCGGCAAGCCGTCGGTCCAGATCAGCGTCACCCGGTGGTCGGGCGGATACGCCTTTAACAGCCATTGCGCTGTCAGATCCACACGCGGTTCGTCGCTTGGCAAGCGCGTCACTTCAATCTGGCAGACCAGCATCCCCAACTTGCTCGTGAATCGCCCGCTCTCCAGATGCGTGCGCGGCAACACCACTTGCAGCCCATCCGAGGCCGCCACATTCACTTGCGCCAGCGCTTCTTCCACAAAACTCAATCCGTGAATCACGTTCACCTGCAATCCGTCGATGCCTCTCCGTTCCTGCAACAGCCGCGTGGTGTCCTCAAGCACCGCTGGACTGCCTGGCACTGCGTATACCACCTGCCCGTGCAGCGTTGCTTCCTTCAACAGCGCGCTCACAATGAAGTCGTAAATCTCGCCCGGCACTTTCCAGGGCAGCGTGTACAGTTTGTCGAAACAAACCACATGCTTGCCCTTCTCGATTAGCCAGTCATGAGCCGGATGGGAACCAAGGCGCAAGAAGATTTTCTCCGCGCCCAGCAGCACGGTTTCCGCCTCTTTCGTCAGTTGCGTCATAGGACCCGGCCCCAGCCCAACGATCGTAATCGCCGCCACGCTGCCTCCGTGTCTGCTCAGCTCATAGGAGTCGTTTGAAGGGAATTACGCTCTTGCTCGTCCAGCGTGGCCCTTATAGAAACGCCTAAAATCTGGTGCGCTAATGAGCACCGTCCGGCAGATTTCATAGAGACGTGATCGGGTACGCTCACCAATTCGATCACTCAGAGTATCTCTTCGGATGACCACAGGGCGCCCGGACGGATCTCGCACAGGGTCGCTATTCGCTTCCAATTCGTCGAAGTAGTTTGTCGTAATGATTGTGCATCGCCGATCGGTCAGGTCACGTGAGCCATCGACATATCGTTTATTCAGAATGTATCCGATGATGTCGCGGACCCAGTCGGAGGGCTTGATGACTCCGAGATCGTCGATTACCAAAACTTCCGTATTGAGAATTGGATCCAGTATTTTTATTTCCGACATTTCACTGTCGGGCCGATAGGTCCCTTGCACTTCTCGCAAGAGGCTTCCATATTCGCAAAAAAAACCCGAATGTCCCCGCTTGACCAACTCCTTGAGTGCCGCGATTGCCAAGTGGGTCTTTCCGACTCCGGGGTTGCCCATTAACAGAAGACCGCGATCATCTACTCCAGGATAATCCCGAACGAAACTCCGGACGGTCAATTTCGCCTCTGACATTGATTGCGCATGCTGCGAAGTCCACGTCTTACCGTCGGTTAGCTCAGTTTCGTAGCTTTCGAAGTCACAGTCTTTGTATTTCTTCGGGATCCGGGCCCGCTCCATTACCTTCTCAGCGCGCTCTTCCATCCCGCATTCGCACGCCACTGCCATTTCGCCTGATATTCCGCCCGTTCGGGCAATCATTTTCCAGCCGGTTCCCCGGCATCTTGGGCAATCTTCCCTGGCCATAGCTCCCTTTGGAGTGCGGCGGCTTGTCACCGCTTTTGTAGTTGTAATCGAACTCAAGCTGACTGAACTGCCTGACGAATTTCATCATACGACCGCTTCCACGCCGCCACAATGATGTCCGCTGCGGAAATCTGTGCACAACAGAGAGAGTTCAGTTTCTGGGAGAACGCGGCAAACTTGTCATTCCGAACGCGGCGAGGAGTCTGCTTTTCGTTGGTGGGGGGAGAAGCAGATTCCTCGGGCAGACATCGCCCTCGGAACGGCATTTTCAGCGATTCTCAGTCAAGGATGCGCGACTCACTTCGCGACCTTCGGCACCGGCACGATCGCGTGCTTCGAGCGAGGCTCCTCGGTATGCGTCGCCATGCGCGACAGCTCTTGTTGCACCACTTGCGCGAACTCGCCCATCTGCCGTTCCATCTCGATCATCTTTTCCCGCATGTTCAGGATGATCTCGATACCCGCCAGGTTCACACCCATATCCCGCGCTAGTGTCAGAATCACTTCCAAACGCTCGAGGTCGGAATCCGTGTACAGCCGCGTGTTGCCCTGCGACCGCGATGGCTTCAGCAATCCCACCCGTTCGTACAAGCGCAGCGTTTGTGGGTGCAACTGGTACAACTCCGCGACCGCGCTGATCATGTAGCCGGCTTTAGCTCGTTTTCTGGTCTTCGGCGGCATAGCCTACACTCCCGCCTTCGCGAAAAGGTCTTTGCGCGGGTCGCCCGGTGCGATCTCTTCCAGCTCTTTCATCAGGTTTCGTACGCGTTCGTCAGTCGGTTCCGGCACCATCACTTGAATCTCCACGTACTGATCGCCCCGCGCTCCTTTGCGGACGCTCGGCACGCCTTTCTCCTTCAGCCGCAGCGTGCGCCCGCTGTTGGTTCCTGGCGGAATCCGCACCAGCGCTCGTCCATCGATCGTCGGCACCTCAATCTTCGCGCCGAGCGACGCTTCAGACACGGTCACCGGCACCTTCGTGTACAAATCGTTCCCGCGCCGTTCGAAGAAGTCATGCGGCCTGACCACCACCCGTAGATACAAATCGCCTGCCGGTGCGCCCAGCGTTCCCGCATTTCCTTTGCCGGGTACGCGTACGCGCCCGCCGTTGTCCACACCGGCTGGGATGCGTACGTCGATGGTTTCCGTCTTCCGCACCCGCCCTTCGCCGCCGCACACTGGACAGGGCGTCCGCAATTTTCCCGTGCCGCCGCAGCGATTGCACGGCACATTAAAGCGCATCTTTCCCGCGGTCTGCTGGATCGAACCGGTGCCATTACAGGTTGGACAGGTTTGCGGCGTACCCACCGCGCCGGTTCCGTGGCAGTTCACGCAGGCGTCCAGCCGCGTCACCTGCAGCTTCTTCACCGCTCCGCGCACCGCATCCCAAAAATCAATTTCGATCTGGTACTCCAGATCGCCGCCCGGCTCTTCTTCGGGCTCCATCGCGCCGTGACGGCGCCCGCCGCCAAAAAACTGCCCGAATAGATCGCGGAATGAGGATCCGGTGCCGCCTTGCGCCCCGCCGAAATCAAACCCGCCAAAATCAAAATTGACGTTCTGCCCGTGCTCCTCCGGATGCGGCCCGTAATCGCCGGTCGGCACGTTCTCACTGTAGAAGCCGTACTGGTCGTACATCTGCCGCTTCTTCGTATCCGACAAGACGTCATACGCTTCCTGCAGTTCCTTGAACTTCTCTTCCGCCGCTTTGTCGCCGGGGTTCAAATCCGGATGGTATTTCCGCGCCAGCTTTCGAAACGCGGCTCGAATATCCTTGGCCGTCGCTTTGCGGGAAACTCCCAGTGTCTCGTAGTAATCGTGTTTTGGATTCGTCGGCATGATCAGATCATTTCGGCCTGCCAGCCAGTTCACTTCTAAAACGTCTGCGCGGGAAGAGAGAGTCGAACTCCCTCTTCCCACTCAGAGCTTACAGCCGGTTCTTTAGTTCGGCTTCTTGTTGTCGTCCACGTCCACGTACTCGGCGTCAATCACGTCGCCGGGCTTGTGGCCGCCGCCTTGCGCGCCGCTCCCTGCTCCGGGACCCGCTCCCGCGCCTGCTGCGCCCGCTTGGGTCTGTTCGCCGCCCGCGGCCTGCTGCTTCTTGTACAGCTCTTCGGCCATATGGTGCAGCGCTTTCTCGACACCTTCCGTCGCCGAGCGCAGCCGCGCCACGCCGCCTTCGTTCATGGCGCTCTTGGCTTCCTGCAGCGCCTCTTCGGCCGCCTTCACGTCGCTCTCGGCCAGCTTGTCGCGGTTCTCGCGGATGGTTTTCTCCGCGTGATACACGATGCCGTCCAGCCGGTTGCGCGCGTCGACTTCTTCCATGCGCTTGCGGTCGTCTTCGGCGTGCGATTCGGCTTCCTGCCGCATCTTTTCCGCCTCGTCCTTGGTCAAGCCGGTCGAAGCGGTGATGGTGATCTTCTGCTCCTTGTTCGTGGCCTTATCCTTCGCGCTCACGTTCAGAATGCCGTTCGCGTCGATGTCGAAGGTCACTTCAATTTGCGGAACGCCGCGCGGTGCCGGCGGAATGCCGTCCAGCTTGAACGTGCCCAGCGAACGGTTGTCTTTCGCGAACTTGCGCTCGCCCTGCATAACGTGGATTTCCACGCCCGGCTGGTTGTCCGAAGCCGTCGAGTACGTCTCGACTTTGCGCGTCGGAATCGTCGTGTTGCGTGGAATCTGCACGGTCATCACACCGCCTAGCGTCTCCACGCCCAGCGACAGCGGGGTCACGTCGAGCAGCAGGATGTCCTTCACTTCGCCGCCCAACACTGCTCCCTGGATCGCCGCGCCGACTGCCACCACTTCATCCGGGTTCACGCCCTTGTGCAGTTCCTTGCCGCCAAAGAACTGGCTCACCAGACTCTGCACCTTCGGAATACGCGTCGATCCGCCGACCAGCACCACTTCCTTGATGTCGCTCGGCGACATCTTTGCGTCTTCCAGCGCTTGCTTCACCGGCCGCATCGAGCGCTCCAGCAGGTCATTCATCAACTGCTCCAGCCGCACGCGCGTCAGCTTCTGTTGCATGTGAATCGGCCCGCTCGCGCCCGCTGTGATGAACGGCAGATTGATCTCCGTCTCCATCATTTGCGACAGCTCGATCTTGGCCTTTTCCGCGGCCTCCTTCAGCCGCTGCAGCGCCATCTTGTCTTTGCCCAGGTCGATCCCGTGCTCTTTCTTGAATTCATCGATGAGCCAATCCACGATCCGCTGGTCGACGTCGTCGCCGCCCAGGTGCGTGTCGCCGTTCGTGGACTTCACTTCCACGACGCCGCTGCCCACTTCCAGCACGGAAATATCGAACGTCCCGCCGCCCAGGTCGTACACCGCGATGGTTTCATCGCTCTTCTTTTCCAGCCCGTAGGCCAGCGCCGCCGCGGTCGGCTCGTTGATGATGCGCAGCACTTCCAGCCCTGCGATCTCTCCGGCCTGCTTCGTGGCTTGCCTCTGCGCGTCGTTAAAGTACGCCGGGACGGTGATCACCGCCTTGGTCACCTTCTCGCCAAGAAAGTCTTCCGCCGCGTTCTTCAGTTTTGTCAGGATCATCGCGGAGATTTCCGGTGGACTGTACACCTTGCCGGCGATCTCCACGCGCGCATCATCGTGGTTGCCTTTCACAACCTTGTAGGGCACTCGCTTCATTTCATCTGCAACTTCGTCATAGCGCCGCCCCATGAAGCGCTTGATCGAGTACACCGTATTCTCAGGGTTGGTCACCGCCTGGCGTTTCGCCACTTGCCCGACCAGCCGTTCGCCCGTCTTCGTGATCGCGACGACCGACGGGGTGGTGCGCGTCCCTTCCTGGTTTGGAATCACTACCGGCTCGCCGCCTTGCATGACGGCGACAACCGAGTTCGTGGTTCCCAGGTCGATTCCAATGATCTTGCTCATATCTACCTTCCTTTTTATTCAGCTGAAACCCCCGTTGCAGGCTACCCATGAGGATTTGGGAGTGGTCGAGTAACCACGCTGGCCGTTCAGCCCATCCAAGCCTAGAGCCCCCAAGGGCCCGGCCGCCTTCAAAACCTCGCACACTATACAACTTGAGTGCGATATTGTCAAGATGTTTGATAAAGACCGGTAAGTCTTTCCCCTTCATGCCCTTATCCCACTCCTTCCCTCCGCCACTCCTCCTACCCTTAGACAACCCTCTACCCGCTACCGGTCACCTAAATCCTTATGGCCCTTTGCCCCTCGAGCACCCCCAAAACCCACTCCAAGCCTCTCCACCCGCTGCACTCTCTCTTGCCGGTGCGCTTTGGTCAGACTGCCTCCCCCTCCCCCCGCCTCCCCGTCGAAACCTGTGGTACTCTGGCCAAGATCTCGTTCCAAACCCGAAATTTGTCTTGGAGGATTACGTGACTCGCCGCTCTACCCTTGCCTTAGTTCCGGCGCTTGCCATCGTTCTGACTGGCTCCGTGCCCCTCATGGCCGCGCCACCGGATACCCAGAAGTCCACTGCGGCGAAGTCGAAGTCCAGTTCCGAACCTCAGGGTGCTCCCCAGGTCAGCCTGGCCACCATCTCGGTCGACGGCGTCAATGACATCGATCCCACCAAGGCTTTCGGCAGCAAGAACGCCGCCGTCGTAATGGAAATTTTCAGCGACTTTCAGTGCCCCGCGTGCAAACAGCTCTTCACGCAAACGACCCAGCGCGTGATGGACAACTACGTCAACAACAACAAGGTTTACCTCGTTCACCGCGATTTTCCCTTGCCCATGCACGCCTATTCCCGTGAAGCGGCCAGCTATTCCCGCGCCGCAGCTCACATCGGTCGCTGTGAAGTGGTCGAGCAGGCGCTTTTCCAGAATCAGGAAAAATGGGAAGTCAACGGTGACGTGAAGGGGACGGTTGCGGCGGTGCTCAGTGCCGCGGACATGAAAAAAGTGCAGGCCCTTGTGGACAGCAAGGCCCTCGAACCGCTCATCGAGAAGGACAAGCAGATCGGCCAACTTGTTCCCGTAAATCAGACACCAACGGCCATCATTCGCACTAAAGATGGCCAGTCTTATCCCGTCGTCGGTTTTGTCAGCTTTGATGTGCTCAAGACGTTGCTGGACCAACTCGCAAAGTAGTCTTGCGGAGACCTTATGATGGAGTCCGCGCCGTTTAATTCTCGCCGAATTGTGATTTGGCTCGGCCGCCTCCTCCTCGGCGGAATCTTCATTTACGCGGGCTACTCCAAGGTTTTCTTGCCAAATCACTTTTACTGGCCTCTGCCAATGTTGAAGTTCTCCATCGCTGCCAATCTTTCGAATTTTGGCTTCCAGGTGGACTCCTACAAGCTCCTTTCGCCGAGTGGCGTCAGTTTCGTTGCCCACTCCTTGCCTTTCGCCGAAATCCTTCTGGGCTTGCTGCTTCTCATCGGCTGGCGACTCCCTATTTGGGGCGCCATCGTCACGCTGCTGCTGGCCGGCTTCGTTGCTGCTGTTACCCGCGCGTATCTCCTTCATATGAACATCAACTGTGGCTGCTTCGCTGCGCCCGAGCCCGTGAGCGTCAAGAAAATCCTCGAGGACTGCTTCATGCTTCTATTGGCGCTACTCATGACCGTGTTCGCGTTCCAGGAAACTCGCCGCCCTCACCCTTGGTCGGCCCCGGAAAAATCAAACGCTTAGCGACCCGGTATCGTCTGTGACCACTCTTTATCGCGAGTCTCTTCGTCGGCCCGCCGCATCTAAACCGCGGATCAGCGAACACCCATGAAAACTCTCTCCGAATACCTCGACCTTGCCGCCGTCGCCCACGGCCATATCTGCGCCGGACAGGTTCTTGGGGTGCGACTCGCCATGTGCGGCCTGAAAGAGCTCGGGATCGAAGACCCCATCGCCGAGCGCAAGCGCATCGTGACCTACGTCGAAATCGATCGTTGCGTCACCGACGCGGTCGCGCTCGTCGCTAACTGCCGCCTCGGCAAGCGCGCGCTGAAGTTCCGCGATTGGGGCAAAGTTGCCGCCACCTTCTGCGACCTGCAAACCGGCCGCGCTGTGCGCGTTGCCGCCAAGGAATCCTCCAAGCAAGCTGCGAAAGAAATGTTTCCCGGCCTGCCGAAGGAAGAAGGACAGCAAAAAGCCTACGCGGAACTTCCCGACGACATTCTCTTCTCGAGAGAATGGGTAAAGGTCGAGATTCACCCCGAAGACCTTCCCGGTTTCAAGGGTCCACGTGTGGTCTGCGCCCAATGCGGCGAAGGCATCAATTTCAAGCGTGAAGTCGTCCGCGACGGTCGCACCCTTTGCCGCTCCTGCGCCGGCGAGCGCTACTATTCAGCGCTTTAGCAGCGTTTCACCACGCTGTCATTCCGAGCGTAGCGAGGAATCTGCTTTCCAGGTTTGGCCGGAACTACAAATGGAAACAGCACGCTTTCTCGGCTGAGTGCCGACCCGATTCTGCGATAGAATTTTTCTTCGATGTTAAGCCTGCCTCCCATCACACTGCGCCTTCGCGGCTGGAAACTGATTGATCGCGTGGCGGTTGCCTTTTTGCTCCTGTGTTCCGTCGCTCTGGGCGCGGCCGCCGGCCTTCTTTTCGTCTACGAAAGTGATCTCCCTGAGATTCGCCAGCTCGAAACCTATCGCCCCAACGTTGTCACCGAGATCTATGCCGACGACGGCCAGTTGATTGGGAGTTTTGCCCTCCAGCGGCGCATTCTCATGACCTGGGAACAGGTTCCCAAGGTACTCTACAACGCCGTCACCGCCATCGAGGACCAGCATTTCGAAGATCACTGGGGCGTTGATTTCCCGCGCATCGCCGGCGCCGCCTACCGCAACATCCTCAAGGGCCGCAAGGCCGAGGGTGCCAGCACCATCACCATGCAGCTCGCCGGCAATCTCTTTCTCGACCGCAGCGAGCGCAGTTTCCGTCGCAAAGCCCAGGAGATACTGCTCGCCCTCCAGATCGAGCGCCGCTACACCAAGCCGCAAATCTTCACCATGTACGCCAACCAGGTCTACCTGGCTCACGGCAATTACGGCTTCGCTTCCGCCGCACAGTTCTATTTCGGCAAGTCCGTCACCGACCTGACTCTCCCGCAAGCTGCGCTGCTCGCCGGTATGATTCGCGGACCGATTTATTCGCCGCTCGCCGATCCCGCGCGTGCCCTCGCTCGCCGCAATCTCGTTCTCCACCAGATGATGGAAGAAGGCAAGATCACTCCCCTCGAGGAGGAAGCGGCGCGCAAGTCCCCTCTCGGCCTGCATCTGCAATACCCGCGCAACGATCTCGCTCCCTACTTCTTCGAAGACATTCGCAAGTATCTCGAAACCACCTACGGCACCGAAGCCGTCCACGAACGCGGCCTCCGTGTCTACACCACTTTGAATATCCAGATGCAGAAGGCCGCCAATCAAGCCATTCGCGACGGCCTCCACACCTACGACCGTCGCCACGGCTGGCGCGGTAAACTTCCCAACATTCTCAAGGACAATCTCGGCAAGCTCGACACCTACGAGGACGATGACTGGCGACACGCCATCGAAAAAGGCAGCTACGTCACCGGCCTGGTTCTCGCGGTCGACGACAAGAGCGCCACCATCAAAATTGGCCCCTACCGTGCCATTCTGTCGCCGTCAGAGATTGCCTGGACCGGCGAAAAGAATCCCAAGGCCATTCTTTCCGTCGGCGACCTCGCGCAATTCTCCATTCAGGAGCTGCGCGACACTACCGCTCGCGTCCAGCTCGAACAGCAGCCCGCACCTCAGGCGGCCATGATCGCCATCGATAACCCTACCGGCGAAATCAAAGCCATGGTCGGCGGCTACAGTTTCGAAGATTCGAAATTCAACCGCGCGACGCAGGCTGTCCGTCAGGTAGGCAGCTCCTTCAAGCCCTACGTCTACTCAACCGCGATCGAAAAAGGCTTTACGCCCTTCGACACGATCGTCGATCTCCCGTTCACTGTCATCAGCGGCGGCAAACCCTACTCGCCACACAACTACGACGAAAAATTCGAGGGCACCATCACCCTGCGTCGCGCTCTTGCCGGATCGCGTAACGTTCCCGCGGTCAAGCTCGCCGAGAAGGTCGGCATCAACTCCGTCGTCGACATGGCCCGTCGCTTCGGCATCACCACCCCCCTCCCCCCCTACCTCCCTCTCGCTCTCGGCGCTGCGGACATGAGACTCATCGAACACGTCTCCGCCTTCACCGTTTATCCCAACGACGGCATTCGCATCGACCCGCACATGATTCGTCGCGTCACCAGTTACGACGGTGCACTGCTGGAAGAAGCCCATCCGGAAGTTCACGACGTCTTGGCCCCTGAAACCTCGCGCACCATGACTGCCATGCTTATGGAAGTCGTCCAGTTCGGCACCGCGATCAAGGCAAAAAGCATCGGCCGTCCCGCTGGCGGTAAGACCGGCACCACGCAGGATTTCACTGACGCCTGGTTCATCGGTTTCACCGCGCAAATCACCGCCGGCGTCTGGGTCGGCTTCGACGACAAACAGATTTCTCTCGGCAAGCGCGAAACTGGCGCGCAAGCCGCTCTTCCCATCTGGATGGAGTTTATTGAACGCGGCATGGGCAACATGCCCGCTGTGGAGTTCGCCAACGTCGTCCCATTGGAAGTTCAGGCCGAAGAGCACCACGTCCGCACCGACGTGCCCGACACCGCTCCCGAAGACGAAGCTCCCGCACTGCGAAAGACACCCGAGCCCATCCCCCCGGCTTCCCCGCCGCCTCCGGCTCCCTCGTCGTCCACCACGCCGCAGCGTTAAGCGCGGCGCCACCTTATTTTCGAAACGGGTCCCAACCACACGCTTCCAGTTTGCGGGTGACTCCTTCTTTGAGCAGCACGACGCGTTTCTCCCGGGTGATCTCGCCGATCCTGGTCAGCTTGAGACCTCGGTATGCCCGGGGCACTCGCGCGACGTCCCCTTTCGCAACGGTAAAAAGCAATTCGTAATCGTCACCGCCATGCAGCGCTAGCTGCAACGCGTCATCGTGGTTACGAGCGTTCACTACCGGAAGGGAATCCACTTCAACTCGTGCCCCCACTCCACTTGCCGCACACAGCCGCGGCAAATCCGACGAGAGTCCGTCTGACAAATCCATTGCCGCGGTCGCCAGTTGTCCTTCCGCCAACCACGTACCGAGTGCAAGCCGCGGCTCAGGATACAGATGTTTGCGCACGCGCTCGTTCGTTGCGCGTGCAATGCCAGTCTGGCGCTTCACCTCTGCCAAACCTGCGTCGGCTTCTCCCAATCTACCGCTGACAAACAATGAATCGCCCGCGGAAGCACCGGAACGTCGCAGTGCGTGTCCCTGCCGCACCTCTCCAATCACCGTCACATTGATCAGCATTTGTTCCTGCCGTGTGGTGTCGCCCCCCGCCAGTTCACAGCGCAGCTTCGACGAGGCGCGCTTCAGCCCGCGCAGGAACCCGTCAAACCATTTGCCCGTCAGAGCGAGTGGCACCGCCATGCTCAACAAAAAGCATCGCGGTTTGGCTCCCATCGCTGCAATGTCGCTCGCCGCCCGCGCCAGACACTTCCAGCCCACCGCATCTGCCGGATGCTTATCCCGCAAAAAGTGCGTTCCTTCCAGGAACCAATCACACGTCAGGACGACTTGGTATCCGCTTCTCGGCCGCCAAAGCGCTGCGTCGTCTCCCAGCCCCAGCTCGACGGTTCGCGATCTGTGATCGGGAAATACCTTTGCGATTCGTCCAATGATCTCGTTCTCGTTCATCAACGCCTTCGTGCAACTGCCGTTATCCTAGCGCAGACTGTCCCTTCGGGCAGGGGACAGTTTTCCAACGGCTGTCCCTCATCCGAAAAATACAGGGTTGACTTCGCTTTGCTACAAATTTTAATATCCTGAATACGAACCAAGGCTCACGGTTCACACCGACGCAGGTCATCAGATTTCATGTGCGGGCACAGGGATCGACGGAACCGCACCTCAAGTACGTAAGGCAACTACGCGAAAGATCGGCCTGAGGGGCCAATGATCAGCCGCAAAAACTACACATTTTATATTGCCTCGACCCCGGGGAAGCTCCGGAAGATGATCGTGCCCGCGTACGTGTTACATGGGCTGGCGGTTCTGGCGATCATTGGCAGCGTTACCGTTGTCGCGGCGGTCGGCTCCTACAGCCGCATGTTGTGGAAAGTCGGTAACTACAACGCTCTTCGCCACGATCAGGAAACCCTCAAGAAGCAGTACCGCGAACTGCAAACCACGGTGAAAGATACCAACGAGCGCCTCGATTCGTTGCAGTCTCTTGCCACGGAAGTGGCCATGACCTACGGCGTGCTTCGCTATCACCCCGCCGCCTTCGATCAGGCTGAAAGCGCTGTTACACCCGAAGACGCCTTTGACCGTTCCGTCGAACAGTATTCATTCCTCAAGCGCAACGCTTTCGTGATCGCCAGCGCTTCCTCCGGCCTTCGCCTCATGCCCGCCTTGGCGTTTGCCGAATCGAACTACACACCTTCGATCTGGCCCGTCATGGGACACATCACCGACAGTTTCGGTGAACGGCTCGATCCGTTCTCCGGTGAAGGCGCCTTCCACACCGGCGTGGACGTCAGCGCGGAATACGGCACCCCGGTTCACGTGACTGCCGATGGCGTCGTGACTGTTGCCGAGAACCATAGCGGTTATGGGCGCATGGTAATCGTCGATCACGGTTTTGGCATTACGACCTTCTACGCGCACTTGTCCTCTTACAGCGTGATGTCTGGTGCTCACGTCAAGCGAGGCGAAGTGATCGGATATACCGGCATCAGCGGTCGTTCCACCGGCCCGCACGTCCATTACGAAGTGCGCGTCAACAACGCGCCCGTCAACCCGTGGCGGTATATGAAGGGCGCCGCCGCCGTCGGCGATTAATCCCCTCTGAGTTCTTCATGCAGTGCTGGCTGTCGCGCCAGCTTCGTTCATTCTCAGTTTTGTCGAGACGGTGGCTTCGCAGGCTGCGCGCTGGCATTAGGCGCCAGGGCATTCGTGTTGCGCGTTGCGCCTTCGAGTAGCTTCCGCGTCACGTCGAACACGATGCGAACCGACTTGCTGGTGGTTCGGTCCAGTTGCTGAATGTCTGTCGAATTCAGCAATTCCATGTACCCTTCGCGCAAATCCGGGTCCAGCTGCTTTCGCGTCTTCGCGTCATTCAATCCCATCTGCGCAATCACCACCAGTCCGTTCAATAACTCCTTCAGTTGATGAACGGTGCTCTCATTAAGCGCTTCGCCATCGATCACCACCCGCAGTACGTTACCTTCCGGCTTCCCACCGATCGAGATCCACTGCAACTGGCTAATCAGCGTCGCGAGTTGCGGCGAACGCCGTCCACCCGGAGCTTCTGCGAGAGCCGAGGCCGCGCCTGCGTCCTGCCTCAGGATCACGAAGGCCGGCGTTCCCGCCACGCGCGCGAAGTGTTCTCTCCATTCATTCGAAGGATTTGTTGTGGATTGCTGGAAGAAATACGAAGAGTCATTCGCCCATTCGATCCGGTCGCCCCGAAGAAATGCAAAGTACGCTTTGCGCGCCGAGTTGTTGACCGGCACTGCATACAGTGTTCTTCCGTCCGCGGTCTTCAGCGCGCCGAACCGCGCGCCATACGCCTCGATTTTCTTTTGGTCGAAGCGGCCTTCCGCCACGCGGTCGAGATCCCGTTCGTAGTTGAATCCCGTGGCCTGGATAAACTGTGCGTACTCGCTATCTGGAGCTTCCTGCGGTGCCAGTGGCAGCGACTTCGCCAGAAACGGGGAGGCTCGCAATTGCGAAAAGTCCAGAAACACCGCGGTGTTCCCATTCACAGGCATCAACGATAGTAATTCCGCGCGGCTCGCGTCGGAATCACGCGTCTTCCAGTGCAGATACGCTGCGATCGCGGTTACACCGGCGACAATTGCAACGAAAGTTATAGCTGCCTTCTTGGTCATGGCTATCCACGTATTTTCGCATCTTACTGCTAGGACTAGCCTCGATTCGCATGCCGCCTGCCGCGGCTCAACAAGTCGCGGTGGAAACCTGTGAATTCTTCTCTTTTCCCGACAGCCCGTTCGCTGCTTAACTGTAACTAGATCAATGGAATACGGGGATGTGACCGACGGCCAAAAAACTCCAATATTTCCACAGTTCCCCCTTCTCGAATTTCCCCCCGCAAGCCTTCCGCCCTCTTGCAATTTCTGTGCCTAATCTGCTATTCTTGTGCGGTTTGAGCAGCGCTGGCGTAGCTCAGCTGGTAGAGCATCTGATTTGTAATCAGAGGGTCGGGGGTTCAAATCCCTCCGCCAGCTCCACCAGATTTTGGCAGGGGGAGTGAGGCGGAGCGATTCCCGGCATGATAGCATAGAAGGGCTGGTGTCTTTGGACACGAGTCCGTTTTGTGTTTTTGCGCCACCCGCTCCCGAAAACTGCTCGGTTCAGAAAACTTGGACACGCAGTTTGTGTCCTTACGAATTCCGCGGACGGGTGGGTGAGTGGCTAAAACCAGCAGACTGTAAATCTGCCGCTCCTTGCGGGCTACGAAGGTTCGAATCCTTCCCCGTCCACCAGGAATTAGCGGCAAGCGCCGTGGTCAGCGGCGTCGGCTGGTGAGGCACGGCAGCAGCGCAGGATCAGCACCGCAGGATAATCGCAGACGCGATGTTCGAAAGCGGTCAGTACAGCGGCGAGCGAGCCGTACAGAAATCGTGCGCCGCAGCGGAACGGATTTGTATCGCAGGATCGCGGCGCCTGGGTAGCTCAGTTGGTAGAGCGCGTCCTTGGTAAGGACGAGGTCACCGGTTCAATCCCGGTCCCAGGCTCCAGGCTTCGCTGTTCGGCGGTGCGGTTGGGTGAGCGAGTTTCGAGCGGGGGTAACTCAACGGTAGAGTCTCACTCTTCCAAGGTGATGGTTGCGGGTTCAAATCCCGTCCCCCGCTCCAGAGTTCCGCGCGAATCGCAGTTGGAATCGGTTCGTGCAAAGGATGAGCGTAAATGGCGAAAGAGAAATTTGAGCGCAGTAAGCCGCACGTGAACATTGGGACGATTGGTCACATCGATCATGGCAAGACGACGTTGACCGCGGCGATCACCAAGGTGTTGTCGAAGCACAACCCCAAGGTGGCGTTCCGCGCGTTCGATTCGATCGACAACGCGCCGGAAGAGCGCGAGCGCGGGATCACCATCGCGGTTTCGCACGTGGAGTACGAGACGGCCAACCGCCACTACGCGCACATGGACTGCCCGGGCCACGCCGACTACATCAAGAACATGATCACCGGCGCGGCGCAGATGGACGGTGCGATTCTGGTGGTGGCCGCGACGGATGGGCCGATGCCGCAGACCCGCGAGCACATTCTGCTGGCTCGTCAGGTGGGCGTGCCCTACATCGTGGTGTTCCTGAACAAGTGCGACATGGTGGAAGACCCCGAACTGCTGGAGCTCGTGGAACTGGAAGTTCGCGAGTTACTGAAGAGCTACCAGTTTCCGGGCGACTCGGTTCCGGTGATTCGCGGTTCCGCTCTCCAGGCCCTCAACGGCGACGAGAAGTGGGAAAAGAAGATTCTGGAACTGATGGCCGCGGTGGATGAGAAGGTGCCCCTGCCGGTGCGCGACGTGGACAAGCCGTTTGCCATGCCGATCGAAGACATTTTCTCGATTTCCGGCCGCGGCACGGTGGTTACCGGCCGTGTGGAACGCGGCAAGGTGAAGGTCGGCGAAGAAATCGAAATCGTGGGTTTCCGTCCGACGCAGAAGAAGGTGGTGACGGGCGTGGAGATGTTCCGCAAGCTGCTGGATGAAGGCATTGCGGGCGACAACGTTGGGTTGCTGCTGCGCGGCACGGAAAAGGACGATGTGGAGCGCGGGCAGGTGGTCTGCAAGCCGGGCTCGATCACGCCGCACACGAAGTTCAAGGCGGAAGCGTACGTGTTGACGAAGGAAGAAGGCGGTCGGCATACGCCGTTCTTCACGGGCTATCGTCCGCAGTTCTACTTCCGGACCACGGACGTGACCGGGGACGTGAAGTTGCCGCAGGGCGTGGAGATGGTCATGCCGGGCGACAACGTGAGCTGCGAAGTCACCTTGATCACCCCGGTGGCGCTCGAGAAGGGCTTGCGCTTCGCCATCCGCGAAGGCGGCCACACCGTCGGCGCCGGCGCCGTCACGGAGATCATCGAGTAACGCGGTAGTTCTAACCAGAAGGGTTTAAAAAAAGGGCTTAGGAAATGCGCGAGATTATTACGTTGCAGTGTGGTGAGTGCAAGAACCGCAACTACACCACTACGAAAAACAAGAAGAAGCACTCCGAACGCATGGAAACCAAGAAGTTCTGCCGTGCGTGCCGGAAGCACACGCCTCATAAAGAGGCAAAGTAACGGCCCGATAAGAGTCGTTGTCCGGAGCGCGATGGTTGCGCAACGGTTCTCTCGGAAGGATTAGGCCGGGGGCTTGGTTTTAGGGGAGTCGTCCAACGGTTAGGACTCCGGTCTCCAAAACCGGGTATGGGGGTTCGAATCCCTCCTCCCCTGCCAGATTTTCGAAGGACACGAATCCGCGGATTCGTGCGGGTGAAAAGGCTTATGGCAACGCGGGCGGTGAAAATGAACGAAGAAGCGCAGAGCGGCTCGAATCTCCCGCTCAAAAAGGTAACTGGCACGATCCAGGATACCCGCGAGTTTCTTCACGATGTCCGTGTGGAGATGAAGCAGGTGACCTGGCCTAACCGGGATGATGTGGTTTCCACGACCGGTGTTGTGATAGCGACTGTCGCATTTTTCGGTTTGTTCCTCGCGATCGTGGAATGGCTCGCTCAGCACGGCATGGAACGCCTGTTCAACTATTTTCACGTCTAGAGACGAGAGCGAATTTATGTCAATGCAGTGGTACATCATTCACACCTACTCGGGCTTCGAGAAGAAGGTCAAGGAAAGCCTGGAGAGCCGTGTGGCCGCGTTCAACCTGCAAGACAAGATTGGCCGCGTGCTGATTCCCACGGAAGAAGTCGTGGAAATGCGTGGCGGCAAGAAGACCGTCGCTTCCCGCATGTCCTATCCGGGCTACGTTCTCGTCGAAATGGATCTCGACGAGAATACCTGGCACATCGTGCGCAACACGCCGCGCGTCACTGGTTTTGTCGGCTCTGCTACTGCGCCGCCGCCGCTTTCCGAAGCGGAGGTCGATGCCATCATCAACCGCGTGCACACGCCCCAGGATCGCCCGAAGCCCAAGGTCGTCTTCGAGCGTAACGAGCAAGTGCGCATCACCGATGGCCCCTTTGCGAATTTCAATGGGACCGTCGAGGACATCGACAACGACCACAGCCGCTTGAAGGTTTCCGTTACGATTTTCGGACGCTCCACTCCGGTTGAACTGGATTTTGCGAGCGTCGAGAAATTGAGTTAAGCGCCCAGCGTTGTCTCCGGGCAGAAAAGATTTGAGGTAGAGGAAAGATGCCACCAAAGAAGGTACAAACCACCATCAAGTTGCAGTTGCCGGCAGGTAAAGCCACGCCGGCGCCGCCCGTCGGTACCGCCCTCGGTCCCCACGGCGTCAACATTATGGATTTTTGCAAGCAGTTCAACGCCAAGACGCAGAAAGAACCCGATGGAATGATCTTCCCGGTGCTCGTCACCATCTATACCGACCGCACCTTCACCTTCATTTTGAAGACGCCGCCGGCTTCGGTCCTTCTTCTGCGCGCGGCTGGAATTGCCAAAGGTTCGGCGGAACCCAACCGCAACAAGGTTGGCAAAGTCACCAAGAAGCAGGTCGAAGAAATCGCCAAGATCAAGCTTGTCGATCTCAACACCACCAATCTGGACTCGGCTGTCCGCACCGTCATGGGGACGGCGCGCAACATGGGTCTGGAAGTCGTGGAAGCCTAGGAAATTACAGGCGCTGGAGATTGCAGAGGCAGCACGATGAAGAAGTCAGGAAAACACGTAGAGAACGCGCGGAAGAAAGTCGAACTGCGCCCGTACAAGCTCGCGGAAGCAACGGAGCTCATCAAGAAGACGCATCACACCAAGTTCAACGAAACCGTTGAGCTGGCCATCAATCTCGGTGTGGATCCGAAGCACTCCGATCAAGTCGTTCGCGGCACCGTTGTTCTGCCTAACGGCTTGGGCAAGAGCGTTCGCGTCCTTGTTCTGGCCAGTGGCGAAAAGCAGCGCGAAGCCACCGATGCCGGAGCCGAACATGTGGGCGGTGATGAACTCGTCCAGAAAATCATGGAAGGCTGGACCGATTTTGACGCCGTCATTGCCACGCCGGACATGATGCGTTCAGCCGGTAAGCTCGGTAAGGTGCTCGGACCACGTGGTCTGATGCCTAACCCGAAGACCGGTACGGTAACGGCGGACGTTGCCAAGGCCATCAAGGAAACCAAGGCCGGCAAGGTCGAGTTCCGTGTGGACAAGGCCGGTATCGTGCACTGCCCGGTCGGCAAAATCAATTTTGACGCCCCCAAGCTTGCGGAAAACGCTCACGCCGTCATCAACGCTGTCATCAAGGCCAAGCCTGCCGCGGCGAAGGGCAAGTACGTGAAGAAGATCACCCTGACTTCCACCATGGGCCCCGGGATCAACATCGATCTCGCTGAGGCCGAAACGCTTGCCACGGCTGCGTAAGGGAGCCGGAGAAGAGATTATGAAGAAGAAGAGTGAAAAACAGCAGGATTTGGACAAGCTGAAGACAGAGCTCGCGAAGGTCTCCACGGTTATTCTCACGACCTTCCAGGGCATCACCGTCGAGGATGACACCAAACTGCGCCGCGCCGTTCAGGCTGCCGGCGGCAAGTACAAGGTCGTCAAGAACACGCTGGCCGAACTGGCCGGCACCGGCACACCGGCTGAGGGCGTTCTCAAGAATCTGAAGGGCACGCACTCGATCGCTTACACCGAAACCGACCCCGTGGCGCTCGCTAAGGCGCTCACCAAGATCGCCAAGGACGTTCCGGCGTTCCAATTCAAGTCCGGCGTCGTCCAAGGCAAGGTCATTTCGATTGCGGAGATCAAGCAGCTCGCCGAAATGCCGTCCAAGGAAGAACTCATCAGCAAGATCATGTTCCTGCTGAATGCTCCGGCGCAGCGGATCGCCATGGCGCTCAACGCCCTGCCGCGTAACCTCGCCGTCACAGTCAGCGAAGCGGTCAAGGCCAATAGGTTTAATTCGTAAGGGTTTGGGGCTAAGCGGGCCCAAACCCGCCGCGTTCCGAAAATTTTGAAACAGATATTTGAGAGGAGAAATCGCAGTCATGTCGAAAGTAGAAACGATCCTGGAAGATATCAAGGGCCTGACGCTCCTGGAAGCGTCGGACTTGGTCAAGAAGATGGAAGAAGCCTTCGGCGTGTCCGCGGCGGCTGCCACGGTTGTGGCGGCGGGCGGCGGTGCGACGGGTGGCGCGGCGGCGGCTCCGGTGGAAGAGAAGACCGAGTTCACCGTGGTTCTCACTGACGTCGGCGGCAACAAGATCAACGTCATTAAGGCCGTTCGCGAAGTCACCAGCCTCGGCCTGAAGGAAGCCAAGGACCTCGTCGATGGTGCGCCCAAGACCGTGAAGGAAGGCGTTTCCAAGGACGAAGCGGCCACCATCAAGAAGAAGTTCGAAGAGGCCGGCGCGAAGGTCGAGATCAAGTAATGGGGCGCCGGCCCATCTGCGGCCGGCTTTCCGTTGGTTCGGGCTTTGGTGTCGGCGCGGCTTGGCGGGCCGTGCCAGGGGATTTACGTACGAAAGCTACGACCGGTTTTGTCTTCAACATTTCGGGTCCCTGTCGGACCTTCACTAACCGTGTGCGGGGCGGCTCCGGGCAAGCCGCGCGGCACCACGGTTTAGTGTCTTTTCTGTGATTCGTTGTCCTGCCCAAAAGGGAATGAGGTAAATCAGGCATGTCCAATAGCAACCAGCACGTTCGGGAACGCCAGCGACTGGATTTTGCGAAAATCCAGGGGTCTATCCAGATTCCCAACCTGATTGAAGTCCAGAAGAAGTCGTACCAGCGCTTTCTGCAGATGGATCTCCTGCCGAGCGAGCGCGAAGACGGCGGACTCCAATCTGTGTTCACGTCTGTCTTTCCGATTCGGGATTTCCGCGAAATGTCGCAACTCGAATTCGTCGACTATTCCATCGGAAACTGGGAATGCAAGTGCGGCAACCTGAAGGGGCTGCACCATCTCCGCGCGACCTGCCGGAACTGCGGCGCTTCGGTGGTCACCAATCCTTATCAGACTGGCGACGTCGTCTGCCAGAAGTGCGGCACCTTCAACAAGAACACGCCCACCTTCTGCAACAAGTGCGGCGACCCGGTTGCCATGCAGCTCAAGTACGACGTGAACGAGTGCCAGGAACGCGGCATGACTTACTCCGCGCCGCTCAAAGTCACCATCCGTCTCACCATCTACGATAAGGACCCGGACACTGGCGCCAAGACCATCCGCGACATCAAGGAGCAGGAAGTCTTCTACGGCGACATCCCGCTCATGACCGACAACGGCACCTTCATCATCAACGGTACCGAGCGCGTCATCGTTAGCCAGTTGCACCGTTCGCCCGGCGTCTTCTTCGAGAGCGCCAACAACCGCACCTACTTCCTGGGCAAGATCATCCCCTACCGCGGTTCGTGGGTGGAATTCGAGTACGACACCAAGAACATTCTCTACGTCCGCATCGACCGCAAGCGCAAATTCCTCGGCTCCATCTTCTTGCGCGCGCTCGGCATGAAGTCCAATGAAGAAATCCTGCGTACCTTCTATCAGGTCGAGCGCATTTCTCTGCGCGACAAGGACCTCTTCTGGAATGTTTCGCCGGGTATCGTCGATCGCAAGCTGACCCACGAAATCCGCAATCCCAAGAGCGAAGAAGTCATCGTCGGCGCCCACAAGCGCATCACCGAAACGCTCTTCAAGGAACTCATCAAGGCCAAGATCACGCAGGTCCGCGCCGCGCTCGCCGACCTCGAAGGCGCTTACAGTGTCGCCGACGTCGTCAATCGTCAGACCGGCGAAGTTCTACTCGAATCCAACAAGCCCCTGACCGCCGATCTCTGGCAGGCGTTTGCCGAAGCTGGCATCACGGAAGTCGACCTGTTCTTCCCGGAACGTGACGACATCGGTCTGGTGCTCTCCCGTACGCTCGATAAGGACGCTATCCGTTCTTCCAAGGAAGCCCTCATCGAGATCTACCGCAAACTGCGCCCAGGCGATCCGCCGACGCTGGAGACCGCCACCAACCTGTTCCGCGGCATGTTCTTCGATCCGCGCAAGTACGATTTCAGCCGCGTTGGCCGCCTGAAGTTCAACATCAAGCTCGGCCTCGACACGCCCCTCGATAATCGCACCCTCGACACCACCGACTTCGTCGCGGCCATCAAGTACCTCTTCAAGCTGCGCAAGAACATCGGCGTTGTCGACGACATCGACCACCTCGGCAATCGCCGCGTCCGCGCGGTTGGTGAGTTGCTCGAAAACCAGTTCCGCATCGGTCTCGTCCGCATGGAGCGCGCCATCAAGGAAAAGATGAGCGTGTACCAGGAAATGTCCACGGCCATGCCGCATGACCTCGTCAACGCCAAGCCTGTTATGGCCGCGATCCGCGAGTTCTTCGGCAGTTCGCAGCTCAGCCAGTTCATGGACCAGACCAACCCGCTCAGCGAAATTACCCACAAGCGGCGTCTCTCCGCTCTCGGTCCGGGTGGTCTTTCGCGCGAGCGCGCCGGGTTCGAAGTCCGCGACGTTCACCCGACGCACTACGGCCGTATCTGCCCGATCGAAACGCCGGAAGGTCCGAACATCGGCTTGATCAGCTCCCTGAGCTGCTTCGCTCGCATCAACGACTACGGGTTCATCGAGTCGCCCTACCGCCGCGTTAAGGGCGGACGCATCGTGGACTACGTCCAGATCGTCAATGCCGGCGATAGCGAGTTCAAGGCTGGCGACATCGTCGAACGCGACCGCGTCGAGGAGCTTAACGAAGAGCTCAAGCGCCGCAAGGTCGTCTACGAGGCCTACTGCTTCTATCTTTCCGCGTGGGAAGAGGACAAGTACGTCATCGCGCAGGCCAACGTCTCTCTCGACGAAAAGCTGCGCATCACCACCGAACTCGTCAACTGCCGCCAGGCCGGCAATTTCGTCCTCAAGCATCGCGATGAAGTCGACTACGTCGACGTTTCGCCCAAGCAGCTCGTTTCCGTCGCCGCCAGTTTGATTCCGTTCCTCGAGAACGACGACGCGAACCGCGCTTTGATGGGTTCCAACATGCAGCGTCAGGCTGTGCCTCTGATCCGCGGTGAAGCTCCGCTCGTTGGCACCGGCATGGAGCGCGTCACCGCACGCGATTCCGGCGCGGTCGTGCTCTGCAAGCGCGATGGCATCGTCGACCAGGTCGACTCCGAGCGCATCATCGTCCGTGTCGAAAGCGATCACTCCGGCGTGCTCAGCCGCGAAGTGGGCGCCGACATCTACACGCTGACCAAGTTCAAGCGCTCCAACCAGAACACCTGTATCAACCAGAAGCCGCTCGTTCGCGTCGGCGACCGCGTCAAGACCGCCCAGGTTCTTGCCGATGGTCCTTGCACCGATCGCGGCGAACTCGGCCTCGGCCGTAACGTGCTCGTGGCCTTCGTGCCCTGGCGCGGTTACAACTTCGAAGACGCCATCCTCGTCAGCGAAAAGCTGGTCAAGGACGACTACTACACCTCGATCCACATCGAGGAGTACGAAATCGAAGCCCGCGACACCAAGCTCGGTCCGGAAGAAGTTACTCGCGACATCCCTAACATCAGCGAGTCCTTCCTCCGCAACCTCGACGAAAGCGGCGTCATTCGCATCGGCGCCGTCGTGAAGCCGGGCGACATCCTCGTCGGCAAGGTCACCCCCAAGGGGGAAACCACTCTGACGCCGGAAGAGAAACTGCTCCGCGCTATCTTCGGCGAAAAGGCCGGCGACGTGCGCGACGCCTCTCTCTATTGCCCGCCGGGCATTGAGGGCACCATCGTGGATGTCAAGATCTTCACCCGCAAGGGCGGAGAAAAGGACGAGCGCCACAAGGCCATCGAAGCCTCCCAGGTCTTCAAACTCGAGAAGAACCTGGCGGACGAAATCCGCATTCTTACCGACGAGCGCCTCAAGCGCCTCGAAGACCTGCTGGGCGGCAAGGTGCTCCAGGCCGACCTGCACGACGAAAAGACCAACAAGCGTCTCCTCAACAAGGGCGTCGAACTCACCCGCGACTTGATCGAAAAGATCTCCACGCGCAACCTCAAGCGCCTCAAGCTCAACGAGCGCGACCCGCTTCTCATCGAGAAGATCGAAGAAATCGAAGAGATGACTTCGCGTCAGATCGATGTGCTTCGCAAGATCACCGAAGAGCGCAAGGAAAAGCTCAAGAAGGGTGACGAGCTGCCCCCGGGCGTCATCAAACTCGTCAAGGTCTACATCGCCATGAAGCGCAAGCTCTCCATCGGCGACAAGATGGCCGGACGTCACGGCAACAAGGGCGTCATTGCCCGCGTCGTGCCTGAAGAGGACATGCCCTATCTCCCCGATGGCACTCCGGTCGAAATCGTTTTGAACCCGCTCGGCGTTCCTTCTCGTATGAACGTCGGTCAGATTCTCGAAACGCACCTCGGCTGGGCCTCCAAGGAATTGGGCAACAGCCTCAAGCGCCTGCTCAGCAAGGAAGTCAAGGCCGAAGCGATTCGCCGCTGGTACCGCGAAGTCTTCAGCGACACCGCCATTTGGAAGTCGCTCCAGAAGATGAGCGACGACGAATTGATCGAGTACGCCGAAGGCTTCCGCGACGGCATCCCCTTCGCCACGCCTGTGTTCGACGGCGCTCGCGAAGCCGAAATCCGTCACTTGCTGGAAGTCGCGGGATTGCCCCACGCCGGCAAGATCAACCTCTTCGACGGCATGACCGGCGAACAGTTCGATCAGCCCATCACCGTCGGCTACATCTACATGCTCAAGCTGTCCCACTTGGTCGACGACAAGATTCACGCTCGTTCGATCGGTCCGTACTCCCTGATCACCCAGCAGCCGCTCGGTGGTAAGGCTCAGTTCGGCGGACAGCGCTTCGGCGAAATGGAAGTCTGGGCTCTCGAAGCCTACGGCGCAGCTCATATCTTGCAGGAGCTGCTCACCGCCAAGTCCGACGACGTTTATGGCCGCGCCAAGATTTACGAGGCCATCGTCAAGGGCGAGCCGGGCATCGAGCCGGGCGTTCCTGAATCGTTCAACGTTCTTGTGCGCGAGTTGCAGTCTCTCTGCCTCGACGTTGAGCTCATGAAGCGCCAGAAGCCTCCGGTCGAGAAGGCCGCCGACTGAATGATTTCGTAGGGGTGCAGCATGCTGCGTCCCGTCTCAGCAAGCAAACGGTATTTGGCTGTATCCAGTTTTTCGGGTTCCAGCCGCCTCAGGCAGTTCGCAACTGCCAGGGGCGCGTCCCCGGTGAAAGCCGGGGAGGGAGGAAATCACCTTGTATCGCAGCAGCCCTTATGATCGCGCCAGTCTGATCGCGGATTTCGATTCCATCCGCATCTCCCTGGCCAGTCCGGAAAAAATCCGTTCCTGGTCTCACGGCGAAGTCACCAAGCCCGAGACCATCAACTACCGCACGTTCAAGCCGGAGCGTGACGGCCTGTTCTGCGCCAAGATTTTCGGTCCGGTCACGGACTGGGAATGTTTGTGCGGAAAATACAAGCGCATGAAGCATCGCGGAGTCATCTGCGATAAGTGCGGTGTCGAAGTCACTCTGAGCAAGGTCCGCCGCGAGCGCCTCGGCCACATCGAGCTCGCCTCGCCCTGCTCTCACGTCTGGTTCTTCAAGGGCCTGCCCAGCCGCATCGGCTACTTGCTCGATATCTCCATGCGCGATCTCGAGCGCATCCTCTATTTCGAAGCCTTCGTCGTTGTCGATCCCGGCGAAGTAGCCATCCTCAAGGAGCGTCAGGTCCTCCAGGAAGAGGAATATCGCAAACTCCTCACCGAGTATCCCGGCCAGTTCACCGCCAAGATGGGCGCTGAAGCCATCAAGGAGCTTCTGCGTCACGTCGATGTCGATAAGCTTGCCGATGACCTCCGCGACAGAATGAAGGCCGATCCTTCCCTTCAGAAGCGCATCAAGTATGCCAAGCGCCTCAAGGTCCTCGAAGCCTTCCGCAAGAGCGGCAACAAGCCGGAGTGGATGATTCTCGACGTTATTCCGGTTCTTCCGCCGGAACTGCGCCCCCTTGTGCCTCTCGATGGCGGCCGCTTCGCCACCTCCGACCTCAACGATCTCTATCGCCGCGTCATCAACCGCAACAACCGGTTGAAGAAGCTCATGGAACTGCGCGCCCCCGACGTCATCGTCCGTAACGAAAAGCGCATGCTCCAGGAAGCCGTTGACGCCCTCTTCGATAACGGCCGCCGTGGCCGCGTTCTGCGTGGCACCAACAACCGCCCGCTCAAGTCCCTCAGCGATACGCTCAAGGGCAAGCAGGGCCGTTTCCGCCAGAACCTCCTCGGCAAGCGCGTTGACTACTCCGGACGTTCCGTCATCGTCGTTGGCCCGGAACTCAAACTCAACCAGTGCGGTCTCCCCAAAAAGATGGCTCTCGAGCTCTTCAAGCCCTTCATCTATCACAAGCTCGAAGCTCAGGGGCATTGCACCACCATCAAGCAAGCCAAGGAAATGGTCGAACAGCAGGAATCCGTCGTGTGGGACATCCTCGAAGATGTCATCCGCGAGCATCCGGTTCTGCTCAACCGCGCCCCGACCTTGCACCGCTTGGGCATTCAGGCCTTCGAACCAACTCTCGTCGAAGGTAAAGCCATCCGCATTCACCCGCTCGTCTGCACCGCTTTCAACGCGGACTTCGACGGCGACCAGATGGCCGTGCACATCCCGCTCTCGCCCGAATCCCAGGTCGAAGCGTCTGTGCTCATGCTCAGCTCGCGCAACATTCTTTCTCCGGCTCACGGTCTGCCTCTCGCCGTCCCGTCGCAGGACATGGTTCTCGGTATCTACTACCTCACCAAGTCCAAGCCCGGCGCCAAGGGGGAGGGCCGCGTTTTCGGTTCCGCCGAAGACGTTGTCCTGGCTCTCGAGGCCGGCGAAGTCGAACTGCTCACTCCCATCCGCTTGCGCTTCACCGGCGAGGTCATTGATCTGACCACCGCCTACGATTCGCAGGACGTGACCCACACCGTTCCCGTGCGTCTGGAGCGCCAGTTCATCCAGACCACCGTTGGCCGCGTGATCTTCAATTCACACCTGCCCAAGCACATGCCCTATATCAACGGCCTGCTCAAGAAGAAGGGCGTGCAGCAGCTCGTTTACTACGCCTACTTGCGCTTCGGTCTCGAATCCACCGTGGAATTGCTCGACCATCTCAAGGCGCTCGGCTTTACTTTCGCCACCCGCTCCGGCATCTCCATCGGCATCGACGACATGCTCATCCCCAGTGATAAGTACAAGCTCGTCGAAAACGCCGAAAAGGAAGTCGTCAAGGTTCAGCAGCAATACCTGGACGGCGCCATCACCAACGGCGAACGCTACAACAAGGTCATCGCCATCTGGGGCGACGTCACCGAAAAAGTTGCCGACGAAATGTTCAAGGCCCTGGAAAACCAGGACCGC
>Ga0335071_10001189_pt1 | contig 28120 bp, 24 predicted proteins | sample Lox_Sample_15_FD_206724 | JGI IMG/M metagenome (GOLD analysis project Ga0335071, IMG submission 206724) | Soil microbial communities from Loxahatchee National Wildlife Refuge, Florida, United States - Lox_Sample_1.5 | ecosystem: Environmental > Terrestrial > Soil > Wetlands | place: USA...
GAGAAGGTCGACCAGCATGTTGCGCCGGCGGACGAGGATCATGACGTCCTCGGCATGGATGGGCCGCGCCTGCGACTGAAGAATCTCGCGGCCCGAGATCCAGCCCGCCACCGTTCGTGCGATCAGGCGGGCAAGACGCGCCGGCGGCGAATCCTCCTCGATCCGCTCGACCGGCAGGGCCCAGGGCTCCAAAGGCACGCGCTCGCGCGGTACGACCGGCGGCCACAGCTCGACGAGACCGCCAGCGCCGATGCGGTCGGTGTCGTGCCGGATGGCGGCGCCATCGAGGGCCACGCCGGTGCTGGCCGCAGGACGGGCGAACACCGCATCGACGGCCGTGAGCACCGCCGCGGTCGAGCGGAACGAGACGGTGAGGTTCTCGCTGGTCCACCGCTTGTCGGCGGCGCGGGCGCGCGCGGCGAACTTCGCGCGCAGATCCACAAAGGATTGCGGGTCGGCGCGCTGGAACGAGTAGATTGACTGCTTGACGTCGCCCACCGCGAACACCGTGCGGTCAGCGCGCTCGGCGCGCTCGCGGCCTTGCCCGGCGAAGAACTCGCCGGTCAGGGCTTCGACCACCTCCCATTGCTCAGGATTCGTATCCTGCGCCTCGTCGATCAGGATATGGTCGATGCCGCCATCGAGCTTGTAGAGCACCCACGGCGCCACCCCGGGCCGGCGCAGCAGGTCGCGCGCCAAGAGAATGAGATCATCGTAGTCGAGGGCAGCGCGGTCGGCCTTGGCCTCGCGATACTGCGTCTCCAGCGCGGCGCCGACGCGCATCAAAGCCGCCGTGCGCTCGGCCGTGCACGCTGCGTTGCGGCGCGCCCGCACCCGCTCCAGCCGCTCGACCTCGCGGTCGAAGACGGCCTCCAGGCCAGGGGCGGCCTTGAGCACGCCAGCGGTCGCAACGCGCTTTCGCCGGTTCCCCTCCCCTTCCTCGACGAACCAGACTTCGAGATAAGCATTGAAGGCCGCCATGCGGCGGTCCGGATCGGCCAGCCAGCCGGCCAGGACGCTGCCCAGGCGCTGATCGGTCGGCGAGCCGGCCTGCATTGCCTTGGCCGCACGGCGCAGTTCCCCGGCTTCAAACGCCGAATCCGCGCAGGCGTCACGCAGCACATCATGCTCGGTCTCGTCCGGCTTGAGCTCGAGGGCGGCGTAGAGGCGAGCGATCGCACGCTTCAACGCGGCGGCCTGGCCGTTCCCGGCCAAGCGCTGCAGCCGGCCGCGTTCGCGCATCAGCTCGGAGAGCAGGTCGTTCAACCCTTCTTCGAAGGTGCACGCGGTGACGATCGCGAGGGAACGCGCGAGCTCGCCCTCGGGATCGCGGCGCGCGCGCTCGAGCATTGCGTCGCGGCAATCCTGCATCAGCTCGGCGGCGCTGCGGTCGTCGAGCACCTGGAAGTTCGGCGGCACGCCGGCCTCGAGCGGGAAGCGCCGCAGCATCGACTGGCAGAACGCGTGGATGGTGTCGATGCGCAAGCCCCCCGGCGTATCGAGCACGTCCGCGAACAGACGCCGCGCGCGCCGCCGTTGCGCGTCGTTCGGCGCGCCGCCGACAAGCGCCGCCAGAGCCTCGTCGAGCTCGCCCTCTGGGGACGTCACCCATTTGCCCAGGATGCCGGTCAGGCGCAGCGCCATCTCCTGCGCCGCCGCCTTGGTGAAGGTGAGGCACAGGAGACGCTGCGGCCTGGCCCCGGCGAGGAGCAGGTTCAGCACGCGGTCGACCAGGACCTTGGTCTTGCCGGTACCGGCCGACGCCGCGACCCAGGCCGAGGTCGCGGGCGAGGCAGCACGCTGCTGCGCCTGCGCCGACGTCTCGCGCGGCGACACGGACGGCTTCACGGCTCTTCCTCGCTCGCAGACCATTCCTTGATCCGTGCCAGGTGATGGTAATCGTTGTAGCGCAGCGCCTGGTCGGGCCACGGCCGCGCATGGTAGGGCGTGGCCGGGTTGTCGAAGCGCTCCACCAGGGCGCCGACACCAGCCACAGCCTGCGCCGTCAGGGTCGCGGGATCAGCCAATTTCTCGCCGCCGCGGCGCGGCACGACCGGGCTGCCGTCGAGCTTGAGCTCTTCCCCGGGCGTCGCCCCGCCCGAGAGCCGCCAATAACGAAGCAGCGTCACCGCAGCGGGAGGCACGTCGCGAAAGCCGCCGGACGCCGCGATCGCCGCCTCGAGAGGCAGCTGCAGCGCAAACCCGTCGGCGACTTCGGCCAACGAGGGCACCCGGCCGGTCTTATAGTCGATCAGGGCCAACGTGCCGTCGGCTAGCCGGTCGATCCGGTCGGCGCGCGCCGACACCGTGAACTCGCCCGTGCCGGTTCGCAGCGTGAGCCCACCCTTCGCCTCCGCAACCAGCGTCGTGGCCGTGAGCCGCCACTCCGCCTCCTGACCCAGGAACCAGGCGGCGATGGCACGGAAGCGCGGCCACCAGAACGCCCAGATGCCGGGGCGCGCCAGCATCGGGCCGAAACAGCGTTCCCCGATCTCGAGCAGGCGCTCCAGCGCATCGGCCGGAAGGCTCACGGGATGCGCCTGGACGAATTTCGCGAGCGCCTCGTGGATGACGGTGCCGCGGTCGGCGGCACTCGGGTCGGCGTCGATCGGCTGCAGCTTCTTGAGCCGCAGCACGTGGCGGGCGTAGATCGCGTACGGATCGCGGCGCCAGGTCTCGATCTGCGTGACCGACAGCTCGCGCGGCCGCGCCTTCACGGGCGGACGCGGTGCCGGCGGTCCCGGCGGCTCGCGCAACTCCGTCTGGTCGAGCCAGGCGCGCCAGGCGAGCGGCTCGCTCCACGCCAGGCGCTCGACCAAGCCGGCCGCCTGCAGGACCGCCGCCAGCCGCTGCAGCCACCGCGACGGCACGGTCGGCGTGCCCTCGACCCGCGAGGACCGTGTCAGGACGACCTTGGGGGCCGCACAGGCCTGTGCGAAATCATGCGCCGCCAGGCCGACCCGCCGCTCGGGCGCCGGCAGGCCGAAGGTGCTGCGCATCGGCCGCGACATCCAGGGGTCGGAGGCGGCTTCGGGCGGCCACGTGCCTTCGTTGAGGCCGCCCAGGATCGCGAGGTCGACGCCGATGAGGCGCGCTTCGAGCGGCCCCAGGATGTGCAGCCGCGGATGTCCGCCCCAGGCGGGGCGGACGACGCGGCCGGCGGCGCAGGCATCGAAGAACGCCGGATACGCGGCGCCATGGATCTGCGGGAAATCGCGCGCCGCCTCCGCCAGTTCGGCGATGAACTCCGCCGCGGCCTCGCCGGCTTCGCCCGCCCACAGGCGCGCCGGCCCGGTTTCGGTGTCGCTCGCCGCCCACGCCTCGGCCAGCGCCACATGCGCGCGCAGCAGATCGTGAACGGACGCGGACCCGGACGCGCGCTCGGCGAACCGCTCGGCCTGTGTGGCGAGCGCCGAGAGCCACGGCACGAGGTCTGCGGCCTTCGAGTCCTGCAGATCGGCAATGAGGTGTGCGAGCCCCGGGCCGGGCCGCGGGCCGTGAAGGACGGCGAGTTCCAGCCGCCGGGCGCGCGTCCGGAACTCGACGGGAGCGAGGCCGCCCGCCGCCAGAGGATGCTTGAGAACGGCCAGCAGCGGCGCGGGTGCGGCCCCGTCGCACAGCGCGTCCGCGATCAGGCGCAGATACGTCATCGGCGGCGTCGCGGCGAGCGGCCGGCCGGCGGAGTCGTCCACGCTGACGCCAAACCGTCCGATCTCGGCCGCGACGCGGCGCGCCAGGTCGCGGTCGGGCGTGATCAGGGCCGCGGTGCGGCCTCGCGTCTCGAGCGCCTCGCGGAGCAACAGGGCGATGACCTGCGCCTCGTGCTGCGGATGCGCGCAATCGATGCGCGAGACGCCATCAACCGCCTCGGCAGGAACCGCGCCGAGTTCGCGCCACGCGGCGGTGGTCGCCGCCGGGCGCAGGGCCGCCGACAGCAGCTGGCGGCGCGCCGCGGCGTGCGGCGGTGCCGTGCCGTGGCCCCACGTTTCGACCGCCTCGCGCGGCAGGCCCAATCGCGTCAGGAGCTGGCGCAATCCGTATTGCGGATGCGTCTCGTCGAGCTCCTCCCAGCTCTCCGCTTCGAGATCGCGGTCGAGCCCCGGAAGCACGACCGCACCCTGCGGCAGCCGGGCCACCACCGCCAGAAGATCGGCCACCGCCGGAATGCTGCCTGTGGACCCCGCGGCGTAAACCGGATCTTCGGGCAGCCGCGACATCCAATGGCGGGCCAGCGCGTCGAGCACGCGATTGCGGCGCTCCACCGGATCGACGCAGCCCTCCGTCTCGAGGATCTTCGGCCAGTGGCTGGTGAGGATTCCGAGGAACTTGACCGTGCGCCGCCAGTGCTCGGCCAGCTCTTCGGGTGCCAACTTCTCCAAGCCCGCGAACCCGAGCCGTTCGGTCTGAACCTGGTCAAGAAGATGGGCCAGCTCCGCCGCAAGGTCGACCGCTTGCGGTGGTGTACGCTCGCCCGCCTCGCGCTCGAGGGCGAGGATGGTGCGTGCGAGCACGAGCAGGCGCCGCAGCGGCAAGATCGAGGGCGGCAGATCGAGCGTCCCTTCGTCCCCGGTCAGCGCCAGCTCATCGTCGTCGACGTCGCCGATGGGGCGCAGCCGCGGCAGCAAGGTCGGCCGCCCCTCGGTGCGGCGCAGGAACGCATCGCGCAAGGCCCGGCAGGCGCGCCGGGTGGGCAAGAGCACGGTGGCCCTGGACAGCGCCAGCGGCGCATCGCCGGCGCGCGCGAGGATGCCCTCGGCCAGCGCGTCGAGGAACGGCACGCCCGCCGGAATGGTATAGACGCGCGCGCGCTTGGAGTCGAAAGAGCCTGGGCCGCCCGACGCGTCCATGGTCAGCGCGCGGGCCGCGGCGGGCCGAGAATGGCTTCCGTTTCGGCCAGGCCTTCCGGCGTGCCGACGTGGAACCACAGCCCGTCATGGCGCAGACCCCACAGCCGCCCCGCGGCCTCGGCGTGGTCGTAGAGGCGCTTCAGCGAAAACGGACCCTCGGGCGCATGTGCGAACAGACGCGGATGCAGGATCTGCACGCCCGCGAAGATGAACGGCGCCAGCTCGTTCGCCTTGCGCCAGCGCAACCGGCCGAGCGGGTCCGCGAAATAGTCGCCGCCGCCATCGTAGCCGATCGCGGTCACCGCCGGCTGCAGCAGCAACAGCGCATCCATCGTCGAATCGTTCCAGGCACGCGCCAGGCGGGCGAGCGCCGGGGTCATGCCGTCCAGCCACAGCACATCGGCATTGGCCACGTAAAAGGGAGCTGGCCCCAGCCGCGGCAAGGCGTTCTTCACTCCGCCGCCGGTCTCGAGCAAGTCCGGCTCGGGCGACAGCTCGATCGGCGGCCGCTGCCGCGTCGCGAGGTGCTTCTCCATCACGTCGCGGAAGTAATGCAGGTTGATCACCACGCGGCCGATCCCCGCCGCGTCGAAGTGATCGAGCACGCGGTCGAGCAGGGTGCGGCCGGCCACCGGCAGCAGCGGCTTGGGCAATTTGTCGGTGAGCGGCCGCATGCGCTTGCCGAGCCCCGCGGCCAGGACCATCGCCGTGCGCGGTCCGCCGGGCTCGCGAATAGGCGGGGTCATGCCGGAACCGCGGCCCGCGGCACGACGCGCCGGTCGCGCGGGACGCGCCGGTCGAACCAGGCGCGCAGCCCGGCGAGCGCCGGATGCGCGAGGTCGCCTTCCAGGAGGCGCCAGACGCGCGGGATGTGGGCCAGGTAGTGCGGCTTCTTGTCGCGCACCATCAGGCGCGTGAAGATGCCGACGATCTTCGCATTGCGTTGCGCCCCGAGCACCGCATAGGCGGCGTCGAACTGGGCCCGATCGAGCCTCGGAAACGCCGCCGCGTAGCGCGTTCGCATGGCCGCGATCACCCCGGGCGTCACGTCGCGGCGCGCATCTTCCAGCAGCGAGACGAGGTCGTAGGCCGCGGGGCCGATCACCGCGTCCTGGAAATCGAGCAGGCCGCACGCGGCGATACTGGAGCGGCCCTCGAGCCGCATCAGATTGTCGACATGGTAGTCGCGCAGCACCAGGGCCGGGGCCGCATCCGCGAACACCGCGAAAGCCCGCCGCCACAGCGAGAGATACTCCTCGCGCGCGTCCGCCGGCAGGGCCTGGCCGGTCGCCGGGAGGTACCAATCGGTCAGGAGCGATGCCTCGGCGAGCAGCCGCGCCTCGTCGTACGGCGGCAACGCGACCGAGGTGGCGCGCGGGTTCCGGTGGAGCTCGATCAGAAGGTCGACCGCCAAATTGTAGAGCTGCTGTTCGTCGGCACCGGCGGCCAGAAGACGCGTGAACGTGTCGTCGCCGAAATCCTCGAGCAGCAGCAGCCCCCGCTCGCGGTCCTCCGCGAGGATCGCGGGCGCGCTGTACCCGAGCGCGCGGAGATGCTCGGCGATCAGAAGGAACGGGCGCACGTCTTCCTGCGGCGGCGGCGCGTCCATCAGCATCGCCCGGCCGCGCGGGCCCGCAATCCGCTCGTACCGGCGGAACGAGGCGTCGCCCGCGAGGCGGCGCCGCGTCGCACCGGCCCAACCGGCGCGCGCGAGAAACGCCTCGATCGCCTGATCGCGGTCGCTCACGCGCGCAGCGCCTCGGCCGAAAGCCCGGCCAGCCGCGGCGCCCAGTCGCCATAGCCGGTCACGGTCACATCGCGCGAGTCCGGTTGCGGGCCGGCCGCCAGCTCGACGTCGAGGCGGCCCCGCGGCAGGAGCGCCCCCAGCCGGTCCGGCCACTCGATGAGCGCGATCGCATCGGCAAGCGCTTCCTCCAGGCCAAGCTCCCACGCGTCCTCCGCCCGGCTCAGCCGGTAGAGATCGAAATGCCAGATCGGCGGCGCCAGGTCATAGACCTGGACCAAGGTGAAGGTCGGGCTCGGGACCTCGCTGACGGACTCGCCACCCGGGCGCGCGCGGATGAAGGCGCGGGCAAATTCGGTCTTGCCCGCACCCAGCCCGCCCGAGAGCGCAATCACGTCCCGGATGCGGGCGCGCGCGGCTGTCCAGGCGGCCAGGGCCTGGGTGCCAGCAAGGCCGAGCCGCGGCAGCGACGCCGCGGTCCTGGGAAGCTCCGAATCGGGCATGGGGCCGCATCCTAGCTCAACTCCCGCGCCAAGGGTTGATCCCCGGAAGGCACCAGTGTACTTGCACCCCCTGGAGTTCACATCGGGGCAAACCCCAGGTCGGAGAATTCATGTCCGCCGATTCCCCCCGCAGCGATGTCGCCGTGATCGGCGCCGGCCCCGTCGGGCTGTTCACGGTCTTCGAATGCGGGATGTTGAAGATGAGCTGCCAGGTCGTCGACGCGCTCGACAGCGTGGGCGGCCAGTGCGTGGCGCTTTACCCGGAAAAGCCGATCTACGACATCCCCGGCCATCCCCGGATCGCCGCCATGGAGCTGATCGAGAAACTGTCCGAGCAGGCAGCCCCCTTCAAACCCGTCTATCACCTCGGCCAGCGCGTCGAGTCCTTGACGCAAGCGGGCGACGACTGGGAGCTCGGTCTCTCGGCGGGCGGACGCCTGCGCGCGCGCGCGGTGGTGATCGCGGCCGGCGTCGGCGCCTTCGGCCCCAACCGGCCGCCGCTCGCCCGGCTCGCCGAGTTCGAGGGCAAGAGCGTCCACTACCTCGTGAAGCGGCGTGACGACTTCAAGGGCAAGCGCGTGGTGATCGCGGGCGGCGGCGATTCGGCGGTCGACTGGGCCTTGTCGCTGGCCGGGCATGCGGCGCAAGTGATGGTCGTCCACCGGCGCGACAAATTCCGCGCCGCCCCGGAAAGCGTGCGCCAGATGAAGGAGCTGGTGGCGGCCGGCAAGATCGAGATGGTCATCCCGTTCCAACTCGAGGCGCTCGAGGGCAAGGACGGGAATCTCGATGCGGTCATCGTCAAGGACCTCGACAACCATACCCGGCGCCTCGAGGCGGATTCGCTCCTCGCGTTCTTCGGGCTGGCGATGAATCTCGGACCGATCGCGACCTGGGGACTGAACCTGGACGAGAACCACATCAAGGTCGACCCGGCGACGTTCGCGACCTCGGTGCCCGGCCTGTTCGCGGTCGGCGACATCGCGCGCTATCCCGGCAAGCTCAAGCTGATCTTGAGCGGCTTCGCCGAAGCCGCCGCCGCAGCACACGCGATTCACCCGCTCGTCCACCCGGGCGAGGTGCTGCACTTCCAGTATTCGACGACGCAGGGCGTGCCCTCTTCATGACCCGCTCGCGCGTAGCCGCCACACCAACCCTACGCGCTCGCGGGCGAACGCGCCTCCGCGCGTTCGGGTGAGTCACACCGAGGCTCTACCTGATTAAAGACGCTGTTCGTTGAGCCACTTCGCGACGGCGGCGATCAGCGCGTCGGTGTTGTCGGTGAAGACGTGGCCGGCGGCACTCGGCGGGTGCTGGTCGGGCACCACCTCGTAGGTGATGCTCGGCACCAGCGCCCCCGGGGCCTTGGCGGCCGCGAGCAGCATGTAGGGTTCGAACGGCAGGATGATGCCGTCCGCCTGGTCCCGCAGCATCAGGACCGGCTTAGGCACGCGCGGCAGCCAGTAGGTGCCGTCGGCCGAGCTCGTCTCCTGGTCGCGATAGGTGAGGAAATGCTGCGCCGTCACCGGGGTCTGGCGGCCGCCGAGATACGGCATCTTCTCTGCCAGCACATCCGCCCCCTTGCCTTGATGCTCAGCCGCCACGGCCGCCTTGGCCAGCGACGCATACGCATCCTCGTTCTGGATGAGGACGGTGCGCGACTTCCACGGCAGGTTCGCGAACGGCCCGGAAAGGATGAGCCCTTTGATGGCCGGGTCCCAGTCGGTCGCGGCGTAGTACTCGGCCTGGATCGTGCCGAGGCTGTGACCGTCGAGCACGATGCTCTGGTAGCCGAGCGCCTTGGCGGCGGCCACCGCGGCCTCGATGTCCTTGCGGATGTCGTAGAAATTGTCGGTGTTCAGGTTGTCATCGTGGCCGCGCGTGCTGATGGTGAGTGCTCCGTATCCCTTGGCCGACAGCGCGCGGGCGACCGTGCGCAGCGGCAGCTCGGCCAGATTGGCGCCGCTGCCGTGGATCTGGACCAGCATGGTGGCGCCCGCCGCCTTGTTGACCGGCTGCCACAGGGCCGCCGCCACCTTGTAGCCGTCGATCGCCTTGATCGACAGGAACGACAGGCTGGCACCCGGCAGCGGCTGCATGTCCTCGGGCAGTCCCGCCGGGCGCGGCACGGTCTCGAACTCGATGCTGGCCGCCACCTGCGCGGCCCCGGCGGGCGGGACCGTCAGGGCGGCCGGCAGGACAATGAGGGCGATGGCGAGCCACAGCGACGGCGAACGCGTCATGGGAAACCTCAAAACAAAGCTGGATCAGGCGCGCGCGGTGTCGGCCGGCTGGGCGAGCGCGAACACCGACGAGCGCGACGGCACGGTGCAGATCACCGTCGTGCCGCGGCCCGGTGCCGATTCGATCCACACGCGGCCGCCATGCAGCTCGAAAATATGCTTCACCAGCGACAGTCCGAGGCCGGGCCCTGTCTGGCGCCCGCGGCCGCGCTCGCCGGTGGGCCGTGCATGGGTGAAGGCTTCGAAGACCCGCGCCTGCTCCTCGGGCGGGATTCCGACGCCGGTGTCGCTGACCGCAAAGCGGATCATGTCGCCTTCGGGCTGGGCGGAGACCTTGATCGAGCCGCCCGCGGGCGTGAACTTGATGGCATTGGACACGAGGTTGCACAGCGCCTGCTTGAGGCGGCGCTCGTCGCCCTCGATGGTCGCCATGTCGATCGGATACTCGGCCGCGAGGCGAAGGTCCTGCGAACGCGCCATGTCCTGCATGACCGCGGCCACCTCGTCGACGAGCGCGCGCGGATCGACCGTGCTGAGGTCGAGCGACATCTTGCCCGCCTCGATCGAGGCCAGGTCGAGCATGTCGTCGATGATCGACAGCAGGCGCTCCGACGACACCAGGATGCCTCGGCAATACTCGAGCTGGCGCGGGTTGAGGGAGCCGAAATAGAGATTCGCCAGGATCTCGGCAAAGCCGATGATCGTGTTGAGCGGCGTACGCAGCTCATAAGAGACCGACGAAATAAACTCCGACTTGAGGCGGTCCGCCGCCTCGAGGGCCTCGGCGCGCTCGCGCAGCGCCGTCTCGACGCGCGAGGTGTCGCTGACGTCGAGATACGACAGCAGCACCGCACCGTCGGGCAGCGGCACCGTGGCGTAATCGAGGACCGAGCCGTCGGTGCGCTCCAGGCGCCCCGCACGCGGCTCGCGCGCGGTCATGCGCGCGATGATGCGCTCCTTGTATGCGGCCCAGTCGCCGCGATGGTCGAAGAAGCCTTTGCCGCGCTCGATGAGGTTGGCGATGTGCGGCTCGTCGGCCAGGTCCTCGGGGCTCAGCTGCCACATCCGCGCATAGGCCGGGTTGGTGAGCTTGATGCGCCCGTCGCTGCCGATCACGGCGACGCCCTCGTAGAGATGGTCGAGCGTCTCTCTCTGCACGGCGATCAGGGTGTTGTAGGAGCGCTCGAGCGACAGCCGGTCGGTGACGTCGTCGAAGGTGAACAGGAGCCCGCCCATCGGATGAGGAGCGACGCGGCTGTGCAGGGTGGTGCCGTCGGGGATGTAGATCAGCTCCTCGAGCGGATCGAGGAGCGAGGTGAAGAGCTTGAGCCGCTGGCGCTTGAAGGCCGGCCAGTCGGCGTACTCGGGCAGCCGCCGCTTTTCGCGGAGGACCTCCAGCACCTCGCCATAGCCCGGTTCGTTGCGCAGCCAGTTCTCGTCCAGGTTCCAGAGCTGCGCGAACGCGGTGTTGAAGAACTTGAGCCGCTGGTCGGAGCCGTAGATGGCGATGGCGGTCGCAAGGTTCTCCAGGACCTCGCCATGCGCCGAGACGTGACGGGCGAACTCGCGCTGGATGTCCTCGCGCTCGGTGACGTCGAGGGCGATGCCCACCGTCCCGCCGCCGGGAAGCGGCGTCTCCACGAACTCGAGCCTGCGGCGGGAGCCGGCGATGACCGCGTGCCCCTCCTCGCTTTGCGGCGTCTGGGCGGCGGTCGCGAGCTCGGCCAGCGCCCTGGCGCGCGCCGCCATGCCCTGCCCGCCGAGGATCAGCCCCTCGCGCCGGACGCGCTCGCGGTCGGCTTCGACGGCCTGCGCATAGCGCGCGTTGCAGTCGATGATCTCGAGGTCTTCGTTGCGCCGCCACACCGGCAGGGGCAGGCGGTCGAGCGCCTGGCCGAGACGGTCGCGCGCCGCGATGAGCTTCGCGATCTCATCCTCGAGCTCGGCCTTGCGGGAGACGGCGGCATCGCTTTCGGCGGCCAGGCGATCGGACGCGTCGGAGGCGGCGCGGCGCGCCTCCTTGAGCTCGGCCACGAGGGCCGCGCGCCGCCACCACCCCAACAGCGCGACCACCGCCGCCACAACGGCGACGGCGGTCACGACCCACGGCGGCAGTCCCCACAGGGCGTCGTTTAGCCCGGACAATCCCACAACCCAACCTGCGCCTAGTTCAGCGCAGTTTAGAGCCTAAGGCCCTCAAGGGAAACGGCTCTGTGGAGCCTTCTCAGTACCGGTAATGGTCCGATTTGAACGGGCCGGAGGGCGCCACGCCGAGATAGTCGGACTGCTTGGGCGTGAGCTTGGTGAGCTTGGCACCCACCTTGGCGAGATGCAGGGCCGCCACCTTCTCGTCGAGGTGCTTGGGCAGCGTATAGACCTTCTTCTGGTATTTGCCCTGGTTGGTCCACAGCTCGATCTGCGCCAAGGTCTGGTTGGTGAACGAGGCGCTCATGACGAAGCTCGGATGGCCGGTCGCACAGCCGAGGTTCACGAGGCGTCCTTCGGCGAGCAGCAGGATGCGCTTGCCGTCCGGGAACTCGATCTCGTCGACCTGCGGCTTGACGTTGTGCCATTTGAGATTGCGCAAGGCACCGACCTGGATCTCGTTGTCGAAATGGCCGATGTTGCAGACGATAGCGCGGTCCTTCATTTTGCGCATGTGATCGACCGTGATCACGTCGAGGTTGCCGGTCGCCGTGACGAAGATGTCGGCCTGCGGGGCCGCGTCGTCCATGGTGACGACCTGGTAGCCCTCCATCGCCGCCTGGAGCGCGCAGATCGGATCGATCTCGGTGACCATCACGCGGGCGCCGGCGTTGCGCAAGCTGGCGGCCGAGCCCTTGCCGACATCGCCGAAACCGGCGACCAGCGCCACCTTTCCGGCCATCATCACGTCGGTGGCGCGGCGGATGCCGTCGACGAGGCTCTCGCGGCAGCCGTACAGATTGTCGAATTTCGACTTGGTGACCGAATCGTTGACGTTGATGGCCGGGAACAGCAGCCGGCCTTCCTTTTCCATCTGGTACAGGCGATGCACGCCGGTCGTCGTCTCTTCCGAGACGCCGCGGATGGCCGTGCCCAGCTTGGAGTACCAGCCGGGCTTGGACTTGAGGCGCTTTTTGATGGCGGCGAACAGGACCTCTTCCTCCTCGCTGCCCGGCTTGGCCAGGACGGACGCGTCGTTCTCGGCCTTGATGCCGAGATGGACGAGCAAGGTCGCATCGCCGCCGTCGTCGAGGATCATGTTGGGCGTGCCGCCGTCCGCCCATTCGAAGATCTTGTGCGTGAATTCCCAGTACTCCTCGAGCGTCTCGCCCTTGTAGGCGAACACAGGCGTGCCCGCGGCCGCGATCGCCGCCGCCGCATGGTCCTGGGTCGAGTAGATGTTGCAGGAGGCCCAGCGGATGTCGGCGCCCAGCTCCTTGAGGGTTTCGATGAGCACGGCCGTCTGGATCGTCATGTGCAGGGAGCCGGCGATGCGGGCGCCCTTGAGGGGCTTCTTCTTGCCGTACTCCTCGCGCGTGGCCATCAGGCCCGGCATCTCTGTCTCGGCGATCGCGAGCTCCCGCCGCCCCCAGTCCGCGAGCTTGATGTCGGCCACCCGGTAATCGTGCTCCGCCGAACCCGATTTATGGTCTTTTTTCACGCTGGTAGAGGCCATCGAGGGCTCCCGAATTGAACAAAATAAGGGGGAAAGGATCCGAGCCCGGCCGTATATCAGCCGGCCGCCGGCCCTTCAACGGGTTTCTCGGTGATCATTCCGGGGTGGGACGGACGCAATCCGAGGTCCCACCGGGCACCCGGACGGCGGTTAACGCACGCCCCAGTCGTTGGCCTGCGGGAAATGCCGGGCGACGAACTGATAGGTCTGGCGGATCAGGCGGTCCACCACCGGGCTCTGCTCGATCGCGATGCCGTCCCATTTGGCGAGAAGCTCGTCCCATCGCATGAAGCGCTGGTGGAAGTCATCGCGCATGCCGCGGATATAGCGGATCTGCGCCGCGAATTTGCGCATCGTGTTCATGATCTCGCCGGTATTCGCGTCGAGCGTCTCGAACATCTCCGAGATGCTTTCGACCGGCTTTTTCATCAGCGCACGGATGCGCACCACGTCTTCCATGACGCTGCGCTCGCGCCTGTACAGGGAGCTGAGAAAGCCGACATTCGCGTAGAGCCGCTGGATCTTGCCGAAGCGCTCGCGCAGCGCCTCGATATAGGCCATCTCGCGCGCCAGTTCGTCGAAGCGGTTGACGACGTCCTTCTTGGCATCGCCGGTGAGGCCGAGCTTCTCGGCCATGACGTCGAGCGCCTCCTGCACCTTGCGCTTGGTCTCGGGGTTGGCGGCGATCGTCTCGAGCTCGGCCGCATCGACGCTGTCGAGATGCTTGCCCGTCATCCACGAGGTGAGCTGCACGCTGATGCGCGCCCGCGCGATGTCGCGGTGATGCGGCTCGACCTTCCACGACGCCGTGCCGTCGAGGATCTCGCTCGGGATCGAATCGCCGGGGCGGATCTCTTTGACGAATTTGAGGCTGTTCTTGACGATCTGCAGGAGCTGCGCGTCGGTCGAGTTCTTGCCGATATTGAACGAGCTCGCGACCGTCTCGAGCGGCAGAGACGCCCGCATGTCGCCGAGCGGCACGTTGTAGCAGGGCTCGCCGGTGCTCGGGGAGAGCGCGAAGACGGCGTCCTTGACCGAGAAGACCTGGTGCTCGAACGCGAAATGCGTCGGCTTCTGTGCCGTGCGGGGGTCCGGCAGCGATTCCACCGGTCCATTCTGCGCCGTTTTTTGTGCAGTTGCGGAGCTCGCCATCGGCAACAACCAATCCGCGTATGGAACAAAAAGAGAACAAAAGCCCGCCCGGGGCCACCCGGACGAACATGATTAATACCGCGGGAATCCTAATGAAGTGTTTCCGGCCGCCGACCCGGCCCGGCGCCGGCCGGATCGGTCAGGACCGCTGGTCGAGGCTGCCGAATGTACGGTCCCAGCCCTGCTCCTGTGGGAAGTGGCGGACCACCAGCCGGTAGGTGGTGCGGACCAGCGTCTCGGCGGCGCTGCCGATCTCGACCGGGAGCGCCTGCCACTGCGGGATGAGATCGTCCCACAGCATGAAGCGTTTGTGGATGTCGTCGCGCGCCGCGCGGATGGCCTCGATGCACGCGTCGGGGTCGCGCACCATCTCGAGGATCTTCGCGGTGCGCGCGTCGAGCTTGCGGAACAATCCGTCGTATTCCCCGAGCGGCTTTTTCATGAGGGTCACGACACGGCTGATGTCCTGTGAAAAGCCGCGCTCGGACCCGTAGGCGCTGCCGAGCTGAATCAGCTTCATGCCGACCATCTTGATCGAGGCAAAGCGGTCGCGCAGGGCTTCGATGTAGCTCATCTCGCGCACCAGCCGCTCGATCCGGAAGAGAACCTCCGTCGCCCGGGACGCGCCCAGGCCAAGACGCTGTGCCAGCTCGCCCGCCGCCTCCTGAACGCGGTCGCGGATCGCCGGGTCGTTCGCCAGCTTCAGGATCTCGGCGGAATCGGTGGACCCGACCTCCTTGCCGGCGAGCCAGGTTACGAGCTGTACGCGCATGCGGCTCTCCGCCAGCATGCGGTCCTTGTCCTCGACCGCCCACGACGCGGTGCCGTCGAGCAGCTCGCGCGGGATGGAGTCCCCGGGCTGGATGCGCTTCACATACGCGAGCCCCTTCTCGACCACCTCCAGCAGCCTCGCGTCGGACGAGCTGGGCGCAATGTCGAAGCCCGAGACGAGCTGCGGCAGGCTCAGCACGCCCTGGATGTCGCCGAGCGGCACGTAATAGGTGGGGTCGTGCGTGTCCTGGGCCAGCGCGAAATACGCGCGCGGGATGCTGAACACCTTGTGCTGGAACAGGAAATGCGTGCTCTCGCTGGGCGCCCCCGCGGTCTCCGGGGGTGCGGCGGCGTCCGGAGCTGCTCCCCCCGCGGGCGGTTCGTCGGCCGGCATATGCCGTTGTTAGCGCAAGGCGTTGAAGTCGTCGAGAAGAGTTGCGATCCGCCCCTGGTCCGACTGGTCCATGATCGCGCGGGCGCGCGTGGCAGCCGCGGCCAGCTCCATGCTGCGCACCCGCTGCTTGATGCGGGGCAGCTTGATCGGCGACATCGACAGCTCGCGGATGCCGAGGCCGAGGAGCAGGGCCGTATAACGCGGATCGCCCGCGATCTCGCCGCACAGGCTTACCGGGATGCGGTTGCGCAGGGCGGCTTCGGTCGTGAACTGGATGAGCCGCAGCACCGCCGGGTGCAGCGGGTTGTAGAGGTGCGCCACCTGTTCGTCGCCGCGGTCGATGGCGAGCGTGTACATGGTCAGGTCGTTGGTGCCGATGGCGAAGAAGTCACACACCTGGGTGAGCGCATCCGCCGACAGCGCCGCACCCGGCACCTCGATCATGGTGCCCACGGGCGGCAGCGGATCGGGGAGCCGCGTGCCGCGCCGCAGCAGGCGGCGCGCGACGCGCGCGAGGATCGCCCGCGCCTCGCGCACTTCGGACACGGTGGCGATCATCGGCAGGAGGATGCGCACGGGACCATGCGTCGCCGCGCGCAGAATGGCGGCGAACTGCGTCTCGAGCAGCTCGGGCCGCGACAGGCTGAGCCGGATGGCGCGCAGGCCCAGCGCCGGGTTGGCGCCCGGCGTGGCATCGCTGCCGAGTGCTGAGGCGAGCTTCTCGCCGCCGACATCCAGCGTGCGAATGGTCACCGGCCGCCCGGCCATGCCGGTGACGATCTCGGTCAGCGCTTTCGCCTGCTCGTCTTCGTCGGGGACGTCGTCGCGGTTCATGAACATGAACTCGGTGCGCAACAGGCCGATGCCTTGCGCGCCGACGGCGCGTGCCGTCTCGATCTCGCGCGGGAGCTCGATATTCGCTTCGAGCGTCACCTCGACCCCGTCCCGAGTGACGGCCGGCAGCCGCGCCAGGCGCACGAGCTGGCGCTGCTCGCGCAGGAAGCTCAGGCGGCGGCGCTCGTAGCCGTCGAGCGTGGCCGGGTTCGGCCGCACGATGACCCGCCCGGCCGACCCGTCCACGACGACCGCATCGCCGGGCCGGATCTGACCGACCAGGCCGGCGACGCCGAGCACGGCAGGCAAGCCCATGGCGCGCGCCATGATCGCGGTGTGACCTTCGGCGCCGCCGAGGACGGTGCAGAAGCCGGCGAGATGCTCCGGATCCATGAGTGCGGTGTCGGCAGGGGTGATCTCCTCCGCCACGATCACCGCTCCCTCGGGCAGGTTCTTGAACGCCTGGAACGGCGTCTCGGTCAAATTGCGGATGAGCCGGGTGCCGACCTCGCGCACGTCCTGGACGCGCGCGGCGAGATAGGCGTCGTCCATGGCCGCGAAGCTCTGCGTGATCGCATCGATCTCCGACTGCACGGCCGCTTCCGCGTTCACGCGGTCCTCGGCGATGCGGCGCTCGACCCCGCGCACGAGCCGCGACTGCGACAGCATCTGCACATGCGCTTCGAGCAGAAACCCGATCTCCTCGCCCACGCTGGGCGGAAGCTGGCCGGCCTTGGCGCCCAGCTTGTTCAGCTGGCGGAGCGATTTCTCGACGGCGGCGCGGAAGCGCTGGCGCTCGCGTTCGACGTCCGCGGCCTCGATCTTATGCTCCGAGACGGCAACGTTGCCCGCCTCGTGGACGTGTGCCGGGCCAATCGCGATGCCGGGAGAGACGCCGAGCCCTTCGAAGACGCGCTCGCCTTCGCCGGCGGCGCGCCGCCCGCCACGGCGCGGCGCCTTCGGGCGGGTCCGCGATGTCTCAGCTTTCATCGAAGCCGGCGGCGACCAGGGCCGCCAGCGCGTCGGCGGCGCGCTCGGCCTCCCGCCCGGTGGCGCGGATCTCGATCTGGCAGCCCGGCGATGCGGCCAGCATCATCAGCCCCATGATGGACACGCCGGACACGGTACTTTCCTTCTTCGTGACCGTCACGGCGGCGTCGAATGTCGCCGCAAGCTTTACAAACCGCGCCGCTGCACGGGCGTGCAGCCCTTTCTGATTGACGATGGTGGCGGTGCGCGCGACCGCTCCGGCGGCGGACGCGCCGTCGGCAGGCTGCGATGCGGGCGCGTCCGAGGTCACTTCACCTCGCCGGCGAGGAGCTGGGAGGCGACGTTGATGTATTTACGCCCGGCCTCGCGCGCCGAGGCGACGGCGTCGGCCAGCTTCTCGGTGTTGCGCACGCTTGCAAGCTTGATCAGCATCGGCAGGTTCATGCCGGCGATGACTTCGATCTTCGCGCGATCGATAATCGAGATCGCGAGGTTCGAGGGCGTGCCGCCGAACATGTCCGTGAGCACCACGACGCCCGCACCATCGTCGACGCGGGCGACCTGATCGATGATCTCGCGGCGGCGCTGCTCCATGTCATCCTCGGGCCCGATGCACACAGCGGAGACGTTGCGCTGCGGCCCGACCACGTGCTCCAGCGCCGCGATGAACTCGTCGGCGAGGTGCCCGTGCGTAACCAAAACCATACCGATCATAGTGAACCTCTGGTTACCCCCTGTGAACTCACGCTGACGCCGGGCCGCTGCCGGCGGCGGGGACCTGCCCGCCGCGCCGGCGGTCCGGCTGCAGATCGCGATGGTACAGGCCGCAACGCCAATGCTGCGCGCGCAGCCAGGCGGCCAGGCGCTCGGCCACGTACACCGAGCGATGGCGGCCGCCGGTGCAGCCGATCGCGATCGTCAGATAGCTTTTACCCTCGCGCTCGTAGCGCGGCAGCAAGGCGCCCAGCATGCTGGTCAGGCCGTCGAGAAAACCGGCGCAGCCGGGATCGCGCTCGATGAAGTCCGCGACCGCCGCGTCGCAGCCGGTCAGCGGCTTCAGCGCCGGCTGGTAATGCGGATTGGAGAGGAACCGCACGTCGAACACGAGGTCGGCGTCGCTCGGCAGTCCGTTACGATACGCAAACGACACGACCTGCAACGCGAGCCCCGCCGCGCTGTCGAGCGCCAGGCTGTCCTGCACGCGCCGCTTGAGGTCGGCCTGCGAGAGATCCGTCGTGTCGATGACCAGGTCCGCGTGGTCGCGCAGGTCACGCAACAACGCGCGCTCGGCGCGAATGCCGTCGGCAAGCGGCCGGTCGGTCGCCAGCGGGTGGCGCCGGCGCGTTTCGGTGAACCGGCGGCGGAGGGATTCGTCGTCGCAGTCGACGAACAGCAACGCGAGATCGATGCTCGCCTCGGTGCGCAACGCGTCGACCGACACCAGCAGCGAGCGCGCCGCAAAGCCGCGCGTGCGCGTGTCGACGCCGATGGCCACCGCCCGTGGCTGGGCTTCGGTCTGCACGTCCTCGGAGCGGATCAAAGATGGCAAGAGCGAGAGCGGCAAATTATCGACGGCCTCGTAGCCGGCATCTTCGAGCGCCCGTAGAGCCGATGTCCGCCCGGCCCCGGACATTCCGGTGACCAGGACGACCCTGCGCGGCACGGCCTTCCCCCCCGGTTTTCCAACCGGCGGCTCCGCGGTATCCGAAGAAGGGGCTCGTTCGGACATGAACACAGGACCGCTGATCATGACATGGATATGGGGATGGGATCAGACGGCGGCGAGTCGGCCGCGCGCGGCTTCGCGGGCCGCGAGACGCAGCTTGGCGGCGGCCGAACATTCGAATGGCGCCAGCGCGATCAGCGGAATGTGGATGCCGAGGTATTCGCAACGGCGTGGCTCGGGCAGCCGGTCGACATCGGTTGCGGCGACCAGATCGGCGACGAGCCCCACGCGCGCCCGCTCGACGCTCGGGAGTTCCAGGATACCGACGCCGCGCACTTCGAGGCGGCCGGCGATGGGGTGCGGTGAAGACGCGATGAGCCCGCCGTCGGCGAGCGCCAGATCGGTACGATCATCGGCCACGAGTCGTCCCCCCGCTTCGATCAGCCGCAACGCCAGATCGGACTTGCCGCTCCCCGATGGGCCCCGCAACAGGATACCGAGCCCGCCCACCTCGACACAGCTCGCGTGAATCTGAATGGTTAATGGCTGGGCCATGGATGGGAAATCACCCGCGCCGGAGGGTGCGCCGCATTTGGCGTCGTTGTCAACGCCGTATGCTGCGCTGCACCACCGGTGTTGCAGCCGCGAAGGCACCGTCGGATCGAGCCTCCGCGCGTGCGCGCGAGGGCGTCAATCGACCGGGAGACGCACGACAAAGCGTGCGCCGATGACCTCGCCTTTCGCGCCGTGGCGGTTCTCGGCGTGAATCGTGCCGTTGTGCACCGTCACGATCTGCCGCGAGATCGACAGGCCAAGGCCGGAATGCGTGCCGAATTTTTCGCCGTGCGGCCGATCGCTGTAGAAGCGCTCGAAGATGGCTTCGAGCTTGTCTTCGGAGATGCCCGGCCCTTCGTCCTCCACGATCACCTCCACGAAATCGCCTTGGCGCGCCACGACGAGGCGGATCGTACCAGCGGGCGGGCTGAACGACATCGCGTTCGTGATCAGGTTGCGGAACACCTGCCCTAGCCGGTGCTCGAGACCCGGCACGATCAGCGGGCGCGTGCCGATGCGCTCGAGCACGAGGCGCGGCGAATCCGCACCGGCACCGGCGCTGTGCAGCTCGACCAAGGTCCCGAGCAGGGCTCCGATATCCACGTATTGCGTCTCCTCGCGCGACAGCTCGGCATCGAGCCGCGAGGCGTCGGAGATGTCGCCGATCAGCCGGTCGAGGCGGCTGACGTCGTCGAGCACGATCGCCAGCAGCTTGCGCTGGCGCTCGGGGTCCTGAAGCCGCGCCGCGGTTTCGACGGCACTCTTGAGCGAGGTCAGCGGGTTCTTGATCTCATGCGACACGTCGGCGGCAAAGCGCTCGATCGCATCGAGGCGGCGCCACAGCGCGTCGGTCATGTCGGCCAGCGCCACCGAGAGATCGCCGATCTCATCGTTGCGATGACTGAGGTCGGGAATGGCGGGGCGGCCGCCGCCCGCGGCGCGGATCCCCGAGGCGACGATCTGCCCGCCGCGCCGTACACGCTCGGCCGCCAGCGCCAACCTGCGGATCGGTCGCGCGATCGTGCGCCCGAGATAGATCGAGATCAGCACCGTGACGCCAAGCGCCGCTCCGAACACCTTGAGAATGTTGAAGCGCACGGATCTGAGGCCGGTCTCGATCTCGGTCGAATCGGTCGACAGCATCAGGACGCCGAGCACTTTCTTGAGGCGCTGCACCGGGACCGCGACGGTCAGCGACAGTCGCGGCCGCAGCACGCTGTCGGCGCGCCTGCGGCTCGGCGGCAGCGCGCGCAATGCGCGGCCGACATCGCCGCGCAGTGCCATGGCGGCTTCCGGATATTCACTGAGGGATGGGTTCGGCTTGTCGGGCTCGAGCGGCAGGTCTTCGTCCGCCGGCAGCCAGTTCATGATGAAGTCGTACGCCGCGTTCAGCACCTGCGTGACCGGATCGGGCGGCGGGCCGGGCGGCGGCAGCGGCGCCGTCTCGACGGCGAGGCTGGCTGTCCCCATCACCCGGCTGTCCGCCAGCAACTTGCCGTCGACCGAGAAGAGCCGCGCACGAGCCCGCGTCTGCTCGACCAGGCGGCTCAGGATGTCCTGCGCCAGGTGCTGCGACAGATGCTCCTCGGGGGGGCCGGCATTGGACGGCGCCGCGGCAGCGTCCGGTTGCGCCTCGTCCGCGCTCTGGATGGCGGCGGCGCCGAGCGCGGCCGCGAAGATCTCGCTTTGCGTGGTGAGATCGGCGAACTCGCTGGCGATCAGGCTGCGGCGATAATCGTCGAGGTACAGGAGCCCGGCCACCAGCACCACCGGCGCCATCAGGTTCAGCAACAGGATGCGGCGGGTGAGCAGCGAGAACCGGCGACGGCGCACGCGAGGTGCCAGCGGCCCTTCGAGTTTCGCGGGCTCGTGCATCGCTTGTGGATTGCCCCTGGTTCCGCCCCGGCCCGAGTGTAGCCTGCTTATTTCTCGCGGTAGCGGTAGCCGAGCCCGTAGAGGGTTTCAATATGCGCGAATTCCTCGTCGAGCGCCTTGAACTTCTTGCGCAGGCGCTTGACGTGGCTGTCGATCGTGCGGTCGTCGACATAGACGTGCTCGCCATAGGCGGCGTCCATGAGGTTGTCGCGGCTCTTGACCATGCCCGGCCGCATGGCGAGCGATTTCAGCAGCAGGAACTCGGTGACCGTGAGGTTCACCTCTTTCCCCTTCCAGGTGCACACATGGCGCGCCGGGTCGAGGACCAGATCGCCGCGCACGACCGGCGCCTCCGAGCTGCCGTTGCTCGCCGGCGCCTGGCCGAGCTCCTTGCGGCGCAGAAGGGCGCGGATGCGCTCGATCAAGAGGCGTTGCGAGAACGGCTTGGTGATGTAGTCGTCCGCCCCCATCCTCAAGCCCAGCACCTCATCGACCTCGTCGTCCTTGGAGGTGAGGAAGATCACCGGCATCTGGCTCTGCTTGCGCAGCTTGCTCAGAAGCTCCATTCCGTCCATGCGCGGCATCTTGATGTCGAGGATGGCGAGGTCGGGCGGCTGCGTGGTCAGTCCGCGCAGCGCGTCGACGCCATCGGTGTAGGTCCGCACGGTGAAGCCTTCGGCTTCGAGCGCCATGGTGACCGACGTGAGGATGTTCCGGTCGTCGTCGACCAGCGCAATCGATGAAGAGGAACCCTGGGGCAAGCACCGCTCCTGACAGCAAAAGGGGGCGTCAAAATCAGCCCGTATTGTCGTCGCAACTGTGGCCGCAATGCGGCGGGCGAAGGGCGATTGATTGACGCAGAGGTTTCTGACCCCATTATAAGGAGGAGTGCCCCCCGCGATAAGACCATGAGCGACAAACCCTCGCCGCCCCTTGCTCCGCCGGCCCTCGTCGCCCGGCAGGTGATGCGCGCGGTCGACCGGGCGTATCTTGGCACCTTGATGCGGCCGGAGGCGCCGGGGGCCGGCCAGCCGTATACTTCGCTCGTCCTCGTGGCCCTCGACCATGACGCGAGTCCGATACTCCTGATCTCGGCGCTGGCCGATCACACCAAGAACCTGCTGGCCTCGCCCGCCGTCTCGCTGCTGTTCGACGGCACGGCCGGGCTGGAAGAGCCGCTGACCGGCCCCCGGGTGACCGTCCAGGGCACGGCGCGACAAAGTGCGGATGCCCAGGACCGGGCACGCTTCGTGGCCCGGCACCCGAGTGCAGAGATGTACGCAGGCTTCAAGGATTTCACGGTCTGGCGGGTCCAGATCGAGCGCGGCCACCTCGTCGCCGGCTTCGGGCGCATCCATTGGATCGAGGGGCGCGAGTTGCGCTACGACGCAAGCGCGGCCGCGGCCCTGCGGATCGCCGAGGCCGAGATCGTGGCGCACATGAACGGCGAGCACGCAGATGCGGTGCAGCTCTACGCCGCCAAGCTGCTCGGCCGCGCAGGCGGGGACTGGCGGATGACCGGGGTGGACCCGGAAGGTGCCGATCTCCGGCGCGGTGGGGAGGTGGCGCGGCTGGCGTTCGATCGCCCCGTCCACGACGCCGAACAGGCAAGGGCTGAGCTGGTCCGGCTGGTCAAACGGACCCGCCAAGGCTGACCCGACGAAACTGGCGAATTTTTCGGCAACCGTGTTGCCGGACACCGCCCATTCGGTCACCATGCCGCCGGCTATTTGGGCAGAATCGCCCGGACAGCCCTTAGAATCGGCAATCGCGGGGTCTTCCTTTATGTTGCAGCGCAAAATCATCGGCGCCCTCGGGGCGGCGCTGGTGCTCATCGTCTCCTCGCATCCGGCGGCAGCCGCGACACTCGATACGGGCAACACGGCGTGGATGCTGACCGCGACCGGGCTCGTCCTGTTCATGACCTTGCCGGGCCTGGCTCTTTTCTACGGCGGGCTCGTCCACGCGCGGAATGTGCTGTCGGTGCTGATGCACTGCTTTGCCGTCGCCTGCCTGGTCTCCGTGCTGTGGGCGGCGGTCGGCTACACCCTTGCGTTCCGCGGCGAGCACCTGTCCTGGCTCGGCACCACGGCGGCGCTGTGGCTCCGCGACCTGGCGGTGGTCAGGGCGCCCGGAAATTTCCCGGAAAGCGTGTTCGCGATGTACCAGATGACGTTCGCGATCATCACGCCGGCCTTGATCATCGGCACCTTTCCCGAGCGCATCAGCTTTCCGTTCATCCTCGGCTTCACCGGCCTGTGGCTGCTGCTCGTCTATGTGCCGGTCGCGCATTGGGTGTGGGGCGGCGGCTGGCTCGCCGATCGCAACGTGATCGACTTCGCGGGCGGCATCGTCGTGCACACCACGGCCGGCGTGTCGGCACTCGTCGCCGCCCTCATGGTGGGCCCCCGGCACGGCTTTCCCAACCACGTGCCGCCGCCACACAATCCCGGCATGACCATGGCGGGTGCCGCGATGCTGTGGGTCGGCTGGTTCGGCTTCAACGCCGGCAGCGCGCTCGCCGCCGACGCGTCGGCCGGCAATGCGATGCTGGCGACACACCTTGCCGCCGCGGCCGGGGCCCTCACCTGGATGGTCATCGAGTGGGCGCGCTTCGGCAAGCCGAGCTCCGTCGGCCTCGTGACCGGCATGGTGGCCGGTCTCGCCACGATCACGCCCGCCTCCGGCTACACCGGCCCGCTCGGCGCCGTGTGCATCGGGATCGCCGCCGGGATCGTGTGCTTCCTCGCGGTGCGGGCGGTGAAGATCCGCTTCAAGGTCGATGATTCGCTCGATGTGTTCGGCGTGCACGGCGTGGGAGGCATGCTGGGCTCGCTGCTCGTGGCAGCGACGGCATTGCCCGCCCTCGGCGGCGCCGGCCTGCCCGAGGGGATGACCGCGGAAAGTCAGTTCGGCGTGCAGGTGCTTGGCGTCGCCGCGGCTGCCCTATGGTCGGCCGTCGCGACCTGGGCAATCGTCAAGCTGCTGGCGGCAACCACCGGCGTGCGCGTCGCTCTCGACCAGGAGCGCGAGGGGCTCGACCTCGCCGCGCATGGCGAGCGCGCCTACGATCTGACGCAAGGGTAGGGACCTGACCGTCGCGGCAGGCGGTGCTAGACTGAGCAGCATGCACCGACTGATCGCGACGGCCATCATAGCAGGAGCGTTGGGGGCGGCCGCCGCGGCGGCGCAACAGCCGCAGGCAATCGGCCCGGGCGCGCCCGGCAAGCCGTCGTGCTACGAGATCCACAGCGCCGTGCCGTTCACCATCCTGACGCACGTGATGCTGCCCTCGCGCGTCACCAGCGTCGCGCGCATCGAGCCCAATACAGCACAGCGCCACTGCATCGAGGGCGCCCTGTTCCCGGATGGGCGGGTGAATTTCCGCATCGTCAGCGGCATCGGCCCCCCGCTCTTCTCCTGCCAGACGCGGATCGACAAGCCGATCTTCGTCTCTGCCAACAAGGACGCCGAGGGCGGCTACGCGTATCAGGTCACGTGCTACTGAGCCGCGGCCGCGGTCAGGGGCAGAGCAGATTGAGCCTCGTCGCGGGTGACCATCGCCCCCTCGTGGGCCAGGAGCCAGCGCTTGCGAGGAAGTCCGCCACCATAGCCGGTGAGCGAGCCGTCGCTGCCGATCACGCGATGGCACGGCACCACCACGCTGACCGGGTTGGCGCCATTGGCAAGGCCGACGGCGCGCACCGCGTTCGGGCAGCCGAGCTTCGTCGCGAGGGCCCCGTAGCTCAGCGTCTTGCCCGCCGGAATCGTGGTGAGCGCCGCCCATACGCGGCGCTGGAACGGCGTTCCGGCGGTGCGCCATTCGATCTCTGACAGACAGCCGATATCGCCGTCGAAGTACTGTTGCAGCCGGCGCTTGATATCGCGCGGCGCGCTGCCGGGTTGCGGCGCCAGCGATCCGTAATGGCGGCGCAGAAGCCGCGTCAGGCGGGACTCGTAGTCGGACCAGTCGAGGGCGCGCAAACAGCCGCTCTCGTCGGTGACGATCAGGGCCTCGCCGATGGGCGTGGCCAGGCCGTCGAGATCGAGGCGCTCCGGGCCCACGAAGCGATCAAGCCTTCAGCTGGGCCAGGGTGCCCGCGATGTCGCCCATGCCCCAATGCTCGACGAAGCGGCCGTTCTGTACACGGAAGATGTCGCAGGAGGTGAAGCGCAACGACTTCCCGGTCGGCTGCACACCGAGATAGACGCCCTTGTGCGTGCCCGTGTAGACGAAACTCGCGGCCGCGTGGTCCTTGTCCGCCACCACGGTCTCGATCGCCACCTTGAGATCGGGAATGCCGGTCAGGCGTGCCTTGAAGAAACCGACCGAGCCCTGCTTGGGCGTGATGTTGGCGGGCGGCGGCGGGGCTGCCGCACTCGCCTGGTGGTTCACGTAGTTGTCCGCAAAGAGGTCGGCGAACGCATCGATGTCGTGCGCGCTGAGCGTCGATGCGAAGCGCTCGATGAGCGCCCTTGGCGAGGATTTGGACCTGGATTGCGCCAGCGCCGGTGAAGCGGCAGCGCCGGCGAGCAACAGGCTGCCAACGAGAACGAGTCTGCGAGACTGCATGGGGACCCCCTTCAATGCGGTTGAGATGGAGTATGAACCCCCAGTCGCCGCACCCGCAAATGCGAGAGCTTCGGCCGGTACCGTATCGTCGCGTCGCGTCGCCTATGCCAGTCCGGGCGCGAATTTGCCGTCGATCAGCACGAAGGCGATGCGGCAGACGCGGTCCGTGCGGTTTGCCCAGGCGTGATTCGTGCCGCGCTGGACGATGACATCTCCCGCGCGCACGACGGTCTCGCCGCGATCGACAATGAGCGTGATCTCGCCGTCGAGCACGATGCCGAAATCGACGGTCTCGGTGCGGTGCATGAACGGATGGGGGGCATCGGCGGCCAAGGCGTGGGCGGCGCCGATATTGTCGAACACCGCTTTGGCGGCCGCCCGGTCTCCTCTACCGCTCTTGCCGTCTGGCGGGATGTCGACGATGCGGATGCGCACGCCGTTCGGCGGCGGCGCCAATTTCAGCGCATGATCGGTGGGCTCGGGCTCGCTTGGCGCGATCGGTGCCGGAGTCGCCGGTGTCTCCCACACTTCGCGGAACACGAGGCCCGGTGCGCCGAGATTGTCATAGACCGTCGGGACCGGGCCGTCGCTCAGGATAACGGCGCGTCCCTCGGCGTCGTGCCCGGTGACGATGCGGCGCGCGGTCATCGCCGGATCACTGCGCGGTCCAGCCGCCGTCGACGACGAGGCTGGTGCCGGTCATCAGCGAGGCGGCAGGCGATGCCAAGAAGACGATCGCGGCGGCGATCTCGTCCAGCCGCCCGAGCCGGCCGAGCGGATGCGATCGAGCACCCATTTCCGGAAGTCGGGCTTGGCGAAGAATGTGGCGGTCAAGGGCGTCTCGACGAAGGTCGGCGCGATCGAGTTCACCCGGATGTTGTGCGGGGCCAGCTCGACCGCCAGCGCCTTGGTGAGGCCTTCGATCGCGTGCTTGGTCATGCAGTAGACCGTGCGGTTGGGTGCTCCGACATGTCCCATCTGCGAGGTCATGTTGATGATCACTCCGCCCTGCTCCTTGCGGATCGGGTCTTCGAGCATGCGGCGCGCGGCCGCCTGGGCGACCAGGAACACCGAGCGGACGTTGAGCGACAGGATCTGATCGAGATGCTCCTCGCTGACATCGACGAACGGCTCGGGGATATTGCCGCCGGCGTTGTTGACCACGATGTCGAGCCCATCGAGGCCCATGCACAGCCGGCGCACCGCAGCGCCATCCTTGACGTCGCACACGGCGACCTGCGCCCGCACGCCCGCCGCCCGCGCCTCGGCCGCGACTTCGTCGAGGTCGCTCTTGGTCCGGCTCAGCAGCACCAGATCGGCGCCGGCGTGCGCCAGGGCAATGGCGGTGGCGCGGCCGAGCCCGCGGCCGGCGCCGGTGACGAGCGCGGTCCGTCCATCGAGACGGAAGGCCGGTGCCGCGCGGTCGGCCGCGGCCTCGACCTCGCTCACGCGCGTCCTCCGGATGCGGCCCCGAGGCCGACGTTGCGCCCGGCGTAGCGCCGCAGCCGCAAATCGGCCTGCTCCTTGTGGCCCCAGAAGCGCTCGATCGCGCACAGGCGCGAGCAATAGTCGCCGACCAGCACGCTCGCGTCCTTCGAGCACTCCTGGTAGGTGACGGTCTTCATGAACTTGCCGACCCACAGGCCGCCGGTGTAGCGCGCAGCCCCCATCGTCGGCAGCGTGTGGTTGGTGCCGATCACCTTGTCGCCGTACGCGACGTTGGTCTCGGGGCCGAGGAACAGGGCGCCGTAATTGCGCATGCGCTCGAGGAAATAGCGCGGCGTCCTGGTCAGCACCTCGACATGCTCGGCCGCGACCTTGTCGGCCTCGACGACCGCCTCCTCGAGGCTGCCGACGACGATGATCTCGCCGTAGTCGCGCCACGCCGCCCCCGCCGTGTCGGCGGTCGGCAGCACCTTGAGCTGGCGCTCGATCTCGGCTTGCAGCGCCTCCGCAAGCGGCCGGTGCGTCGTGATCAAGGTGGCGGGGCTGGTCGGTCCGTGCTCGGCCTGGCCCAGCAGATCGACCGCCACCATCTCGACGTCGGCGGTGTCGTCGGCGATCACCAGGATCTCGGTGGGACCCGCGAACAGATCGATGCCGACCTTGCCGAACAACTGGCGCTTGGCCTCGGCGACGTAGGCATTGCCGGGGCCGACCAGCATGTCGACCGGCTTGATCGTGTCGGTGCCGATCGCCATCGCCGTCACCGCCTGCACGCCGCCCAGCACGTAGATTTCATCCGCCCCGCCCAGGGCCATCGCGGCGATCGTCTCGGCATGCGGCTCGCCGCCGGTCGGCGGCGTGCAGGC
>Ga0335071_10001190_pt1 | contig 28114 bp, 21 predicted proteins | sample Lox_Sample_15_FD_206724 | JGI IMG/M metagenome (GOLD analysis project Ga0335071, IMG submission 206724) | Soil microbial communities from Loxahatchee National Wildlife Refuge, Florida, United States - Lox_Sample_1.5 | ecosystem: Environmental > Terrestrial > Soil > Wetlands | place: USA...
GACAAGAATGCCGAAGTCGAGCGCCCCCAGCGAAAGCAGGTTCGCAGGAATATGGCTAAGATCGAGACAAATCGCGGCAAAGAGCAGCGAGAACGGAATGGTAGCCGCAACGATGAGCGCGCCCCGCACGTTGCCGAGAAATAGGAAGAGAACGAGAGAAACGAGAATCATCCCTTCGGTCAGGTTGTGCAGCACGGTGTGCGTCGTGTAATGGACGAGCGTGCTGCGGTCGATGAAGGGGACGATCTTCACGCCTGGTGGAAGAATGTGCGTATTCAACTCATCGACTGTGCGATGAATATCCTCGAGAGCGGAGTCCGCGGCCGCTCCTTTGCGTAACAGCACGATGCCTGAGACAACATCATCGTTGTCGATGATCTTTCCATCCTCTTGATGGATCGCTCGGGCAAATTGGCCGAGGCGGATTTTCGGCCCCTGTTCTACGCTGCCGATATCCCGCACGCGGATCGGCGTGCCGTTCCGTGAGGTGATGACCGTCTGCTCGATATCCTGCACGCGATCCACTAATCCGACCGCGCGTACGTTGATCTGCTGCAGGCCTTCCTGTATGAAGCTGCCACCCGCGTTGGTGTTGTTGTTCGCGAGCTGCTGTTCGACTTGCGAGAGGCTCAGGCCATAAGCGATCAGCTTGTTCGGATCGACGCGGACCTGGTACTCGCGCGTCGGCCCGCCAAAGCTGGCGACGTCGACGATGTTGGGAATTGCCTTGATATGCTTCTCGACAACCCAGTCTTCGAGCGATTTCAGCTCCATCGGGTCATAAGCCGGGTTCGAGCTGTGCAGGGTGAAGAAGTAGATCTGGCCGACAGGGCTCCAGTCGGTGCCCATCTGTGGAACAACGCCATTGGGCAGCGTGACCTGGTCAAGACGTTCGAGCACTCGCTCGCGATTCCACGCATTGTCGGAGTCGTCGTCGAAGATCATCTTGATGTCGGAGAGACCGAAAAGCGAGAACGACCGCAGGTGGACGATCTGCGGAATGCCGTTCATCGCAGTTTCCAGTGGAATCGTGACCTGCTGTTCAATCTGCTCGGCGGAGATGCCCGGCCATTGCGTGATGATCTCGACATAGTTGTCGGCGACATCGGGATAGGCCTCGATGGGAAGGCGCTCGAAGGAGATGATGCCCCAGACGAAAAGGATGAGGGCGAGACCGACGACGAGAAGCCGGTTGTTAAGCGCGAAGTCGACGATACGCCGGATCATGAACTAGTTCTCAGCACTCAGCTGTCAGCTCTCAGTTACCACGTCTGACATGTGCGCATTTGAAGTTACTCTGCAATCTGACTTCTCACTTCTGACTTTTTCTTTCATTGCTCCACCGTGTTTTGCAGCGGCAATGCGTTCGACACTACTTGTTCTCCGGGCCTCAGGCCTCTTGTGATGGCCTGCATATTGTTCGGCAGCGATGGTCCTGTAGCGACCTCGATACGCTTGAAATGTCCCTGGCCGATGGGCGCGTAGACCCATTCGCGATCGTGCAAGTGCAGAATGGCCGTCGAAGGAATCGACGCGTAGGTCTGCGGCTGGTGTCCGAAGAACGTGGCGGTGGCGAACATTCCAATGCGCAACATTCCGGGATTCGCGACCTCAATGCGTACCTTAGCGGTGCGAATTCCCGGGTCGAGTACGGGAAGAATGTTGTCGATGCGCCCTTTGAGAACCTTACCGGGATAAGCATTCACACGAATCTCGGCCTGCTCGCCGGGGCGCACGGCGTCGAGGTCGTTTTCATACACGTCGCACACGATCCAGACATAAGAGAGATCGGCGACCACAAAGGGGCTCGGGGTGGAGAGTCCCTGCACGGCGCCGGCATTGGTGACCTGCTGGTCGGTGATGACGCCGGAGATCGGCGCAACGACGTTCGCGATGGGCGACGGATGATCTTTATCCACGCCCAGCGTGTGCAACTGTTCGAGCGCGGCATTCAAGTCAACCTTAGCATCGGCGTCGGCGGCTTCAGCCTGCTGCAGGGCGCTTTGCGCAATCGCCCCTTTGTCGTAAAGAAGCTGGGCGCGTTCGAGTTGTTGATGCGCGAGCCGCTGGTCGTTCACCGCCTTCAAATAAAGCTGGTAAGCGGCCGAAACATCATTGCTCTGCACGCGATAGATGAGCTGGCCTTTCTTAACCGCGTCGCCGAGCCGCGCTTTGATTTCGACGACGCGGCCGGATGCGACAGAGATGACCGGGACGGCACGGGCAATATCAGGCTGCACGACCCCGTTCACGTCGAGCGCCGGCGCGGCCCTGTATTCGGTGGCAGTCGCGAGCGGAAACTGATCGGGGTGGTCGACGGTGAAGTTGTTCGCGTCGAGGTCGGGCTGCACCTGCGCTTTCGGTGGAGCTTCGGCAGCCGGGTCGGATTTGTGGTCGCAACCAATTGCCGTCAGGCCCAGAAAAATTGCGAGCAGTGTGCCAGCGAGTTTCTGTTTCATGGGATCACTTCCTGTCCGGCAGCCTCATTCAGCTGTGCGGCGGCGGTTAAGTACGAACCGACCAAATTGACGTAATTAAGTTGCACGCTGCGGTATTCGTTTTCTGCGTTGAGAAAGTCGAGCAGAGATGCGCCGCCGTGCTGATAAGAAAACAGGATCGTGTCGCGCACCCGTATCGATTGCGCCAGATACTTCGCTTTATAGGGACGAAGCAGATTGAGCGTGCTTTCGACGGTGGCATAGCCGGAATCAACGTCGCTGAGCACTTGTGCCTCAGCCGCGGCGCGCAGTTTTTCGCTGCGCGTGATGTCGAGCTTGGTGCGCAGCTTTTCGCCCTGGTTGCGATCAAAGATGCGCAGTGGCACGTTGACGCTGACGCCGATCGTGTCGCGCGCGAAGGGGTTGTTGGTCGACGAGTTGTGCGTGTACCAGACCGCTACCGTCGGATCGGTGGAACCGTTCGCCATGGCAAGCCTGTGCTCGGTCTCGGCTTTTTCCAGCGTTTCGATCGCAGCGCGAAGATCGGGACGGGTGTCGAGGGCGCGCTTGCGGACTTCGTCCTGCGTTAGCAGTTGGTCGGCGGTGTCGTAATTTCCAGTTACGTTAAACTGCTCGAGCGGCGTGCGGTCGTTGAGCAGGGTCAGGAGCTGAATCTTTGCAGTGCGCAGGCTCACAATCGCGTTCTGCACATCCGACTCGTACTGCACTCGCTGGAGCTGCAGCCGGTCGAGATCGATCTGCGCGATATCGCCGGCGCTAAATCTGTCCTCGCTCACCTTGAGAACTTTGTCGTAGTAAGCCAGGTTGTCTTCGGCAACCTGAAGCACGGTTTTCGCTTGCAAGGTGGAGACAAATGCGGTGCGCAGGTTGAAGAGCAGCGTTCGTTCTTCATCGGCATAGTCGGACTCAGCGATCAGAGTATCCTTCTTGGCGCTTTCGAGCCGCAAATGCCGTTTGTTGCGCCGTTCGATCAGTTGGCTGACGCTCGGCGACTCAAATGTTCCGGCAAAAGGCTGCCAGACGCCGTGGTTCGGCACGATCTGTGTCCCATCGGCCAGCAAGCCAAGCGTTGGATTTGGCCGGAGGAAGGCCGTGGTCTCCTGCGCCTTCGATTCTTCAATGCTGAGCTTGTAGGCCTGCAGCGTAGGATTATTCTGCTCAAAACGGTCGCGAACCTGTGGCCAGGTGAGGGACTCCGGAGCCTGTTGTGCGCGGACCGGCGCCATCGCAATCGCGAGAAACGCCAACACAATAAAGTTCCAGAACCTGTGCATCAGCAACTCCGCGCGCAATGGCCGGAAAGAGAACGCCATTGCGCCTGCCTTTAAGACTCTTCAAATCGGGGAACCCTAGGACGCGGCGAGGGCTATACGGGAGGGGCGCGCCCAACGACGCGGGCGAACAGCTGGGTGTCATGGGAGTGAGAAGAGAACAGGGGCACGAATCCAACGTGGCGGACAGCAAGCGGCGAGGCGTTGGATACCAGCACCGCAATCTGCGGGCAGTGATCCACGCAATCGGCGTTCGAGGCGGTATGTGCGTGACGAAGGCTGCGCCGGGACTCTTCCATCGCGAAGCTGCTGGCGTGGAGATCGTCGCTGGCTGAGATGACGGGGAACAGCAGAACAAGCACGCAGCCCAGCGCGCAGAGAAAAAGAACTGAGCGGCGGGCAGAGCGATCCGACAACGCCCTCTGCCGCCAGAGCGCGAACGCCGGCAGCACCAAGGCAAGCCAACAGAGGTTGAGAAGAATCTCCACGAACATCAGTTTCTTTCAGAAAAAGCGGAGTGACCGCTTATTCCCCAGTCAAGTCCTAGTTATTTCTCAGCATAGCACAGGAAAAACCTCGATTTCGGGTACGTTGGTACTCGTAATAGCGGAAGCGAATCGCAGCGCATCGTCACGGCCCCGTAACAATACGCAGAGGATGCGGCGTTTGCAGACGCTGCCGGAGGATATTCTTGCGCGCAGGGATTTCGGCGACCGCGTCGGCATGGACGACATAGGCCCCGTTAGGCAGCGTGTTGCCAAACGTGATCCGGAAATTCAGAGTCCCAGGCTTTAGCGGAAAATGCTGGTAGCCAATGGCGGTGGCGCGTCCGTTTTCGGCAACGGCCTCAACGACCACGGTGAGATCGTATTCGTCGTGCGAGCCGTTCGAAACCCGAACAGAGCCATCAATCCGGTCGTTGCGGACGGTGGGCGGATCAAGCCACTCAAGTTCCAGCGCTGCTGTGATGGCGGCTTGGAAGCTCTTCTGCACCATATGGCTGGGATGGCCCGAGTCGGCGAGGATAACAGTGACGGTGAGTGGTCCCGACTTCACGGGGCGACCGGAAAGAACCCCGTCATAGCTGAGCGTGAGGCCGTCGGGCAACGGGATGTCGGCGCTCCAGCGGTAGGGGGGTGTGCCACCCGTAGCCTTCAGTCTCACCGTGACCTGTTCGCCCGCGACCATGGGCGGCAGAGTGGTGTCGACAATGGTAAGGGGCGTCTCGGCGTGAGACGGAACGGCGCCGACGAGCATGATGGCAAAAGTTGCGGCGGCACAGATGAACACCAGGGTCCACGCCAGGCCTCGGCGAGACGTAAATCGGGCGATTGAGTGATCATGCCGTCGGATCATCGGAACTGTCCCCACTGTCTTGAATCCCACGCGGGTTGATTTTACTTCGCCCGCAGGGTAAAAGAACCTCAATATGCCACGCCGTTGGTTCATTCCCCTTGTTCCCCTCCTCGCCTTTGTTTTGAGTATGGATGCTGCTGCCCAGGTTTCTTCTCCTAAAAAAAATGACCACGCCGGGGAAGCAGCAATTTTCCAACGCATCTCTAACCGGGCTCGCTTCGAGAACGATGGCACCAGCGTTGTTGAAACCGAGGCAGTTGTGCTGATCCAGAGCGAGGCCGGAGTGCGCGAGTTCGGGCAGTTAGTCTTCGGTTACTCGTCGGCAACCGAGAAGTTAGATGTCGAGTATGTGCGCGTGCGCAAGCCGGACGGGCAGGTCGTTGTAACCGAGCAGTCGACAGCGCAGGACTTCGCTCCCGATGTGCTGAAAGAAGCGCCTATGTACAGTGACTACCGCCAGCGCCATATCTCTGTGGCCTCGCTGCGGCCCGGCGACACGCTCGAATATCGCACGGTGACCCGCACAACGACTCCGCTCGCGACGGGAAACTTCTGGTACGAGCATACGTTCCCGAAGGGCGCGGTAGTCGGCGAGGACCGGCTGGTGATCGATGTCCCCAAGGCGCGCGAGATCAAGCTGAAGTCGCCAAAGCGCACGCCGGAAATTCAGGACAACGGCGATCGCCGTGTCTACACCTGGGTGACGAAGGACATCGAGCCGAAACGGGACCGGGATGAAACAGATGATGAGGATGAGACGACCAGCCCCGATATTCAGCTGACCACCTTTACCGACTGGAAGCAGATTGCCGTGTGGTATGCACAGCTGCAGGGCGAGCGCATGAGCGCGGAGGAGCGCGTGCGCAAGCAGGCGGAGGAGATCACGAAGGGAGCGAAGACGCCAGAGGAGAAGGCGCGTCGCTTGTATGACTATGTGGCGCTCAACATTCGATATGTCAGCATCTCGCTCGGCGTGGGGCGGTACCAGCCGCATGCCGCTGTCGACGTTCTTGCAAACGGATACGGGGACTGCAAGGACAAACACACGCTGCTGGCGTCGATGCTGAAAGCAGTCGGAATTCAGAGCTATCCCGTGCTCATCGACAGCTCGCGCAAGCTCGACAGCGACGAGCCTTCGCCCGCGCAGTTCGATCACGTCATCACCCTCGCTCGCATCGGCGAAAAGCTCACCTGGCTCGACACGACGCAAGAGGTTACGCCCTACGGCCTTCTTCTCTATCAGTTGCGAAACAAGCTGGCAGTCGTCGCATCGGAAGGCGCTGAAGGTGGAGTCCGCCGCACGCCCGCCGATTCGCCGATCAAGACCTTTGTGAAATTTGCCCTGAACGGCAAATTCAGCGAATATGGCGCGCTCGACGCCACGCTCGAACTCACCGCGCAGGGCGACCGCGACTGGCCGATGCGCGCTGCCTATCGCGGCACGCCACAGTCCGAGTGGAAGAATTTCACCAAAGTGCTGTCGGCGAGCTGGGGTCTGCCGGGCGAGGTGGATGACGTTGAGCTTGATCCCATTGAGGACACCTCGAAGCCCTTCCATCTGAAATATCACCTCAGGCAGGATCGCTATTTCGTCGTGCCCTCGGCGAGCGTAAATTTCCGCGCGATTCCACCGCTCTCGGTGCCCGCCGCACGCCCGGGCGCCGCTAAGACCGATCCGATCGATATCGGCCCGGCCGGCGACGTGGACTACAAAATCCGGTTCGAGTTTCCGTCGAACTATTCGGTGCGCACGCCGACAGCAGTCCAGATGACGCGCGACTACGGTGTCTACTCTTCCTCTTATTCATGGACGAAGACTGGGTCGGGCTCTTATGTGCTCGAAGGCGAACGCAAACTAAGCGTCAAGTTGAACGAGCTGTCGGCGTCGCGGCGCGCCGATTATGACTCGTTCCGCAATGTGACGCGGGGGAATGACGACCAGCTGTTGTCGTGCTCGATTTCCGCTCCGTCCGGGCACTCGCTTGAGGTGGCAAAGATGGAAGGCTCTCCCGCCGAGCTGCACCGCGCCGGCGTGACCGCGCTCGAGAGCAAAGACTACCAGCGCGCCATCGACCTGCTCAAGCGCGCAGTCAACGGCGACGCGAATTTGAAAGACGGCTGGTACGACCTCGGCCTCGCCTATGCCGGCGCCAACAATCACGCCGACGCCATCGGCGCGTTCCGCAAGCAGATCGAAACCGACCCGAATCACAAGTTAGCGAATCTCGAACTCGGCATCGAGCTGCAGCAGTCCGGCAAGAACGACGACGCGATTGCAGCCTACAAGAAGCAGATCGAAATCGCCCCCTACGACAAGGCGTCGCACAAGGACCTCGGCCTGTTGCTGGCGCAGATAGGTAAAGACGCCGATGCGCGCGCCGAGCTGGAGCAAGCAGCATCTATTGCTCCCGACGATCCGGAGACGAAGATGGCGCTGGCCCAGGTCTACGCGAAGCTCGGCGAGTCGGCGAAGTCGGCGGAGCTGATGAAGGGCCTTACTGGCAGCGCAAGCGGCACGGTGGGCGCGGACATCTATGCGGCGGCGCTCAAGCCCGATGTCGATCCAGTCCAGACGCAAAACGACGCGCAACAGGTCCTCTATGACATCGGGGGCCAATTCGACTCGGGTGAGTTTGAGCGGCTGCCGCCATCGGCGCTTTCGGCGATGAAGCTGGTCGCGCTGGCATGGGCGCGCATGGGCTGGGCGAAATCGCTGCGCGGAGAAAATCTGTCGGCCATGCAATTCCTGAATTCGGCATGGCTCCTCAGCGGCTCCGGCACGGTGGCAAACCGGCTGGGCCAGGTCTACGAAAAGGCAGGCCAGCGCGACAAGGCAAGTCACATGTACGCACTAGGCGCAGCCGCAGGCGGCGCGGACGCAGCAGATTCGCGCGAGAGATTGGGAAAGATCGCGCCGGGAAATGCTGAAAAGGAAATCGCCGATGCGGGCAACGAGCTAACGCAATCGCGCACGGTAAAGCTGGATCTCAAAGGCGCTGCGAAAAACGCAACGGCAAAATTCAATTTGGTTTTTGATAGCTCTCCGCAGCCGGAGCGCGCCGAATTTGTGGAGGGCGACGACAGTCTGCGCACAGCGGGAGACAAGTTACGGGAAAAGGAATTCCCGGTGCGCTTCCCGGACGCCTCGTCGATCAAGATCGTGCGGCGCGCAAGAGTGAAGTGCGACGCGGCGGGGTGCACGGCGGAGTTGGCGCCGATCGAGGCGGAAAAGGCCGAAGTGGTGCTTACCCCGGTCGTTGATCAGGACACTGCTCTCCGCGCGTCAGGCGGAAGTCACATTCGTTCTTGTCGCGGTGACGAAGGACCCGCCTCAAACTGTACGAATCCGCCACGCGCAATTTACGCTCCCGATCCAGAGTATCCCGTCCAGGAACGACGCGCAGGCCATGAGGGAACGGTCGTAGTGCATCTTGTCGTCGACGCCGACGGAAGTGGACACAACGTAGCAGTCTTTCGCTCAGTGAGTCCTAATTTTGATGCGGCAGCGGTGGAGGCTGTGAAGACTTGGAAGTTCTCTCCTGCAACCAAGGATGGCAAGCCAGTCTCGGTGACAGTTGCCGTGGAAGTCATGTTCCGGCTCAGTCGTTAGTCGCCAAGAGGCCGTCTCTGCTCTAGCGCAAAGCGCGGTACGACCCAAAAGCCATTTGTCCCCTTGCTAACCGAGAGGACTCCAGCTAGTCTAACTCGGTAACCGAGAGGAGCCCATGAGCAAACCGTCTGATCTCGTCCAGGGCACGCTGGACATGCTGATCCTCAAAATACTCGCCCTCGAGCCCCTCAACGGATGGGCCATCAGCCAGCGCCTAAAGACCATCTCCAGTGACGTTCTCGGGGTCAGCGATGGCTCACTCTATCCAGCTCTGCAGAAGCTCGAACATCACGGATGGATTCGCGCCGAGTGGAAGCCGAGCGAAAACAACCGGCGAGCCAAGTTCTATTCGCTGACGCGCGCCGGACGCAACCAACTGGAGAAAGAGACTGCTAACTGGAACCGCGTGGCGGCTGCGATCTCGGGAATCGTCAAGCTCCGGGAGGCCTGAACATGGATCTCGAACGATGGCTCTATTCTCTGCCGCAGCGCCTGCGCTATTTCGTCCGTCCCAGCCAAGTCGACGATGAGATGAAAGAAGAACTTCAGGAGCACCTCGACCGCCAGATACGCGAAAACATCGCGAGCGGCATGTCGCCCGACAACGCCCGCTACGCCGCCATGCGCGCCATGGGCGGAATCTCGCAAATCGAGCAGCAGTGCCGTGATGCACGGGGCGGAAATCTGCTGGAAGATTTTGTTCAAGACCTGCGCTTTGGTTTTCGGCAATTGATTCGCAACCCAGGCTTTTCCGCGCTGGCGATTCTGTGTTTGACGTTGGGCATTGGAGCTAATTCTGCGGTGTTCAGCTGGGTCGAAGGAATTTTGTTTCGTCCTTATCCTGCGGTTGCGCACCAGGAGCGGCTATTCGCGCTAGCCGGAACAGCCCGCGGCGAGAGTGGAGCGACCGGGCTGTCATGGCCGGACTTCGTCGATCTGCAAAGAAGCTGCTCACTCTGCGAAGAAACTTTCGTTAGCAAGATTACTGGCAGCACCCTCAGTATCGGTGATCACGCCGAGAAGGCGACAGGTAGCATCGTTTCCGCCAACTATTTCGAGGCGATCGGTGTGCGCCCCATGCTCGGGCGTGGCTTCGAGCCGGGCGAGGATGTCGGCAGCAACTCGCATCCCGTCGTTGTGATCAGTCACCAGTTGTGGCAAAACCGCTATAAGGGTGACCCCAACATCGTTGGAAAGGTGCAGCGCTTCAACAATGTGCCGCACACAATTATTGGCGTTGCGCCTGCGGGGTTCTATGGAACGTTCGTCGGCTGGGCCATGCAGTTCTGGGTTCCGGCCTCGATGGAAGAAACATTCGAGAGCGGCGGCTACAAACTTGAAGATCGCGATGCGCGTTGGATCGAAGCGTATGTGCGGCTTAAGCCTGGAGTGAGCCGGGCGCAGGCACAGCAGGAAATTTCTGCGATTGCGGGCCGCCTCGAATCGAGTTATGCCGCTACAAATCGCGGACGCAGTATGGGGCTCTGGGCGCTATGGCAGACGCCATTCAATAACGCCGGCACCTTGCTGCCAACGCTCGAAGTGATGGTCGCGGTCGTCGCGTTTGTGCTTCTGATCGCGTGCGCTAACGTGTGCAACCTGCTCCTGGTGCGGTCATTCGCGCGCCGTCACGAATTAAGCTTGCGCCTGGCAATCGGCGCTACTCGCGGTCGGTTGGTGAAGCAACTTCTTACGGAGGGGCTGATTCTTGCGGCGCTCGGCACGGCGGGCGGCCTTTTGGTCGCGTATTGGTGCCGGCACGCGCTGGTGTTGCTCTTGCCGGTCCGTTCGGGCGTTGCCATGTACCTGCCGGGCGAGATCGACGCGCGCGTGATGGCGTTGAGCGCCGGCCTTTGCCTGCTGGTGATGCTGATTGTCGGCTCAATTCCGGCGTTCCAAACGCGCCATCTTGATCTTGCCGGGCCGCTGAAAGCTGAAACCCAAGGCGTGGTGGGCGCTCGGGGAAGGGCGTGGATGCGGTCGGGATTGGTCGTCTTCCAGGTGAGCCTGAGCTTTGTTTTGCTGGTGGGTGCTGCATTGTTGCTCGAAAGTCTGGAGAAAATTCGTACCACAAGTCCGGGCTTCACTACGACCAGCGTCGTGACCACCAGCGTGTCGCTGGTGGCCGCGGGATACGATGACGCGCAATCCAAAATTTTTCAGGACGCACTGATGGACCGGCTCGGTGCGCTCCCGGGCGTCGAGTCCGCTGCTTATGCTCGCGTGACGCCTTTGGGGTATGGGACCTACTCCTCGACGCCGATTGCCGTCGATGGATATCAGCCCTCTCTCGACGAGCGGCCTGCGATCGAATACAACCACGTCAGCCCGGGTTATTTCGCCACTTTAGGGATCCGTGTTTTGTCGGGCCGCGAATTCATACGCGCCGATGACGAGAACGCACCTCTGGTCGCCATCGTCAATCGAACCATGGTTGCCCGCTACTGGGCTGGCCAGGATCCCATCGGCCGGCGACTTCAGGTAAAAGGCCGCTGGGCGCGAGTGGTAGGCGTCGCCGCTGACTCGAAGTACGAAAGCATACGTGAGACTCCAATACCGTTTTTCTATGTTCCCCTGCGGCAGGATTTTGTGCGTGGGCCCGCTTTAAACATTCGCAGCAATCAGCCACTACCCAGCCTGTCAGCGGCATTGATTCGCGAGGTGCACGCTTTGGATCCAAACCTCGCGCTTTCCGAGATGATCACGCTGCAGGAGCAGGTCAACCGCTCAACCTCGCCGCAACTCGTCGCGGTCACGCTGGTCTCGATCCTGGGGAGCCTGGCCCTTCTGCTTGCCGGTGTCGGGCTGTACGGGGTGATGTCCTACGCCGTGGCGCAGAGCAGGCGTGAGTTGGGACTGCGAATGGCTCTCGGGGCCGGCGCCGCCAACCTGCTTCGTTCCGTGATCTCACGCGGCCTGCGACTGACTGCAGCTGGGGCTTCTCTTGGTGTCATTGCCGCATTGGCAGTCACGAGATTGCTGGGACAACTCCTCTTTAACGTGAGCCCATACAATCCGGCGGTGTACGTGCTGGCGCTGGCAGTAATGACTGTTGCAACCGTCTCGGCTTGTTTCCTCCCTGCCTGGCGGGCCAGCCGCATCGATCCCGCGCGGGTATTGCGGGATTGACCTCCTCGGATAGATGCATTTGCCGGGGAGTGCAGTTGGTCCGCCAGTTCGGCCGTCACACCTCCTTGTGAGCCCATCACTCGCATCCCGGCGGCTGGTTCGATACGCTATAAGGTTTTGGTTCAGCTGCATTTAGGAGGTCCCGCATGCGCGAGGCCGTAGAACGCTTGTGGCCTGAAATTCACTGGATCGGGGACGCGAAGCTGCGCGCGCAGGTTGCTGAGACCTGGATCAAGGCGCTGGAGCGCAGCCCGCTTAAGCCTGACGATCTGAACCAAATTCCGTTCACGCTGCTGGTCCCGAATTGCCCCATTACTTTTATGGAGCACAAGCGCTGCGTGGTCCACATTGCGCGCGAGAGCGCCAGGGCAATGTCGGCCTTCATGGGACGGGCGCTGCCGATCGATATCGACGTGGTGATTGCAGGTGCAATTCTAGCGGACGTTGGCAAACTGCTCGAATACGAAATCGGGCCGGACGGCAAGAGTAAACAGAGCGAGCGCGGCGAGGCGCTAAGGCATCCGTTTACCGGGGTCGCGCTGGCGCTCGAATGCGGCGTTCCGGACGCGGTCTGCCACATCATCGCAGCGCATGCTGCCGAGGGAGACCTGGTGAAGCGTACGACGGAGGCGTTCATCGTGCACCACGCGGATTTTATGGCGTTTTTACCGTTTAAGAACCCGAAGAACGTGAAAGTGAAATGAAGCTCAAAGCTCTCAGTTCCATGCTCCAGGGCAGATCGCCAAAATAAACGGCGTACGGTTTTGCTTGGAGCCTGGAGCTGAGAGCTTGGAGCTAGATAAGAAGAGGAGATGATGTTGGCCACTCAAACCACTGCAGGGAAAGAGACGATCACAGCCCAAATGGCCAAGTGGGCCGCCGGGCTTCAATATGAGCAGCTATCGCAAGACGCGGTGTATCAGGCGAAGCGGTTCCTGCTCGACTCGGTCGGCTGCGCACTTGGCGGATACAAGCAGCACGATGTCGTGATCGCGCTGGGCGTGCTGAGCGAGGTCGCCGGCCGCGGCAATTCGACTGTGATCGGGACTGGCAAGAAGATCGATCCGGTCTCGGCGTCGCTGGCGAATGCATTGATGATCCGGTGCATGGACTACAACGACATCTACTGGAAGCAGGACCCATCGCATCCGTCAGATATCTTCCCGGCGGCCATGGCTTGCTGCGAGCGTGCTGGCACAGATGGCAAGGAATTAATTGTCGGATTCGTGATTGGGCACGAGTTCGAGATGCGGCTGTGTGAGGCGGCGTTCCCCGGGATCCGCGAGCGCGGCTGGCATCATGCAACGTTGACTGCTTTTGCCTCGCCAATTGTAGCTGGACGTGCGCTGCATTTGAGCTGGGAGCAGATTCAGCACGCGATCGGGATTTCGGCTTCACACCATTGCACTCTGGGTGCGGCGGTCTCGGGCAAGCTGACGATGATCAAGAATACGGTTGACCCGATGGCGACGCAGAGCGGCGTATTCGCGGCGCTGCTGGCCGAAAAGGGATACACCGGGCCGGAGCACGTGCTCGACGGCAAAGAAGGCCTGGTGCATTGCCTCGGCCCGGAGTGGAAGCTGAACCTGCTGACCGATGGACTCGGCGAGTCGTGGCGGATTACGCAATGCGGGATGAAGTTCTTCCCGACCGAGGCGCTGACGCACGCGCCAATTTCAGCTGTGCTTGATCTGGTAAAGGAGAACGATCTGCATCCGGATGGAGTGGAGAAGATCCAGATACGCTCGCTGGCGCGCGCAGCCGATATTTTGTCTGATCCTAGCAAGTACGATCCTCACACGAAGGAGACCGCGGACCACTCTCTGCCCTACGTGATCGCGGCGGCGCTCGTCGACCGGCAGGTCACTCCTGCGCAATTCGAGATGGCGAAGATTATGGATCCAACGATCCGGGCGCAGCTCAAGAAGATTGAAGTGGTTGCCGACCCTGAGATCGAGAAGGTCTTCCCCGCGCTGCAGCGGGTAGTGGTGAACATCATCGGGAAAGACGGCCGAACATTCTCGAAGCAGCTCGATTATCCGAAGGGTGATCCGCGGAACCCCTTGACCGACGCCGAGATTGAAGAGAAGTTCCGGGCGCTGGCTGAGGGAGTACTGACGAAAAAGGCGCAGGACAGGCTGATTCGTGCGATCTGGAAGTTGGAGAAACTGGACTCGGTTGCCAGGCTGATGCGATTGATGAAGGCGGACGCGAACGCGTAGGAACAGACTATGGGTCAGACGATCGTTGAGAAGATTGCGCAGAAACACATGGCCGAAGGGCCGAATCGTCCGTTGCGAGCGGGCGATTTTTTGTCCATCCGCCCGCATCGCTGTATGACGCACGACAACACGTCGGCGGTGATGAGCAAGTTCAAGGGCATCGGCGCGAAGAGAGTCAAAGATCCCCAGCAGATGGTCTACGCGCTCGATCACGACATTCAGAATCAGGACGAGTCGAACCTGAAGAAGTACCGCGCGATCGAAGCGTTCGCGCGCGAACAGGGAGTCGACTTCTACCCCGCAGGCTCGGGCATAGGCCACCAGATTATGGTCGAACGAGGATACGTCGTGCCGGGATCGTTTGTCGTCGCGTCGGACTCGCACTCGAATATGTATGGCGCGCTGGGCGCAATCGGCACGCCGATTGTGCGTACGGACGCCGCCGCTGTCTGGGCAACTGGCGAATTCTGGTGGCAGATTCCGCGAACGATCCAGGTTGTTCTCGAAGGAAAGCTGCCCGCGGGAGTGACCGGCAAGGACATCATTATTACCCTATGCGGCCTCTACAACCATGACGAGTGCCTGAATGCTGCGATCGAATTCGCGGGGCCAGGCGTGGCGTCGCTGTCGATGGACGCGCGGCTTTCGATTTCCAACATGAGCACCGAATGGGGGCCGCTGGTCGGATGGTTCCCGGTAGATGAAACGACGATCGCCTATATGCGCGCCACGCATGTGCGACTGACGGCGATCGGCGCGTTCGCAAACGCCGAGCGCTTTACCGAAGGTGACATCGCCGCATGGGAAAAGAATCCACCGGCACCGGATCCCGATGCCGTTTATGCGGCGCGCATCGTGCTCGATCTCAGCGAGGTTACGCCGCACGTCTCCGGGCCTGACACGGTTCAGACCATGCAGTCCCTCGCTGAAATTGAGCCAAAGAAAGTAGCGATCCAGAAGGCCTATCTCGTCTCCTGCGTGAACTCGCGGCTGGAAGACCTGGAAGCCGCAGCGAAGGTGCTTAGGGGCAAGAAGGTTGCCGCGAGCGTGAAGTTCTATCTGGCGAGCGCGAGCAAGTGGGTGCAAGACGAAGCCGAGCGGCGCGGCATCTGGCAGACGTTGCTCGAAGCGGGCGCGCATCCGTTGCCACCGAGTTGTGGGCCTTGTATCGGTCTCGGCACTGGGCTGCTCGAAGCAGGTGAAGTTGGCATCTCCGCAACCAACCGCAATTTCAAAGGCCGCATGGGATCGCGCGATGCGAAGTGCTATCTGGCGAGCCCGGAGGTGGTCGCGGCGTCGGCGGTCGCAGGATACATTTGCGGGCCCGAGGCCGGGATGGCGGGCACGAATGTGCGCCCCACACGAGATTTCGCGGAGTTGGCGGTCGCTTCTGGAGGCGCGGAGAAAGTCGAGATTCTCCCCGGTTTCCCGCGGCGAGTGAAAGGCCGGCTCGTCTTCATGCCGCAGGACAACGTCAATACCGACGCCATCTACGGCAAGGACTATACCTATCGCGACGACATGACGCCGGAGATGATGGCGAAGGTCGTGATGGAGAATTACGATCCGCAGTTTGCGTCGCGCACGGACTCCGGCGACGTGATTGTCGGCCAGTTCAACTTCGGCACAGGATCGAGCCGCGAGCAGGCCGTGACCTGTTTGAAGGCGAAGGGGATTCCGCTGGTGATTGCAGCGAGTTTCTCGCAGACATACCTGCGCAACGCTTTCAACAATGGATTCCTCTGTATCGAGGTGCCGGAATTGGTAGCTCGCCTGCGCGAGCAATTCACGAAAGAGATCGCCGCGAAAGAGAAGACGATCATCGCCAGCGACGAGATCGATATCGACTTCACTTCCAGCACGATTTCCTGGCGCGGAGGGAAGTTCGTGTTTCCTGCACTTGGCAGCGTGCCGCAGTCGCTGGTGATCGCAGGCGGAGTGGAGAATCTGGTGGCAAAGCGGCTGGTTGGGACTAAGTGAATGGATGCGTCTTCGCAAAGTGTGCCGGAAAGGCTCGACGGGGTTATCCGATCTCTACAAGAACCAGAGAAGAGATCCCTTCGCGCCATGATCGGCCGTGCAGAACGCAAGGCGAAGGATACTCTGCCGCGCCACCTCCTATATTCCGCGATTTTTGCTATCGGAGTGCTCGTCATCATATCGGTTATAGCCAAGATAGCCAGACCTGGTGAGCCCTTCGGCCCCTATTGGCCGGGCGCGATCTGGATCGGAATTTGTGAATTGATAGCAGTCTGGGTGTTTTTCAGTGCGAAAAGAGAGTCGTCAGCGCGGCTGCAAAAGCTCAAGGCACTGTCGGAGCGGAATGAGGCGCGCGAAATTCGTGTCCAGGCGAGCGAGGTGGTGGAGTTCGAGGAAATTGAAGACGAGGGCGCCTGCTTTGCTTTCCAATTGCAAGACGACCGGATTTTGTTTATCAGCGGGCAGTCTTACTATGCCTCCAAACGCTTCCCGAACAGTGACTTCTCATTAATCTGTGTCTACGACAGCGAGGGTTCGCTTGTCGAGGAATGGACACGCAACCATGGGCATAGGCTCCAACCTATTCGGGTAGTTCCAAGCGACGTTAAGGCTGGACTTTTAATCCCTGATCATCTGGAAGTAATCCACGGCAAGTTGGCGGAACTCGAAGGAATTCTGATTAGCATGCAGTCAAATTGATGCGGAGATAGCACTCATGGCGAAATACACAGTCATTACCATGCCGGGAGACGGCATTGGAAACCAGGTTTTACCGGAGTCGTTGCGAGTACTCAAAGCAGTTGATTTTGACGCGGAGTACATTCATGCCGACATCGGATGGGATTGCTGGTGCAACAACGGTAACGCGCTGCCCGATCGCACGATTGAACTTTTGGCCAAGCACAAGCTGGGCCTCTTCGGAGCGATCACCTCGAAGCCGAACAAGGCCGCGCAGGCAGAGTTGAAGCCCGAACTGCAGGGCAAGGGTTACGTCTACTACTCGCCGATCGTGACCATGCGGCAGAAGTTCAACCTCGATATCTGCATGCGGCCCTGCATCGGCTTCAATGGCAACCCTCTGAACTACATTCGCAAGACGGTAGGCGGGGGTTTCGAGGAGCCGCACATCGATACCACCGTCTTTCGCCAAGGCACCGAGGGCATGTACGCCGGAATCGAGTGGACAAATCCGCCGGAGAACGTTCGTGCCGCCCTCAGCACGCATGTGAAGTTCAAAACGTTTGCCGGGGTGGCCGGGCCGGATCTGGCCGTCAGTTGCCGAGTGATCACACGCAATGCTTGCAAGAGAATCTGCACGGCTGCCTTCGAATATGCGAAGAAGCGCGGCTTCAAAGGCGTAACGATTTGCGAAAAGCCGAACGTTGTTCGCGAGACTTCGGGCATGATGGAAGAAGTAGCCAAGGAAGTGGCGAAGGGCTATCCGGGCATCGCGCTCTGGTCTACGAACATCGATGCGCAGCTGATGTGGCTGAACAAGAATCCGGAAGAGTACAACGTGATCGTGGCATCGAACCTCTTCGGCGACATCTTGTCGGACGCGTTCGCCGGACTTGTGGGCGGTCTTGGCTTTGCGGCTTCGGGTAACATCGGCGACGACGTCGCGGTGTTCGAGCCGACGCATGGCTCGGCTCCGAAGTATGCGGAGCTGAATCCCCCGATCGTCAATCCGATTGCGATGATCTTGTCGGCGGCGATGATGCTGGATCATGTCGGCGAGACGGCGAAGGCCGATCGCATTCGCGCAGCCATTGCCGAGGTTGTGCGCGAGGGAAAAGTTCGCACTTACGACATGATGCGCATTCCGGGCGGAGCCAAGTCGATTGCGCAGGGCGCGGCTTCGACGTTGCAGATGACGGATGCGATTCTGGACAAGTTGAGATAACCGCAGGATGCGCGGGGTTTCACCGGTGAGTCGCTTTGCGACCCTGTGTACCCTCTGGTCAAGGAACTTCCTATGGGCAGTGTCGAGATTAAGCCGTTGATTTCAACCGAGGCGGGCCACTGGGGCAAAGACGTGCGCTCGGATGTGCATGTTGTGTTTGAGTTGCGCGGTACAGGCGGAATCGAGATTTCCCTCGAGTCGCGCGTCGCTCCCTATTATGGCGACGCGATCCTGAAGCAGGCGCGCGAGGTGCTGTCCACGCTTGAAGTCAGGCACGCTCGGGTGGCGATCCACGATGAAGGCGCATTGCCCTTCACCATCGGCGCGCGGATTGAAGCAGCCGCGAAGCGAGCCGGCGCAGGCATCGGCAAACGATGGCTGCCAGATCAGCACGCGGTGCCCGAGCCGTCGCCGAAGAACCGGCTGCGGCGCTCGCGTCTTTATTTGCCGGGCTCGGAGCCGAAGTATTTCATTAACGCTGCCCTGCACGAACCCGATGCCATCATTCTCGATCTCGAAGACTCAGTGCATCGCGACGAAAAAGATGCCGCGCGTATTCTGGTGCGGGACACGCTGCGTGCGGTTGACTTCGGCAGTTGCGAGCGCATGGTGCGCATCAACCAGTTGCCACTGGGTCTTGAAGATCTAGCCGAGATCATCATTGAATCGCCCGACCTGATTCTGATTCCCAAGGTCGAGCGTGCCGAACAGGTGGCGGAAGTAGATCGCGTCATCAGCGAAATCAAGACTCGCGAGGGGATTCCACGGCCGACATGGATCATGCCAATCCTTGAGTCCGCACTCGGAATCGAGCACGCATTTTCGATCGCGCTTGCCAGCGCGAACGTCGTCGCCCTGACGATTGGCCTCGAAGACTACACTGCCGATCTCGGCGTGGTGAAAACGCCGGAAGGTCGCGAGTCGCTTTACGCGCGTTCGCGCGTGGTCAACGCCGCGCATGCCGCCGGAATTCAGGCGATCGATTCGGTTTTCGGAGATGTTGGTGACATGGATGGACTTCTCCGTTGGGGCCAGGCCTCGCGCGCAATGGGCTTCGAGGGCATGGGCTGCATTCATCCCGGCCAGATTCGCGTAATTCACGAAGCTTTCCGGCCAAGCCAGGCGGAGATAGAAAAGGCGCAACGCATCGTGGCCGCATTCGAAGACGCGCAGCGCAAGGGCCTCGCCGTGGTAAGCCTGGGATCGAAGATGATTGATCCACCGGTGGTGCAGCGCGCGCTGAAACTCGTGGAACGTGCCAAGACGATGGGAGCAATCTCGTGAGAGACAAGACGGAACTCACACAGAACGCGCTTGGGCGCACGGTGCCGGCAATGGTCAACGGCAAGCCCCAGACTCCATTCCTGGGTGTCGGAAAGTTTCAGCCGAGTGGCCGCAAAGCCGCGCCGCCGATTTCTTCGAACAAGGATTTTTCCGACGACGGCGACAAGCGCGCGCCGGATCTCGAAACTGCGCTGCGAAAATGCGGACTGCGTGATGGCATGACAATATCGAGCCATCACCATCTGCGCGACGGCGACAAAGTCGCGTTGATGGCGCTGGAGGCTGCCGCTCGCATTGGCGTGAAAGACCTGATGTGGTTCCCGAGTGCGTCGTTTCCCTCGCAGAAGGGTGCCATCGAATTGATGGAAAACGGCGTGATCCATCACATTGAAGGCTCGATGAACGGGCCTCTCGGCGACTACTGCACGCAGGGCAAGATGCGCGGCATGGGCGTCCTGCGCTCGCATGGCGGGCGCTACCAGGCGATTCAGGATGGCGAGGTACACATCGATATCGCTGTGATTGCCGCTCCCACAGCCGACTTTTTCGGAAACGCCGACGGGTCGCATGGCAAGTCGGCATGCGGCTCTCTGGGATTCGCGCTGGCCGATTCCAGCTATGCGGACCGCGTCATTGTCGTCACCGACAATCTGACGCCGTTTCCCTGTGTGCCCTGGCAGATTCAGGGCAACAATGTCGACTATGTCGTCGAGGTTGGATCCATTGGCGATCCCGCGAAAATTGTCTCGGGAACAACGCAGATTACGCGCTCGCCTGACCGCTTGCGCATTGCGGAGCTCGTAGCGCAGTTCCTGCGTGCTGCGGGTATCATGAGAAACGGATTCTCCTTTCAGGCAGGTGCCGGAGGCATTGCCCTTGCGTTCGTTCAGTATCTGAAAGGCATGATGAAAGAGGATGGCGTCAAAGCGCGTTTCGTGCGCGGCGGATCGACCAAGTATCTCGTCGAACTTCTCCAAGAAGGCTTGACCGATTACATCCTCGACGGGCAGACTTTCGACCTCGAGGGCGTGAAGTCAATCGCGAGCGACCCGCGGCACATCGCGACCTCGCCGTTCACCTCCTACAACTATCATGGCAAGGGAAACTTCGCGTCGTTGGTAGATGCGGTCGTGCTCGGTGCGACCGAGGTTGACGTCAACTTCAACGCCAACGTTGTGACGCACTCCGACGGCCGCCTGCTGCATGGTATCGGGGGCTGGCAGAACTGCTTGTTCTCCGGCTGCTCGATACTTGCGCTGCCATCGTTTCGCGACCGCATTCCTGTTATCGTCGACGAGGTCACGACACTGACCGGACCTGGTGAGATGATTGACGTGATCGTGACCGAGCGCGGGATTGCGATCAATCCGTTGCGCACCGATCTGCTTGAGGCGGTCAAGGAGTCGAAACTGCCGGTGCGGCCGATTCAGGACATTAAGGCCGAGGTCGAGAAGATTTGCGGCGGCACGCCCGCGAGACCGAAGCTTGGGGATCGGCCGTGCGCGGTGGTGAAATGGGTGGACGGGACGGTGCTCGATACCGTCTGGCAAGTTGGTTGATTTTCTGATTAGGAATATGTGGGAATGTGTGGCGCGGGCACTCCTGCCCGCGCGTCTAAGGCACATATGTAATCTGAGCGGGCATGAATGGCCGCTCCAAACGCGGAGAGCCGGTGCGCGGTCTTAGGGGAAAGCGGGTTCTGATTACCGGCGGGGCCAGCGGCATCGGCGCCGCCACGGCAGCGCGCTTTCTGGATGAAGGCTCCGCGGTCTGCGTGCTCGACCGTGATGCGGCTGCCCTGCAACGGATCAAGCATGAGCTGCCGAAACTCGACGGCACGCTCGCCGCCGACGTCAGCGACCGAAAACAGGTCCAGGCGGCGTTTGCCGACGCCATCAAAATCTTGGGCGCCGTAGATGTTGCCATCAACAACGCCGGCATCAGCATTCGCCACAATTTTCTCGATATCACTGCGGAAGACTGGGACAAGGTGCTGGCCGTGAATCTGACCGGGGTGTTTTACGTTGCGCAGACGGCGGCGCGGCACATGATGGCGCGGGGTAGCGGTGTGATCCTGCAGACGGCATCGACCAACGGCATCATGGGCTATCCGTTTTACGCCGACTACAATGCGACCAAGGCGGGGGTGATTGAGCTGACAAAGTCGATGGCGCTGGAACTCGCGCCCAAGGTGCGAGTGTGCGCGGTGGCTCCCGGTTACGTGCTCACGCCGATGCAGCGCGGCGAATATAGCGATGACATGCTCGCTGCCGTGAATGCCAAGTTGCCGTTGCGGCGCCACGCGCAGCCGGAGGAAGTGGCCGCGCTGTTCGCGTTTCTAGCCTCGGACGACGCACAATACATTACAGGTCACGTCTACACCATCGATGGCGCGGAAATCGCCGGCGGGCTGGCTAGCCGATAACTCATGCAGGGCTCCGGACAACTATCGGGCAAAGTCGCGATCGTAACGGGCGGGGCGTCTGGCATCGGCCGCGCCACCGCTCTGCTCCTCGCACATGAAGGCGCCGCGGTCGCTGTGGTCGACTTGAATCGCGAGGGTGAGGGCGTTGCCAGCGAAATTGCTGGCGCCGGTGGACACGCAGTTTTTGTCTCTGCCAACGTGACCGGTGCGGCTGATTGCCGGGGCATCGTCGAACGCACGCTGCGCGAGTTCGGACGTCTAGACATTCTCTTTAACAACGCCGGCATTACACGCCGGGCTACGGTCGTCGAGCTTTCAGAAAGCGATTGGGATCGTGTGATGGCCGTCAACGTCAAGTCCATCTATCTGCTCTCGCGCGAGGTTATCCCGCAAATGGAGAAGCAGGGCGCAGGAACGATCGTCAATACGGCGTCGGGCTGGGGATTGGCGGGCGGTGCGCGGGCGGCGGTTTATTGCGCGTCGAAGGGTGCGGTTGTGCTTTTGACTAAGGCGATGGCTATCGACCATGGTCCGCGCATCCGCGTGAACTGCATCTGTCCCGGCGACACCGACACGAGCATGTTGCGCAATGAAGCGCAGCAGTTACGCGAAGATGAGACGCGCTTCCTTGCGGAATCGGCGCGGCGTCCGCTGGCCCGCGTGGGCCGGCCCGAGGAAATTGCACAGGCCGTGCTGTATCTCGTCAGCGACGCTTCGACATTCGTGACTGGAACGGCACTCGTCGTCGATGGCGGCGGATTGGCGGGAGCGATCTAAGGGCATTAACCGCAGGCAATCGCATGAATAACACTCGAAATCGTTCTCAGTCCCGCGCATGGTTCAAGCGCGCGCAAGGGCCACTCATCGAGGGCGTCAACTCGCCATCGCGCGGCGACGCAGTGTACAGTGGCGGACCGCTTGTGCTGGAACGCGGCCATGGATCGCACGTCTGGGATATCGACGGCAACGAGTATGTCGACTTCATGATGTCGTTCGGCGCGCTGATTCATGGGCATGCGCATCCGAAAATCGTCGAGGTTGTCTCGCAGGCCATTGCCGAAGGTTCGCACTTCGCCGCCGCGACTACCGCCGAACTTGAGGCGGCAGAGCGCTTCTGCCGCATCGTGCCCACCGCCGAAGCGGTTCGATTCGCCAATAGCGGTAGCGAAGCTACCATGCTTGCTCTGCGGCTGGCGCGGGCGCATACCGGCCGCACGAAGTTTCTGAAATTTGAAGGCCACTATCACGGGTGGTACGACGCATACTGTCTGGGCGCTCACGGACATCCTTTTGATCAGTTGGGGCCGCGGGAAAATCCGGCACGCATTGCCGATTCGGCCGGCATTCCTGCGGCCGTGCTGGATGACGTAGTACTGGCGCCGTGGAACGACCTCGAGGGGCTGGAGGCGATTCTTCGCCGATATGGTTCCGAACTCGCAGCGATCATCACTGAACCCATCATGGCCAATATGGGTTGCATTCTGCCCCGCGAGGGCTATCTGCAAAAAGTTTGCGGACTCGCGCATGAGTATGGCGCGCTGTTCATTCTCGACGAGGTTGTAACCGGCTTCCGCTACTCGCCCGGCGGATGCCAGGAACGCTTTGGTTTGCGGCCCGACCTCAGCACCTTCGGCAAGGCGCTGGGCGCAGGCTTTCCGATCGGCGCCGTAGCGGGCCCTCGCGCCATTCTCGACCGCCTGCGCTGGGGACAGGGCATGGTGCTGCATTACGGGACGTTCAACGGGCATCGCCTGACCATGCGCGTGATTGCGGCAAATCTTGATCTGCTGACCGCGAACGAGGGTGCGGCTTACAAGCGAATTTATGGAATCGGCGACGCTGCGATTGACGGCCTGCGCGAAATCTTTCGGCGTAGGCAGGCCGGGGCCATCGTGCAAGGCTTCGGGCCCATGTTTCAGATTTATTTCACCGGCCGCGATGCGATTCACGATTACCGCGACTATTGCCGCCATGCCGACACTGCCAAGTATTCGCGTTTTGTGCATGGGCTGATTGATCGCGGAATCTACATGACGCCTTCGAACGGGCTGCACTGGATTATTTCCAGCGCACATACGATGGACGACGTGCAGACGATGCTGGCCGCGGCTGACGAAGTCTGTGCGGAGATCGCATGAACGTCGTCTTCCTTGGCGGAGGCCGGATCACCTCGGCGATACTGGCCGGGCTGCGGCTGACGGGAACCAGACACTGCCTTATCGTGCATGATCGAAACGCCGAGAAGCTGCGCGCCTTAAAAAGGCGCTACGCCGCCGTTATTGAGTCCGATCTGCAGAACGCCGTGTGGCGCGCGGACCTGCTAGTCATCGCGGTACGGCCGGGGTCCGTAGCGCGCCTACTCCGAGAGATCGGTGAAGTCCCGAGGGTTACCCTGGCGGTGAGCCTTGCAGCTGGCGTTCCCCTGCGCACGTTGAACAATCTGCTGGGATCGCCGGTGCGCTGGGCGAGGGCAATGCCGAGTCCGGTCTGCCGGAGCGGGCGAGGATTGACGGGCGTGACATTTCCTCGGGCCTTGCCAAGAAAAGATCGCGAGACTGTGCGCGACTTCTTCGCAGCGGTCGGTCGGGTAGTCGAAATTCCAGAGAGCAGGTTCGACGCCTTTACCGTCACGTATTCATGCAGCCATGGCTATCACGCATTGGCGGCGCTGGCGGATGCCGCCGAAGAAGCAGGCCTTGACCGGAGAACGGCGTTGCTCGCCGCCGCGCACGCACTGGCAGACGGCATCAGCGCGTGGCGTGAGGGGAAGGAATCGTTGGAAGAGCTTCTTGAGGAGGCGTCCACCCCCGGCGGTATCGCGGCCACTTGCGGGGCAGCTATGGATGCCGCCGGATATCCTCGCGCAGTCCGCAAAGGCGTCGGAGCCGGGCTTCGTCACGCTCGCCATGCCATTGGACCCGGATCTGGCGGGAACCGATAACACTCAGCCAACGTACTCGTCTAACAGTGGGAAAGCTGTTCGCGAGTTGATTCTCAAAACAAAACAATCTTTGGAGTTCTGTGATGCGATACCTTATCTGTGCGCTCGCCTTGACCTTCTTCGTCGGAGCGATTTTTGTCGCAGCGATGTCCGCCACCAACACGACCGATCTCGACGCCCGCCGCAAAGCGCTCAACGACCTGCTGCACGAGCAGTGGGAATACACGATGCGCACGAGTCCGCTATATGCCTCGATCCTTGGGGACAAACGCTGGAATGACAAAGTTGACGACTTTTCGCAGGCCGCCATCGATGACAGTTTTGTGCAGGCGCGGCGCTTCCTCGAGCGCTTTGAGGCCATCGACACAATCGGATTCCCCGACCAGGAAGTTCTGAACAAAGAACTGATGGTGCGCGACTTGAAGATGAACCTGGAGAGCCAGCGCTTCAAGCCGTGGGAGATGCCGGTGAATCAGTTCAGCGGTATTCACATCGATGCCCCGCAACTGGTGAGCGTGCTCTCTTTCGAAAACGTCAAAGACTATGAAGACTACATCGCGCGCCTGAAACAACTGCCGCGGCTTTTCGATCAGACCATTGTGCAGATGCGCAAGGGCATGGCCGACGGCCTGATGCCGCCGAAGATTCTGCTGGAGCAGGTTGTAACACAGTCTGATGGGCTTGCCAAAACCGCGCCAGAGAAGAGTCCATTTGCACATCCTTTCGAGAAGTTTCCCGACTCCATTTCGCAAGCCGAGCAGAAGCGCCTGCGCGAGGAAGGACTGGCCACCATTCGCGATTCAGTGACTCCTGCGTATGTGAAGTTCACCGCTTTTGTCCGCGATGAATATGCGCAGAAAGGCCGCACTGAGCCTGGTCTTTGGTCGCTTCCCGAAGGGACTGCGCGCTACTCCTTCGCGGTGAAGCAGACGACAACTACAAACCTCACGCCCGAGGAAATCCATCAGATCGGCCTCGAACAGGTAAAGGAGATTGAAGGCCGCATGCTCGGCGTCGCTAAACAACTTGGCTACCCGGATTTAAAGACTTTCTATACGGCCCTCAAGTCCGACCCGAAGCTGCATCCGCAGTCGCGCGAAGAGATTCTCGATCTTTACCGCAAGCACATAGACGACATGTACACGAAGCTGCCCGGCCTTTTTGGCCGCTTGCCCCAGGGCCGCCTTGATGTCATGCCCATCGAAGAATTTCGGGAGAAAGAGGCGTCGACGCACTACGTGCAGGGCACTCCCGACGGCAAGCGCAAGGCGCACGTCATGGTGAACACGGGAGACTTCGCGCACCGTACGATACTCGACATTGAAACCACGGCCTATCACGAGGGTGTTCCCGGCCATCACCTGCAGATCGCAATCGCACAGGAATTGCCGGAGCTACCGCCTTTCCGTCAGCAGGAGAATTACACTGCCTACATCGAAGGCTGGGCGCTCTATTCGGAGCGGCTAGGCAAAGAGGTCGGCTTTTTCCAGGATCCCTACAGCTACTACGGCCATCTTCAGGATGACATGCTGCGTGCGATTCGGCTGGTCGTTGATACCGGCTTCCACTACAAGCACTGGACGCGGCAGCAGGTGGTTGATTTCTTTCATGATCATTCGGCGATCGACGAGCCGGAGGTGCAGAGTGAAACCGACCGCTACATGGCTTGGCCGGGGCAGGCTTTGGGATACAAGATCGGCCAGTTGGAAATTCTGAAGCTGCGGCAGTATGCCAAGGACCAGCTCGGGTCGAGCTTCGACATCCGTGGATTCCACGACGAAGTACTAGGCTCCGGAGCGCTTCCGCTGGATGTGCTCTCTGACCGCGTGCACGCCTGGGTCGGGCAGGAGAAGGCTCAGATGGCGGCCGCTGGCGGGAATGCGAAGGCTGGGCAGAAATAGAAATGGGCAAACGAGTAAGTAATCGTCCGTTCAGAGTATCATCACCGGATGCCCCAGCCAGATCACGACGCGGAACTCGCGCGCCTTGCCGAACGGTATTCCGCAATGAGCGAGGAGGAGCTCAGGAGGATTGCGGAAAGTGGCGACGACCTCAGCACAGCTGCTCAAGATGCATTGCTCGGGGAAGCTTCGAAGCGAGGACTTCAGCTGGTGATCCTTTCCCCGCCCAAGGGCGAGGATGTGGTCGAGTTGAAAAATCTAGTCACGCTCCGTCAGTTTCGCGATCTTCCCGAGGCGCTGCTCGCCAAAGGCGGCCTTGAATCGGCGGGAATCGAGACCTTTCTCGTCGATGACAATCTGGTCCGGCTGGATTGGTTCTACTCGAATCTCCTCGGCGGAATCAAACTGAAGGTGCGGACTGAAGATGCGGACGCTGCGAACGAGATTCTGAGCCAGCCGATCCCGGAAGTCGTGGATGTGGAAGGCGTGGGCGAATATGAGCAGCCACGCTGCCCGCGCTGTCAGTCGCTCGATGTTGGGTTCCAGGAACTAAACAAGCTCGTTTCTTACGGATCGGCTTGGGTAGGCTTTCCCCTCCCGCTCACCAAGAAGGCATGGGCCTGTCATGAGTGCGGCAATCAGTGGGAAGAAGAGATGGCCGGTCCTGCTCCCGACGAAACCAGCCCAGCATCCTCGTAGAGTTGTAACGGCCGATTTATAATCGGCGCAAATGCGCCGTTTTTTCAGCATCCTGCTGGTCACGCTTGTGCTCATGACGGTGGCGCTGATATCCGCGCTTACGGCCATGCGCTTCGCGATCCACGGGCGCGAAGTGGTCGTGCCGAACGTAGTGGGAATGAGCCCGGTGGATGCCGAACGCACGGGCTCTCCCTTGGGCCTGCAGTTGTTCATCGAGCGCGAGTTCTATAGCGCCGACGTGCCCGAGGGACGAATCATTAACCAGGTGCCCGCGGCAGGTACGAAGGTGCGCCGTGGCTGGTCGATTCGCGTCGCGCGCAGCCTCGGCCCGCAGCGAGTTTCAATTCCCAATGTGACCGGTGAAAGCGAGCGGGCCGCTGAGGTGAACATTCGCCGCCGGGGTCTGGCGCTGGGCTCGATTGCCGAAATTACCTTCGCGGCAAATTCACCGAGCCCCCCACCAAACGCTCCGCCTGACCAGGTCGTCTCGCAGAATCCGCCGGCAAATGCCAGCGGCGTTTCCGCGCCCAGAATCAATTTGCTCGTCGCTAATGGCACGGACCCCGCGGTCTATGTCATGCCGAATCTTACCGGGCAGCCTCTCGGGAGCGCGACGTTGGCATTGCAAGACGCAGGTATGCGCGTGGGCAAGGTCGTTATCGCTCCAGTTCCGCCGAGTGCGACCCCAACCGCGAACGCGGCGCCATCCTCGGCAGTAATCCAACCGGCTTCACCTGCATTGTCGGTCCCCGGTCCCGCCAGCATGATTGTGACGCAATCGCCAGCGCCCGGGCAGAAGGTCGTAGCGGGAACTGACATTAGTTTCGAAGTAAGGTAGTGCCGTGAAGAGTATCGTGACGTCGCGGCTGTAACTGTTCCGGTGGCCTTCCAACAGAGCAGCGTTCATATCCGCTCGATGATTGCTGCGAAGAAG
>Ga0335071_10001192_pt1 | contig 28109 bp, 22 predicted proteins | sample Lox_Sample_15_FD_206724 | JGI IMG/M metagenome (GOLD analysis project Ga0335071, IMG submission 206724) | Soil microbial communities from Loxahatchee National Wildlife Refuge, Florida, United States - Lox_Sample_1.5 | ecosystem: Environmental > Terrestrial > Soil > Wetlands | place: USA...
CAGGCCTTGCGATCCCAATGCTACTTGTTGCATTTCCTCATTGTCGCGCGGTTGGAGCATGTATAATTCAGCGTTAGCCAACGGAGGTGTTTCATATGAGAGCCTTGGTGGTGTTGATGGGGGTTTCGGTGGTTGCGCCGGCGCAATGGCTGAAGTTGCCGGAGAAGGGGATTCCGCGCACGAAGGATGGGAAGCCGGACATGAACGCGCCCGCGCCTCGGAAGGCGAACGGGCAGGCGGATCTATCGGGGATCTGGCTGGTGGATAGCCCGCAATGGCTGCAGGATTTGTCGAAGGGGCTGAAGCCGGGCGATGTCGTGATGCAGCCGTGGGCTCAGAAGATCACAGCCGAGCGCAGTGCAGGCTTGCATGCGAGCGAGGAGTCGGATGCCAACTGCCTGCCGCAGGGCGTGCCGAAGATCAATGCGACGCCGGTGCCGTTCAAGATTGTTCAGGATCCGGAGTTAGTGGTGATCCTATATGAGGCTTTTGGCCAGTACCGGCAGGTTTTTCTGGATGGACGGAAGCTACCGGTGGATCCGAATCCGACGTGGCTGGGGTACTCGGTGGGTCGCTGGGATGGTGACACGCTGGTGGTGGACACGACGGGCTTCAATGGCAAGGCGTGGCTGGATCAGGCGGGGCATCCGGCGACGGAGTCACTGCACGTGACGGAGCGATTCCATCGGCGCGATTTCGGGCATCTGGATATTCAAGTGACGATCGAGGATCCGAAGGTGTACGCGAAGGCGTGGAGCGCGACGGAGCCGATGCACCTGCTGGCGGATACGGAAATTCTCGAATTCGTCTGCAACGAGAACGAGAAAGACATCAGGCATTTAACCGCGAAGCCACAGTGAGCGGGATGCCGCCGGCATCTACTATTTCTGCGGCCAACGCCTCGCGGCCGAGAATGCTGCGATGCATCCGGCCGACGATATAAATGCAGATGGCGAACACAGCCGGGCAGACCGCCAGCACCGCGAAGATGTACCGCACCGGCAGGCTGGTGGAGAGAATGATGCCGCCGAGGATGGGGCCGGCGACGGATCCGATTTTCGCGACGGAGGTTGCCCAGCCGGCGCCGTTGGCCCGATAGGCGCTCGGATAGAAGATCCCGCAGATGCTATGCAGGCCGAAGTGGCCGCCGATCAGGAAACCGCCGATGACCGCGCTGAGAGCCATGAACGGTGTGTGCCCGATGGGGACGAAGCTTGCGGCCAGCAGGAGCGTCATGGTACCGAGCGGCATAACGGTGATCGCGATGGCTCCGCGCTTGTCGGTGGAGCGCATGAGAAGCAGGCCGCCGGCTGCGCCCATGATGGAGAACAAAGAGGCGACGGTGGCAGCTTCGTTGCGGCTGTACTTCAGGGCCTCGAACACGATCGGCGTCCAGTTCACCATGAAGAAGACGGCCAGGGAACTGGCGATGTAGGCGAGCCAGACGAGCGGTGTGATCAGGGCCAGTTCGCCGCGGAAGAGCAGGGAAGGGCGGAAGTCCTTGTTCTGCGTGACCTCGTCGCTCACCACAAAGGACGCCGCGGCGGGGATTTCCTCTTCCGGCGCCAGGCGACGAAGGATGGGCGCAATGCGATGGGCTGCGCGGCCTTTGCTGGCCAGGAACCGGATGGATTCCGGCAGCATCCGGTAGAGCACGACGGCGCAGGCGAGCGACAACACGCCGCCGAAGATGAAGACCGACTTCCAACCGAATTTCGGGATCAGCCAGATGGCGATGGGTCCGCCGAGGCCGGTGCCGAGCGAATAGCCGATCATGATGATGGTGACGATGGTGGCGCGGTAGCGTTTGGGCGCGTATTCGATGTTGAGCGCCCAGGCCAGCGGCAACATGCCGCCGAGCGGCAGACCATCGATGAGGCGCAGCGAGAACAGCGACCAGTAGCTATTGGCGAGAACGAAGCAGATGGTGAGGACGCCGAACGCCGCGGTCGCGAAGATGACGGTGGGGCGGCGGCCAATACGGTCGCCCACGTAGCCCAGGATGAAGCCGCCGATCATGGTGCCGAGCAGGCCCATGCTGAAGATGTTGCCGAGTTGGAGTTTGGTGAGGTGATATTGCGAGCCGAAGTAGGGGGCGGCGAAGCTGATGAGGTTGCTGTCCAGGCCGTCGAAGAAGGTGATGATCCAGGAGATGAGTACCAGGCCAACGAGGAAGCGGCTGAGCTTTTGCCGTTCGATGATCGCGGAAACGTCGATGACAGGCCCGCCCGGCACGGTACTACGATATCAGAGCGCGGGCGCGAAAACGGCCGGTTCAGGCTGCTTTGGACTTCAAGAAATGGGCGATTTTCCGGTCCGTTTCGCCGATGTGGTGACGCAGCCAATCTTTCAGGAACTGCAAGAGTCCGACGGTGATGGCGGCACGTCCGGTCTCGAAGTCGTGTTGGAATTCGACTACTTTGGCGGTGAGGGTGTCGTGATCGGCTTTGTGCTTTTCGTACTCGGGATAATGATGGGTGCGCATCAGGCGCTCTTCGGTGGCGAAGTGCATTCTGGTGTAGGACACCAAGTCAGCCAGAGTCCTTGACAAGACCTCTTTCCCTTTGCCGGAGTTCATGGCATTGAAGAGGTTGTTGGCCAGCTCAAAGAGCTTCTTGTGCTGGCTGTCGATCTCGGGGTGGCCCACGCTGTATTCCTGTTTCCACTCGAACATGCTCATGCTGAGCATATCGGCGCGATGCCTGGGAGTAATAGGCGGGGCTACTGGGTCTTCAGTGAGGCAGTGACCTTGGCGCCGTACTCGGCGGCTTTGGCCAGAATGGCGCTCGAGTCGAGAGTCAGGGAGCGGCCGTCGCGAACGATGGGCTTGCCGTTGACGGTTACATCCTCGACATCCGAGCCTTTCAAGGCGTAGACAATCTGCGAGTAAACGTTGTAGAGCGGCACGGCATGCGGGCGGTCCAGCCGGAGAGTGATCAGGTCGGCGCGCTTGCCCGTTTCGAGCGAGCCGATCTGCTTTTCTAGGCCAGCGACGCGGGCTCCGAGGATGGTTGCCATGGCGACGGCCTGTTGCGCGGGGACGGCGGTGGGGTCGCCGGTGCTGACTTTTTGCAAATCGGCGGCGAGGTTCATGTCTTCCATCAGGTCGAAATCATTGTTGCTGCCGGCGGGGCCGTCGGTGCCCAGGCCCACCGGAACGCCGAGGGCGAGCAGCTTGACGACGGGCGCGACGCCGCTGGCCAGCTTCATGTTGCTGGACGGGCAGTGCGCGACGCCGGTGCCATGCGCCTTCAGGATGCGCATGTCTTTGTCATCCAGCCAGACCCCATGTGCCGCGATGGTGGGGCCGTTGAGCACGCCCAGCATGTCCAGCAGACGAGTCGGCGTGAGATGCCGGGCTTTCATCAGGTCGTCGTTTTCCTGCTTGGTTTCCGAGACGTGGATCACGAGCGGGACGTGATATTTGTCGGCCAGCGCGCGGGCGGCCTTCAGGGTGGCGTCGTCGTTGGTGTAGACGGCGTGGGGTGCGGGGGCGGGCACGATGAGCGGGTCGTTGCGGTATTGCTGGATGAACTTTTCGGTGTATTGGAGCGCACCCTGGGGTGTCGGCGAATCGGGCGATTTGAAACGGAGGATAGTCTCGCCGAGGACGCCGCGGAGGCCCGCCTCTTTTGTTGCTTTTGCGACCTGGTCTTCGTAGTAGTACATGTCGACGTATGTCGTGGTGCCGGAGAGCATCATCTCGAGGCAAGCAAGGCGGGTTCCCCACTGGACGAAGTCGGGCGTGACGTTTTTGGCCTCGGCGGGGAAGATGTAGTTTTGAAGCCAGTCCTGCAGGTGGAGGTCGTCGGCGAGACCGCGGAACAAGGACATGGCGGCGTGGGCGTGTGTGTTGATCAGGCCGGGCATCAGGATGGCGTTCGGCCGGTCCAGGCGCTGGCGGGCCTGGAACTGCTTTTCGATGTCGGCGCGCTTGCCGACGCCGATGATGTTTTGTCCACGGACAGCGATGGCGCCGTCGTCGATCAAGCGGCGCTGCGCGTCCATGGTGACCACGTAGCGTGCAGTATAGATCCAGTCGGCGGGCTCGGCGGCGGCCTGGAGGCTGAGTGCGGAAAGCAGAAGGCAGAAGGCGGAAAGCAGAAGGCGGGGGGCGGAACGCAGAAGGCAGAAGTGGGGACGGCGACTATTTGAGGAGCGACGCATCGAAGGGCCTTGGAAACAGATCTTTCAAAAGGAACGTTTCGGATTTTCCCTGGAGATTGACGAGGGTCACTTCGGTGTCGCCCAGGAACTCCCAGAGGATCTGACGGCAGGCGCCGCAGGGCGGGGTTAGCTCGGCGGTGTCAGCGGCGACGACGATGCGGCGGAATTTTCGCGCGCCTTCGGAAATGGCTTTGAAGACGGCGACGCGCTCGGCGCAGATGGTGAGCCCGTAGGTAGCGTTCTCGACATTGCAGCCGGTGAAGATGCGGCCGTCTTCGGCTTCGATGGCCGCGCCTACGCGAAAGTTCGAAAAGGGCGCGTGCGCGTGATCGCGGGCGGCGATGGCGGCTTCGGCTAGCGGATTCATAGGCGAGGCAACACAGCTTTCAAGAGCCGGGTAAGTGTGTCTTGGACTTTTCTGCCGGTCTCCAGCACTTCTTCATGATGAATCTTTTGCGGGAGGATGCCGGCGGCCATGTTCGTCACGCAGGAGATGGCCAGGACATGCATGCGCAGGTGGTTGGCGACGATCACTTCGGGAACTGTGGACATGCCCACCAGGTCGGCGCCGATGGTGCGCAGGTAGCGGATCTCAGCGGGGGTTTCGTAACTCGGGCCGGTGAGGGCCGAGTAGACGCCTTCGGCGAGAGGGATCTTCAGCTCCTGCGCCACCTGATGAGCAATGGCACGATAGCTGGCCGAATATGCTTCGCTCATATCGGGAAAGCGCGGTCCTTCGTTTTCGTCGTTCGGGCCAATCAAAGGATTGATGCCCTGGAGGTTGATGTGATCGGAGATCAGCACCAACGCGCCCGAACGATAGGAGAGGTTGATGCCGCCGGCGGCGTTCGTAAAGACAATGGAGCGCACGCCGAGCCGGTGCAACACGCGCACCCCGAAGGTCACCTGGGCCGGCGTGTAGCCTTCGTAGAGATGGGCGCGTCCGGCCATGACTACGACATCCAGTTTGCCGATTTTGCCGAAGATGAGCTGACCGCGATGTCCGACCGCCGTGGAAGCAGGCCAACCCGGAATGTCGGAGTAGGGAATCTGGATGGTGTCGCTGAGTTCATCGGCGAACGCGCCCAGGCCGCTGCCCAGCACAACGGCGATCCGCGGCTCGCGGCTGGTCTGAAGGCTGATGTAATCGACGGCGGCTTGCATTACTGGATGAGCATGCCTGCGATGCAGGCCGACATGAAGTTGGCCATGGTGCCGGCGGCCACGGCGCGCAATCCGAGCCGCGCCAAGTCGGACTTGCGGCTGGGAGCGAGTGCTCCGATTCCGCCGATCTGGATGGCGATGGAGCTGAGGTTGGCGAAGCCGCACAACGCGTAAGTGGCGATGGTGAAGGAGTGCGGGTCGAGCTGCTGCTTCATCGGGCCGAGCTTCTGGAAGGCCACGAATTCGTTGAGAATCAGCCGGGTTCCGAGCAGATTTCCGATCGACTGGCAGTCGTTGAACCTGACGCCCAGAAGCCAGGCCACCGGCGAGAAGAGATAGCCGAAGATCTGTTCGAGCGAGGTGTGAAAATAGCCGAGGATGCCGTTGCACATCGCGATCAGCGCGAGAAATGCGATCAGCATGGCCGCGATGTTCAGGGCGAGGTGCAGGCCGTCGCCAGCCCCGCGCGCCGCCGCGTCGATCAGATTGACGCCTGGACGTTCGATGACGACATCGACTCTGCCGGCGGTAACGGGCTTGCCCACTTCCGGCGAGAGAATCTTGGCGAGCATGATGGTGGCGGGCGCGGTCATGATCACGGCGGTCAGAAGATGGCGGATCTCCACGTGAGCCATCAAGACGTAGGCGGCCATGGTGGCTCCGGAGACGTGGGCCATGCCGCTCACCATGATGGTGAACAGCTCCGATTCGGTGAGCCCTTCCAGGAACGGCCGGATGGTGATGGGCGCTTCGGTCTGGCCCATGAAGATGCTGGCAGCGACGTTGGTGGACTCGGCGCCGCTGGCTCCCATCACCCGCTGCATGATCACGGCCATGGCCTTCACCAGCAGTTGCATCAGGCCCAGGTAATAGAGGATCGCGAACAGGCTGCAGATGAAGATGATGATGGGCAGCACCTGAAAGGCGAAGATGGCGGGCTGGCTTCCGCCCAGTTGATCACCGAAGACAAACTTACTGCCGGCCTGGGAGTAACCGATGATCGCGTTCACCTTATCGCTCAGCACTTCAAAGGCGCCAGCAGCGGGCGTGCGCAGAACCAAGAAGGCAAAAGCGAGCTGCAGACCCAAGCCCCAGGCGATGATCGCCGGCCGGATGTCGCGCTTGTGCTTGGAAAATAGGACGCAGACCAGGAGAATCGCAAGGATTCCCAGAACGCCCGTGAACCGCTCCATCGAAGCGTTAACTCACGACTTCTAGGATCAGCTCCCGTTCTTCGGGCGGTTGTGCGGAGATGCGGAAAGCGTCTTCAATCTGGTCGGCGGCCTCTTCGACGTTATCTTCGCGCGTGTAGTAGAGGCGGCACAGCACGGCGCCGGCGTCCACTTTCTGGCCGACTTTGACTTCGAGGATCACGCCGACCGCGGGGTCGATGGTGTCTTCCTTGGTGTTGCGACCGGCCCCGATCTTGGCGGAAGCCAGGCCGATGTCTTCGGCCGCAATCGCGCTGACGTAACCGGAGCGAGGGGACGTGATTTCGCGCGCGCCGGTGGCGTTAGGCAGCAAATCGAAGCGGTCCAACACCTGCGGGTTGCCGCCCTGCGCCTCGATGACGTCTTTGAATTTTTTATAGCCGGAGCCGTCGAGGAGTTTTTGCTGCGCAATTTCGCGCGCTTCATCCAGCGTCGGCGTGATCTTTGCGAGGAAGATCATGCGGGCGGCGAGTTCCAGGGCCAGGCGCGTCAAGTCGGTGGGGCCGGCATTCTGGAGCGTCTGTGAAACTTCCATGACCTCGAGCGCGTTGCCGACGGCGTAACCGAGCGGCTGGTTCATGTCGGTAATCAAGGCCTGGACGCGCTTATCGGCGCGACGCCCAATGCCTACCATCATCTGGGCCAGACGGCGCGCGTCCACCTGGCGCTTCATGAAGGCGCCGTTGCCCACCTTGACATCCAGAACCAGGGCATCCATGCCCTCAGCGAGTTTCTTGGACATAACGGACGAAGCGATCAGCGGAATCGATTCCACGGTAGCGGTGGCATCGCGCAAGGCGTACAGCTTGCCGTCTGCCGGCGCAACTTCCACGGTCTGCCCCATAAAGGCCAAGCCATGACGTTTGAGCTGCTCGCGAAATTCATCGACCGTCAGGTCGGTACGGAAACCGGGGATGGATTCCAGCTTATCGAGCGTTCCACCGGTATGTCCCAGACCGCGTCCGGAAATCATGGGGACGACGACACCCGCCGCGGCGGCCAATGGAGCCGCGATCAGGCTGGTTTTGTCTCCCACTCCGCCGGTGGAATGTTTGTCCACCTTGACTCCCGGGACCGAGCTGAGATCGATGGATTCGCCGCTGCGCACCATGCAATCGGTCAACGCGCTGACTTCGCGGTCCGTCATTCCGGAGTAGAAGACCGCCATTAAAAAAGCGGACATCTGATAATCCGGAATTTCATTCCGGCAGTAGCCGTCGACCAGCGCGGCGATTTCTTCTGGCGATAGTTCTTCACCATCCCGTTTTCGGTGGATCAAATCGACAGTTCGCATTATAGGTTCTTCAGCGTACCATCTTATGTAGTTGAAAGTAAAGGATTCGCTGAACCCGGTCGGGCCGTGCTCTGCGCGAGCGCAGCCGCTGGAGGGCCGTGAGCGAAGGACAACCCTGGACACCCGCAGCTTGGAGTGATATACTTCCGCCCCAAGAACAGTAGTAAGTGCTGTGTTCGTTCGTAACCGAACGCGGCGGGAAAAAAAGGGGGATTCCATGAAGGCCACGTTGCTATTGCGCTGGGCTCTTTTCGGTCTTCTTGTCTCTTCATTTTCCAGTGTGCTTCTCAGCCAGTCGGCTGGCACCGGTGCGCTCACTGGAACTGTTACCGATCCTTCGGGCGCTGTTGTACCGGCGGTGACGGTCACCATCATCAACGCTGAGACCAACCAAACCCGCACCACTACCACGGGCAACGACGGGGTCTACAAGTTCACATTGCTAACGCCCGGCTCGTACACGGTACGCTTTGCCGCCAGCGGATTTAAGACCGCGGAAGTCGCTGCGGTGAACGTGAACGTTACGGAAACGCCGGTGTTGGACCGCGTGCTGGATGTGGGGGCGGCCAACGAGCAGGTTACCGTCGAGGCGCAGGCCGAGACGCTGCAGACCGCGAGTTCAACCTTAGGCACGGTGGTCGGACAGCGAGCTGTCCAGAGTTTGCCGCTGACCAATCGGAACTACACGCAGATTCTGAGCTTGTCCGCGGGCGCCAACGTCAGCGTGAACAACGCGTCGGCGTTCGGCAAAGGCTCGCAGGACGTGAGCGTGAACGGCGCCAATACAAATCAGAACAACTACCAGATGGACGGCGTGAACATCGACAATTTCGCCGGCAACAATCTGGGCGCCGACGCCGGCATCTATGTCGGAATCGGAATCCCCAACCCCGACTCGCTGCAGGAGTTCAAGATCCAGACGTCCACCTATGACGCGAGCTACGGGCGCAATCCGGGCGCGAACGTCAACGTGGTGACGAAGTCCGGCAGCAATGCATGGCACGGATCGTTGTTCGAGTTTTTCCGCAACACCGATTTGAATGCGGTTGACTTCTTCCGGAACCGGAGCTGCGGGCTGAATCCCGTCCTTTGCGGGGGAGCCGTGCGGCAGGTCTTGAATCAGAACCAGTTCGGTGGAACCGTGGGTATGCCGATCAAGAAGGACAAGCTGTTCTTCTTCTTCAGCTATCAGGAGACGCGCCAGATCAACGGTGTTGGAGCCAATGGGTACGTCACTCCGGTATTGCCTCCGATTCCAGCGGGTGACCGGAGTGCGCCTGGTTTTCAGGCGGCTTTGGGCGCAGCTTTCTGCCCGGCCAATCATCCGGGTAGCCGCTACACGACGGTTGCCGGCGGCGTGCAAGTGGCTTGTGACGGGTCGAACATCAACCCGGTGGCTCTCAACTTCCTGCGGCTCAAGCTGCCGAACGGAAACTATTACATTCCCGGATCGACCAACGGAGGGTTTCAAACTGCGACGTTCAGCCAGCCGGCCCGTTTCACCGAGCATCAAGCGGTGGCCAACCTGGACTACGTGATCAGCAACAAGCACACGCTGGGCGCGCGATTCTTCACTTCGCAGGATCCGCAGACCATTCCGTTCTCGTCGACCGGCGCCGCGGCCGGCCTGGAGTTGCCCGGCACGCCGGCCAGTTATCTTTACGCCAACACCAACGCCGCGCTGAAGCTGACTTCGATTCTGACGAACACGTTGGTGAACGAGGGCCGCCTGTCGTACCAGCGGAACGTGGCTGCCAACGCCAATGGCGTGCCTTTTACCGCGACGCAGTTGGGTATGACGCCCATCAACCCGGCGATCAACACCATGAACCCGATCACGGTCCAGGGCCTGTTCAACGTCGGCGGCAGCATTAGCGACGACGTCTTCGACCCGACCGACCAATTCCAGATCGCCGATACGATCTCTTGGTCGCACGGCAAGCAGACCATCCGAGCCGGTTTCGAAGCCGAGCACATCAACTGGGACATCGTGTTCAAGGGGATCGAACGCGGCAACACGACCATCTACTCCTTCCCGGACTTTTTGATCGGGCGGGCCGGCTGCACGCCGGGCGATACGACATGCACTCCAGCGAACCCGGGCAATACGACGGGTACGCCCCTCAGCAACATCGCTTCCTGCCTGTTCTGCGTGCTGAGCGGTCCGGATGGCATCATCCACGGTTACCGCGCGAACAATTTCAGCTGGTTCGCTCAAGACGACTACAAAGTCTCTTCGCGCCTGACTCTGAATCTGGGCGTGCGCTGGGAATACGACGGAACGCTCAGCGACAAGTACGGCAACCTGACCAACGTCTGGCAAAGCCAGGTGCTATCGGTTCCGGTGCCCGGAAATACGCCGGCCACAGGCAGCCTCGCGGGATATGTCGTGCCCTCGAACTTCCAGGGCGCGGTTCCCTCGGGCGTCTTGAAGTCCAACCGGAATCTCCCGGTTCAGTCGGGTCCTCCGCTGAACAACTTCGCGCCGCGCTTTGGCTTTGCATGGCAGCCCTTGGGGAACGGGCGGGTTGTGGTGCGCGGCGGGATAGGGATGTTCTACGACCGAATCGGCGGAAACCTGTTCGTGCACTCGGTGGAACAGGGCAACCCGTACGCGGTGACGTTGGACTATGCGGGTTCCGCGGCGCAGCCGGCCAGTTTGCAACAGCTGTTCCCGTCGACGCCGCTTTCGTTCGTGCCTCGCTGGGCGGATTTCACGACGGGCAAGACCTCGAACCTCAACTTGCCGTTCATCGCGGAGAACATTCACACGCCACTGGTACGCCAGTACAATCTGGGCGTCCAGTGGGAGTTCGTGCGGACTTGGGTGTTAGACCTGGGCTTTGTCGGGTCGAGCGGCATCAATCTGGCGGACTACAATCACAACTACAACACGGCGCTGCTGGCCAGCCCCTCCAATCCGATCAACGGCGTCACGACCAATACCATTCAGAACGCCAACCTGCGCGTGCCGTACCTCGGTTTTGCTGCCAGCGGCTTCCAGGGAACCGGCTTCGACGGTATTTCCAACTACAACAGTCTTCAGGCAACGGTCCGCAAGCAACTCTCGCACGGCGTATCCATGCAGGCTTCCTACACCTGGAGCAAGTCTCTGACCGACCTGATCGGTTACGGCGCGAATCTGAACAACGCCAGCAATCTGGCGCAACAGTACGGCCCGGCCTACTTCAACCGGCCACAGCGTTTCATCATTAACTACAGCTGGGACCTGCCCTTCGGCCACCCCAGCGGTTTCGTCGGCAAGCTGGCGGAAGGCTGGGTGCTGTCGGGTGTGACGGTGGCGCAAGACGGCACGCCGTTGACGATTACCGACGCCAGAGCGGGCACCATCTATGGCGTGAACGGACCTTCGCCCACGTCGCCGACGCTGAATACGGTGACGTTTGGAGCATTCAATGTCGGGCGCGGGCAGTTGTGTTCGGGAACCACCTACAGTTCCCTGACGACGTCCGGCGGCATAGAGTCACGGCTGGGCGGACCCAGCGGCGGTCCGGGTTATCTGAACTCCAGCGCGGTTTGCGCTCCGCCGGCGATCGGGAACGGCACCAATTACGGCAACTCCGGAGTCGGCATCCTGCTTGGTCCACCGCAGTTCAACTGGGATCTTTCGCTGGTGAAGACGACTCACCTCACCGAGAGACAGACGGTGCAGTTGCGAACGGAGTTCTTTAACACGTTCAACCACCCGCAGTTCAACAATCCCGGGACGGCGATTTCGACGCCGACGACCTTCGGCGTGATCACGAACGCGAGCGTGAATCCGCGGCTGATTCAGTTTGCGCTGAAGTATTCGTTCTAAGACTTAGGCGCGCTGCAATAACGGCCGAAGGTCCCGGACCGATTTGAGCTGGTCGAGATTCAGTACGGTCTCGATCAGCTTCGAGCATTTGGCCTCGCCGAGGACGGGTTCCATCAAGTCGCGGCATTTGGCAACGACCTCTTCACGGCCCATCGGATTTTCGGCCGTGCCGCGGACCGCGTCCACGCGTTCGGTGAGCGTCGTGCCGTCGGCCAGCGTGACCTCGACAATCGCGACGCGCGCCGGCATGAGGCGCTCCAGCTCCGGATCCTGAACGAGCTGAACTTTGGCGCGCTCGCGCTGGATGGCCGCTTCCTGCATGCGCGGCTTGTCGTGGGCGGCCTTGAACGATGCTGTTTTATCCAGCAGCATGACGGCCACCATGTACTGCATGCAGATGTCGGGCATTTCGCGATTGTTCACGAGCGCGCCTTCGCTGGTGGCGACGCGCACGGTGACCTTCTGCACCTGGCCGGCTTCGAAGGGGTGCTTCTTCAAAATGTTCTGCAGCGCGTCCAGGGGCGCCTGGATGGGCGAGCCGACGCTCCACTTCTTAATGTTGGTCCGGACGATCTCATAGCGTTCGCCGAGCTTTTCGACCAGCTTGTTGGGATCGGCCTGCGGCGCGTAGCCGGCGAGAAAATTGTCCGGGCCGGAGAGAACGTCGTCGACGCCCGTGCCGCCTGCCTGGACAATCAGCGCTGCCATGACGCCGTTGCGCGCGCCCATGCCGGCGAACAGGAAAGCCTTCTCAATGTGATCGGTGTCGCGCTGCCATACTTTAATGCCCGAGCCTTGCTGCGCGGCGTAGTCCAGCAGCCAACGCATTTGCTGCTCATTGAGGCCGGCGATGGAGCCGGCCGCGGCGGCCGAGCCGAAGTTTCCCGCCAGGGCGTGTGTGCTGATGTGTGTCGCGGTTTGGAAGGCTCCCGCGCCGACCGTCATGGTGAACCGGGTTCCGACGTCGTAGCCGAGCGCGACAGCGCGCAGGAAGCGCGTGCCATCGCTGCCAAACTGTTCGCCGGCGGCCAGCGCCGAGGGCACCACCGAGGCTCCAGGATGGGACTGCGACGGCGCGTGCGAGTCGTCGGTTTCATCGGCGTGGGCCATCATCGCGTTGGCGAAAGCCGCTTCCATCGCGCCGCAGACCACATTCGATCCCGCAACCGTTGCGACTTTTTCGCCTTCATGTCCGCGGGCGAAGCCCATAGCAAATTTCCCGGGCGCCAGCTCCGAGCCCGAAACCATGGCGGCGAACGTATCTAATATATGATCTTTGGTCGCCTCAGTCGCTTCCTTGGGAAGCGCGCGGTCCCGCGCCCCGGCCATGTAGGTGCTGATCTTGACCATGACGTCGCTAGTGGGTTGTGAAGCGCCGCGCGCTCGCAGGGAGAGCGCCGTCAATCCGCCGGCCGCTTGCAAAACTCCGCGCCGTGTCCAGGTATGTCTCATAGCATGTCTCCTACTTCAGCTCATTCCGAAACACCACGCCGCCTTTCATGACGAACCTCACGCGCTCCATCTCGCGGATGTCGGCCAGCGGGTCGCCCGCGACGGCAACGATGTCGGCGAATTTGCCCTTCTCCACGTAGCCCACTTCCTTGGCCAGTTCGAAGTTCAGGCTCTCGGCGGCGTTGCCGGTGGCCATCTGCAGAGCTTGGGCGGGCGACATTCCCCATTTCACGTAATAGCCGAACTGAAAAGCCTGGACCCCGTGCCCGTTGGTGTACGCGCCGCTGCCGAAGACTTCCTTCACGCCGGCCGCGACCAGGCGCTTGAAACTTATTTCGGTCAGTTTGAAGCGGGTGGTGCGGCCGCGAGTGGCTTTCAGATCGCGCGTCTCCAGTTCGCCGATCAGGTCCCAGAGTGTCTGCATCACCGGCCGCATTGTGCCATCGGCCAGCGGCTGTTTGAAATAGCGCAGAGTCTCGTCATCCAGGCCTTCAGCGCCGGTCACGCCGACGATCACGTGCATCGGCATGTCTACGCCCGCGGCGAGACAGTTGCGCAGCCCCTCGCCGCCATAGGCATGGCAGGCAACTTTCAGCCCTCGCCGGTGCGCCTCGTCGACGATAGCCTGGTCCTCTTCGAGCGTCAGCGACGGCACGTTGATCATTTTGCCGTCAGGGGTGAATGCTCCCGAGCCTGCGGGATCAGGGTAGCCGCCGCCTTCGTAATCCTCGGTGTCGTAAATCTTGATCCAATCGACACCGTAGTGTGAGTGCTCGCGAACCGCTGCTCGAGCCAGCCACGGTGAATTGACGTTGCCCGTGAGCTGCCAGACCGGCGCGCCGGGTCCAGATCCGAACGGCGTCGGGACGGGCGGGGCAGGGTAGTAGGCTGCAGCGCGCGGATTGATCTGCGGTCCTGCTACCTGCAGGCGCGGCCCGGGCACCTGACCTTTATTGATAGAGTCACGCAGCTCCACGGTGGCGTAGGTCGACGGTGAACCCATGTCCTGCAAGGTGGTGAAACCCGCGTACATGTCTTTGAGCGCATAGTGCAGGCCCGAGAGCGCGGCGCGCGCGTCGTTGGGCTGCTGGTCCTGCATCAGGTGCACGTGCCGGTCGATCAGGCCGGGAAGAACGGTGGCGCGGCTCAGGTCGATGACCGCGGCCCCCTGCGGGATTTGAATGCGGTCGGCGGGTCCGACGTCGGTGATGCGGTCGCCCTTTATCAGAATCACCTGGTTCTTGAGATTCGTGCCTGTGCGAGGATCGAACAGGCGGCCGGCGCGAATCGCGAAACCCTGCGCGGGCGGGCCTTGCATCTCGACGTGAGATAGATCCAATGGCTCGGCCTCGGGGCGGGTGCTCTGGGCATAAGCCGCGGCTCCAAGCAAGAGTAGAAGCGATATCTTCATTTGTAGGTCCGGGCAGTTGCCAGTATATACTGGCGTGTTGCCGGAAACGGAGGCTCGAAATGGCTAGCTGGAAACAGATCGGGACGAGCTGGTTGGGGTTGGGTGCGCTAGCGCTCGTCGTCGCGCCGCACGTTGCCGCGCAGAACGCTTGCGACCGCGCTTGTCTGGAAGGATTCGTCGACCGATACATGGACGCCATGATCGCGCACGACCCCAAGATGCTGCCGCTGGCAAAGAGCGTGAAGTTCACTGAAAACGGCCAGACTTTGGAGTTGGGCGAGGGCCTGTGGAGTTCCATCGTCGGCAAAGGGAGCTACAAGCTCTTTGTGACCGATGTGCCCGCGCAACAGGTGGCGTTCATCGGAACCGTTCGTGAAGAAGGCGCCAAGCCGGGCGAGAGCGTCCCGAGAGCCATCGCGCTGCGGCTGAAGATCGACCAGGGGCGCATAGCGGAAGTGGAAACGCTGGCGGTGATTAGCCCGATGGCCGGGGAGAGCATCGAAAAGCTCGGCAGTCCGAACCCCGGATTTCTGGAGGTGGTGCCGCCGGCCGAACGCATGTCGCGCGAGGACCTTATCAAGACCGCCAATATGTATTTCTCCGGAATGCAGCAGAACGATGGCAAAGGCGTCTATCCTTTTACTGACGATTGCAACCGCGTTGAGAATGGTCGGCAGGCGACCAATGTTCCGACGCCCGCTGGGCAAACGCGACCCGATCCGACGACAGCCAGTAACTATTCAGGCCAGTGGAGCTGCAAGGAGCAGTTTCAATCCGGCCTGCTGCATTTCGTGACGCACATTCGCGATCGCAGGTACGTCGCGGTGGACCAGGAGCGCGGGCTGGTGTTCAGCTTCGCCTTTTTCGATCACGCCGCCGGCAAGACGCGCCACTTCACAGCGGCCAACGGGCGTGACGTGGTCGCCGGTCCGACCTCGCCCTGGACCTGGGAGATCGCCGAGATGTTCAAACTGGAAAAGGGCAAGATCCGCCAGATCGAAGCGATCCTGGATCGTGCACCGTATGGAATGAACTCCGGCTGGAGCAGTTGGGAAGACGGCCGGTCAGACCGCGCGCGGGATGTGACGTTGCTTCACGCGAAGTGATTTCTACTGCGAAATAACTTCCAACGCGAGGCGATTGGTCCTCGGGCCATGCAGGCCGATCGCCAACATCACCACTAGCATGCTGCCAGCGATGAGTGTGAAGACGCCCGGCACGCCGGCACGATCGAGCGTGAAGCCGATTAAGAACGAGCTGAACACCACCGACAGCCGGCTGAAGGAATAAACGAACCCAACCGCCGAGGCGCGGATGCGCGTGGGGAACAGCTCGGCCTGATAGGCGTGGAACGAGAACGACAGCATGTTGTTAGCGAGCGTGAGCAGCACGCCAAACAGGATCAAAAGCGCCGCTGCGGTCACTTGGCCAAACACAACACCGCACACGGCGATCGCCCCGGCCGCCGCGACAATCTGCCACTTGCGCTCGAACTTGTCGGCGATGGCCGCCGCCACAAGCGGGCCGAACGGTGCGGCGATCGCGATGACAAAGGTGTATTGCAGGCTGTTGGTGACCGCGATGCCCCGCTGGATCAGCATCGTTGGCACCCAATTCGAGAATCCGTAGAATCCCACCGTCTGAAACAGGTTGAAGATGATCAACATGATGCTGCGCTTGCGGTAGGGCGGCCGCCACATTTCGCCGAAGGTACCCTGGGGCCGTGGGCTGTGGTGCTGGGCCAGCCAGAGGGGGCTTTCCGGGATGCGCCGGCGAATCCACCAGACGACGATCGCTCCGGCCGCGCCCAGCAGCACAACCCAACGCCAGCCATCGAGGCCCAGAGGTGAAAGCGGCACCAGCCGCCACGCTAAGAGCGCCACTACCGGCACCGCGCTGAATTGGATCACCTGGTTGTAAGCGAAGGCGCGTCCGCGAAGGTCCGGCGGCACTAGCTCCGCGATATACGCATCGATGGTCACCAGCTCGACCCCTACGCCGATCCCGGATACGAACCGCCAGAAATTGAGCCCGAAAACGTCGTGCTGAAATGCCATTACGACGCTGGCAGCCGTGTACCACAGCAGAGAAAACGTGAAGATGGCCCGCCGGCCAAATCGGTCGGCGACAAAGCTCACCAAAGCGGTTCCAACGAACAGCCCGGAAAACATGGCTGCCGCGAAGCTGGCAATTCCGGTGGTACCAAACAGGCCGTGCGTCGTGGGCGTCAGGATGCCGCTGCGAACCAGGCCGGGCGCGATATAGCCCGTGAAGAACAAATCGTAGTATTCGAAGAAACCGCCGAGCGACAAAAGCACAACACGCGTCCAGACCAAGCGCGTCGCGTGCGAAGACATGCCCTTCTATCTTGCAATGGTTACGAAGCCACGCGCGCGTTGGTTACGGGGCCGCGCCTGCGGGGTGGAATCAAGCCGCCAGCGCGACGGCCAATTGTTGCAGCTTGGAGAGGAATTTCGTGGTGTCGCTGCCGGGCCGGAACTCAATGACTCCTGCCTTCACGTTGAAGGTCAGCGTCCGGTTTGAGCCGTGCTCCTGTTCGGCGAACGGCGCGGATAGTCTCTTGACAACGTCGTTGGACATGGCAATCGCGTTAGCGGGTTCGGTGCCGATGATGGCCGCAAACTGGTCCACGCCCCACCGCCCGGTCATGGCTGCTCCAGGCACTACGGTGGCGAAGCGGGATTCGAAGCTTCGAAGACCGGTGTCGATGAGCTTTGCGGAATGGATATTGCGCATGCCCGCCAGGTTCGTGACAACCACGAGCAGCACCGAGAACGGAGAACCTCCCCGGATCAGCGCGTCGATTTGACTGTTGATTTTCTGCCGGCTCTCTTTTGCGGCATCCTCGCCGGAGTCGGCGCGGCGCGAAGTCCGGATTTCCTCATGCAGCAAGCGGATCTCGTCCTTCAATTGGGCGATCACCGCCTGATTGGCTGCGCGCATTTGTTCGAGGCTGGCCTCGATCCGGCTGGTGGCTGTGCGAATGGCGCCGCGAATTTCGCCGATGTCTTCGCTCGTGGCCGCCTTGCTCAACCGCTGTAATTCGTGCTTCAGGCCCGTTTCCAGCTCAGTACCGTTGGCCGTTACCGAACTGGCGAATTCCTCCACGGCCGCCATCGCTTCCTTGATATCCTTCCGCAGCCGGTCAATCTGCTCGCGCGTCTTTTGCTGGTAATCGCGAAGCTCGGCGTCAAAAGCCGCTTGGACAACTTCGAGTTGCTCCGGCTCGCCGGCATCTTCCAGCCGCGCCTTCAGCGTCTCGAGTTGCGCACGGAAGTGCGCCAGTTGTGTGGAATCCACCTCTACCGCATGCTGTTCGGTGGAACGAATGGCTTGTGAATAGCAGGTCAGAGCCGCCCGGTTAAACTCTTCCAGGCGGTCCAGTTCTGTCGCGGTCTTACGGAGTGAGATCAAATCGACGAGGGCCTTTCCCATTCTTTATCGACCCGGGAGTTAGAAAGTTTAGCCAAACTTGTGCCTGCAAAGTACTACAATGTCCTTATATCTGCGCAGCCTGCGACAGACTTAGGGGAGGTATCTGATGACGTTTCGAGCAATGTTCTTGGCACTGACGCTCCTGGCCGCTTCCGCTTTCGCCGCCAGTCCCGACGGAAAGTGGAAAGGCTCGGTTTCGACGCCCAATGGGGATTTTCCGGTGGCGTTCACCTTCATGGCGGACGGCGCCATGCTCAATGGCTCCATGACCGGTATGGATGGCATGGAGATCAAGATCAAAGACGGCAAGGTGGAAGGCGATAACATCACCTTCTCCGTAACCCTCGACTTCGGCGGCATGCCGTTCACGCTGAACTACAAGGGCGCAGTTTCGGACGAGCAGATCAAGTTTAACGGCGACGCGGGCGGGATGCCGTTCGAGTTCACCGTCAAGAAAGACAAGTAGCCCGTGTTAGCGGGGAGGGCCCTGCATCAGCTCGATTAAGAAGCCGTTGGGATCGCGCACGAACACCAGCGGCGTATTGTTGAACTGAATGGGCTTGCCGCCGGCGGTCACCACCGATCCGCCGCCGGCCTTCACCGCTTCCAGCGCAGTTGGCACATCCTTTACGATCACGGAGACTGCGGGTGAACCTGTGTCTGGAACGGCCAGCTTGAACGGCGTGCGCGCGATGTCTTTGAACTCGATCAGCTCCCACTCCACGTCTGTTCCCGGAATCTTCGCGGAGTTGATTCGCCACTGAGCTCCCTGCGCGTCGATCAGCGACGCGATGGTTTTGTCGGTCGCGAACGCCGCGCCCGGCTTGGTTTCAAATCCCAGCACATCGCGGTAGAACTTCATGGATTGATCAGTGCTTTCGATCGTCAGGCCGATGCGCGCGCCCAGGATGTTGCTGCCGGCAGGCGCTTTGGTAGGCAGCGCGGGTTCCAGGTGCGCCAGTTCCAGCAGGAAACCGTCCGGATCCCGCACGAACACCGAGCGGCTCTTGCTATTCTCGCCGCCCACCTTCATCGGCTGGCCGCCCAGGCTCAAGAGCGTTCCGCCGGACTTCTTCACGTTGGCCAGGGTGGCGTCTAGATCCTGAACCATCAGGATCAAGGTTGTGGCGCCGGGGTCCTGCATGTGAGGCTGCGTATGCCTGATCGGAATGCCTGAAAATTCGGTCAGCTCCATCGTGATTGATGCGCCCGGAATCTTCAAGATCGCGTTGCGGAATTTCGCGCCGTGCGTGTCGGTGAATCGTGACAGTTCCGCGTTTAGCAAGCTCGGAGCAGGCATCGCCGTCAGCGGTTTGCCCCCTTCGCCGAGTGCTTCCATGCCCAATCCGGCGCGATAAAACTGGACGGTTTTGTCTAGATCCGCCACCGAGTGGATGATGGCGCGCACGCCGATCGCTGGCCCTTCGGCCGGAGCCGATCCAGTTTGCCCGAAAGACGTCGCTCCAAACGATCCGAAGACGACTGCCGCGGCCAACGCGGCCTGGCGCATACGTTGCATGCTCTTCCTCCTGTTCTGTGTGATGGTATACGGTCGGGCGATTCGCCCGCAAGGGCCTAATGGTGCAGCTCGTCGCGAACCACCTTGCCACCCTTCATGACGAACTTGACGCGCTGCAGCTCGGTGATATCGGCCGTCGGGTCGCCTGCAACGGCGATCAAGTCCGCGAACTTTCCTTTGTCGACCGAGCCAATGCGATCTTGCCAGCCCATCGCAGTGGCGTTGGTCATGGTTCCGGCCTGAATGATATTCGCCGCCGGCCATCCGGTGACCTTCATGAGCGATTCGAATTCCAGCGCCTGCGTCCCGTGCGCGAATGTCGCTCCGTCCACGCCGCTGCCCACCATCAGCTTGATCCCCGGTGTTGCAGCGGCCATTTTCACGGCCCGCTCGAAGATGGGAATCATGCGATACTTGCCGCCGGTGTTCTTCGTGTCGTTGTCGTCCATGTACGGTTCGGTGTAGCGCACCAGGGTCGGATCGAAGAACAGGCCCTTGGCCACCATCAAGTTGACTTCTTCCTGATCCAGGCCGAAGCCGTGCTCGATGGTGTCGCAACCGGCGACGATTGCGTTCTTCAACCCTTCGCCGCCGTAATTGTGGCAGCCCGTCTTCTTGCCGAGCCGGTGCGCCTCATCGATCGCGGCCTGTAAGACCGGCAGGGGATATGTGACCTCGTATTCGTCTTTGCCTGTGGCGTTGAACGAGTAGGCGCCTGCCGGGTAGAGCTTAATCCAATCCGCGCCGTGAGTGATCTGGTCGCGCACCGCTGCGCGGGCGTCTTCCGGCGATCGGACGATGGCGGCAGCCAGAGGATTCTCGGGACGGCTGGGGTCCTTGGGGGTCGCGCCCCAAACCAGGCCCAGCGTGGAAACCTGATAGCGCGGGCCGTCGAAGCGGCCTTCGTTGATGGCGTTCCGAATGGCCACGTCGCCATAACCGTTGCCGTGGCTGGTCATGTCGCGCGCTGTTGTAAAGCCCGCTTCGAGTTCGAACTGTGCGTTCTGAACAGCGATCAACATGTAATCTTCGGTGGAGCCGCTAGGCTTGCGCGTGTTGAACATGTGCGTGTGCGCGTCGATCAATCCGGGCAGGACGGTGGCGTTGCGCAGGTCGATCACCCGTGCGCCCGCCGGAATCGTTACCTGATTGTCAGGGCCGACGGCGGTGATCCGGTCTCCCGAAATCAGCACGGTTTGATGCGCCAGCATCCGGCCCGTGTTGCTGTCGAAAAGGTGGCCGGCGCGAACGGCCAGAAGGTGCGCCGCTGGCGGGCATTGCAGTATGCCGCCATCGGAGCCCGTGCAGGGGGTGGGTCCGGCGCCCCGCCACAGCGTGGTGAGCGGTCTTGGCTGTGCCAGCGCGGCGGCCGTCACGAGCGCGCCGAGCAGCATCAACTTCCAGGGCAGGGAACACATGCGTATCGTTGGCATCGCACCGCCGATTCTATCGCAGCACGGCGAAAGATGAGTCGCGTGACTGGGCCGGACACCGTGAATATGGAGCTGGCGGAGGGACTTGAACCCCCGACCCGCAGTTTACAAAACTGCCGCTCTACCAACTGAGCTACGCCAGCGTACGCAGTGGAGTGCCGAAAGAGAAGGCGCTCTCTTCAATACTAACAAAGCAAAGAGAATCACCCCTGGCACGCCAGCCAGCCGCCGCTCAGGCGATCTTGCACTGTTCTTGTTCCGGCTCGGGATTCTGGCGCCTTACAAAATCCTCAGCCACCACCCGCTGGGCCATCTGCAGTAGCGAAAATCCACGATGGCGAGCTTGCAAAGAGAGCCACAGCTTCGCCGACCGTGATGTCATCCCTCTCGTCACCAGGATTCCCTGCGCCCGCTGGACCGCTTTGCGCGTGGCCAAGTCTTGGCGAACCGCGGCGAGTTGCTTCTCCAGCCGGGCGCGATTTTGGGCCAGGCATGTCCGCTCCCACAGCATTCCGAGCTGCTGACCGACGAAGTTCGAGACGCGTTCGAGCACTGCGCCCCTGGATTCATCGTCCGCATAGCAAGCGACCAGCTTTCCCAGTTCTTTCCCTCGCCCGCGCAAAGGGACCACGTAGAACGATCGGTACGGACGCTCAAGCGTGTCCAGCAATTCCGCTGCGGTCCTTGCCGCGAGATCCTTTGGCGAAGACGGCTCCCGTGCAGGTAATTCCACATGCAACGCTTGGGCGCCAAGAACCCCTTCGAGCAAAATGCGGACCTGCTCGAGGCCTTCCGCAAAGCTTTCTGACTTGCTGACGATCAGGCTGACTTGAGATAGGACTTCGCTTTCCTTCATAGATACCCTCTTTCTCTTTTCTGAAAAGGACCCGGCGGTGGAAACGCTTGAGGAATCAACGGCGGCGACAGCAGTGGGATCGCATGGTTGGCAGGTGAAGACAGTCTACTTTCTAAGTATCCTTAAGTCCAATTTAAAATTGCCAACTTGGACATAAAATTATGCTTGACGGCCCGCCGGCTCTGCTTTATAGTCTATTTATAATGTGGACTAACAAGCTGCCTCCCTTCGCCCCCGATCCGGCGCCCCCGCGCTGTTGTTGCCGCTAGCCCGCTCGACGCATCAACCTCCGCGCTCCTCGAGGGCGCGGCCTAAGTAGCCAACAAACATCACAGGAGATCTGTCTATGTACGGAAGGTGGGGGAAGTTGTCCCTGGTCGGTGCTCTTTTCACCGTTTGCGCGTCAGCACAAAACTTCCAAGGCACATTGCGAGGCCAGGTCGTCGACCCGAATGGCGCTGCCACGTCCGGCGCCAAGCTCACGCTGACGGACAACGGCACTCAGGTGGCGCGCGCCACCGTCACGAACGAAGCCGGCGAGTACACCTTTGCCTCCTTGCGCCCCTCCACCTACGCGTTGACCGTCGAAGCAGCAGGCTTCAAGAAGCTGGAGCAGCAAAACGTGCTCATTGGCACCCAGGCGGCGGTGACTCTGGATCTGGAGTTGGAACTCGGCCAAGTGAGCGAAGAGGTAACGGTAACTTCCGAAGCGCCGCCGTTGCAAACCGCCGATGCTTCCACCGGGCAGTTGATCGAAAGCCAAAAGATCACGGATCTGCCCCTCCTGGGCCGGAACCCGTTCCTCACCGGCAAGCTGGCACAGGCCGTGGTGTTCACGGGAAACCCGACATTCACCCGCATGCAGGACCAGAACGGCAATTCCCAGGTCTCCATCGCCGGCGGCCCGCTGCGAACCAATAACTATATGGTGGACGGAATCTCCATTTCCGATTCCAACAACCGGGCCGTGATTCTTCCCTCGCCGGAAGCCGTCCAGGAGCTAAAGGTCCAGTCCAGCACTTATGACGCAGAGGTCGGCCGCACTGGCGGGGGGACGTTTAATACCCTGCTTCGCTCAGGCACCAACGATCTGCACGGCAGCGCGGTCGGCCACATTCGCGAGACAGACTGGCTGGCCAACACATTCTTTGCGAACCGCTCCGGGCAGCCGATCGCGAATCAGCCCTTCAAGGATTGGGCGTTTTCGCTGGGTGGCCCGGTCATCATTCCCAAGGTCTACAACGGAAAGAACCGGACCTTCTTCTTTGCAAGCGACGAATCTTACCGTCAGCAGTCCGGCTCTACAACGACGCTTTCGGTGCCGACCCCGCTCGAGCGGGTGGGCGACTTTTCGCAAAGCTTCACCAAGTCCGGCGCTCTCCAAGTGATCTACGATCCTCTCAGTACCGACCTCACCACTGGGGCGCGGACGCGCTTTCCCGGAAACAGGATTCCGGCCAGCGAACTGAACAATATCGGTCTGGCGATCGCCTCCTACTACCCGCTGCCGAACACGGCGTCGACACCTTACTATCAAGCTCCCAACTACAACTTCACCGGCAGTTTTCCCAACCGCGGTGACCAGCGCGTGTTTAGACTGGATCACGCCTTTGCGTCCTGGTTCCGAGCCTCGGCATCGTACATCCACCAGAAGACCTTCGAGACCGATGCGCCCCTCGACGTGTTTCCGAACCCGGCGTCTCCGCTGCAGGTGCTGTGCTGCGATCGCAAGGTCGACGCCACCCAAGCCAACGCCACGATCACGCCCGATCCCACTACTGTGATCGCGATTCGCTGGGGCTTCAACCGCTTTTACACCCGGACCACTCAGTACAGCGCGGGGTTCAACCTGGCCACGCTGGGATTCTCCTCCTCGCTGGCGGGCGTCACACCGAACACGGCATTTCCGGCCATCACGCTGGGGTCGGCCGTCAACGCTTGCTCGACGCCCAGCGCCAACGCCGACTTCGCGAACTTCGGAGGTGGTTGCGCCAACCAGGACGTCTACTATTCGCGCAGCTTCAACATCACGGCCACGAAGTCTCTCGGCAGACACAACGTGAAAGCCGGTTTCGACTTCCGGACGCTGCACGATTTCGGGACCCCGGCCTCCGGACCCACGAGCCTGGGCTTTACGGACGTCGTTACGCGCGCCACTCCGCAGGCCGCAACCGCGGCAACCGGAAGCGACCTGGCCACGCTGCTTCTCGGATATCCCACTAGCGGCCAGATGAGCGTGGTTACCGGCTTTAACGATTTCATCCGCTACTATGCCGGCTTCGTGCAGGACGATTTTCGCATCACGCCGAAGCTCACGGTCAACGCCGGAATCCGGTTTGAATACGAATCCGGCATTCAGGAAGCGAACAACAAGCTCGTGGTTGGTTTCAACCCGAATGTGCCCAATCCACTGCAGCAAAACGTCACGGGCCTGACGATACCCGGACAGGTGGAGTATGCCGGAGTCGCGGGTAATCCGTCGCAGACGGCCAACGCGTTATCGGTCAAACCCGCGCCGCGTTTGGGCTTCGCGTATTCGGTGGACAACAAGACCGTCATTTGCGGCGGCTACGGGATCTTCTGGGCGCCCACATTCTTCAGCTTCCAGAACGCGATCGGCTACTCGCAAACCACTACCATCGTCGCTTCCACGAACGGAAACTTTACGCCGGCCACTTCATTGTCGAATCCCTACCCGAACGGGCTTCTCCAGCCGACGGGCAACTCGCTGGGCGGGCTTTCCGGCATAGGCCAGGCTGTCACGGTCTTCTCTCCCACCGCGCAATCGGCCGGTTACGTTCAAGAGTACTCGCTGGAAGTACAGCGTGAGTTGCCGCTGGGCTTTGTGATCACACTGGGCGCGCTCGGATCCCACTCTCTGCACCTGCTCGAAAGCGGCCAGAATGTCGACCAGCTCAATCCCTCGTATTTCTCGCTGGGCTCGGCATTGACCCAAGGTGTTTCGAATCCGATGTACGGCAACGGTGGCGTGGGATCGGTCGGCACGGCGAAGGTGCCGCAGGCGCAATTGCTGCTGCCGTACCCGCAGTACACCTCGCTACAACTCTCGAATTCGGACACCGGCTCGGCGCGCTATTACTCGTTCTATTTACGAGCGCAGCGCCGGTTCGCCAACGGGCTCAGTCTGCTGGCCTCCTACACCTGGTCGCGCAGCATGGATAACCTCATCGGCGTGAGCCTGGCCGGAGCGAGCCAGATCGCCACGCAAACCGGCGCCCAAAATGCCTACAACCTCAATGGCGAATGGAGCCTCTCCACGCAGGACGCGCCGAACCGGTTCACCAGCGCCATCAGCTACGAACTGCCCTTCGGCAAGGGCAAGCCGTTCCTGAACAGCAACAGAGTCCTGAACTATGTGGTGGGTGGATGGTCGGTGAATGCGTTCAGCGTGATCCAGTCCGGCTACCCGCTCTTGATCACGCAGCCGAACAACAACAGCGTCATCGGCGCAACCTATCAGCGGCCCAACGCCACGGGGATTCCTGCCGCGACCTCCGGCTCTACGGACGATCGCATCAACGACTGGCTCAATCCCGCCGCGTTCTCCCAAGCGCCTCGATTTACGTTCGGCAACCTCCGCCGCTTTATCGATGTCCGCGGTCCCGGGCTCTTCGATTGGGATCTGTCCGTCTTCAAGAGCTTCTCCATCCTAGAGCGAGTGAATGCACAGTTTCGTGCGGAGGCGTTCAACGCCACCAACACGGTTTACTTCGGCAACCCGAACACCACCTTCACCAGTCCGACATTTGGAGTCATCACCAGCCAAATCAACCCGCCCCGGTTGGTGCAACTTGGCTTACGGGTTACATTCTAAGGAACAGGAGAAGCCCCGCATGCCGATCTTACGAACCGTCGTCCGATCTTCCTTCCTGCTGGCGCTCGCACTTCTGTCTTCGGGCACAGTGCGCAGCCAGCAAAACAACCAGCCGTACATCGTCGAGTGGGTCTACAAGGTGAAATGGGGTTACCAGGACGAGTTCTGGAAGATCTTCCAGAAATACCAGGTTGCCACCCTCAACAAGGAGAAGGAACTGGGCGGTGTCTTGAAATACGAAGTCTTCCGGCCCGGTCTTCACACCAGCGAAGATCATCGCTGGGACTATCGGATCGTCATTTACTATAAGGACGTCGCATCGTCGTCGCAGGGCGCGAAGGTGGAGAGGCAGCTATTTCCCGACCGCGCCGCCATGGAGCGCGAGGAGCAGCAGCGCTGGGAACTCACCGAGGTGCACTGGGATTTGCCGATACGGCAGATCGATCCGAACGCGGCCGAATAGACCGGTTCGAAGCCCTAGATGTGATACATCAGGGCTTGGCGGCTATTCTCTCGTTTCGAAGTGTCCACTTGCCGGAGCAGCTCGGCGAGCGTAGTCTTGTCGAGCACGTCGGCGATCGCATCGCGCACCTGCCGCATGACGATTCGCACGCCGCAGTGCTCCACGTCCCGGCACTCATCGCACGGCTTGAATGCCGTCTCGCTGGCGCAGGGCAGCGGCGCTAGGGGGCCTTCCAGCAGACGGATAATCGACCCGATCGTAATAGTAGACGGTGGACGGCTCAGTTGATAGCCACCGCCCTTCCCCTTCTTGCTTTCCAGCACGCCGCGGCCTTTCAGATCGAGGAGAATGCCTTCCAGGAACTTAATCGGTATTGTCTCCTCCGTCGCCAGCGTCGCGATCAGTACCGGCCCTTCTCCATAGCGCCGGCCGAGTGCGATCACGGCTTTCAGCCCATACTGGGTGCGTTTGGAGATCGTTCTCATTCGCTTCCAGCCTACCAGAACGACGGAATAAAATCTCCGCCGGCCGGGTCAGGCAATGAGCGCGACCGAGCCGGTGATCATCAGCGCGATAGCCCACACCAGGTCCAGGTTGAACCAGGCGGTGCGTAGCAAAGATAGTCCGAACTTCCGATAGACCAATATCGCAATGAGGGTCGTGACGCTCAGGTAGCCGAGCGTGTGCAGCAGTGTCGCCGCGACCGCGGTCCAAGCGCCGGGCGCGGCGGCCATGTGGAGGTGATGTTCGTGCCCGGCGGGCATCACGTTCGCCGATACCGTCCGCAGCACGATGGGCAAGATCATCAACCCCGCACCGTGGGCGCTGGCCATCAGAAACGACCAAAACGTCAGGTCTCGAAAGCCGACCTGCATTCCGCCCCAGGCGAAATGTTTGCGGCGCAGCAGACGAAAGATGCCCAACGAGATGAGAGCAAAAGCCACCAGGAATCGCACATTTCCAAGCGGCAGCACCACCTGCACCAGACCCGCCAGCGCCACCACTGCTCCGATCGACAGGGCATGCCCCAGCGTGATCGGAAGGATCGCCCTGGCCACTGCCTTGGTCGTGTGCTCCTGCATACCGCGCGCAACGGCGAACAGCCAGCCCATCCCCGGGTTGATGCCGTGATAAGCGCCTAACAGGAACAGGGCCGCGAAGCCCCAACCCCAATGGGATGCCACGATGAAGCTCATGAATAGCAGTACGAATCGGACGATGCGTCGCCGCCCTGCAAACGAATCTGGTGGCCTCGCAGTTCGCTGAACTCGAGGAAGAATTTTGGATCGATCTGCATGCCGCCCTCGGGCTTGGCGTCCAGTTTCACCATCCAGCTTCGGACGCCTTCGGGGTAAAACTGTGCGTCCCACGGCGAGTAGAGCGAGTTGGTGAAATAGATCCGTCGGCCGTCGCGGCTCAGCTCCACCATTTGCGGTCCGCCATTCAACTCCTTCTTCGGCGCGCTCGGATGCGAGGCGTGCCGCATGATGCCGCCCAGATGAATGGAGCCGGTCTTCTTCGGATGGAACGGATCGGAGACATCGTATTGCAGAAACTCGCCTGTACCCCAGCAGGAAACATACAGGAAGCGGTCATCGAGGGAGAGGTTGATGTCGGTGATGAGCGGCGGCACGGCTTTGAAGCCCTGGAGCAGCGGCGGAAGCTTCTCCGGATCGGCCGGCTCGGCGGGAATGTCGATCACCTTCTTCACCCCCCACTTGCCGTCTTCTCGATACCAGGTCCAAATGGATGCCGACAGGTCCTTCAAAGACACTACTACCCCCAGGAATCCGTAGGCCCGCGTGGGATCGTGCGCGGGCCGCAGCTCCAGCGCCATTTGATATTCCGAACCCAAGTCGATTTCCTGAACGTGCCGGCGTTTGCGGAGATCCCAGATATGCAGCTTGTGACCGTAGCCGCCTTTCAGCAGTATCTCGGGGTTGATGCCCTTCTGGACCATATTGGGCGTGCCCCACTCGCTGGTCACGACCGTATCCAGTCCCAAGTGCCACCAGAAATCGTACGCCA
>Ga0335071_10001193_pt1 | contig 28090 bp, 23 predicted proteins | sample Lox_Sample_15_FD_206724 | JGI IMG/M metagenome (GOLD analysis project Ga0335071, IMG submission 206724) | Soil microbial communities from Loxahatchee National Wildlife Refuge, Florida, United States - Lox_Sample_1.5 | ecosystem: Environmental > Terrestrial > Soil > Wetlands | place: USA...
AGGAACCCGGTCGCTTTTTTCTGTCAGGAATTGGCCTGCTGGGGGATGTACGCCCGCAAACAGGCCGGGAAGGCCACTCCCTGCATCTCGAGCGAGCGGACCCGGTAGAGGTAGGCGCAGCCTTGCAGGATCTGCCGAGCGATATCCACCACGTGGCGGTTCTGGGGGGCTTCCAGGTAGGTGCCCTTGACCCAGTTATTGAATGCGCCCATCGATGGTCCGCACCAGACCTGGTAATCCATTTCGCGGCCCTTTTCGCCGCTGGCCGACCAGCGCGAGGACAGACCCAGGTACCAGCGGAAGACGAGCGCCATCTTGTCCTTCGGATTGGCGTTGCCGCGTTCCACCTGGTGCGGGTCGCGTTCCATGAAGAATTTGACCGTGTCGGCCCAGATCGAGTCGAAATCCCGCTTGAAGACCGTCTTCTCGAGTTTTTCGCGTTCTGCCTGGGGGATTTCCTCCCAGGCATTGTAGCGGGTATAGAGCTCGTAGAGCTTCTGGGCGCGCATGGCGAACATCGTGCCACGCTTGAGCACCTGCACCCGCACGCCCATTTCGAACATGTCCCCGGCCGGGGCCATGGCCACGTCGGGCATATCGGCCTGGGCCAGCAGGTTGCGGGTATGCTCGGAAGCGCCCGATTCGACGCAGGCCTGGTTGATCGAGCCGGTCGCCACGTAGGCTGCTCCAAGCATGAAAGCCGCCAGGGCCGCATCCGGGGTGCCGATCCCGCCGGCCGCGCCCACCCGGACCGGCTGGGCGAAATGATATTTCTCCTGCAGTTGGTTGCGCAACGCCAGGAAGGCCGGGAGCATGCCCACCAGCGGGCGGTTGTCGGTATGTCCGCCGGAGTCGGCTTCGACGGTGATATCGTCGGCCATCGGGACGCGCCCGGCCAGTTCGGCTTGCTGCGGGGTGATCTTCTTTTCGTCCAGCAGGGTCTTCAACAGGTCGGCCGGGGCCGGCTCGAGGAATTTCTGGGCCATCTCCAGCCGGGAGAGCTTGCCGATGACCCGGTTGCCGATCACCACCTGCCCGTCCGGCCCCTGGGAGAGGCCGGCGACCCGGTACTGCACCAGCGGGGCCGTCATGGCCAGGTAAGCGGAGGCTTCGACGGCGCGGATCTGGTATTTGAGATAAAGGTCGACCGCCTTTTGTTCGGTGGCCGGTTCGTTCGGGCTATTGAGCAGGTTGAAGGCGTAGGGCCCGTCCGGCAGGGCCGCCTTGATCTTCTGGATGGCCGCCTCGACCCGCGCCGGCGACAGTCCGCCCGCGCCGAAGGAACTCAGGAAACCCGCCTTGCCCATGGCAATCACCAGGTCTTCCGAAGCGATCCCGCTGGCCATGGCGCCGGTGTAATAGGCATACGGCGTCCCGTAGGTTTTGCAAAAAGCCTGGTCGCCGAGGCCCGTGATCGGCAAAGCCGGGGCCAGCCCGAGGATGCCCAATCCCTGTCCATCCGTGGCGACTTTTCCGCCCGAGGCGAATCCCAACCTGCCCTGTTCCTCGACCGCCCAGACGGGCCGGGCGAGGTCCAGGAGGACATTGCGGATCTCGTCCTCCGTAAAATGCACCCCGGATCCTTCATCCTGCCAGGCCAGCCCTGGCAGACTCCGTATACTGCTAATGGATATTGCGCTATTCAAGAGACGCTCCTTGTCCGGTTTGAAATAGTCTTATACGATAACCCGTAAAAAGGGGGTTGGATGCGTGCCAAACGCCGATTAAATCAGAAGGGCGGACCCGCAGGTCCGCCCTGAACTTTCCCGTTCTTTACTTTGCGTAATCAACGGCGCGGGTCTCACGAATAACCGTCACGCGGATCTGGCCGGGATACTGCATCGTCTCTTCGATCTTCTTGGCGATGTCCCGGGCCAGGCGGGTGGCCTCGAGGTCGTCGATCTCCTCCGGGCGGACGATGATGCGGACCTCGCGTCCGGCCTGGATGGCATAAGCCTGCGAAACGCCCTTGAAGGTGGTAGCCATGTCTTCCAGGGTGCGGATGCGCTTGATGTAGGCTTCCAGGTCCTCGCGGCGGGCGCCCGGGCGGGCGCCGGAGATGGCGTCCGCCGACTCGGCGATCACGGCTTCCACGCTCTCCTGCTCGACCTCGTGATGGTGGGCGGCGATGGCATTCACGACCAGCGAGTTGACGCCATAGCGTTTGGCGAATTCCGCCCCCAGCAGGGCGTGCGTGCCTTCCTGGTTGTGATCCATGGCCTTGCCCAGGTCGTGCAGGAAGCCGGAGGCGCGGGCGATATCTTCCTTGGCGCCCAGCTCGGAGGCCAAGATGCCGGAGAGCTTCGCCACCTCGACGGCATGGGAAAGCTGGTTCTGGCCGTAGGAGGTGCGGTACTTCAGACGGCCCATCATGCGGATGATCTCGGGGTGCAGGCCGGTCACGCCCGCATCGAAGACGGCCTGTTCGCCGGCTTCGAGGATGGTCTTATCTACGGCCTTCTGCTCGTCGTCCAGGACCTTCTCGATATGAGCGGGATGGATGCGCCCGTCCAGGATCAGGCGGGAGAGGGCGCGCCGGGCGACCTCACGCCGGACCGGGTCGAAGCAGGAGATGGTCACCGCCTCGGGCGTATCGTCGACGATCACGTCCACGCCGGCTGCCTGCTCGAAGGAGCGGATGTTGCGCCCGTTGCGGCCGACGATGCGGCCCTTCATTTCTTCATTCGGCAACGGGACCAGCGAGGTGGTGTATTCGGCCACATTGTCGGTGGCGACCCGCTGGATCGAATCGGCGATGAGCTTGCGGGCGCGCTTTTCGCCTTCTTCGCGGGCCTCGGTCTCGATCTGGCGGATGATGCGGGCCATATCAGCCCGCGAGTCCTTCTCGACCTCGGTCAGGAGAATGCCGCGGGCCTCCTCGGCGCTCATCTGGGCCACGCGCTGTAATTCTTCGAGCTGCTGTTGGTGGAGTTTTTCGACCTCGTTGAAACGCCGGTCGGCCGCGCTCTGGCGCTTGTTCACCGTCTGTTCGCGCTGTTCCAGGCGTTCCACCCGGCCATCCAGTTCGGTGCGGCGGTGCTGCAGGCGCTCCTCTTCTTTATTCAACTCGGAGCGCAGGCGGTTGATCTCGGCCTCGGCGGCCTGGGAAACCTTCAAGGCATTATCGCGCGCCTGAAGTTCAATCGTGCGCGCCTGTTCGCGCGCATCCTGAACGATTTTTTCGGCTTTATCCCGGTTCTGTCGCTGGACACGTGCGTACTGCGCCCGGCTGATGAAAAAGCCGACGGCCAGGCCGATGATCAACATGGCCACGCCGACGATCACGTACGTGATGGTTTCCATGGTTATTCCTCATTATCCAATGTACTCCCGGCGTCCGCCGTCTGGGATTCCTTCCAGACTTTAGAGACGACCGGGGCAAGGGTGGTGTACGAAAAGCCGCGGCGGGCGAGGAATCCGCCCAGCTTCTGGCGGAATGCGGGCCAGTCAAGGCCGGCCAGCCGGCGGGCGTACTTGCGGGCAGCCTCGAGCGCCAGGGCTTCTTCGTCCACCTGGTCATCCAGAACGGACTGGATGGTTTCGTCATTGAGACCTTTGCGGCGCAGCTCCAGCCGCAGGGCAGATTTGCTGCGAGGGCGGAATTCGTTGCGGTTTTCCACCCAGGCCCGGGCGAAGGCTTCGTCGTTCAGGAGCCCGGACTCGCCCAGGCGCTTGACGGTCTCTTCGACGAGAGGTTCAGCAATGCCTCGTTTGGTCAGGTTCTGACGTACTTCCGTCGACGAGCGCGGCCGGAAACTGATGAAGTGCAGGGCCTTTTGATAAGTCAGTTCGCGCTCGTCTTCCGCTTTCAGCTCGGCGATCTTCCCGTCGCTGATCTCCTGGCCCACTTTCAGCCAGACTGCCACGATGCGGGCCAGCCCGAAGGCGAACTCCCCTTCCAGGTATACGTTCACCCTTTGGGGATTCTTCTGCTGGGGTTCGATCGCCGTGATTCTCATATTATCTGCCTCTCCCTTTGGTCGTTACCCGAGGGACGAGGGTTAAAACACACAACCGCAGGCCACCTTTCTTGGAGAGGCCGCGGCTGTGAAAGCTACACCTGGAGATGCACCTGTGTCTGCAACCCGCCCCGGGCAGGGACACAGTCGAATTGATCGGGAGCCGGCAACGGATCCGTTACCGCTGGCGGGATGGATGGGATGTCACTCGTCGTTCAGTATGCCTGTCCTGTTCGTTCGCAAAGCCATTCTCAGTTCAGACGTTCGGACTTCCCAAAAAGATGCCCTGATTGGGGGTCAGGGACGTGCCCAAAATTTTCCAGGAATTGCGTTTTCAAGCCGTGGCCGCTGTTGCAGGGATGGTAACGACGAAAAGGCGGCTGAAAGTATATTTATTATACACGAAAGCGCCTGAATGTTGCAAAACTCACCCTGCGTGAAAGTGTTGTCAATTACTGGGGGGTCATACTCTGGCGATAAATGTGACAAAAGGAACTATCAGCCGGAATTGAGCTGTGCAATAATGAACGCGTCCCCGAGGAATTTTCTCATTTCCCTATGGAGGTTATATGGCGAAAGTAACAGACCAAGACGCTCGTGAATACCATCATTTGAATGGTAAACCGGGCAAGATTTCCGTCGTCCCGACCAAGCCGATGGACACCCAGCGCGACCTGAGCCTGGCTTACACGCCCGGCGTGGCCGTCCCGGTGCTGGATATCGAAAAGGACCCCGAAGCCGCCTATGAATACACCTCGAAAGGCAACCTGGTTGCCGTCCTGACCAACGGGACCGCCATCCTGGGCCTGGGCGATCGTGGCGCGCTGGCCAGCAAGCCCGTCATGGAAGGCAAGGGCGTGCTCTTCAAGCGCTTCGCCGACGTGGACGTGTTCGACATCGAAGTGAACACCCACGATCCCGATGAGGTCATCCGGGTGGCCAAGGCCATCGCCCCGACCTTCGGCGGGATCAACCTGGAGGACATCAAAGCCCCCGAGTGCTTCTACATTGAAGAGGAACTCAAGAAGATGCTCGACATCCCGGTCTTCCACGATGACCAGCACGGCACCGCTATCATCTCCTCGGCAGCCCTGGCCAATGCCCTGGAAGTCGTCGGCAAGAAGCACGCCAAGATCAAGATGGTCATCTCCGGGGCCGGCGCATCGGCCATTTCGTGCGCCAACCTGGCCATGCGCTGGGGCGTTAAGCGCGAGAACATCCTGATGCTCGACAGCAAGGGCGTCATCTACAAGGGCCGCACCGAGGGCATGAACAAGTACAAGGAAGCCTTCGCCGTGGATACCGACAAACGCACCCTGGCGGATGCCGTCCGCGGGGCGGACGTCTTCTACGGCCTCTCTGTCGCCAACGTCCTGACCCCTGAAATGGTCAAGACCATGGCCGACCGGCCGTTCATCTGCGCCATGGCCAACCCGGACCCTGAGATCCGCTACGAGCTGGCCAAGGAAGCCCGCCCGGACGTGCTCGTCGCCACCGGCCGCTCGGACTACCCCAACCAGGTCAACAACGTCCTGGGCTTCCCCTTCATCTTCCGCGGCGCCCTGGACGTGCGAGCAAAAGCGATCAACGAAGAGATGAAGTTCGCCGCTTCGCAGGCTCTCTACAACCTGACCCGCGAGGACGTGCCGGATTCGGTCCTGCGCGCCTACGGCGTGGACAGCATGAAATTCGGCTCCGAGTACATCATCCCCAAACCGCTCGACCCGCGCGTCATGCTGTGGGAATCCGTGGCAGTCGCCAAGGCCGCCATGGAGACCGGCGTAGCCCGCAAGACGATCGACATCGATGAATACCGTGAACAGCTGGCCTTCCGCCAGGGCAAGGGCGCCCGCATCCGCTACTTCTTCCTCAACAAAGCCAAGTCGGCCAAGCCGAAGAAGCGCATCGTCTTTTCCGAAGGCGAGGAGCCCAAGATCATCCGCGCCGCCGTCCAGGTCGAGGACGAGGGTATCGGCACGCCCATCCTGATCGGCCGGCCGGCCGTCATCCAGCAGAAGCTCAAGGAGATGGCGCTCGATCTTGCCTGCGACATCGTCGATCCCGACAATTTCAAGCGCTTCGACGAGTACGTCAAGGCCTTCTACCAGCTGCGCGCCCGCAAGGGTATGGTCATGTCCAAGGCGTCCAAGCGCATGCACGAGCCCGTAGTGTTGGGCCCGATGATGGTCAAGATGGGCGACGCGGACGCCTGCGTCTCCGGCCTGACCTACGAATACCCGGAAGTCATCCGCCCGGCCCTGCAGATCCTGCACACCGGCAAGGACGCCGGCATGGTCACCGGCGTGTACATCATGATCGTCGAAGAACGCGTCTTCCTGTTCACCGACGCGACCGTCAACATCGAGCCGACCTCCGAGGACCTGTCCGAGATCGCCATCCGGGCGGCCGAATTCGCCGGCAAGCTCGAGCTCGAGCCGCGGGTGGCTTTCCTGTCCTTCTCCAACTTCGGTTCCTCGCCGCACCCGCAGACCGACAAGGTCCGCAAGGCGGTCGAACTGACGAAGAAGAAGCGCCCGGACCTGAAGGTGGACGGTGAGATGCAGGCGGATACCGCCGTGGTGCCCGAGATCATCGAGCAGCGCTACCCATTCAGCGCCGTCAAGGACGCCAATGTGCTGGTCTTCCCGGACCTCGAGTCGGCCAACATCGCCTACAAGCTACTGGCCCGCCTGGGCAACGCCCGGGCGATCGGCCCGATCCTGCTCGGCACCGGCGCCCCGATCCACGTCCTGCAGACCGGCGACGAGGTGGAATCGATCATCCAGGTGGCCGCCGTCGCCGCCATGGATGCGATGAACCGCTAACCGGTTTCCCGATCGATCCGGACCTGACAGGCCCTTTCCCGACCTGTCAGGTCTTTTTTATGCTAGAATCACCCCATGCCCGAAACACCCCGCAGCGACAGCCCGACCGTCCGAGCCCACAAACGCCAGTTTGCCTGGCAGATCCTGGCGCCCGTCCTGGTCGTGACAGCCGTGGTCGCCGCTGCAGCCGTCTTTACCGTGACCGGCGGGACAGCCCAGACGCGCGTCTGGGCTGACGTGTCGATCATCTGGCTGATCGCCCCCCTGCTGGTGATGGCCCTGCTCTTTGCAGTCCTGCTGGGATATGCGATCCACGCAGTTGCAAAGCTGCTGGAGGTGACGCCGCGCTTCACGGCCAAGGCCCAGTTCTACACGGCTGCCGCGGCAGCTGGGACGCACAGGCTGGCCGATGGGATCACCAAACCGGTCATCTGGGTACGACAGATCACCACGGCGATCAAATCTTTTTTCGATAAACTGTAGGAGCCAGCCTGCGTGCCGAACCAGGCGGACATGCAGATCCGCCCTTACGAATAGGAAAGGATTACCTTTATGGAAGAAAATGCAATTATCCCCCTGGAAGAAGAAGGGCCCGACAACTCCTGGAAGGTCCGCACGCTGGTCGTTGGCGGCGTGCTGGGAGCGCTCGTGGGGGTCGGGGCGGCGTTCCTGCTCACCAAGCGCGCCGAGCAGAAGGGCACGCAACTGGCTGTCACACCGGCCAAGGGAGTGCAACTGGGCGTGATGATCGCCGGGCTGCTGCGGTCGATTTTGAGCCTTGGGGAAGATTAAATTCTAGAATTTCGCCGAATCAAGTAGGGGCGACCTGTTGGTCGCCCCTACTTTGTTTAAGCGAACGGCTGTCCGAAACGCTCGCGGTGGGCGACCTGCGCCAACGGCTTGCGATTCTTCTTCCCCTTGCCGACCTTTTTGGCCGGATAACCGAACGGGAGGATCGCCATCACTTTGATCGCCTCCGGGATGCCCAGGAGCGGTTTGACCGCCTCCAGGCCCTCGAAACCGACCCAGTTCGAACCGATCCCGTAGGACCAGGCCGTCAGGACCATCGACTGGATGGCGCGGCTGACGTCCGAAACGGCGTAGACCGATTCTTCCATGCCAACGACGATCGCCAGGGGAGCCTGGGCGATGTACGGCCCGGTGCGGGCCAAGGCGCCAAGCTTCTCCAGCATCTTCCGGTCTTCCACGACGATGAAATGCCAGGGTTGGCCGTTGCGGCTGCTGGCGGTCAGCCAGGCAGACTCGACGATCCGCCTGACGGTCTCCGCCGGGATAGGCTTATCCTGGTACTGGCGCACGGCCAGGACGGTCCGGACAGCATCGAATACTTCCATTGCAAACCTCCTTCGGGATCCTGGTATGGATCACACTCGGAGATTCTACTTCTCCAAAATGAATGAAAGCTTATTTTTCACGCCTTCCGGCAAACCAATCCCTTGAGATATGTCCCCTCCGGGAAGTGCAGGCTGACGGGATGGTCGGGGGCCTGCTCCAGGTGCTGGAGGATCTGGGCGTCGGCGCCTGCATCCAAGGCGGCCGAGGCGACGATCTTCTGGAACAGGGCGGCATCCACCCCGCCGGAGCACGAGAAGGTGACCAGGAGACCGCCCGGGCGCAGCAGCTTGAAGCCCAGCAGGTTGATGTCTTTGTAGCCGCGAGCGGCCTTCTCGGCCTGGGCGGCGGTCGGGGCGAACTTGGGCGGGTCGAGCACGATCAGGTCGAAGGACCGGGCTTCGTCCCGGAATTTGCGCAGGAGCTGGAAGACGTCCCCCTCGAGGGTCTGGTGCCGGTCCGCGGGGAGGGCGTTCAGGGCGACATTTTCCCGGCACAGAGCCAGGGCGTCCGCCGAAGCGTCGACCGACAGGACGGACCTGGCCTCACCTGCCAAGGCGTTGAGGCTGAACCCGCCAGTGTAGCAGAAACAGTCCAGCACGTCCCGGCCCTCGGCGAGCTCCCGGACGCGCTGGCGGTTGAGGCGCTGGTCGAGGTAGAAGCCGGTCTTGTGGCCCTGCGCCAGATCGACCGAGAACTGCAGGCCGTTCTCGGCGATCACAAGTTTTTCGGCGGGCCGGCCGCGCAGGGGTCCGACCCGGGTCGGCAGGCCCTCGAGCTCGCGCACGTCGGCGTCCGAGCGTTCATACAAACAGGTCAGGCCGGTCAGCTCGAGCAACGCGTCGGCGAGGGTCTCCCGCCAGAACTCCGCCCCGGCCGAGAGGAACTGGGCCACCAGCACATCGGCGTAGCGGTCGACGATCAGGCCGGGCAGGCCATCGGATTCGGCGTAAACAAGGCGGCAAGCCTCTGTAGGGGCAGACTGCATGCCCGCCCGGGCGGCCAGGGCCGACTGGATCCGCCGGCGGAAGAACGCCTCGTCCACCTTCTCGTCCGGATCGAAAGTCCAGAGGCGCGCCCGAATCTGGGAGGCAGGGCTGCTGGCCGCCAGGCCGAGGAGTTTACCTTCGGCCGAGCGCACCTCGACCGTCGCGCCGGGAGCGATGTCCCCATCGACGCGCTGCACCGCCCCCGAAAAGACCCACGGGTGACGGCGCAGGAGGGACTTCTCACGGCCGGGTTTGAGAACAATGGAGGACATAAATTTTACGGGCACGACGCGTCGTGCCCGTACCGTTTCATTGGATGATGCCGATCTTCTTGCCGGCTTTTTCGATCACGCCCAGGGCGTAATCGATCTCCTTCGGCTCGTGGGCCGCCGTGACGGTGGCCCGCAGGCGGGACTGCCCCTCCGGGACGGCCGGGGAGACCACCGGCAGGACGAACAGGTCCTGGTGCTGGCAGGCCTGGGTCAGGGCGAAAGCCCGCTCGTCGGTGCCGCACAGCACCGGGACGATCGCGGTGGTGGTCAGCATGGTATCGAAGCCGGCGCCTTTGAGGCCGTCGATAAATTGCCGGCCGTTGGCGTTGACCTTCTCGATGCGCCAGGGCTCGTCCAGGATGACCTTGAAGGCTTCGTTGGCCGCAGCGGCCTGGGCCGGCGGGAGGGCCGCCGAGAAGATGTAAGCCCGACTGGCATGGCGCAGGTATTGGATCAACTCCTTCTTACCGGCCACGTAGCCGCCCACCGACGGGATGGTCTTGCTGAGCGTGCCCATCTTGATGTCGATCACGTCGCCCAAGCCGAAGTGCTCCTCGATGCCGCGCCCGGTCTTGCCGAGCACGCCGATCGAATGAGCCTCGTCGATCATCAGCCAGGCGTTGTATTTCTTGCACAGCTCGACGGTCCTGGGCATGTCGAGCACGTCCCCGTCCATGCTGAAGACCGCGTCCGCCACGACCAGCTTGGCCACCTCCGCGGGGACCTGCTGCAGGCGCCGTTCCAGCTCAGCCATGTCGTTGTGCTTGAAGCGGCGGAACTCCGCCCCCGACATGATGCAGCCGTCCACGATGGAAGCGTGGTTGAGCTTGTCGGAGATGACGTAATCGCCGCGGCCCATCAGGGTGGAGATGACGGTCAGGTTGGTAACGTAGCCGGAAGTGTAGGTGACGGCGGCTTCGGCATGCTTGAATTCCGCGATCGTCTCCTCCAGCTCAGTGTGGATGGTCAGCGAGCCGGCCAGGGTGCGGACCCCGTTCGTACCTGTGCCGAACTTATCGACGGCGGCCTTTGCGGCGGCGTTGATGCGCGGGTGGCCAAGCAGACCCAGATACCCGTACGAGGCGTACATCCCCATTTCGCGTCCGTTGACGATGACCCGCGCCCCACCCTTGATCTCCTCGACTGGCTGGTTGTAGAAATACATATCGTTCTTGCGCAGCATTTGCTCGCGATCGGTGAAGAAGCGGATGCGTTTGGTGACGGCATCATCGGTGGTGTGGATGTCCATGACTACTCCTTGAGCGTAAAATCTGCGTAAGTGTAGCCGAGAGGGGATGTTCTGTCAAATCAAAGAAAAACCCCGAGGTTTTGCTTCCCTCGGGGGTGGCTTTAGACAGGTTTCAGGACGACGATCGGGATGCGCCGCTTCGTCATCTCCTTGTAGTGCGCGTACGGCGGATGGTGATCGACGGCGTATTTCCACAGCCGCTCGTAATCCGGGCCCTCAGCGGGGGCAGCCTCAACCGGGATGCTCCTTCCCTTGACCTCGATGGTCGTGCGGGGCCGGGCCAGCAGGTTGTAATACCAGGCGGCGTGGTTGTCCCTGCCCCAGTTCGACCCGATCAGGAAGTAGATCCCCTCAGTGAAGAAATAGGCGATCGGGGTGACGAACCGCCGGCCGGACTTTCGCCCGATGGTATGCAGGAGCAGGATGGTCTGGGTGCCAAGCCGGCTGCCAAGCCGGCCGCGGCTGACGCGAATGGCGAAGGTGTTCGCCGCCATGAAAAGCTTAAGAAAGAATTTATTCATACCCGCTCCCAATCACTTTTCCAGGAATTTCTTCATCGGCTCCCAATAGTTGTCGATCCAGCCCTGCTTGTACTCGTCCTCCCGCCCTTCCGGGACGTTGGCGTGGGTGAAGTCGAGGCGGGTGCCTTCGTGGACCGGGATCAAGTTGAACGTGACCCGCGAATAGTAGCCCGCCGGCCAGTCCGAGGCGCGCCAATCCTGGACGATCTTCTTGTCGGGGACCAGCTCGATGTTCTTCCCGTCGATATAGCCATCGTAGGCAGTGAAGTCCCCGCCGACTTCCCGGCTGATCCTGGCTTTGCCGCCGGAAAAAGCAGCGTGTTTCTTCGAATCCATCAAGGCCTCGTAGACCTCGTGCGGAGGGACCTTGAAAATGACAGTTTGTTTGATGGTGGGTGACATATTTACCTCCTGAATAAGCACCGATAAAGGGTTAAGGATTTCCGCATGATAGCATATAGATGCAAGAATAATATTAGAAATGGTTTAGTCTGCAAGCTGAATTGCGCCTAATGAACACGCTGTGGATGCCAACAAACAGCGCCGCGGGAAACAATTCACGGGCGCCGTCTCGTTAGCCGCGTAGGACAAATTGGCAATTTGTCCTACTCCAGCAATTCCTCCCCCCAGGCTTGCAGGATATTGTAATACGGCAGGATGCTCGGCAGGAAATGGCGCTCGTCCTTCGAGTGCGGGCCGATGCCGGTCTGGCCCCAGACCACACCCTGTCCGCCCGGCGCGAAGCGGGCGCTGGTGGCCGGGAGCTTGCGGCCGACCCGCGGCTCCCCACAGGAGACCTGTCCCACTGCTTTCAGCAGGGCCGTCAAATAGGGGTTGGCCGGATCGCAGGCGATCCCGTTCTCCTTGACCGGCAGGCTGAGCTCGAGCTCATGGGCGGCGCAGTACCCGGCCAGTTCTGCCTGCAGGGCGGATACGTCGTCCTGCGGGATCGGGCGGACTTCCACGCCGAAGCGGCCCAGGTCGGCGGTGACGTTGTAGATGCCCGGCGTGCCCACCTGGATATAAGGGAAGGTCACCTGGGATTTCCAGCCGTCCGGGCTGGCGAGGGTCAGGCGCTTGTTCAGGATGGCCTCGACGTCGGTACGCGCCGCCAGCAGGCGGGCGGTCAGGCCGGGACCGGCGCCGGCAACGCCCGAATGAGCGCGCACGCCCCGTCCGATCACCTCGAAGCGCAGGATGCCGCGGTTCTGGGGGCAGACCTCCCCGGTCAGCTCGGTGCCGGCTTCGCCGGTCCGTTCGCCGGCCGCCAGCAGGCCGGGGACGTAGCCTTCGTCCGCAAGGATCTTGAGGACCTGGGGCGTGCCCATCGGCTCGGTCTCGCCGTTCTCCTCGTTCCCGACCAGCAGCAGCGACACGGGCGGGTAGGGCGGTCCCTGGTGCAGGCGGTCCTTCATCCAGACCATGTACGTGGCGACGACGGTCTTCATGTCGGCCGCGCCGCGGCCCCACAGGTAGTCGCCCTCGATGCGCGGCTCGAACTGGCTGTCATCCGGCTCGGGCGGGACCACGTCGAAGTGGCCGGAGAGCAGCGCCCCGCCGTCTGGTTTTTTCTCGTGCGGGAAGGTCGCCAGCACGGACGGGTACTTGCCCTCGAAATAACGCGCCTCGAAACCGTGCTCGCGCAGGGTATCGAAGACCAGGGCAGCCGCCCGGCGGACTTCCTCGAGCCGCTCGTCCGGTCCGGTCGTCACCGAGGGGATGCGGATGAGCTGCTGGGCCAGGTCGACCACCTCGGCCGTCTTGTCGGCGTAGGTCTGGTGGATCTCCACGCCCGGGCGGAAGGCGATCGGCAGGGACGGGTCCCGCCGGGCGTCCTCGCGGGCGTGCTGCAGGGCCTCGCCCAGGCGGATGGAATCGCTCCCGAAGCGTGGAAGGTCCTGGAGGACCTGCTCCAGGTCATGCCTGACCTGGGACTGGCGTTCCTCTGCCAGGGTGCGCAGGAACTCGACCGGCACCTCGGCGGCCTTTTTACCCAGCTCCGCCCGGATGCGGGCGCGCAGGCGCTCGGAGGTGTTCGGCTCGCCGGCGGCCATGGCTGCCAGCGGCTGCAGGTCATCCCACATGCCGAGCGGTTCGGCCAGCGGGCGGACCTGCTCGAGCGTCCAGCCGAGGAACTCGCGCATCCCAACCGGCTTGCCGCTGAACGGGTTCTCGATCTCGGCCCGCAGGCCCAGGCCGGCGGCCTGCTGCTCATTGTTGCGGGCCCGGCCCACGTCCTCCTTGTCGTAGCGGAAGGAGCGGGCAAACTTCGGGTCGGCGTAGAAGCGCAGCAGGAGCAGGTGCTTGAGGGTCAGGTTGGCAACGTCGATCTCGAGGGGCTGGCCGCCGTCGTCGGTGCGGATCTCGATGCGCGCCATTGGCAAGTCGATACGGGCGCGCAGGTTCTGCATCTCGATCTGGTGGGCGGTCTCGTCGGCAGTCTGGCTTTCGTCGATGGAGTACAGGCCGCGGTTGTAGATCTCGTGGAGCTGTTCGCTGGTGACGGCGATCAGGCGCTCGACCGGCTCGGCGAAGGAGCGCGCCCGCACCGGGGTCCAGTTATTGTTGCCGAAGCGCACGCCGCGCCGGACCAGGTCGTAGGAGATGCGCAGGTAATCGGCGTAGGAGCGGTACAGGTCCGGGCGGTCGATCTCGGCCGGGTTCGGGAAGGTCAGGTTGCGGACCGAATCATTCTCGGTCAGGACCGTGCGCGGACCTTTGGGACCGCTGTCGGCTCGCAAAGGCGTCGATGCGGCCGTGGCGATGAACAGGGCCGCAAAGGCCCGGCTGAGCCGGGTGGCGGTCACATAGAACTCGGACTTGTAGGAGTCCAGGTGGGCCTCGTCCCGGTCCGAAGAGGGCAGGTGGACGAAATCCCAGGCGAAGAGCGGGTCGGGCAGGGACAGGTTGGTGTGGATGCCGGCGGTCGCCAGGGCCGGGCCGTACAACTCCACGCAGCGCTGCAGGTAGCGGCGCTTGGCCAGGTGCCAGCCGCCCGGGATGACGTCGCCGCCGACATCGACGGGATAGAGCAGGTTGCCGTGCCAGGCGTACAGGTGCTCACCGAAGGCCCGACCGGCCTGGTCGAGCGAGTTGAGCAGCAGGGCTTCCATCAAACGGCCTTCGTAGACTGCCAGGCGCGGGGAGTAGTAAGCGCGCGTGACCCACTCGATCATCCAGTGGAAGACCTCCAGCTGGTTGAACTTGTGGGCCCAACCCGGGAGGCAGTCCGCCCGCAGGTAGTCGACGAAAGAGCGCCGGTCGGGGCCGGTGCCGACGGTCAGGAGCGGATGGAACTGCTCGTCCAGCAGATTCCATTCCAGCTCGAAGCCGCACAGGCCCGACTGGGGCTTTTCCTTCAGGGCGGTTTCCAGCGCCAGCTGGTATTTCTCCACGAATTGAGGCAAACTCTGCATGACTCACCTGTAGTTCGATATTCGTTATTCGCTGTTCGTTATTGGTAAAGACGGAGTGCAGATTTCAGTCTGCAAAAAATCGGCGGACTAAAGTCCGCACTCCAGATTCACGAATCCTTATTGCTTCAGCGCGTTCAAGCCTTCCAGCAGGCGACCGGCGGCGCCCAGGGTGCAGTCGGTGGGGGTGGCGTAGGAGAAGCGCACCCAGCGTCCGCCGAAGGGTGAGAAGAAGGCACCCGGCACGATAGCAACCCCATGCTCCTCGGCCAGATACTGTCCGAGCGGCTCGCTGTCGGCCCAGCCCTTGGCGTCCAGGTACTGGCCGACCTCGATGAAGGCGTAGTAGCCCTTGCCCATGATATGGGTGAAGCCGTTGTCGACCAGGTACTTCTTGAGCACGACGCGGCTGGCGTTGGTTGGCTCGACGATGGTGCGGCTGGCCTCGGCGTAGCCCATCTCGTAGGCTGCCATGGCGACCGCCAGGGAATAGAACGAAGGCATGACCGTGTGGGAGGCCCGGGCGGTGATGAACTTGACGACCTCGTCGGAGGCGATCAGGTGGCAGTTGCGGATGTTGGAGGCGCCCAGGCTCTTGGTGAGCCCGTCCAGGAACATGACCCGCTTGCGCTCCTCCGGGGTGAAATTCTGGATGAAGCTGTTCAGATCCATCGGGGCTTCGTCGGTGACGTAATGGTACATCCAGTCGAACAGGACGAAGGCGACGCCGGCTTCCAAGGCGACCTTGGCCATGGCGACCTGGCGCTCGACCGAGGTGGTCAAGCCGGTGGGGTTGTCGGGGTTGGTGATGACCAGTCCAGCCACCTTGCGGCCGGATTTTTTGGTGAACTCGACCGTGGCGCGCAGGCCGTCCTCGGTATAGGCCCAGCCGGCGGCCGGGTCCCCGGGCGCCCACAGGACGTTGGCGCCGATCCCGTAGGGACCCCAGTTGTAGGAGATCCACGGGACGCGCGAGACCACGATGGCATCCCCTTCCCGTCCGTGGCCGAGTGCCAGCATGGCCTGGTAGGCCTTGACCAGCGCGTCCCGTCCGCCGGCGGTGCCCAGCACGTTGGCGGGGCCCAGTCCGGAGGCGGCGTCCAGCTTCCAGTACTTCTCGACCACCACCTTACGGTAGGCATCCGTGCCGAAGGGCATATCGTAGGCCGAGCCGTGCTCAATCTGCATCTGGGCGGCCCGCTCCAGGATCGGCCGGGGCACGCCCGGCAGGCTGGCGCCGCCGTCACCCTGGGAGGCATCGAAGACCTTGGCGCCGGGATTCTTTTCCTGGTAGACCTTGAGGGATTTGTTGATCAGGAACATGCGCGAGGGCGGAATGGCCGCCATCTGCTTCAGGAAATCGCCGACCGGCACCAGATTCTCGTCCGGGACAGCAAAAACGGGGGTTTCATTCGAAATGGCCATGGGTCCTCTCCTTACAAAAAAAGTCGCCCCGGGGTTGGCGGGGCGCTGGGTTCTACCAGGTCGTTGGGATTGGTGTCTGCTGCATACGCCAATGCCCCGCCTTGGGAGCGGTGCGCAGATGATTAGTGTCATCGACGATCAGGGTGCGCGGCTTGGACATATTGGGCCCTACTATATCAGAGGGGCGGGAAAGCGTCAAGGAAGAGGAATGGTCTGAACAGGTGGAGGAAATATATCAGCCTGCGCTCAGCTTCATTAACTCCTCTTCCCCGATGATCTTCACGCCCAGCGCCTGGGCCTTCTGCAGCTTGGACCCTGGCGCTTCACCCAACACCAGGTAGGAGGTGTTCTTGCTGACCGAATCGGTCACCTTGCCGCCGTGGGACTCGATGAATTCTTTAACGCCGTCGCGGCTCAAGGTCGGCAGGGTGCCGGTGACAACGAAGGTCAGGCCGCTCAACGGGCCGTCCGCGGGTGCGGCGCTCGCCGCCCCCACTGGCCAGACCCCCGCAGCCTTTAGCTTCTCCAACACTTTCTGGTTCCGCTCCCGGCTGAACCAGTCCACGATGGCGGCAGCGATGTTCGGGCCGATCCCGGAGATGGTCTGCAGTTGCTCCTCGCCGGCCTTTGCCAGGAGGTCGAGGGACGGGAAGGCCCGGCTCAGGTCGCCGGCCGAGACCTCGCCCACGCCGCGCACGCCCAGGGCAGTCAGCAAGCGGCTCAAGGGCTGCCGGCGAGATTCGGCAATGGCCGCCAGCAGGTTATCGGCGATCTTGCCAGGCGGCTCCTTCTCGGTCTTGCGGTCCTTCTTGGTGACCGCCTCCAGGATGTCCGCCCGCTTAAGATAGTAGATATCGGCCACATCCTTGACCGCGCCGGTCTCGATCAGCTTCTCGACGATCTTGATCCCCAGCCCATTGATGTCCAGGCTGCCCTTGGAGACGAAGTGCTCGACGTTGCGGACCAGCTGGGCCGGACAGGCCGCGTTGACACAGTACCAGGCCACCTCGCCCTCGAAGTGCTCCACCGGCTGCCCGCAGGCAGGACAGGCGCTCGGAGGCTGGTAGGGCTGCTCTGCGCCAGTGCGCACGTCCGCCACCGGGCCGATCACGTAAGGGATGACCTCCCCGGCGCGCTTGACTAGCACCCGGTCCCCAACCCGGATGTCCTTTTCGGCAATGTAGTCGAAGTTGTGCAGGGTGGCGTTCTTGACGATCACCCCGTTGATCTCGACCGGCTCGAGGGATGCCCGCGGCGTCAGGACGCCGGTCCGGCCGACCTCGACGTCGATGCCGAGCAGCCTGGTCGTCACTTCGCGGGCCGGGAACTTGAAGGCAGTCGCCCCGCGCGGGTCCTTGCCGACGAAGCCCAGCTCGGCCGCCAGGTTCAGGTCGTCGATCTTGATGACCATCCCGTCGGCCTCGTAAGGAAGCTCGTCGCGCCGCTTGTCCCAGGTGACCGTGTAATCGATGGCGGACCCGATGTCGTCGAAGCGCCGGGCCACATCCGTGACCGGGAAGCCGAGCGCCTTCAGGTACTCGAGCAGGTCCCACTGCGAGGCCGGGACCGACCCGCCCTCGGAATAAACGATCTGGTAGACCAGGATGGTCAGCGGGCGGGCGGCGGTGATGGACGGATCGAGCTGGCGCAGGGACCCGGCGGCGGTGTTGCGCGGGTTGAGGTAGGTCTTCTCGCCGGCCTCCTCCAGCTTTTCATTGAGTTTGTCGAATTCGGCATTCGGGATGAACACTTCGCCGCGCACCACCAGGTAAGGGGGAAGGCTCAGGCCCGGGGCAGCCGCGACCGGGATCTTGAGCGGGATCGCCTTGACCGTCCGCAGGTTGGCGGTGATGTCCTCGCCGACCTCCCCATCCCCGCGGGTGGCGCCCTGGACGAACAGCCCGTCCCGGTAGTGCAGGACCACGCTCAGGCCGTCGATCTTCGGCTCGACGACGAATTTCGCCTTTTCGACCCGGTCGTCCAGCTTGCAGACCCGTTCATACCAGGCCCGGGCGTCCTCGGCCCCGAAGGCGTTCGCCAGGCTGAGGATCGGGCGCGGGTGGCGGACCTTCTCGAACTTCTCGGACAGCGTCGCCCCGGCGCGCTGGGTGGGCGAATCCGGCGTCACCCAGTCCGGGTGGTCGGCCTCGATCTGGCGCAGCTCGACCAGCAGTTTGTCGTATTCGGCATCGCTGATGACTGGTGCATCTTCGACATGGTAGAGGTAATTGTGGTGGTTGATCTGCTGCTTGAGTTCTTCGTAACGGGATTTGGTAGAAGGAGTGTCCATAATCTGCTCCTGGAGATGGTAAGTAAGAAACGACTTTCGCTCATTATAGCCGGGAAAAACGCCCTATCAAGACGACTTCCATGCCCGGAGGTCCGCTGGTGTAGAAAGCAGCCCGCCGGTTTCGCTCCATTCAGCCGAAATACCAGGGAAACCGTCTCCGCGAGAGAGCTTCGTCCTTCCTGTTCTATCTTTTTTGGCAGGTTAGACTCCTCAGAAAGAAAGGTAAAATAACCCGATGAAGCAGATTAGCAGAAAGGTCATCGACAGGGTCAGGTTTCTGATCGCTGAACGCAAGCGCCTCAGAATATTTCACAAATTCGAAGAATTCACCATGATTCCCGAAAAATTATATTCGGCCAATCTTGAACTTGCAGGTCGGTATTCTTCGGTCCCCGGCGCGGTGGTTGAATGTGGCACATGGAAGGGAGGGATGATCGCAGGAATCGCCAGCCTTTTGGGGAATAATAGAACCTATTGGCTGTTTGATAGTTTCGCAGGGCTGCCGCCAGCCAAGGAGATCGACGGAGAGGCGGCCCATCGTTGGCAGATGGATAAATCATCGCCATCCTATTATGATAATTGCACGGCTTCGGAACAAGATGCAAAAAATGCGATGGAGCTTGCCGCGGTCCCCGACTCCAGGATTGTGAAAGGCTGGTTTCAGGATACGCTCCCCAAGGCGGAATTTCCCGAAGGCATAGCCATACTGCGCATGGATGCGGACTGGTACGACCCGACCATGGAAATACTCGACAACCTCTTCAATTTTGTAAATAAAGGTGGCGCGATAATCATCGACGACTATTACGCCTGGGAGGGCAGCTCGAAAGCAGTGCATGATTTTCTCTCGAAACGCCAGTGTATCGAGAGAATCAACGTATATCGGAGAGTTTGTTATATTGAGAAACGCTAACGCATCTGGCAGCTGAGGCGAACCGTGCGGTCGATACAGAAGGTAATGAGGAAACTCGGTCCAGAGGTTGCAGAAGCAGCAGCCAACAAGCGGTTTTTAGAAATCCGAGGGCGGTCGAAAGGACCGCCCTCCTTTTTTATCAGAACGGAGTCCGCATTCTTGAGATTTGATATATACTCGGCGCATGAAGATCACCCAAACCTTCACCGCCCCGGATCGTCCAAGCTGGCACGACTGGCTGGCGGAACACGGCGCCACGGAAAGCGAAGTCTGGCTGGTCTACTTCAAGGCTGCTGCCGGCAAGCCGACCATTTCCTACGAAGATTCGCTCGAAGAAGCTCTGTGCTTCGGCTGGGTGGACAGTCTCATCCAGAAGATCGACGAGGAGAAGTACGCCCGCAAGTTCACCCCGCGCAAACTTGGCAGCAAATGGTCCGAGCTGAATAAGCACCTGGTCGCGAAGCTGGTCAAGGAGGGCCGCATGACCGCGGCCGGCCTTGACAAGGTGGAATTTCCTCTCGAGGAAGCCAAGGCCGAGCGTCCGAAGCGTCCGGCCCTGCCCCTGCCGGATTGGCTGAGGGCCGGCTTGATGACCAGTCCAACCGCCTGGGAGAACTTCCAGAAGCTGGCCCCGTCCCACCAGCGCAATTACATCGGCTGGATCTCGGATGCGAAGAAGGAAGAAACCCGCCAGCGGCGCCTGCAGACCGCCATTGCGAAACTGGAAAAGAACGAGAAGCTAGGATTGATCTGACCATCTCACCTAAAGAATGCCAATGTTGCCCCGGGGAAAAAGCCTCCCAGGCAGGCTTTGGCGGCTATTTCCTTCAAATTGGCCCTACCCAACCGCCCCATTCCTCCATACAATCGAGCCATGTCGAAACCCACATCCAGCCTGACGCGCGGCTACACCGTTGCCTTCACCAGCGCAGCCGTGCTCTCCACCACCGCCATCTTCATCCGCCACCTGACCCAGACCTACCAACTGCCCGCCCTGGTGCTGGCCTTCTGGCGGGACTTGTTCGTCACCGTGACCATCCTGATCATCCTGGCGATCTTCCGGCCGGCGCTCCTGAGAGTCAGCCGGGAACACTTCCGCTACCTGATCCTGTACGGGCTGGTCCTGTCGCTTTTCAACTCCATGTGGACCCTGTCGGTCGCCCTGAACGGGGCGTCCGTCTCGACCGTCCTGGCTTACTGCTCGGCCGGTTTTACCGCCCTGCTGGGCTGGTGGCTGCTCAAGGAGGGCCTGGGTTGGGCCAAGCTGCTGGCAGTGGCCATCAGCCTGGCCGGCTGCGCCCTGGTCTCGGGCGCCCTCGACCCGTCCGCCTGGCGGACCAACCTGCTGGGCATCCTGACCGGCGTGCTCTCCGGCCTGTTCTACGCCATCTACAGCCTGATGGGGCGTTCGGCCGCCCAGCGCGGCTTGAATCCCTGGACGACCGTGCTCTATACGTTCTGCTTCGCAGCCCTCTTCCTGCTCGGCTACAACCTGCTCTCCGGCGGGCGCCTGCCCGGTTCGGCGCCTCAGCCTGCGGACATGTTCTGGCTGGGCCGCGCCTGGGCCGGCTGGGGCGTCCTCTTCCTGCTGGCAGCCGGTCCCACCCTGGCGGGCTTCGGGCTCTACAACATCAGCCTGAGCTACCTGCCGTCGAGCGTCGCCAACCTGATCGTCACCACCGAGCCGGTCTTCACCGTGGCAATCGCCTATCTCTTCCTGGGCGAGCGGCTGGATTGGGTCCAGATCCTCGGCAGCCTGCTAATCCTGGGTGCGGTAATCCTGCTGCGCCTTTATGAAGGGCGGAGCAATCCCGGCGCACAGGCAGTGGAACCAGCCTGAAGGTATTTCAACCGCAAAGGCACAAGGACATAAAAATGATCGAACTTGCGGCTTCGTGGTAAGCCCATTCCCATGTCCGACTTTCCCATCATCCTGGAAAAAGCCCTTGCCGCCCGTGCCGGGTTATTCGACCCCGGGCGCCGGAGCGCTTTCCGCCTGTTCAACGGCTTCACCGAGGGCTGCCCGGACCTGGTCGTCGACTTATATGCTTCGACGCTCGTCATCCACAATTACGCCGAAATCCCGGAGCAGGGCACGCAGTTGGTCCGGGAGGCCCAGGCCCTGCTGCAGGCGGAACTGCCCTGGCTGAAGGCAGGGATCCTGAAAACCCGCAACGGCCCCTCCGCCGGGGAAAAGCGCGGCCGGCTGCTCTTCGGCGACAGCCCTGACGATCGCATCCTCGAAAACGGCGTTTGGTACGCCCTCGACCTGACCATGAACCGGGATGCCAGCCTGTACCTGGATACGCGCGGGCTGCGCAGCTGGGCCCTCCGGAACCTGGCCGGGAAGGCCGTCCTGAACACCTTTGCCTACACCGGCAGCCTGGGAGTGGCGGCCCAGGCCGGTGGGGCTGCCCGCGTTGCCCAGGCCGACCTCAACCGTCGTTTCCTCGACCTCGCCAAGACATCCTATACCCTGAACGGTTTCCCGATCCGCAAGGCCGATTTCCTGACCGGGGATTTTTTCGACCTGGTCGCGCGCCTCAAGCGGGCCAGGGAGCGCTTCGACTGCGTCTTCGTCGATCCGCCCTTCTTCTCGGCAACGCCCAAAGGGACCGTCGACTTGAGCAACAGCGCCCGGCTGATCAACAAGGTCCGGCCGCTGATCGAGGACGGCGGGCGGCTGGTTGCGATCAATAACGCCCTGTATGTGAGCGGCAGGGAATATATGAACAGCCTGGAAACCCTTTGTGTAGACGGCTACCTGAGGGTCGCCGAGCTGATCCCGGTGTCGGAAGACTTCACCGGCTATCCGGCGACCCGCCTCGGCGCCCCGATCACGGACCCGGCGCCCTTCAACCATTCGACCAAGATCGCCGTGTTGGAGGTACGCCGGAAATAAGCCGGGGCGGCCCACCCTCGAACTCGATTTATGCGAAGGCGTTGTGAACATCGGGAAAAATTGCTTGTCTGGTTGAATACTCTGTTGTATAGTGGTGGCATCATTTCATCGTCATTGGTCCATTGCGGAGGGAATATGAGACAGTCGAAATTGAATGCAGCTATTCTTTTATTCGTCATTACCGTTTTCCTGCTGGCAGGATGTACAACTGAATCGAAAGCCCCGACGCCGGTTACACCGGTCATTCCGTCCGTTACTGCCACCGCCGCGGATACTTTCACGCCGACCATCACACTGACCCCAACGATCACATCCACCCCGACGCCGCCAGTGCTAGGAGGTGCATCGATCTCTGGCATTTCCCTTGTAAAAACCGTGAACGGGCTGGGCCCCCTCACGGGGCCAAGTTGGGACCGGTATAACCCTTCTCATAGCTTCTCGGATATGGTTTTCTCCGCGGATGGTACCCTGATGGCAACGATGGCCTATCCAACTGGCATCGAGGTCTGGCGGGTAAGCGATGGTAGGCGTATCCAGCAATGGCCATGCACCCAATGTATTTATTCTTATCTGGCGTTCTCCCCCGATGGCCAATCCCTGGCAGTTGCACACGAAAAAAATATTGAATTTTATAGCATCGGTACCGGGGAATTGGCCAAGAAAATAGCACTTCCTGGAGAATCTGAAGTGTTAAAACGATTTTCCACTGACGGAAATTACATCTACTCAGTGGAATCCGATGGCAGTTCCTATTCCCTGTTTTCATTACAAATCAGCGATGGCCAGGTAAAGACCAAAATACCATTGCAAACCACAGAAATGCAAATGAGCGCCGATATTTCTCCGGACGGCTCCCTGCTGGCAATGGGATCGGCTGACGGCGCCATTCGCGTCTGGCAGATCAGCGACGGGAAAATATTGCAGTCCATCGGCGGTCACACGAAGGCAATTGATTCCATTTCGTTTTCCCCCGACGGTTCGCTACTGGCGGCTGGCTCCTCGGATAATACCCTGACGATTCTACGAACGAAAGACTGGCTGGCGATCGACACGATCCAGACCCCCGGGGCCATCGACAGCCTGCAATTCACGCCCGACGGCCAGACGCTGATCACCGATGCCCCAGGCGAAACCATCCCACGCCTGCGCTTCTGGCGGACAAGTGACTGGCAGCTCCAGCAAATTCTTCCTCTGGATAGCACGGCCGCCAATATCCTGCTCTCTCCCGACGGGAGCGTTCTCGCCATGCGAAGATATGACGGAACCATCCGCTTGATGGATGCAAAGAACTGGTCTCCCACCGTCATCCCTATTCCCCAGAAAGATCCCATCGCTTCGGTGGCCTTCTCCCAGGACAAGAAATATTTCGCCACGGCCTTGGGCAATTCGGTCCGGCTGTGGAAGATGAGCGATCTGTCGCTGGCGCGCTCGTTGGACGGTCACACTGCCGGCGTAAACAGTGTGGCATTCTCCCCTGCCAGCACCCTCATCGCCACGGCTTCCGAAGACCAGACCGTGCGCATCTGGTCGGTCGCGGACGGTTCGCAGAAGCAAAATCTGGCCGATTTCGACAGCGCGGCCATCAGCGTCCAGTTCTCGCCGGACGGCCAATTGCTGGCGGCCGGATTCGCCGGCGGCTCGATCCGGGTCTGGAGTGTATCCAACTGGGACCTGGTCACCACGTTGACGGGCTCTGCCGGGGATGCCAACTCCGTACAATTCTCGCCGGATGGAACGCTGCTCGCTGTAGGGAGCGGGGACGGCAAGATCGGAATATGGAGAGTCGATGACTGGAATCTGGCGAAGACGCTGTCCGGCCATCAGGGCGCGGTCTGGAGTATATCCTTCTCGCCTGACAGTCGCCTGCTGGCGTCCGGTTCGGCGGATGAATCGGTCCGCATATGGAATGTTCAGGATGGAAAGCCTGTCAAGACGTTGACTAGTCATGAGGCTGGGGTCCGTAGCGTCGTCTTTTCGCCGGACGGACAGAGGCTGGCATCCGCCGGGGAGGACAAGACCATCCATCTTTGGCAGACACAGGATTGGGAGGAACTACGTGCGATGACTGTCCATTCGGATACCGTCCGAACGCTGGCCTTTTCGCCTGACGGACTGACGCTCGCCTCCGGCTCCGACGACAAGACCGTCATGCTCTGGCAGTCGACCAGCCGGGCGCTCCACGAGCTGCCGGGTGGCCACACCGAAACGGTGACGGCGCTGGCTTTTTCGCCGGATGGCACCCTCCTGGCGTCCGGAAGTGTGGACACGACCGTTCGAACCTGGCAGGCCGGCAGTTTCGAACCGTTATTGCTCCTCACCGGTCATTACGCTCCAGTGGAAAGCCTGGCTTTTTCACCGGACAGCAAACTCCTGGCAGCGGGCGCCGATGACACGACCACATACATCTGGGATGCCCACAGCGGGGATATTCAGCACATCCTGGTGGGACATACGGATGCAGTTTTCGGCGTTGCGTTCTCCCCCGATGGCAAGTACCTGGCAACGGCATCCGCTGACGCGACCGTCCGTATCTGGCAGGTCTCGGACTGGTCCCTCGTGACCACGTTGAAGGACCACAAGGACTGGGTCAGGGCAGTGACCTTCTCTCCGGACGGGACACACCTGGCCTCCGCCTGCAGCGACGGTTATATCCGCATCTGGCAGACCTCGGACTGGAAGATGGTGAACAAATTCAAGGCCGGCAGTTCCTATCCCGCCAGCCTGGCATACTCGCCCGATGGGACCCTCCTGGCGCGGGCAGGCGGCGATGGAGCAATCGACCTGTACAAACCTGGTGACGGCAGCCTGTTGCAAACTTTCAGGTGCCCCGAAGCCAAATGTCCCTCCGCAAAGGCCCCGGATAAACGGGCCTGGTCGATCTCCTTCTCTCCGGACGGTTCCATCCTGGTAATGGGATCGTCCGATAAGACCGTCCAGCTCTGGAAGGTGAGCGACGGGACGCTTCTGCAAATCTTGACAGGGAAGGATTCGGTCGCCGGGGTGGCTTTTTCCCCGGATGGGTGGTGGCTGGCCTCGGCATCCGCCGGCAGCAGCATCGAGATCTGGGGCCTGCCGCGCTGGGATACGAATCCGGCGCCAACCCCGACCCCATGAAATCGAAGACGGCAGCCCGGGCTGCCGTCTTTTTGCATCCTCCGAATCCGGAATGGCTTCAGAAAAGCTCTTTGTCGTTCACTCCCAGGTAGGGACCCTGCTTGATCTCCAGGAGGACCGTATCCTCCAGGATTTTGAAGCCGTGCCCGCCGCCGACCATGATGACCACGTCATTTTCGAAGAGGTCGCGAGTGGCGACCGATTGATGCTGGCTGTCGTAGACATCGATCTGGCAATGACCGGTCCGCACGACCAGCACTTCCGACATCCCCACCAGGTGCCGTTCGAGGGCGCGATGGGTATGCCGGGCAATGGCGCCGTCCTTCGGGTAGACGATGAAACCGACCTGCTGCTTTGCATCCGGAGGCGTAATGAATGTGGTATGGGACGGGCGAAAGGTCCGCCGGATGATGTAGCACAGGATCCGCCCTTCCGCTTCGACCAACTCGATATCGTCGCTCATTTAGATCGCTCCTCGGAGGGCCTCCAGCCGGAGCCGGACGACCGTCCACAAGTATTTCCTGCCGCGCCTCCAATATTGGCCGAACGTCGAGCCGGTCTTGGATTCGCCGCTGCGCCGGGGATCGGCCCAGTAGGGCAACTCGCAGACACGGTAGCGGGCCCGCAAGGCGCGGAAGATGAAATCGGCGAAATATTCACCGTAGTCGCCGCGCAGCGGAACGGCTGCCAGCACCGGGCAACGCGCGGCCACGAATCCGCTGGTGTAATCGGAGAAGGAGGGATAGAGCAAGAATCGCACGGTCCAGTTAAGCAGGCGGCTCAAGCCCAGCTGCAGGAGGCCGCCCTTGCCTTCCCGCACCTCGCCGCCTCCGATCGTGTAGCGCGAATTGACGGCGATGTCATAGCCCTGCTCCAGCATGAAGAGCATCTGGGGGATCCGTTCCGGCGGATGGGAGAAATCGCAGTCCATCCAGACGACCACCTCCTGGCTGGCGGCGGTGATCCCGTCGCGCAGGGAGTTGGTCAGGCCGTGCCCGGACAGGCGGCGGATCACCCGTACGGTTGCGCCGGGGCACTTGACCGTCCCCGCCACCTCCCAGGTCCGGTCGGGTGAATCGTCGTCGACCACCAGAATCTCGATGCAAGGGATGCCTGCCGAGGCGACGGCAGCAACCGCCGACCGGATGAGGTCGGCGATGTTCCCGGCCTCGTTCAAAGTGGGCATGATGATGGAGACGCCCTGGATCTTCTCGGCCATGGAGATCAAAGCTTCCTCACGAAAATCACGTCCCGGCCGCGCTGCTCCAACTCGAGGAAGCCCAGCCGGGTGTAGAAGGCCCGCGAGGTCGAATTATTGGCCCGGGTATCCAGATGGTAGAGGCAAAGGGCGTGCCGGCGCACGAAATCGTCGACCGCCTCGACCAAGGCCCGGCCGACGCCGGTCCGCCGCGCCGCCGGCGATACGGCGATCGCCGTCAGGCAGGGTCTGACCTCCGCCCCGGCGAAGAGCACCGGGCGCTCGAGAGGCCGGCTGCGGTACCATTCCAGCCAGGCGCCCGGATGGAGGGCCAGGCGCCCGGCAAGCCCGGCCCAGCGCCGGAAGGACAGCCCGGCAAAGAGCCGGCGCTTGAATTCCTCCGGATCCAGGGCCGCGCTGACCACGCCGAGCACTTCGCCGGCCGAGACCGCAACCGTGGCCAGGCAGGTTTCGTCCTGCCGGAGTATGGAATAAAGGTAGGAAAGGTGGGCGGAACCCAGGCGGCAGTTGATGGAGTAGCCCAAGGCCGCCCGGTGAAGCTTGACGACCGCATCCAGATCTGCGGCCTTAAGAGGTCGAACAGAAAATGGAGGCCGGGCTACCTGTTCAGATTCTGCCACTCTGCCTCCACCCCTGTGCAGACCTCGTCCAACTGTGCTTTCGTCAGAGTCAGGCCGCTGGGCAGGTACAGCCCCTGGCGGGCCAGTTTTTCGGCAACCGGATACTTTTCGTCCTTGAAGAGACCGCGTTCGTGGAGCACCGGCTGTTCGTGCATCCCGAGGAAGAAGGGCCGCGTCATGATGCCGCGAGCCGAAAGGCGGCGGGCGAACTCGGCCGCATCCACGCCCAAGCGCTCGTCCAGCACCAGCCCATACATCCAGTAGACGTTCTTCGCCCAGGATTCCTCCACCGGCAGCTGCAGCCCGTCGAGCGCGGCCAGCCGGCTGGTATAGGCCGTCCCCATCCAGCGCTTTTGCTCGAGGGCCGCCTCGATCCCTTCGAGTTGCGCCAGCCCGAGGGCCGCCTGGATATTGGTCAGCCGGAAGTTGTGTCCCAGCTCGGTGTGATAGAAGCGGCGCTCCTTCCGGAAGCACAAATTCCGCAGGGAGCGCAGGCGGTCAGCGTGGGAAGCGTCGCGGGCCAGGACCATGCCGCCCTCCCCGGTCGTGACGATCTTGTTGGCATAAAAGCTGAAGCAGCTCAACTCACCCAGGCCTCCGCAGCGCCGACCCCTGTATTCGGCTCCATGCGCCTCGGCTGCATCTTCGATGATGGTCAGGTGATGTTTTTCCGCCAGGGCGATGAGCGGATCCATATCGGCCGGATGGCCGTAGATATGGACCGGCATGAGCGCCCGCGTCCGGGGGGTGATCTTCGCCTCGACCTGGGAAACGTCCATGCACCAGGTGCGCGGATCAGAGTCCACCAGGACCGGCGTGGCGCCGCTATAGAGGACAGCCAGCACGCACGAGATGATCGTAAATGAGGGCAGGATCACCTCGTCGCCGGGCTGCAGGCCCAGGCAAGCCACGGCCAGCTCCAGGGCGGCCGTCCCGTTGCAAACCGCCACCCCGTGCGGCATCCCGCAATACTCCGCCCAGCCTCGCTCGAAGGCTTCGATGAACCGGCCCTCCGAGGAGATCCAG
>Ga0335071_10001194_pt1 | contig 28090 bp, 28 predicted proteins | sample Lox_Sample_15_FD_206724 | JGI IMG/M metagenome (GOLD analysis project Ga0335071, IMG submission 206724) | Soil microbial communities from Loxahatchee National Wildlife Refuge, Florida, United States - Lox_Sample_1.5 | ecosystem: Environmental > Terrestrial > Soil > Wetlands | place: USA...
GCAGTCACCATGTAGACCGGCTTCCGGAAGAAGTGCGCCATCGTCAGCTCCCCCTTCGTCCCGGCCCCCCGCTGGGCCGCGTCGTTCCAGTAGACGATGACGCAGTCCGACCGGTGGGCGATCTCGTCGCTGTCGATTGCCACGAGTTTCTCGGCGATCTCCATATACCGGGCGAGGTCGCGCTTCTTGAGCGCCCGGAAATCCACGCCGTCGAATTCGGCCCTGAAGAGCCTGTCGCTTTCCTCGTTGGGGTTGAACACCGTGCAGTCCAGCTCCCGCTCGAGCCACTCCTGCATGTCCCGCCGCCAGTCCCGTCCCTCGTTGGCCGCATATTCCATACCGCCCGAGAGATAGACGCGGAGTGCCATGTCAGACAATGCCGTCGAGCTTGAAGAGGTTGACCGCGGGGAGGAAGACGGCGTAGAGGAGCCACATAAGGCCGCCGACGGTCAGGGGAATGGAGAGGTTGTCGTCGAGTCCGATGGCGGATGATTCGACCAGCGCCCCCAGGAACGCCCCGGCGGCGCCGATGAGGTACTCCGCCGCGATGTATTCCACCTTGGGGGCGAATGCCACCACCAGGAGTCCGCTCAGGAGAAACGCGCTCGCTCCCTCCAGGCTCTTGCTGAGGAACCGGTGGCGGCCGAAGCGCCGGCCGATCAGCGCAGCGCTCGTGTCGGAGACGATCAGAATGGCTATGGCCGTGATGGCGATGACCTTGGGGAACCACAGGACCAGGAGCGTCGCGGCCAGCAGCACGTAGGTGGCGCCGTTGAGCCGCCGGCCGCGCTCGTTTTGCTCGTGTCTGCGGAGGAGAAACCCGAAGAGCATGTTGTAGAATCTGCCGAACGCCGGCACGTACAGCCGCGCGACATCGGAGAGGCCGAACGCCAGCGTCAGGGGAACAAGGATCGTGAGCGCGGTCGCCTTCGTGATGAAGTAGTACACGACCGGGATAAGCAGCGAGAAGAGGTGGATCAGCTTCCGGATGACTTCCGTGCCGTAGCTGTCCTCGACGTTCCGGGGAAGACTCATTTCTTCGCGGCGCGGCCCTCGGCGGGGGGTGCCGGCTGTTTGGCCTGGCCGGACTCCCCGTTTTTCCGCTTCTCGAGCGGCGGCAGCTGCTCACCCCGGATGATGGCGTCGATCTCGCCGCTGTCGAGGATTTCACGATCGAGCAGCGCGGCGGCGAGGCGGTGGAGCGTATCGATGTTGTCGTTCAGGATCTTCTCTGCCCGCTTCATGCCGGTGGTGACAATCTTCTTGATCTCCTCGTCGATGGAGATCGCCGTGTCTTCGCTGTAGTTCCGGTTCCGCGTGATCTGGCGGCCCAGGAAGATCTCCTCGTCCCGCGCCCCGTAGGCCAGCGGTCCCATCTTGTCGCTCATGCCCCACTCGCACACCATCTTGCGTGCGAGCTCCGTGGCGCGCTCGATGTCGTTGCCTGCGCCGGTGGTCATCTCCTTGAAGATCAGCCGCTCCGCCGCCCGCCCCCCGAGGGCGTATGTGATCATCGCCTCGAGGTACGCCTTCGAATAGGTATGTTTCTCGTCGATCGGCAGGTACGTGGTGAGCCCGAGCGCGCGGCCCCGCGGTATGATCGTCACCTTGTGCACCGGGTCCGCCTCGGGGAGCATCCGCGCCACCAGCACGTGGCCGATCTCGTGGTAGGAGGTGACCTTCTTTTCCTTTTCGGAGATGATGAGGCTCTTCCGCTCCATTCCCATCATCACCTTGTCCTTGGCCTCCTCGAAGTGCCGCATGGTGACGGCCTTGTCGTTCTGCCGCGCCGCCAGCAGTGCCGCCTCGTTGACCAGGTTCGCCAGCTCCGCACCGGCAAGTCCGGGCGTCCCCTTGGCGAGCGTTTCGAGGATCACGTCGTCCGCGAGGGGAATGTTCTTCGTGTGAACGCGCAGGATGCCCTCGCGCCCCTTCACGTCGGGCCTGTCGACCACCACCTGGCGGTCGAAGCGCCCGGGGCGCATGAGGGCCGGGTCGAGCACGTCCGGCCTGTTGGTGGCGGCGATGATGATCACGCCGCTGTTCTGCTCGAAGCCGTCCATCTCCACCAGGAGCTGGTTCAGCGTCTGCTCCCGCTCGTCGTGCCCGCCGCCGAGTCCCGCCCCGCGGTGGCGCCCCACCGCGTCGATCTCGTCGATGAAGATGATGCAGGGAGCGCTCTTCTTCCCCTGCTCAAAGAGGTCGCGCACGCGGCTCGCGCCGACGCCCACGAACATCTCGACGAAGTCCGCGCCGGAGATGGAGAAGAAGGGCACGCCCGCTTCGCCGGCGACCGCACGGGCCAGGAGCGTTTTTCCCGTGCCGGGAGGGCCGAGCAGCAGCACGCCGCGGGGAATCTTGCCTCCCAGCTTCTGGAATTTGGTCGGCTCCTTGAGAAACTCGATAATCTCCGCCAGCTCGATTTTTGCCTCGTCCGCGCCCGCGACGTCGAGGAACGTCACCTTCGTCGAACCCTCGGTGAGCATCTTGGCGCGGCTCTTGCCGAAGGAGAAGATGCCCCGGGGGCCGCCCGCCCCTCCCTGCATCCGCCGCATGATGATCAGCCACACCACCAGGAGGAGCACCCAGGGGAGCGCGCTCACGAGCGCGTTGATCCACGCGTTGTCCTCTTTCACGACCGTGAACTTCAGCTGCTTGTCATTCCACTCCTTGATCACGCCGCTGTCCAGGATCGGGAGCGTGAGGGAGAAGCGCGTCACGGCGACGTCCTTCCCGGCCCGCTGGAGGCGGACCGGCTCGCGGAGCGTGCCGTGGAAGTCGTAGTTGGTCAGTTCCGACTTCTTGATCGTGGCCTCGGCGATGAGCCCCCGCTCCAGGAACGTCTGGTACTCGTTGTAGGTGACCTCGACCTCGGCCCCCTCGTTCCCCTTGAACAGCGTCATCACCACGAACACCAGGAGGATGATCGCCGACCAGCTGATCACCACCTTCAGGACCTTGTTCCAGTTGAAATCGTCGTCCTGCCGGAACTGCTGGCCCGGTCGCTTTCCCTTCGGCTGCGGCCGGAACTGGCGCCGCTTGTCCGGGTCGTTGTTCCTGCCCCTCGAGTCCTGTGTTCCCTTGTCGTCCATCGCTCTGTGCTGCTCCTCTCTTACGCCCCCGCCTTCGCGCGGGGTGATTTCGCTTTCAAACGGTAGATCGCTTTCAGATTGCGCTCACGCTGCGCATAGTCCAGCCCGTACCCGATGACGAAATCGGACGGGATGTCGAAGCCGACGTAGTCGACGTGCGTGCCCGGTTTGACCGACGCCGATTTGAACAACAGTGTAACAACCTTGAGGGAACGCGGGTTCTGCGGCTCGATCAGGTGCCGGATATATTCGACGGAGAGCCCCGTGTCCACGATGTCTTCCACGATGATGATATCCCGTCCCTCGACCTGGCAGTTCAGGTCCTTCAGGAGACGCACGTTGCCAGAGGTGATTTTGGCGTCGCCGTAGCTGGAGAGCTTCAGAAAGTCCACCTCGCAGTCCATGGTGACTTCCCGTATCAGGTCCGCGAAGAAGATGAACGACCCGTTCAGGATGCCGATGAAGACCGGGACAGTCCCTTTATGGTCCCTGGCAATATCCCTGGCAAGGCGCTTCACGGCGGCCTTGATTCGACGTTCGCTGATCATCTCGACGAACCGGTCGCCGTTTACAGTGATCTGGGCCGCCATGTCAGGTCTGCAGAGGTGTTGAGTATTCGAGTTTCATCACCCGGCGCGTCGCCGGCGTGACTTTGAAACGGTCGTCCAGCCTCATCCCGCACACCCACACGATCTCGCCTCCCGGCGTCAGGAGGAGCGGAATGCTCTTCTTGCCGCGCGCGGGAACCTTCTCGTCGACGAAGAAATCGCTGACCTTTTTCCTGCCTTCCATCCCGAGGGGAACGAACGCATCACCCTCGCGCCAGCTCCTCAGCGTGAGCGGACCGGGCCCTGTGGCCGCGGCGTCCGCGTATTCTGTCTCCCGCCCGGCGGCCGGGCCGCGCGCTGCAACCAGCGTCGCGGCGAAACGAAATCCGCGGAGCGTGTAGGCGCGGCCGACTTCCACCGTGTAGTCGAACCCGGCTGCCCCGTCCGCCGGACCGATCACCAGCTCATCTCTCGTCCTCTCGGCCCCCGTGCCGCCCGGGAGATCGATGCGGGCACCCGGCTCGTTTTCCAGGAGCGCGAGCACCGCGTCCACGTGTTCTGTCCCGGCGGCCGCGCCCGCGGCTTCATCCAGCGCACCGCGCACGGCGAGCTGCCTGAGCAGCAGCGGCTGCGCCGACAGACGGTCGATCGCGAGCCGGATTCCGCCGGCGGAACGGCCGGCGGTGCACGCTTCGAGCGCCCTGGCGGCCTCCTCCATTATATACGCGGCCAGCGCCCGGAAATTTTCCCCGGAACGGTTGATGTTCTCCACCACGGAGGGGGAGACCACTTCCTTCAGCAGCGGGAGGACACGGTGGCGGACGGCGTTGCGCGTGTATCCGTCTTTCGCGTTGGAGGAGTCCGTTCGGAAGGGGAGTTGCTCGTTCCGCGCAAACTCTTCGATTTCCGCGCGTCCGGTGAAGAGGAGCGGCCTGATGATCCCGTCCCTTGCCACAGGAATGCCCGCCATCCCCTGCACTCCCGTTCCGCGGAAGAGGTGGAGGAGAATCGTTTCGGCGTTGTCGTCCGCGTGGTGGGCCGTTGCGATGCGCCCGCCCCCGGCGGACTCTCTGATCTGCCGCAGGAAATCATACCGGAGATCCCGCGCGGCCTCCTGGATGCCGACCTTCCTCCGCTGCGACTCCCCCGCAGTGTCCCCCCGACCGGCGTGGAAAGAAAAGCCGTAGTCGGCGGTCCGCCGGGCGACAAACGCTTCGTCGCCGTCCGACTCGGCGCCGCGGAGGCCGTGGTTGAAGTGGCCCACGATGACACGGAGTCCCCGCTCGCGCGCAAGGAGGTCGAGCAGGACCATCGAATCGACGCCGCCGCTCACCGCGGCGATCACCGTGTCATGCTCCCCGAACAGGACGTGCGTGCGGCAGTACTCCCTGAAACGCAATGGAAGTGTCTTCGGAGAGAGCATGGCGGCACCGTTGGACCGTGGTAGCGGGAGAGGGATTCGAACCCCCGACACACGGATTATGATTCCGTTGCTCTAACCAGCTGAGCTATCCCGCCAAGTCCAAGCAAGATACGCTTTTGTGGCCAAAAGAGCAACCAAACGGGCCTCAGCACGGGCAGGAGCGCTCGTTGTGCTTCGGAGAGAAATTGGATATATTTCTCCCATTCTCACAGTTCACGGAGGAGAATATCGGGGGATGACGCGTAAAGACGCTCTGCTCTACCAGAATGCGAGGTTCTACGAGGCCTTTGAGCGATCGAGCATGGGAATGATGGAGGACATCTGGTCCGACAAAGCGTCTGTCCGCTGCATCCATCCCGGCTGGAGCGTGGTGGAAGGGCGGGAGGCGGTGCTCGAGAGCTGGCAGCGGATATTCGAAGGGGACGTGCGGATGAAGGTCTCCCTCCGCAACGTCAGGGCGGAGGTCTACGGCTCGATCGGCGTTGTCGTCCTGCAGGAAGAGGTGCAGTATATGTCCGGCAAGCTCTCGAACTCGGGCTCGGTCATTGCCACAAACATCTTCGAGCACGACGGGAAGAACTGGAAGATGATCCACCACCACGGGTCCCCGACGGTCGTCGTCGAGGAGCAGGAGGGGGAGAATTTCCGGTACAACTGACATCGCCGGATCGTTTGCCTGGTGCGAGCGCCTCGCGCGGAGCCACTACGAGAATTTTCCCGTCGCGTCGCGCTTCATCCCGCGCGACAAGCGTCCGTACGTCGCCGCGGTGTACGCGTTCGCCCGCATCGCGGACGATTTTGCCGACGAGGGGAACGATCCTCCCGCAGCGCGTCTCGCGAAGCTCGATGACTGGCAGAACAAGCTGGTCGCCTGCTACGAAGGGCGGGCCGATCACCCCGCATTTATCGCGATCGCCGAAACCGCCGCGCGGACGGGCATACCGATGTCCCTCCTTGCCGATCTCCTCACCGCCTTCCGGATGGACGTCACCACGAAGCGATTCCGGACGGCGGGAGATCTCCTCCAATACTGCGTGTATTCGGCAAATCCCGTCGGGCGCCTCGTTCTCCACATTTTCGGCGGCGCAAACGAGCGTTCCTGCGCCCTTTCCGACGGCGTGTGCACGGGGCTGCAGCTCGCCAATTTTGCGCAGGATGTGTCGGTGGACTGGCAGAAAGGGCGGCTCTACATCCCGCTTGAAGATCTGGAGCGCATTGGTTATACTGAAAAGGAAATCGGAAGCGGCGGAGCCGACGGAAGGTTCCGGGACCTGATGAAAATCCAGGTCGCGCGGGCCCGGAATTTCCTGGTTGCCGGTGCGCCGCTCGTGCAGGAAGGACCCCGGGAGATCAGGTTCGAGCTCGCCCTCACGCTGAGGGGAGGGCTCGCGATTCTCAAGAGGATCGAGGGGATCGACTACGACGTCTTCCGGCAGAGACCCGTGATTCCCCTCCTGGAGAAGATCCGCATCGTTGCGATGGCCCTTGCGGGCGGAAACGCATGGAACTGACGGCCTCAGACATAACCAAGAGCAGCAACACCAGCTTCTACTATTCGTTCTCGCTCCTGCCCCGGCAGAAGCGCGAGGCGATCCATGCCGTCTATGCCTTCTGCCGCTACACCGACGACATCGTCGACGAAGAGACGGACGAACACAGCAAGGTGGTCCGCCTCCGGCGCTGGCGCATGGAGCTCGGCCGGGCCCTCCGCGGGACGTCGTCGTACCCCATGCTCAACCAGCTCAGCGCGACGGCACGCAAGTTCAACATTCCCGTCGATCACTTCTACGACCTGATCCGCGGGATGGAAATGGACCTGAGCAAGACCCGGTACGAGACGTTCGATGAGCTCTACCAGTACTGCTACCTGGTCGCATCGACCGTCGGACTGATGTGCCGGCAGATCTTCGGCTACAGAAACGCCTCCACGCGTGACTATGCCGTCAACCTCGGTATCGCCCTCCAGCTCACGAACATCCTCCGGGACGTCAAGGAAGATGCGAAGAGGGGGAGAATCTATCTCCCCGCGGAGGATCTCCGGCGGTTCGGGTACTCCGAGGCGGATCTCCTCGCGTGCCGGTACACGCCGGAGTTTGTCAACCTGATGCGCTTCGAGTGCGAGAGGGCCAGCGCCTACTTTGACATGGCACGCGCGGCGCTCGGCAACGAAGACAAGCGGTTTTTCTTTGCCGCGCGGATCATGTGGTCCATCTACGCCCACACGCTCCAGCGCATCAAGCGGTCGAACTACAACGTCTTCGAGCGGCGCATCTCCATCGGCGGACTCATGAAGGTTCTCATCACGTTCCGGTACTGGCTCAGCAACACGCTGAAGTATTCCTGGTTCGGCCGTCCGGGGCGCCCCCACCACCCCGGAGTCCAGACGGAGTGACACCGGTTGTGGTCGTCGGCGGAGGCCTGAGCGGGCTTGCCGCTGCCGTCCGGCTCTCGTCGCAGCGCATCCCCACTCTCCTCCTCGAGCAGCGCCCCTTCCTCGGGGGACGCGCATACTCGTTCGTGGACGATACGACCGGGACCGTTATCGACAACGGCCAGCACGTTCTGATCGCCGGGTACGCGCAGACGATGGCGTATCTCGACACGGTCGGGACACGCGACCGCGTCGCGGTCCAGGGGGTCCCCGAGCTCGACTTCCATCACCCGGCGCGCGGGTTCTGTTCATTTCGTCTTCCCGGGCTTCCTTCCCCGCTTCATCTCGCTGCGGGCATACTCACGACGGATCTCTTTTCCGCGGCCGACAGGATGCGGATGGTCCGCGCCGGTCTCGCACTCAGGCGGGGAGCCGGCCGCGGCGACGGGGGGAGCATGACGGTGGAGGAGTGGCTGGACGCTCACGGACAGTCCGCGGAGACAAAACGCTCGTTCTGGGAGCCGCTTGCCGTGGCAGTCATGAACGAGCACCTCGGCGTCGCTTCCGCCTCGATATTCCTCCATGCTGTCCGCACGGCGTTCCTGGGCGACAGGCGGGGCGCGGCTCTCGCCGTTCCGACGGTGGGATTGAGCGAACTCCTTGTCGACCCAGCGCGCGCGTTCGTCGAAGGGCGCGGGGGAGTCGTGCGCACGGGGGCCGACGTCGCAGGGATCGTGGTGGAGGAGGGGCGCGTCGCGGCAGTGGAACTCAGGGACGGGGAGCCGGTGTCCTGCTCCGCGGTCGTCCTCGCCGTCCCATCGTACCGCGCAGCCGGTGTTCTGTCCGCCTCGCTCAGGGGGTGGGGCACGCCTGCGAACGCGGCGTCGATTCCCCTCTCGCCGATCGTCTCTGTCCACCTCTGGTTCGACACCGATTTCATGCCGCAGCGCGTCCTCGGCGTGATCGGCCGCCGCATCCAGTGGGTGTTCAACAGGAGGAAGATCTGTCTCGAACGGGGAGCGGGCGGTCACCTGTCTGTGGTCATAAGCGCGGGGCATTCCCTCGTGGATCTCTCAAACGAAGAGCTGACGCGGATTGCGCTCGACGATCTTGTGTCGATCTACGGATCGTCGGTCGGCGCGCCGGTCCACGAGGTCGTCATACGCGAGAAGCGCGCCACCTTTTCCTGCTCGCCCGCCGTGGAGCCGCTGCGTCCCGGCGCCGAAACTCCCCTGCCAAACCTCTTTCTGGCCGGCGACTGGACCGCCACCGGATATCCCGCCACGATCGAGGGCGCGATTCAGAGCGGCAACCTCGCCGCGGAGCTGGTGCAGAGGCTCGTGAACGCCAGCCCTGCATGAGAACCCGTCGTTGACAGGTACCCTTGTCCGCGGGTGGGTCCTGTCATTGCGAGCCGCTTCTCAGGCGAAGCAATCCTCTTTGCTTTTATCCCTTGGATTCCCCATATTCCCCAATGCTCAAAGACAAGGTGGTACTTCTGGTAGACGATGAGCCCTCGATTCTCCGGGCGACGAGCACGGGCCTCAAGAACCGCGGATTCAACGTGCACACCGTCGACGGAGCTGACGCCGCGATGAAGGAAATCCGGACCCTGAATCCCAGCATCGTGGTTTCCGATCTTGTCATGCCCGGTACAAACGGGTTCGAGCTCTTCCAGGAAATCAAGAAAGACGGACAGTTCAAGTCGCTCCCGTTCGTCTTTCTCACCGGCGTCGACGATTACTACGCCAAGAAGTTCGGCAAGGAGCTGGGAGGCGCGGCCTATATCACCAAGCCCGTGGACCTCGACGAACTGGAACAGATCATCAAGGAAAAGATAGGCGAGTAAGCGCTCGCCCTCCCTCCCCGCGGATTTTCCTCCATGCAGCAATCCGGCGTCCGTAAAAGGATCGAGTTCATCGACCTCCTGCGAGGGTGGGCGGTGATCGTCATGATCCAGACGCACGTCTTCAACGCCACACTCCCCGACGAAATCACGCGGACGTGGTTTTTTGAAGTGCTCAGGTTCATCGACGGGCTCGTGGCACCGTCGTTCCTGTTCGCCTCGGGGATGGCCTACGCCGTCACCACCCGGCGGAAGCTCAACGACTACCTCGCGTTCGGTCCCCCGCTGTTCAAGCAGCTCTGGCGGCTTGTGTTCGTGCTGCTGATCGGATACGGGCTCCACATTCCGAAATTCAACTACTACCATCTCCGGTACGAGGCCGGCGACGTTGCGTGGCAGATGTTCTGGCAGGCGGATGTCCTCCAGTGCATTGCCGTCAGCCTGATCTTCCTCCAGGTCATGCTCCTCATTCTCCGCTCCGAGCGCCGCCTGTACATGACGATGATCGGGGTGACCCTGGGCGTGGTGTTCGCGACGCCGCTGGCGTGGAGCATTGACTTCTGGACAATGACGCCGATCCCGATCGCGTCGTACCTGAACGGGCTTCACTACTCCCTCTTCCCGGTGTTCCCCTGGTCGGCGTTCCTCTTTGCGGGGGCGCTGTGCGGGTACTACTACCTGAAGGCACGGGATGCGGCGGGAGGAGACGCGATGTCGCCCGCGATCGGGACCATGATGAACCGGTGCGCATGGGTCGGCGGGGCGATCATCGCCGCATCGTTTCTGCTCCAACCCGTTGCGGCGATGATCTACCCGACGTACGACTACTGGCGGTTCAGCCCGAGCTTCACCATGCTCCGCACGGGTCTGGTGATGTTTCTGCTGGTGCTGATGTTCATCTATGAGAGGCGGAAGGGGGTGTCCTCCCGCTCGGTTGTTGCGCTCATGGGGCGCGAGTCGCTCCTGGTCTACACGGTGCACCTGATGCTCGTGTACGGCAGATACGGGTACTTCACGTTCGCCGACCGGGTGCACCAGTCGTTCGGCTATGTCGAGGCGGTGCTCACGACCGTCGTCCTGATCGCCCTGATGTACGCGCTCGCCTGGGCGTGGGCCCGCGTCAAGGCAGGCCCTCCCCGCGTCAAGCGGATCACGCAGGGGGTCATCATTGCCGCGTTTGCCGCAGTGTTCTTCTTTTTCCCCAACAATTGACAGCGTCTGTCATTGCGAACGCATTGAAGCAATCCATCATAGAATAAGGATCTCTCTCTCATGCCTACAGTAGTTCTCCTCCGTCACGGCGAATCCCAGTGGAATCTTGAGAACCGCTTCACCGGGTGGATCGATGTGCCCCTCTCCGCGAAGGGGGTCGAGGAAGCGAAATCCGCCGGCGAGAAACTGAAAGGGTACACCTTTGACCACGCGTTCACGTCCGTCCTGAAGCGCGCCAACGATACGCTCAACATTGTCCTGGACATTGTGGGCCAGAAGAACATTCCCATCGACTACAATCAGGCGCTCAACGAGCGGCACTACGGCGACCTCCAGGGACTCAACAAGGCGGAGACCGCGAAGAAGTACGGCGACGCCCAGGTCAAGATCTGGCGGCGCAGCTTTGACGTACAGCCCCCGAACGGCGAGAGCCTCAAGAACACGCTCGAGCGGGTGCTTCCCTACTGGGAGTCGACAATGCTCCCCTGCATCAAGAAAGGGGAGCGGCTCATCGTGGCGGCCCACGGCAACAGCCTTCGCTCGCTCGTGATGCACCTGGACAAGCTCACCCGCGAGGAAGTCATCGAGCTCAACATCCCGACCGGCGTCCCGCTCGTCTACGAGTTCGACGCGCAGGGCGTGCCCGTGTCCCACAAGTACATCTGATCCGACGGCGCATGATCAGGTTCCTCCCCCTCTGCCTGTTCCCGCTCCTTATGGCGTCTGCCCCGGCACAGGTGACATCGGTCCGCCTCTCGCTTGACGGCGAATGGCTCTTCCGGGTCGACTCGCTGAAGGCGGGTATCGCCGAACAGTGGTATCTGGATTCCCTGGACCGCGCCGGGTGGGAGCGGGTGGAGACGCCGAAGTACTGGGAGGAGTACCCGGGACTCGCATTGTACGACGGCTGGGGGTGGTTCGTGCGGACCTTCAAACTCGAGCGGACGGGGGAGAAGATCAGCCTGCATTTCGCCGGGGTGGACGACGACGCGGAGGTCTGGGTCAACAACGTCAGCGTGGGAGTGCACTCCGGGTATACCGATCCCTTCGCCCTCGACATCACCCCCGCGCTCCGTCCCGGTTTCAACACGGTCGCCGTCCTGGTGAAGGACTACGGCGGGGGCGGCGGCATCTACAAGCCCGTGACGCTGATCTCGACGCGCCTGCTGGACGAGCTGCTCAAGAGCCCGTACTTCGGCACGCCGGCCCTCAGGAGTGCGGACTGGGTAAAGGACGCGGTGATCTACTGCGTCTACCTCCGCTCGTTCTCGCCGGAGGGGACGTTCGCGGGACTGGAACAGAGGCTCCCGGAGCTGCGGGACCTCGGGGTCACGGTGCTCTGGCTGATGCCGGTCAACCCGGTGGGCCTCAGGAACCGCAAGGGGACGCTCGGCAGCCCGTACGCGATCAGCGACTACTACGGGATCAACCCCGAGTTCGGCACGATGGACGACTTCCGCCGGCTGCTCGCCGCGGTGAAGCGGGAGAAGATGCACCTGATCATCGACCTGGTGGCCAACCACACGTCGTGGGACAGCAGGCTGATCACGGAGCACCCCGACTGGTTCCGGACGAACGAGCGGGGGGAGATCGTCTCGCCCAATCCCGACTGGTCCGACGTCGCTGCGCTCGACTACACGAAGCCCGCTCTCAGGCGCTATATGATAGAGATGATGCGCTGGTGGGTGAAGGACGTGGGGATCGACGGGTTCCGCTGCGACGTTGCCGAGCTTGTGCCGAACGACTTCTGGGAGGACGCGCGCGCGCAGCTCAACCGGATCAAGCCCGTCATGATGCTTGCAGAGGGCTCGCTGCCGGAAGAGCATGTGAAGGCGTTCGACCTCACCTACTCGTGGAACATCTACGACGCCCTGGACCCGCTCCTGCAGGGGAAGAGGCCCGTCACGCTGATCGATCAGATCCTGAAGAACGAAAAGCTCCAGTTCCCGACCGGCTCGCTGCGGATGCGCTTCACGACGAACCATGACAAGAACGCGTGGGACGCGCCGGCCGTGGTCAAGTTCGGCGCCGACGGGCTGCGCCTGGCCACCGCGCTCGTCAATACGCTCCCGGGCGTTCCGATGATCTACACGGGGGAGGAGGTCGCCAACGACAGGAAGCTGAGCCTCTTCGAAAAGATCAGCGTCGACTGGAGCAGGCCCCGCGACATGGGGAATCTCTGGAAGACCCTCATCACCCTGCGCCGCTCCCACCTGGCGCTCTCGCGCGGCGATATGCTCCGCGTCCCTTCCGCGCCCGACACGACGGTCTACGCGTTCTTCCGCGCCGCAGGCACGGACAAGGTCCTCGTCGTTCTCAACTTCTCACAGGCGCCCGTCGCCGCCTCGCTCAGCGTCCCGATGGACCGCATTTTTCCGAGGCAATATTCGGCGAAGATGAAGGACGTCTCGACCGGGAAGACGATCGTCCTCCAGCAGGGGCAGCCCCTTGAGATGGCGCTCGAGGCGCGCGGGTACAGAATCTTCACGTACGAGCCTCCCGCAAAAAAGTAGCCCGCCGCCCCCGGAAATTCCCTATATTGCAGGCGACAACCGGAAGGATGCCATGTCCCGCCCGAGACACACAGTCATTGCCGCTGCCGCCGTATCTCTTGCCATTCTCTTGCTGACCCCGTCTGCTTCGTTCGGTCAGTCGCAGGAGGCCCCCCTCCGCGTTTGCGTGGCGGGACTCGTTCACGGTCACATCGAGGGATTCCTTGACGACGCGGCCCGGCACCCGGAGATCAGGGTTGTCGCCATCGCCGAGACCGACACGGCCCTCTCCGGCAGCGTTTGCCGGCGGCACCACATCGAGGGAGTTCCGGTATTCAGATCGCTGGACGAAGCGATCGGTGCGACACACCCTGAAGCGGTGGCGGCCTTTTCTTCCACGTTCGCGCACCGGAACATCGTGGAGGTGTGCGGCAAACGGGGAATCCCCGTCATGATGGAGAAGCCGCTTGCCGTAAGCCTTGATGACGCCCTGGCGATCGCCAGGGCGGCAGAGCAGGGGCACATCGCCGTCCTCGTGAACTACCAGACCACGTGGTACCCCAACACGGAAGAGTTGCACCGGCTGATCAGGAAGGGGGGACTCGGGGAGATCCGGAAAATGGTGGCGCACCACGGTCACAGGGGCCCCCGCGAGATCGGCGTCGGGCCGGAATTCCTCTCGTGGCTCACGGACCCTGTCCTCAACGGCGGCGGCGCGCTGATGGATTTCGGATGCTACGGCGCGAACCTCTTCACATACCTGATGAACAACGCCCGGCCGCTGACCGTGACGGCGGTGACGCAGCACATCAAGCCCGATGTCTACCCCAGGGTCGATGATGAGGCGACAATCATCGTCACATACCCCCGGGCGCAGGGGATCATCCAGGCGTCGTGGAACTGGCCCGCGGGAAGGATGGATCTCGAGATCTACGGCGTCGGCGGATCGGCAATCACGGAGGAAAGGGATCGCCTGAAGCTCCGTACCGGCGACGGGCCCGAGAAGGACGTTGCGGCAGCGGCGGCGGAGGTCCCGGAGAACGACCCGATCACATACCTTGTTGCGGTTGTCCGCGGGCGGCTCCGTCCCTCGGGACCTTCGTCGCTGGACAACAACCTCATCGTGAGCGAGATACTGGACGCCGCCAGGCGCTCCGCGGCGGCCGGGCAAACCATCACGCTGCCGGCGGAAGCTCCGCGGCGGTAGGAAGCGGCCATTCACCACCAGGAGGAAAGACCGCCTGCCGCGGACTGCCCGGCTATCCCCCTGCCGCCAGTTTCCTGATTTCCGCCGTCAGCTCCTCCGGCCTCCACTCGTTTCCGTTGATCACCTTCCTGAGCTTCCCTTCCGGGTCGATCAGCACAGTGCGCAGGTTGTGATCGATCAGCCCCTCGTCCGGCGAATACTCCAGACCAAGCCCGTCGGCCAGCCGCCTGATGGCGGGCCCCGCCGTATCCGGATCCGTGACGAAGTCCCACGTGGCAAAGTCGGCCCCGTACTCGGCCGCGTAGCGTTTCAGCACGGCCGGCCTGTCGAACTTCGGGTCGAAACTGATGGAGAAGAGGTGCCACTTTCCCGCCAGCGCCGCGTCGTTCTTCAAAGCTCTCTGCACGCCGGCAAAATGGCTGCTCATCCTGATGCAGAAGTCCGGCAGAGGGCAGCGCGTGTACACGAACGTCAGCGCAAGAACTTTCCCCCTGAACAGGTCGGTGTTCACCGGCCTGCCGTCCTGGTTCAGGAGGGGCTCCCCGGGAAACGCCTCCCCGGTCCGGAAGACGCGTGCCGTGATGATCTCCTCGGCAGTGAGCGGCGGAGGTGTCGGCCCCCTGCCGATCACAGATATCTGCTCCAACCAGCTTTCCGTCCGGGATACCGCGAGCGTCGCCTGTATGCTGTCGCCGGCGGCGAGCCCCCGGAGCAGGGCCCGGTCGTGCACGGTAAACGGCATCGTCATGGCCTTCATGTAATTCGGTATCGCCTCGTGTGAGACCGTCACGACCCCTTTGACGGAATCGACCCGCACGATTTCCCCCCGCAAAGGGAATGTGACGAGATCAGTCTGCCTGTTCCTGGAGCAGCCGGCGGCCGCGAGCAGCAGGAGGAAGGCCCAGACCCTCATTGATGTCATGCCGTTCACCAGAATATTGTTTTCACATCGTTAAACACTAAATTCGCGATACCGGTCCAACAAATCAACAGCGCAGGATTGCCTTGATTTACCTCCACTCTTCCAGTACATTACATAATAATGGACGGGTGCCTTTCCATGTCATGCCTTGTGCGGTGCCCGCCGAAAGACGCTTCTGTCCATGGCAAGGTAGCGAATTGATCCGACGATGTCAGTGATTCTGGAAATAGCGGGGGTGGGGTGTCTCATCCTCCTGAACGGCCTGTTCGTCGCGGCGGAGTTCGCGATCGTGAAGGTCCGGTCGACGCAAATCGAGCCCCTCCTGAAATCCGGCCAGGCGGGCGCCAGGATCGTGCAGCACGTGATCAACCACCTGGACCAGTATATTTCCTCGACACAGCTGGGGATCACGGTCACGAGCCTTGCCCTCGGGTGGCTGGGGGAGCCGCTTGTCGCCGGGCTGATCGCGCCGCTGATGGCGCTGATCGGGCTCACAGGAACCGCAGCGGTGGAGACCGTCGCGCTCATCATTGCCTTTGCACTTATTACGTTTGTTCAGATCGTTGTCGGCGAGCTTGCGCCGAAGCACCTGGCGATACGCAGGCCGCAGCGGGTTGCGCTCGCGCTGGCGCGGCCGCTCCACGCGTTCTTCCTCCTGTTCCGCCCGTTCATCTGGCTGCTCAACGTTTCCGCGACGGCGTTCCTCCGGTTCCTCGGCATCCAGCCGGCCCGGGAGGGGGATATTGCCCACTCGGAAGAGGAGCTCCGCCTCCTGCTGGGCAAGGGGAGAATCTTCTCCAGCACGGGGAAGAACATCCTCCTGAACGCCATGGAGATGCACAAGCGCACGGTCCGGGAGATCATGGTGCCGCGCACGGGCGTGGTGTTCCTGTCGACCGGGAGGTCGCTTGAAGAGAACGTGACGCTCGCCATCGACAGCCAGTTCACCCGGTATCCCCTGTGCGAGGGTGACCTGGACAACGTCATCGGCATGGTCCACATGAAGGATCTCTTCCGGTTCCGCGACGCGCACGGGAGCGGCACGCGGCTGCTGGAGATCAAAAGGGAAATACTCTTCGTGCCGGAGACGACCCCGCTGGAGAGGATTCTGAACGCATTTCTCTCCCGCCGCATCCTGATGGCGATCGCTGTCGACGAGTACGGCGGCGCGGCGGGCCTCGTGACGCTGGAGAACGTCCTGGAGGAGCTGGTCGGGGACATCAGAGACGAGTTCGACGTGGAACAGCTCCCCGTGCAGAAGGTGGCCGACGACGAATTCCTGGTCGACGGGGGCATGCCCCTGCACGAGTTCGCAAGGACATTCAACGTGGAACCGGATTCCGGCGATGTTGTTACAGTGAGCGGCTACGCCGTTCACCTGCTCGGCCGCGTTCCGGAAAAGGGGGCCAGGCTGAAGATTGCCGGCTGGTCGGGCACGGTGGAGACCGTGGAGGGGAAGCGTGTGAAGACGCTCAGGTTGAAGAAACTACCGGTGGAGGATGAACAGCATGCGTAGATCACGCGTGCGGGCAGGGCTTGCCGCACTGGCGGTGGTGATCGTCGCGTCCGCTTCGGGCCAGTACCTGGAGCAGCCGCGGACATACGTGCCGTCGGACGCACGGTACCTGAGCGCGGGGATATTCGCCCGCGATTTCCAGCCGCGGGGCACCAACAGCACGCCCGATTCGCTGGCGGTCAGGTACACGCGCGTCATGCCCCTGATCGGTTTTCGCCAGGGACCCATCGAGTTCCTCTTCGGTTACACCACGTACGACCTGCACGGCGCATCCCGCGCTGCCATCTACTTCGGCGTGACATTTGCCGGGGACTATGTCATTGCGGGCACCAGGGAGCATGCGCTGGTGCTGCCCATGATGGTCGACGCCGACTTCACGAAATCCGAATCTGCGGGGACGCTTCACGACAATTTTAACGTGGGAAGCATCGGGCTCGGCACGGGGCTGAAATACCGGATCAACAGCGAAGCAATCGATTTCTCGGTGAGCGCGGTGGCGATTATCCACTACAGCTTTGACGGGTACAATCTCCAGACCGGGTCATCCCCGGCGGCTGTCGGGGAGGCCGTGGCGATCCTGCCCGGGATAGGGATTCTCAACGGCCTGGCCGTCGGGTACAGGTTCCGCTACCAGGCGTGGACGCTGGGGGCGGGGAGGTATGACTATAAGACAGTCAATAACGGGATTTTTGTCGGCGTCCTGTTCTGACTCCTGCCGGGGGGGGGCCTGAGCAGCCGGGTGGTCCCGTCAGGCAGGAAAAGCGGGGACATCGCGACCGGGAGGCATCAATTCTCGCTTGTTTTATGCGGAAAAACTCTTGCAATTTGCAGTCACTGTGACTACATTTGTCGATAACGGCTTACACGTTGCAGGCCCTTCTCGGATGGGCTTGTCCCGCCGGGTGGGGGGGACAGGCTCTTCCTGCGTCGCTCGGACGACCACGATAACCCGGCGTAGCTGCAATACCAAACGGCCTCTGTTCTCTACACCCTTGACGCACCGGGTCGCTCCCCTGCTGTATGTTATCATCGGTCGGTTCCTGTGACGTCGGCGGCACCCCGGCGCATCCACGCATTCAACCGTTCAGATACTCGGAGGTACCATGGCAGTCAAGACGTCAACGCTCCAGGATGGGAAAATTGGTGTCATCGAGGTGAAAGGCTCGCTGGTGGGGGGAGAGGAGACGGATGAGCTTCGCAATGCGGTGGCCGACTTTGCACAGCAGGGGACAAAAAAGCTTATCATTGACCTGAGCAAAGTGACGTACCTGAATAGCACAGCGATCGGGGTCCTGGTGTCGGCGCATACGACCTTCTCCAAGAACAAGGGACACGTCAAGGTGTGCGGCATCAACAAGAATATCAACAATATCTTCGTGATTACGAAGCTAACGCTGGTGTTCGATACGTGCGAAACGCGTGAGGATGCGGTCGCAGGTTTTGGCAAGGAAAACTAACCCACAATATCCAAGCAAAGGAGTTCTCGATGAAGCAGTCCGTTTTCCTCTCGTCGGTCGTCGTGATCACGGCCGTGGTCGCGATCTGCATCTACTGGTTTGTCCTCGGCAATCCGGCCAACTTCCGGAACGGCGAAACGCGCACGCTGTCGAACAACCTGCTCGGCACGGTCTACACGGGCGGTATCGTCGTCCCGATTCTGATCACGCTGACCCTGATGGACCTGACCCTCGTGTTCGAGAGGCTCTTTTCGCTGCGGAAGGCGAACGGCAGGTCGTCGATCACCTCGTTCCTGAAGACCGTCCAGAGCCAGCTCATGGCGGGAAAAATCGACGATGCGATCAAAGCCTGTGATGCCCAGCGGGGCTCGGCGGCAAACATCATCCGCACGGGCCTCGAGCGCTACAAGCTGGTCCTTGCCGATCGCAAGCTCGACGCGGAGAAAAAGCTCTCCGAGACGCAGCGCGCGATCGAAGAGGCCACCAGCCTCGAGACCCCGCTCCTCGAGCGGAACCTGATCGCCCTGTCGACCATCGCCTCGATCGCCACGATGTTCGGTCTTCTCGGCACGGTGGTCGGGATGATCCGCGCCTTCACCGCGCTCGCGGCCGTCGGCGGCACCCCGGATGCCATCCAGCTGTCCATCGGTATTTCCGAAGCCCTGATCAACACCGCGCTCGGCCTCCTGGCCGCGATCATCGGTATCGTCGCGTACAACTTCTTCGTGACGAAGGTGGACAACTTCACGTACATGATCGACGAAGCCAGCTACAACGTTGTCCAGATTCTCCACGCGCGGACGAACGACTAGGAAGGGGGGGAGAGACTCCCATGCCCAAATTCAAACCGCACCGACAGGGGTACCGCATCGACATGACCCCTCTGGTGGACGTCGCGTTCCTGCTGCTGACGTTTTTCATGCTCACGACGACGTTCAAGCCGACGGAGGAGGTGACGATCGTGCTCCCCTCGTCCCACTCGGAGTACAAGCTGCCCGAGTCCGACGTGATGACGATCAACATCAGCAAGGACGGGCGCCTGTTCCTGGGCCTTGACTCCCAGCTTCTCCGGCGCCGCCTCTTCGGGGCCGCCAACGAGAACAAGGCCAGCGTCGAGGTGCCCAAAGAGCAGCTCGCGAAATACCTCGTGAACGCCCGCACCGCCAATCCCAAGCTCCGCACGGTGATCAAGGGGGACAAAGAGGCGGACTTCGGGATCGCGGAGGACGTCATGAATATCCTGCAAGAAACGCAGATTACGCGGTTTAACCTGGTCACCGAGCTTGCCCGGTAGCCGGGAACAAATTCCAGTTTGAGGAGGTACAAGATATGGCGGGCGGAGATGTAGCGGAAAGTAAATCCCATGCCAAGGGAAAGAGGAAGAAAGGACGCAGGTTGGGAATCCGGATCGACATGACGCCCCTGGTGGACGTTGCGTTCCTGCTCCTGACGTTCTTCATGTACACAACGTCCATGTCGCGGCCGCAGACGATGGAAATCAACCTGCCCCCCGACAAAAACGTGAAGGTGGAAATCGCGGAGACGACGCTCCTGACGCTCCGGGTGAACGACAAGGGGGTGATCTACTGGAATTTCGGGCTGGACGCCCCCAAGGTGATCGAGTTCAAGGATCTGCGGGCGTTCCTGATCGAGAAGCAGAACCAGATCCCCAAGCTCACCGTGGTGCTCAAGATCGACCGCCTGGGAAAATACAGGATGATGGTGGACCTGATCGACGAGCTCAATGTGTCCCGTGTCCAGCGGTTCAGTATCGCACCGCTGGAGGACAAGGATAAAGCCGTCATGGCAAAGGTCCAGAGCTAACGAACGGAGGGAGAATATCATGGCAACCGCTGCAGCCGTTGGGGCTCCGCAGTCCGCGCTGACGTATGGCGCTGCCGAGCTCAAGGCGGTCTACTTCAAATACCGGTGGTGGGGGCTGGGGATCGCGATCGCGATCCACGCAGCCATCATCGGCTCGTACTACGCGGTGGGGCTGCTCCAGAGCGAGGAGCCGCCGATGGTGATGGTGAAGCTCATGAAATACAGCGACCTCGGGCCGCCCCCGTCGATGACCAACGCGAACACGCCTCCGCCGATCACGGCAGAGGCGCCCACGGCCAAGCCGAGCGTCGGCGCGCCTGTGCCGGTGCCCGATGCCGAGGTGAGCGCGGAGCAGACGCTTGCGACCCAGACCGAAATGAGCCAGCAGGTGGCGCCGATCGGCGATGCCACGGGCGCAGGCGAGGTCGCGGTCCAGCAGGACATCAAGATCGACGACGATGCTCCCCCGGCGGATTTCGTGGCTGTGGAGAAGGAGCCGGTGGTCGTGAAGAAGGTCGAGCCGAAGTATCCCGAGCTGGCGATGCGCGCGGGACTCGAAGGCAAGGTCTGGGTGAAGATCTGGGTCGACAAGGAGGGGAAGGCGAAGCAGGTCGTCATCCTCAAGAGCGACGCGGAAATCTTCAACGAGCCGGCCATCGAGGCGGCAAAGCAGTTCGTGTTCACGCCCGCATACATGAACAACGGCCCCGTCTCTGTCTGGGTGTCTGTGCCGTTCAAGTTCAGGCTTGCGGACAAGAAGTAAACTGGCCGGAAACCACGCCGCGCGGGGAAGGAGAACGTCCCTTTCCCGCGCGCGGTCCGGAGATGACGGGTATGAGGATCGAACAGGTCGTTCGGTTCGCCATCATGATCCTCGCCGGGGCGGTCGCACTGGCGGGGATTCTTGTCATGACGGGGTTCCTTGCCAACGCCGCGATCACGGGTCAGTTCCGGATCGTGATGGGCGCGGCGATTTTCCTTTACGGCGCGTACAGGTTTACCATCGCTTACTTTCGTCGTCCGGAGCGGAGGGATCCATGAAGCGCCTCTGCATAGTGTTCGGCGCCGCGCTCGTGCTCGCCGGCTGCGGCGGGAAGGAGCCGGGCGCCACGTCCATCACCAGGGGAGCGTTCCGCCTCGGGTGCGACGACGCTGTTCTCCCGGTGATCAACCACGAAATCCAGGAGTTCACGCGCCTCTACAGCGATGCGTCCGTCACCGTCCGCAGCGGCGGGGCGCGTGAGGTGATTGCGGATTTTGCGGCGGACAGTATCCGGACGATCGTCTGCGCGCGGGAGCTGAACAAGGAAGAGCGCGACGCGCTTGCGGCGGCGAAGGTGTCGATCCAGGAATACCTGGTGGCGCGCACCGCGGTGGCGGTCGTGACCAACAAGGGCGTGCCGGTTGTACAGCTCAGGGTCGGGCAGCTTGACACCATCTTCAGCGGCGCGCAAACGCGCTGGCCGGGGAAACGGGGGATGATGATCGAGCTGGCAGTGGGGGGCCTGAATTCGAGCGTGAACGAGGTGTTCAGGCGGGCGGTGCTGGGCGGCGGAGGGTTCGATCCCGCGGCGAAGCCGTTTTCCTCCAGCACGGAGCTGCTCGACTACGTCAGGCGCACCTCCGGTGCCGTCGGAATTGTGCCCCTGAACTGGCTCGGCGGCGCCGCGGAGGATGTCGCGGTTCTCTCCCTGGCGAGCCCGGCAATGAGACCGGATTCAACGTTTGCGCCCGGAGAGTACTACTCCCCCCACCCGGCGTACGTGTACCAGGGGTACTACCCCCTGATCGCGCCCGTGTACGTGTACACGCGCAACATCGAGCAGGATGTCAGCATGGGATTTACCGCGTTTCTGACGAGCGCTGCGGGTCAGAAAATATTCCAGAGCGACGGGCTCGTCCCCGCCACCATGCCGGTGCGGCTCGTCCACCTCACATCAGACCAGGTCAATTAGCATGAAACGCCTCCTCCTCTACTGTGCAGCCCTGCTCTTCGTTCGTTGTGCCTTCGCGCAGGATCCGTTCGACAGGGCAAAGCAGGCCCTTGCAGTGCGCGACACGAACGAAGCCGTCGTGCGATTCAAGGAGGCGGTGAAGGCGGGGCGGAAGCCCTCCGAATCCAACTACTACCTGGGAGCGATTGCATTTGCCCGCCACCACACCGACGAGGCGATCGGCTACCTCTCGGCGTCCGTGGAACGTGACAACGAGAATTCGGAGGCGATCGGCCTTCTCGGCTATGCGCTCCTGGACAAGAAGGACAACGCGGGCGCGCTCGCACAGTTCCGCAAGGCATTGAAGCTCGCGCCGAAGGACGTGTCGATCGCGGAAGGCTACGGCACTGCGCTGCTCGCCGTGGATTCTGTCGACGCGGCGATCGTGCAGCTATCCCGCGCGAAAGAATCCGCGCCCGATAACGCCAGCCTGTACGTCCTGCTGGGCGATGCGTACCTGAAGCAGAACGTGTACGTCCTGGGCGAATCGAACTACCAGAAGGCGATTGAGCTCGAGCCGAAGAAGATCGCCACGCGCGCCAAGCTCGCCCGGGTGTTCTACAGGGAAAAGAAGTATGCAGAATCGGTAAAGGAGTGGGAGGGGGTGACGGCAATCGATTCCACGCTGGCGGAACCCTACCTGGAAATCGGAAAGACGTACTTCCTGGCGAAGCAATACAGGAACGCCGTGCGTCCCCTCTACAAGCTGACGCAGCTCCAGCCGAAGTCCGTGGAAGGGTGGGCGCTGTACGCGCGGACGCTGTTCGGAGGGGACGATTACGCCGATGCCGCCAAGGCCGCGCAAACGTCTCTGAAGCTGGATTCGACGAACGCCGATGTCTGGCGCGCGCTGGCGCGGTCAGACGTGAAGACGAAGGACTGGAACGGAGCGCTGGCGGCATTTGCCGGCCTGAAACGCCACGGAACCTATGACAAGGACGACCTCGGCGACTACGGCGCGGCGCTGCAGAGCGTGGGACGCGAGGACGAAGCGATCCAGGTGCTTCTGCAGGCGATCCAGGCCGACTCGACCAATTGCGACGTCTACTTCCCGCTCGGGTTCATCTACATGAAGCGTCATGACTACGAGCATGCTGCCGGGATGTTCGAGAAGAGAATCGCGTGCGATCCCCGTTCTCTCAGCACCTACGTCAACGGTGCGGCGTGCTACATGGCGCTGAAGAACTGGACCCGGTGCCGGGAGCTCCTGGTCAGGTCACTCGAGTTGAAGCCGGATTTCCTCGCGGGACACCTCTATTACGCACGCTACTTCGCCCAGGTGGATTCGCTGGAGAAAGCGGTCGCTCAGTACGACACCGTGCTTGCGATGATCGGCCCTGATATCGAGAAACACAAAGCGGATGCGGGTGAGGCGTACCTCCAGAAAGGACAGCTCTACTTTATCGACAAGCGCTTCGACCGGTCCATCGAGACGTTCCGGAAGGCGCTGTCGGTCGGCATCGACAACTTCCCCCTGGAGCTCATGTGGGGGCAGGGGCAGCTCCAGCTCCTGGATCCGAACGCCAGCGAGGAAGAGAACGATCGGCGGAAGCAGGACGCGGCGCTCCATTTCCGGAAGGCGATCCAGTTTGACCCTGGTTCCGCGGACGCGCACTTCTGGCTCGGTCAGAGCCTTCTGCTCCTGCGCAAGGAGGGCGACACCGAGGGGAACAAGAAGCTGGTGGAAGAGGCGTGCGCGGAGTTCAGCAGGTGCCTGCGCCTCGACCCGAAGAACGAGAACGCCAAGAAGGCCAGGGAGCGTATCGGCTGCAAGTGACGCTTTCTGTCATTGCGAGCCGCTTCTCAGGCGAAGCAATCTACCGCCATTCTTCCCGCCGCTCCCCGCGGAGCGGCGGTGCTGTTTCATCCCACAGGGACGCCATGAGCCCGTTCCGCCTGCTGATCGCCGCAGTGACGATTGCCGGGAGCGTGACATCCTCGCAGACGCTGTTCGCGCCGGACAGCAGCGCGCGACGGAGTCGCGAGTTCCATGCCCTCCACTACAGGCTTGAACTCGCCTTCGACCACAAAGGGAAGTCGGTTGCGGGCAGCGTCGGGATCAGGCTCACCCCCCTGGCGGGACCCCTCGACTCGCTCGTGCTGGATGCCGTGGACATGTCGGTGAGCTCCGTCCGTCTCGAGGCGGGCAGGGCGCTGAACTACCGGTACCGGAGTCCTTCGCTGACGATCCGCCTGGACAGGACGTATGCGTTCGGCGAGACGCTTGCCGTGCGTGTGACCTACTCGTGCACACCCTCGAAGGGACTGTATTTCATCTATGCGGACAGCGGCGGGGGACGGCACGACCAGATCTGGAGTCAGGGAGAGGACATGGACAACCGGTACTGGTTTCCCTGCTACGACTACCCGAACGACAAGGCGACGTCGGAGGTGATCGGGACTGTTCCCGCGGACTGGACGCTCCTCTCCAACGGCCGGCTGGCGGGAGAGACGCGCGATGCAAAGAAGAACACGAGGACGTTCCACTGGATCGAGTCGAAGCCCCACTCGACGTACCTGATCATGGTGGCGGCCGGCCGGTACGCGATTATCCGGGGAAAGTACAGGAACATCCCCCTGGAGTACTACATGTACCCGGCGGATACCGCGTTGTGGAGCAGCACGTTCGGCCGCACGCCGGCGATGATACGGTTCTTCGAGGAAAAGACAGGAATCCCGTACCCGTGGGAGAAGTTCGATCAGATCATCATCGACGACTTCATGTGGGGAGGGATGGAAAACACGACCGCCGTGACGTTGAACGACATGAGCGTGGTGGACGCCAGGGCGGCGATAGACTTCCCGAGCGACCCCGTCGTGGCGCACGAGCTTGCGCACATGTGGTTCGGCGACCTGGTCACCGCGCGCGACTGGACTCACCTGTGGCTGAACGAAGGGTTTGCCACATACTGCGAGAAGCTCTGGACCGAGGCCACCCGGGGGAAGGACGAGTTCCAGTATGAGATGATCCAGGATTCATTCGGCATCCGGGGGGACGAGCGCATGCTCGGGCGGAAGCCGATCGTGAGCCACGACAGTCATCCCGCCAACCTGTATGCGCGGGGCTCATGGGTGCTGAACATGCTGCGCTCGATCCTGGGGGACGAGGCGTTCTTCCGCGGATTGCACGCCTACCTGGTCAGGTTCCAGTACGCCAACGCGGAAACCGACGAGTTTCGTCTGGCCATGGAAGACGCGACCGGGCAGTCGCTGGACTGGTTCTTCCGCGAATGGGTCTTCGGGGCGGGACTCCCGAAGCTCGAGATTTCGAAAGCCTGGGACGGGGAGAGCCGCACGCTGCGGCTGGTGGTGCGACAGGATCAGCAGATCGACTCGCTCACGGGATATTTCCGCCTCCCGCTCGCCGTCGAGTGCACGACGGAGCGCGGGAGGACCCAGCAGGTATTCTGGGTGAGCGGGAAGGAAGACACGCTGTCCATGGCGCTTGACGGACCGCCGCTCATGGTCATTGCGGACAAGGGGTACCGGCTCCTGAAGGACATGCACTTCCCGAAATCGGATGACGAGTTCATCTATCAGTTGAAGCACGCCTCCGACGTCGCCGACCGGATCACGGCGGCGCGGATGCTCGGCGACGAGGGGAAGGAACCCCCGGTCCGGGAAGCGCTCCAGGCGAGTGCCGCCGCGGACCCGTTCTGGGGTGTCCGCGAGTCTGCGCTCACGGCGCTGGCCGTCATGCGAAATGACTCCTCGAAAGGGACGTTCCTTGCCGCCACGCGTGATCCCAGCTCCCGCGTGCGGACCACCGCCGCACGGTTCCTCCCGTCATTCAAGGGACGGGACGTTGCGGGATGCCTGGACACGCTTGCGCGGTCCGACTCGAGCTATATGGTGTCGGGAACGGCACTGCGCGAGCTTGCCTCCGTGGATACTGTCCGCGCATTTGAGGTTGCCCGGGATTTGCTGTCGCGGGAGGGGAACAGGGACATGGTGCGGCGCTCAGCGCTTTCGGCCATGCGCACTGCCGGGGATCCCCGTGCAATCGCCCTTGCCCTCCCGTATACCGACCGGGGGAACAGGGACGACGTCCGGCGAATCGCGGTGTCCGTCCTGGGCCGGATTGGCAAGGACTCCCTCTCGGCGCGCGAGAGGCTCCGCGCTCTTCTGTCGGACGGTAGCCCGTCGATGCGCTCTGCCGCGGTTTCAGCGGTGATGGAGTGGAAGGATCAGGAGTTTGATTCGATCCTGGCCGCGATGGAACCGAAGGAAACCTCTCCCGAAGTCCTTTCTATCCTCAAGCGGGCACTCCACCCGCCTCATTCCAGCGAAGAAGAGGAAGAAAAGTAGTCTGGGCGTTATGCCGTAACGCTTTATTCTGCAGCATCTTACAGCGTTTTGTGCCACCTTCGGGGGCAGACATCCTGAGTCTGCCCCCTTTTTCATTTCCGTGCATCATATGAATTGGGCAAATTGACAGATTTTTTCTCAGATTTTTCTTGACAATTCTAACGGTAAACACTATACTGTAATCGGACAAATCGTCTATATCGGAGAAAACCTTGGGGACGGTGATGGTCGGTTCGAAGGAATCCAAGCAGGAGATGTTCAATCAGGATATGGTACCGTACATGGATTTGATGTACGGCTACGCGATGTACCTGACGGGAGACAGGGAGGAAGCGAACGATTTGCTCCAGGAGACATTCCTGAAAGCGTTCAGGTTCTTCGACAAGTTCGAACGGGGGACGAACGCCAAGGCGTGGCTCTACCGGATCATGCGCAACACGTTCATCAACGAGTACCGCCGGGTGAAGCGGACCCCTGACCTGGTGGAGTATGATGAACAGATTTCCGCGTACCAGATGATGCCGCGTACGGTGGAGCGTCCGGATCAGATCGAGGGGGAGATATTCGAGGATGAAATCGCCGTGGCGATCGCGGCGCTTCCCGAGAAATTCAAGAGCGTGATCATTCTCAGGGATGTGCAGGATCTCCCGTACGAGGAGATCGCAGACGCGCTCGAGATCCCGATCGGCACGGTGCGCTCGCGCCTCCACCGCGCGCGCGCCATTCTCTTCGAGAAACTGAAGAAGTACGCCCTCGACCGGGGCTACAAAGTGGGCGAGCGCTTCGTTCCTGTCGACTACGCAATGGCGGTGTAACCGGCGGGCTGGATTGCCTCGTGGCGCCTGTGGCGCCACTCGCAATGACAGGAGCGAGCCGCTTCTCCGGCCCTGTCATTGCGAGCCGCTTCTCAGGCCACGTCATTGCGAGCCGCTTCTCAAGCCACGTCATTGCGAGCCGCTTCTCAGGCGAAGCAATCTGCTATCCGCGAAACAAACCCATCTTCACCACCACCATCCGGGCGATCATTGCCGTCGCACCCCAGATTGTGCGCCCGTGGAAGTCATAGAACCAGACCTCCCGCTTCATCCCCTGCAAATCCCTGATCTCCGATCTTCCGTTCGACGGATTACAGAAGAACTCCAGCGGTACCGTGAATGCCTCGGCCACCTCCGAGGGGTTCGGCGTCAGGCTCGGGAGGCTTTCGAGCGTCCCCACGACAGGCGTAATGATGAAGCCCGAAGGTACCGCCAGGTCATCCAGGAGCCCCCGTACGGTGACGGCCGAGGCCGCTATGCCGAGTTCTTCCCGTGTCTCCCTCAGCGCGGTCTCGACGATGTCCCCGTCGCCCGCGTCCATCATCCCGCCGGGGAACGAAATCTGCCCCTTGTGAGACTCCACCTCTTCCGTGCGTTTCGTGAACAGCAGCTCGGGCCTGCGGTGCGCCATGACCAGCGGCACGAGCACGCCTGCCCGGCGGAACCCCTCGATCGAGAGTCCCCGCCGCTCGCCGGAGGCGGCAATCTCCCGCAACCCGCGCATCACATCGTCGTGAAGTTGGGATGGCATGGAGGAATGTACCAAACGATGCGCTTACCCGCAAAGGCGGGATTGCTTCGCAGAAAGCGCTCGCAATGACATGTCATTGCGAGCCGATTCTCCGGACATGTCATTGCGAGCCGATTCTCCGGACATGTCATTGCGAGCCGCTTCTCAGGCGAAGCAATCTCCGTCCCCGCGAGCGCGGTTGATTCTCCCGCCCGATCGGGGTATATTGCTTCATGAAACGCGTGCACGCATTACGGGGGAGAACACGCGCGATCGCGCTGCCGTTCCTGATCGTGGCAGCCCTGCTGGCCGCCGGCTGGGGGACCGTCGGAC
>Ga0335071_10001195_pt1 | contig 28082 bp, 18 predicted proteins | sample Lox_Sample_15_FD_206724 | JGI IMG/M metagenome (GOLD analysis project Ga0335071, IMG submission 206724) | Soil microbial communities from Loxahatchee National Wildlife Refuge, Florida, United States - Lox_Sample_1.5 | ecosystem: Environmental > Terrestrial > Soil > Wetlands | place: USA...
GGAATTGGTTGATGAAATTGTTACGCAGGACCGTGCTGAGGTTGCCGCGGGCCCACTCACTATTGCCGGTGAGCGTGTCGGAATGTAGCGCCACGGCCTCGGTGCGCGTTGATCCTTGATTGCCAATGCCCGAGGCAGTCAGGCGGTTGAAGTTGAAGGCCAGGTTCAAGGTGTTCTTTCCGTTCAGGAGAAAATCGGTGCGCGCGAAGAACGCAGTGGGATTGTTGCGTTCGACAATTTGATTTTGCAAGGCGGCGAGCTCATCAGGGATTACGATGCCGGGAGCCTGCTGCTGGAATTCTGTCCAGTAAGGGACGTGCAGGAAGTCCTGTTCGAATCCGGCATAAAAAAAAGAACTATTCTTGCGGATTGGGCCGCCTAGAGAGCCACCGAATTCGTTCTGCTCGTTGTCGATGGAATGGCCAAAGGCGTCGCGTGAACTGAGCGCGGTTGGGCGTCCGATGTAGAAGCCCTCGCCGTGCAGCTTGTTGCTGCCTTGCTTGGTGACGATGTTCATGAGTCCCGCGTTGGTGCCACCGATATCGGCATCTGCGCCGGAATGGACAACCTGGAATTCGCGCACTACGGTCTGCGGGAAGAACATGGCATTATCGTCGCCGCCCCGCGTACCACCTTGAAGTGGGTCATTGAAGCTTGCGCCGTCAATTTCGGTTTGAAGGGCACTTGGGCGCTGGCCGGCGACGACTAAGCCGGTGGTCACGCCGCTGTCGACCCCCGCGCTCAGTTCGGCGAACTCGGTGAAATCGCGGTCGCGATTCGGAAGATATGTCACCGTGAGACCAGCGAAGAAGTTTCCGGATTCCGGCTCGTCTTTATTCGTGGCGGGCGACACGGTATTGCCCTCGAGCGTGCTAGCGCGGCCGGTGACAGTGACGGTCTGGGTCGCGCTGGCAAGATCGAGTTGAAACTTGACGCGGACGCTGCTGCCTACGCTCAGGAGAATACGATTAGCCTTCTTGGGCTTGAAGCCGCTCGCGGAGGCTTGAACCGTGTAGGTGCCGGCGGGAAGGGAGATCGCAACGAAATTGCCTGTTGCGTCGGTGGTGAAGGTGCGCTCGGAGGTGAAGTCATTGTTACGGATGGTGACGGTTGCTCCGGGGATGACGCGATGATCGGGATCGACGACGGAGCCGGTGATGGTGCCGCCGGCGGCGGATTGCGCTCGGCAGGGTGCATTGGGGAGAGAAATTACAAGCAGGAGAACAGCGACGGCGCCCCAATGCCTGTTGGAGCAAAACCGCCGCGTTCCAAAGCGCTCAAAGCGGCCACGAGGACGATTTTCTCTCGCAAGAATACGACCGTCGGGGCTGAAGCTCTCGGCGAGTCGATGCGATTGACGCGGCCCCGAGGGGCCGCTCTTCCACGACACTGCCTGCATCCTGAACTTCTTCCGCATGCCCCTAGAATACAAACTTCGCCTGGAACTGGAGTGAACGCTGCGGAAGTTGGTTCGTGATGCCGGTATTCGGCGCGCCAAGGTTTGCGGCCGGTGTCGGGTTTGTACCCCAAGTCCCTATGTAGCCTGCGAAATTCGGGTGATTGAGGAGGTTAAATGCCTCCACTCGCCCGACAAATTTCATTCGGTCTCCGGCAAATGGGAACTCGCGTTCTACGAAAGGAGAGACGTCGTAGATCGGCCGACCCCGTCCGAAGTTACGCGGAAGTGTCACCCCATCGACCACCGGACGGTCCGTGGTCGCGCCGGTGTCTCCGCTGTTGGTGGAGCCAGTGACGATGTTATAGGGAAGGCCGGAGCCGAAGGTCCCCACTCCGCCAAAGTTGATCTTGAAAGGAGCAGTGAACACGCCGCTCAGGACGAAGCGATGGCGCTGATCGAAAATAGCGTTGCCTTTTTCCTGAATGCCCGTAAGCCTGGGATCATTGGGATTCTGTCCAGGAATATCGGGATCGACGTTGTCGATGGCATGCGACCAGACGTAGCTGGCAAGCATTTCGAGACGGCGGGAAAAGCGGTGCTTCAGGTTGACGTCCAGGGCATTGTAGAAGAGGAACCCGTTGTTCACATCACCCTGGATGACAGAATACGCGGGGATTGGTACGGAACCCGGCTTGCCTTGAGTTGGACCGCTATCGCAAGTCAGTCCATTTTGTTCATAGAAATATACCCATAGAGGTCGAGTGCAGTTGGCGACCTGTGCTTTTCGGATGTCGCCCGGGTTCGTCGGGAAATATGACACGGGCGGATCGAGGTCGAGCGGCCGATTGATCTTGACGGTGTGAGCGCCAACGTAGTCGAGACTAAGCACCCACTTCCGTGCGAGCTGGTTCTCAACGCCGAAAGTCCATTGCTCCGTGTACGGGCTCCAAAGTCCGCCCTGATAGCCAAGAAGCGTCGAGGTTGGAAAAAACTGGTCATAGTAACTCGAGTTACCTGGACGAATGTAGAGGCTACGCAGCGGCACGGGTGCTCCTGGGGGGAAGTCGGGGAGTGGCGCGTCCTGGATGCTATCGGGAAAACCAATCTGGCCAGGTGTCGCAGTGAAGTTGAATACCCCGGTGGGCCCGGTTAGAGCATAGTTCGCCTGGTTGTTGTCGACGACCTGTGAGTAGTAGATGCCGAAGCCGGAGCGGACGACCATGCGGCCATCGCCGCGCGGGTCCCAAACAAAACCGACGCGCGGACCGAAATTCTTGGTGGAATCGGTGAAGGTCTGGCCCTCGTAGCGCAGGCCGAGGTTCACGGTTAGGTTCGGGCGAACGCGAAAGTCGTCCTGTACGAAGACGCTCCAAAGCGAGTCATCCACGACGTAATCCGCGTTGCCGAAGCTCTGGGTATAGCTGGCGACGTTGTTGATGTCTTGGATGTAGGTAGTCTCACAGACGTCGGGTGTGAAATTGCAAGTGTTGTAGGTAAATCGGCCTAGGTAGATCGGGCCGCCGAATTCCTTGCTATTGCCGCCAGTGCGAGAGTGAATGACCTGCCCGCCGAAGCGGATGCTGTGCCGGCCGAATGTCGCGGCTACTGTGTCGTTGAATTCATATTGATGGTTCAGCAACAAAGCGGACTGCGAAGTCCCGCTGGTGAAGGTTGCGGCGCCGGCAATCGGAACGACAAATTGCGTGCTGTTAATCACTGGATTGAACTGCGTAATCGGCGAAGCCAACTCGAACTGGGCGCGAACGTTATTCACCCAGTTCGGCGAAATCACGGCCGTCTCGCCGAGTGCGAGCGTGTACGTGTTACGCCGGAAGACGCGGTCGACGTTAGGGAGATTATTGCCCCCCACGGTCCCATTAGGATTGGTGTCGACATAGTGGTCCGCATTGGCTCGTAAAAAGATGCTGTTCGCATTGTTAATCTGATGATCGAGTCGCGCCACCGCCATCCAGTCACGATACTTCCCCTCGAATCCTCCGGGCTCAAGCACATTTGTGATCGGGGAGACCTTGTTTTCCCAACTGTATTCGCCCGCAGTGAAGAAGTGCGTGCGGCGGGCACTGCCAATCGGACCGCCGAAGGAGAATGCTGGCTGGTAAAGCTGATCGCTGGTCAGCTGGTTGCCGCTGGTCGCATTCTGGGAGGTGAATCCCCAGAGATCAGCAGCGGTAGTCGCGGGGCGGAAATTACCGGTGACGCTCCCATGATATTGATTGCCGCCGCTGCGCGTGACGACGTTGATGCCGCTGCCCGCGCTCGATCCGTATTCGGCCGAAAACGGACTGCTCAGGACGTTCATTTCGTCGACCGAATCTACTGGCAAGTTGGTGAAGATCGTCTGGCGCCCCCAGAGATCGACGGAATTTCCGCCATCGACCTCAAACCACGTCTGGCGCCGTCCCGTACCGTTCGTCGTAAACAGGTTCTGATTCATGAAGACATCGCCCTGGTTGATGGCTGGCCGGTTGGCGGCATTCAGCATGGGCAGGTAAGTAATTCGGCGATTAAGCAGCGGGGTTTCGTCTATCTGAAATGTGCTCAACCGGTCGCCAATCTGCGGCAAGTCGGTTCGGACCTCGCCAGCCGCTCCCGTAACCAGCACCTCGACTCTCTCCGGGGTGGGTGCAAGCTGAAAGTTGATATCGGCGGTTGCGCCCCCTATCAGGTTGACATTAGAGGTGGCAGTGGCAAACCCTTCTTTTTGAGCGGAGATCTCATAATCTCCTCCGATCGGAAGACCGCCCACAGAGAATCTCCCATTCGCGTCCGTCTTCGTAGTTCGCTTAAGTGTGGTGCGCTTGCTGGTGATGGTAATGTCGGCCCCGACAACGATGGCATGGCTCTGATCCACGACTGACCCTTGTAGAACGGCTGTGTCAGGAGTCTGAGCGTTAAGGTTGATAGTTGAGAAGCAGATGACTGATAGAACGAAAATCCGCAGAAGAAAGTCGCGTGCACGCATGCACGCTAGACTGCCAAAGTTTTTCATAAACTACCAACCGTAGTACTACGCGGGTCTGTGGCGGGGTCCAATGGGCAACCTGCTCTGCTGCCGACATCTGGTCAGAAAGCCCGATTAGGCTCATTGATCTCCTTGGGTGTGACAAACGGCCCCTCGGCACCAACAATAAATGATGACAGTCTGCGCCTCTAGTTTCGAGGTTGCCCAAAATTCCTCAGCATCGATCGTTTCGAAGTACTTCACTTTACGGGTTACACTGTCGGGAAAGTTGTTGCCCACAAACAGATGGTTTTGGTAACAAGATCCTCGAATATCACTGCACCCCGCTGATCAAAGACGGCTTACGCCCGATCGGTCAACCTTTCTTGAAAGCAGTTGTCGTTCCAACTCGTCCGTCACTCACGGGGTGTAGAGCGCGTGCCGGTTTCGAAAAAAACCCGTTCACATCTGAGCGCGTTTCAAAACGCTCTCATAAACGCCTGTTTGTGGGCAGTACAGCACCAGATTTTCTGGCCTCGTAGATTCAGTTGCTTGCAAAGCTGACTATGAAAGGGGATTTTGGGCAGCTTTGGCGGCGCGCCGACCCAGCCAAGACGCGGCTCCATGGTCGTCAGCAAATGTCCCAGAAGAGGACTTCTGGCCCGCTGACCTTACGTAGTTTAACTTCCGGGTTGCCCGTCAACCGCTCGGTAGCCCAATCCCGCTTCGATGAGTGAATTGGCGATTGGGCACTCATACAGGATTTTCACGAATCTGCGAAATCTTTACCGTCTTCGAGCTGACTCAAATTTTAGAGCACAAAGCGGTGAACCATATTGGAATGCTCCGCTGCTCGGCCCGCGCGGACCGCGTCAATCTGTGCTCGAAAAAGAAGTTCCAGCTGGCACAATGTTTCGGTGGGAGATTCGCCCGTGAACTCCCTGAAGTCATGCACCATGTGCATCTGATCGTAGTACCCGAGTTCATGTGCGACATCGGTCCAAGATTTCGTTGAGCTACGCGCTTTGGTGTCCAATGCATTCTGGAATCGCACGATGCGTGAGAAGAGTTTCGGGCTGGCCCCGAAACGCGCAGAAAACTCGCGCTGGAACTGGCGGACGCCAACCCCAGCTTGCCTAGCCAGGTTCGCGCTGGGCAACTTCCCACTAGAGCTCAGAATCCGATCGGCGGCGAGAGCCATCCGATCAACATTGTTTGGATGCTTCAAACGTTCCGCGAAGAAGTGGTTTGCAACTGAAACTCGCTGCTGGAAGGTCTCGCAGTTGCCGAGGCGCTGCTCTAATACCCTGATAAGCTTGCCCAGGACAGCTTCAGCATCATAAGTGTGATTAGTGAGCTCACTCGATGGAACACCAAAGAGGTCCGTCAGGCCATGAACCTGAAACATAATTACGAAGGAGTGAAACGTGCCCTGGTGCAGGAGAGTGGCGTGCGGACGCGTCAACATGCCGACCAGAGCTGCAGCGGGCGTGGTCACCTCGTCTCGTGACTCCCAGTAGCGAACCTTGAAACGGTCCCCAAATACGAATTCGATCATCGGGCTTGCGCGGGCAGGAATTGGGCGGATCACCAAAGGATCCCGAAGGCTCACCTCCACCTGTGTGTAGAACTGGATGAAGGGCCGCAGCGCTAGAGTCGGGATGTGGAAGTGAACGGGGAACATGGCCGTGCGCGAAATATACACCCGTTCGAAACCTCCATGTCGTTTTCTTACTATCACGCCTCCGGTAGATCTTCCTAAACTGAGTTCGTCACAGAGCGGGCTCGTTTCGTATGCGCAACCACGGCTAATTGAGAAATTGTTGATTGAGAGGAGCATCTACATGGCAACAGCGCCGGTTTCGCAAACTAAGCTCTCAGAGCGGACCGGGCAACAAGATAGGGTGTTCTTCTCCGGAATAGCCTTACTGGTCCTGATCGCTGTCTCAGTCGGCTTTGCGCGAACCTACTTCCTGGCCGGCGTGTTCTGGGCGAAACTCCCCAGTGTAATGGTTCATTTGCACGGTGCGTTATTCACGCTTTGGATTGCCTTGCTCGTGGGCCAAGTCGCCCTTGTCGCAAGCGGGCGTACACGCTGGCACATGCGACTAGGTATTGCCGGAGTGTTCTTGGCCCCGTTGATGGTAATTACCGGCTTCGCCACATTGATTGCTGCAATAAAGAGAAGATTCGTCCCTCCGCCTGTCCTTCAAGACATTGCGTCTGTAGACACTCTGCTCCTGTCCCTCTTTGCGTTTCTCATCTCATGGGCATTTCTTGCTCGGCGTGATCCAGCAACGCACAAACGGCTTATACTGTTCGCCACATTTCTGATTATCGGCCCTGCGATTGCGCGTTGGCCGATATCGGACAACCCTGTAATCTTTCACATTTTCCTGAATAGCCTTCCTGCGCTTCTGGTGGTCTACGATCTCTGGACTCGACGTTCATTGCATCGAGCCACCATGTGTGGCGTGGTGCTCATGATCGCCTTGCAACTGGTTGTTCCTGTCGTTGCGCAATCGGCATTGATAGGCAACGCAGTCGCCTGGCTGCAGAGAACCTGACAAGTGCAGGGAATCCGATACACGTCGGTGGAGGTCTGAACTTGCGGCGACTCGGCCCGACCGAGCGTCGACGTGGATGCCCGTTAAATCGCTTAGGGCGCCGGGAGTACGGGGACAGGAAAATTCTCGGTCTCGATTGATGACTTCAGGGCCTAGCGCTCATTGAGAGAATTCCAGGTGGTTTGTCGGCTACTCTTCCATAATCCAACCCAACTATCTCGGCAGGGGGAAACCCTTCATGCAGACCACCGTTCGGTCTGCTTCCTCGGGTTTCGCGTGGGTGAAGCCAAGGTTGGCTGTACAAAGAACATCCCCTCTTAAGACCAGGCTAGTGTTGTTGTCCAGCGGCGCGTTCTGCTTAGTGGCTATCAGGATGCGCTGCGAACCGTCGGGCGAAAGGACCCAGATCTGGTTGAGCAAAATCTCCGATACGTAGATGTTGCCTTTGGCGTCCAACTCGATCCCATCGAATGCTGAGAATCCGTAAGGCAACGGAACGGGTTCACCGGCCGTTCCATCGTCTTTAATCGGGATCCTGAGTACCAAGGGATCACCGTCGGTCACGGCATAGATGTTCTTCTCTTGCTTATCGAGCACGAGATCATTGACGCCTAGGGGGAATCCCGAATAGGTCTTGGAAGACCAATTAAGCAGAGCATGTGCTGACCACAGGTCCACCTTTTTCCCATCACGAGAGATTTTCCAAATTCCGGAGTACGTAAGATCCGTCATGTACACGTTGCCGCCGGAGTCGATCGCAATATCGTCGGGATAGCAAAATGGCCAACCCTCCGCTTTTGTCGCGAGGGGCGTTACCTTTCGGGTTTTAGCGTCGATCTTATAAACGCCAGATTGGGTCACCGTCGCGTCCCGGCAAGCGGGATGAAACGGATCTGCCAAGTCCTTCCTAAAGTCATGTTTCGAGTGGCCCGTGTAGGCGACGTAAATGTTGCCAGCCTGGTCAAGATCCAGTCCGATCAGGTCTCCATTTCCGCTTTCTTCCTTCGACGGCACCCACGCGATGTGATCGTAGCTGCCGTCATCCTTCAGCATGACGACTTCTCCAATATGCATCAGGGTCGCGTAGAGGTTGCCATGCGAATCGACTCCCAGACCCTCAGGCGTGTCGGGGAGCTTGGCCATGACCCAAGCCTTGAACTGTGCCGCTGCGGGCGGAGGAGCCGCGGTGAACAATAAGGCGCAGGCGATTAGCCAAAACAGAATCCTCAGGCATTCTTTCTTGCGCGCACCCGATTGGACCATTGTTTGTGCCTCCTATTTAATTGTCCCCGATTTCGGCTTTGACTTCCCGGGCCTATCGACTGTATCCGACTGTACAACAAGCTAGAAGTGGCCACATCCAGCATCTCAGATTAAGCCACCACGCGATAACTCCCGGCATCGTCGGCAACCTGGAAACTGACGATCTATTTTGATGAGTCCGGTTTGCCCGTTAACCAGACATGATCGCCAAGGGCGCCAGACTCTTCCCGAGCGGTCATTCCATGTGAGGATCTCGCAGTGGATTGACCTTCGCTAAATCCTCGCGGGATAGACGCTGAATCTGATTCTGAAGTGCAGAACGAATCTCGGGGTCTGCCGGCGCGTACTTGAGAGCTTCGGAATATGCCCGCACACACTTCTCGCGAGATCGGCTCTTGAGGTAGAGATTTCCGAGCTGAATGTGAACGAAATAGGCCGTCGGGTCGAGTTCCACAGAGCGATGAAACGCCCTTTCTGCTTCCTCATCAGAAGGTTTCGAGCCGTAAATCTCGCGAAATCCACGCCAGTAAAGCTCCGAGGCCGCCTGTCCGGGTAGGTAGAAGGTCCCGCTGAAGATGAACAGATTCCCAAATCTTTTCACGGGCTTGGTTTCCCGCAGAGCAGCAGTATCCCAATAGCTGCTGTGAATTAAGTCGGATGGTCCGGCAAAGATGGTCCCCGATCTTTCGGGGAGTTCGATGAGCGCAGAATCGCGTTTCTCGTCGCTGCCAAGACAATCGATACCTCTTGCGACTTTTTCTTCGTCCCAAATCCAGTAGAGACAGACAGGCCGGGGGCCATTGGGTTTCACCTCGCGCTTGTAGTACTCCGCGAATTCCTTCGATCTCTGTCCGAGGTCCACACCTTCGTCTCTGAAATATTTGTAAGCGTTCGCAGAGCCACCAACGAATTCATTGAAATACTCCCAGGGGCGCATCTGCGGTAACGCTGACACTAAGGCGGCAACGAAAGCGAGCGCCACAAGGATCTTGAGTTGCCGAGATCCGGAGGTTAGCGACATCTCAAAGGCGACGCCCGCGAAAACGGAAAGCAGAACAACCACCGGCAAAGCGTGACGAATTCCTGCATAGGTCGCGCCCCTCGAAAGCACAAGCAAAAACAGTACCGCCGCGGAAAGCACAATCGCACCAGGCAATATCCAGTCCGGCGGAATGCGGCGGGTAGAGAAGAGAAACAATCCGATCAGCATCACTACCATCAGACCGATGGGTACTTTAACCCCAATCGTCGCAGGGAAGAACCATCTGGGGCCTCGAAAGTCGTACACCTTGCCAAAAAACAATTGGGGACTCTCGCGACCCTCCATTCCGGCACGGATGGTGTCTGCAAAGCCCCAGAGGTAGGCGCGGGGCACCACGTGAGTCGGGGCCATCGCGGCTAGCATGAAGTGATAGGTGGGCGAAGCAACGTCGTTGATCTTGTCAACCAACGGGCGGTTGAACGATTCCTGGGCAGCGGGAGACTCGGAATATCGGAACAGATAGGAAGCCCATAGCACCAGCATCGCTCCGCCCAGTACCGCGCCAAGTTTCACAACTCTAAGCCAGCGCGAGCGGCTTGGGGATTTAAGCGGCTGGACAATGGCAACGACGGCACCAATGAGAGCTATGCCCACCGCAACAACGGGTGCAGAATGCTTTGCGGTCAAAGCAAGCCCGAGAAACGCGGAGCAAGCGGCGAGGTCGGTCCAGATCCAATCACGAAGGGCTCTTGCGGCGAGGACAACAGCCGTAGTCGAGAGGAGCGCCACCGGCAGATCGGTCATGACAACGGGCAGGTGCGCCGCGACCGTCGGATCGATAGCGAGGAAGAGAAGAGTACCTAGAGAAACACCTGCGTTAAAAACACGTTTCAGCGCAAAAGCCAAAGCGAGCAACAGAAGGCCGTTCAACCCGTACATCGCCACTCTTGCGCGCCGCTGGACAAAATCGGGGTCATTTTGTCGGAAGACGGCAAGATTCGCAAAGGCCCGTTCTCCCGGCTTGTCATTGAATTGGCGAAGGGAGTCCAGTCGAAATCCGGTTGCATACATGACAATCCCCACCCAAAGTTTCACAAGAGGCGGGTGCTCGGGATTGATTCGGAAATCGTGGTACTTCACGTATGAGACGCCAGCGGCGATGTGGTAGGCCTCATCGATGGTAAAGCCATCGAGGCGGGTTGTTATGGCCGAACGCAGGATTGCCAGCGTAACCAGAAGAAGTGCAAGCCATACAAAAGTGCCGCGTCTTGTGATGAACAGATTCGCAGGAGTTGCCGGCGCCGGGGCAACGCGCGGTACGTCGGGTATCTGTTGAGCCATCTAGCCAGCCGAAATTTCGTATGGTGTTGCTTGAATGAGTGTTTATACCACTAGCAAACGGAGGTTGGTAGCGGGATGGAAAGCGGAGAGCGGGGCGGAGCCCATCTCGGAGTGTGACGGATGGAGTGGTGATTGCGGCAGCGATTTTGGTCGTATTGTGGCAATCAGGATGGCGTCTGGCCATCAGGAGGTTAGTCCTGGATAGTCGGCAACTCTTACCTAATGGATTGCTCCGCGTAGGTCTCACTCGCACGATGTCGACAGACTCTACCTTGCTTCTGATCAACGAACGAGATCGGGACAATCCAGGGTCGCATAATCAAACTAAGACTCCGTTAGACGATACCATGCCAGTCCGGTTTGTGCACCCAGCCACCGAAAAGGCTCATTCGGAACGTAATCCAGCCTGGCATTGAGGAAGGGAAATTGTTTCCAGGGTTGCTCACGGCCGGCCTCCAGATCGGCAATGATTCTCCCAAAGACTGAGGTCAGATTCACGCCATGTCCGCTGTAGCCGAGTCCATAGAAGATGTTCTTATTGCTTCCGGTGCAGCCGACAGAGGGTGACTCGTCGAGAGACCAGTCAACTACTCCATTCCAACCTGCTTCGAACTTGACTCCCGATAGGCTGGGGTAGACTCGTACCAGCTCACGCTGGAGTTGAGCAAAATGGGAAGCTCCGTTGCTGGCATCGCCAACCCCGCTATTGAAAATGTAGCTGGGGCTGCCTCCACCAATGTGGATACGACCGTCTTCGGTCAAGCCGAAATAGAAGACTTCGGTGCGGCTGTCATTGAACGGGACTCGCTTGCGCCATCCGATCTCGGCCAGTTGCTGCTCGCTGAAGGGCTGTGTCACTGCCACGTATTCATGGACGGGGACAATCGAGTTTCGGAAGAATCCCAGTCTTGAGGTAAAGGCGTTAGTCGCCAACACCAGCGACTTTGCCTTGATCGAATGTCCGCTGCTCGTGTGAAGAAGGTTCTCCCGCCCTTCCTCAATGCTGGCCACGGTTGTGTTTTCGTAAATCTCCGCACCCGCGTTCTCGGCAGCGGCCTTGAACACGTACACCAGTTTCATGGGATGGATGTGTCCACCGTTGGGGTCGAAGAAGGCTGCCTCGTAAACTTCAGTGCCAATGGCGTCAACCAGTCGCTGCTTATCCCAGAACTCAACCGGCATGCCGAGGGACCGTGCCTGCTGCACATAGGCCTTCGCCGCTTGCATGTCCTCGGAGGTACCCAGCACTTGCAGAGCCCCATTTGTCTCCAACTCGCAGTCGATGCCGGTGGCCGCACTGAGCTTCGACAGCGTCCGGATGTTCTCGGCCGTCACGTCGTAGATCTTCTTGTCGATGGCCGGCGTTGAGCTGAAATGCATATACCGATCTGCGGTCATGGTCAGCACCATGGCGCCGTTTCGTCCCGAGGCTCCGTTCCCACAGCCCTTCGCTTCCAGGACGACGACGCGCTTGTGCGGGGAGATGCTGCGGATGTAATAGGCAGCGGAGAGTCCCGTGAAGCCGCCGCCGAGTACCGCGACATCCACAGCGATATCTTCCTTCAACGGTGGATTCTGCAGCGGCTGACTTCTCGCCCAATAACTGCGGTTGGGCTCAAACTCCAACGGTTCACGCCAGATCCTGGGAGAGATCTGGTTCAGGCCGACGGTTCCGAGCAACGCACCGCCGCCTGCGAAGGCTGCCTTTTTAAGAAAGCGGCGGCGGCTTGAGAGCTCTTGCATGAGGGATAGTGGAGAAATTCAGAGTAAGAGATCGCTTTATACTCGGCAAGCTAAATGAATTGATCGGCGCCAAACAGCACTCGCGGGCTAGAGGACGCCAGCAGCGCGGACGTAAAACAACAAGAGGCAGGTCATCACGCGTCACGCGGTAACTCCCGGTTGGTCGGCCAACCGGAAGTTGTCCAGAAATGGGCTTATGGGAAGCAAATGATCGGGTTCTGGGTGGAACATCCGCAATGCGAGAGATTTCACCCCAACCGCTCAACCCTTCGGACGAGCGTTGAAGGGCCAATTCCCAGTGTCGAAGAGAGATTAAATATTGTTCGTAGAGATGGCGACTTCTCACCGCGCTCTAGTTGCCCGATGTACGTCCGGTGGTAGCCGGCTCGCGCGGCGAGACCCTCCTGAGATAGACCGCGGCTCTCGCGGACGTTCCTTAGCACCCGCCCGAATGCTCTCTCGGGGCTGTTTCCACCTCCTGACGGCGCCGTGAGCTTCGCCATACGGCACGATCATCGAGGCAGTGAATACTATTGTGCGACCGACCATAGTATTCACTTATCTTGCTGAAACGCTGGCTAAGGCGGACAATCGAGGCGTGATGTGACTTGTCGAATGTTCGACGAAATCTGCTTTCGCGTGGGCGGAGAGTTGGTCCGCTTGGCAAGACACATGGAGGTTACCCATGCCGCACGGTCTCTCCAGAAATCCTGACGGAAGTTGGGAAGGGATGTTTGCAGGCGAAATGCCATGGCATCGACTCGGGACAACTCTCAAAAGGGCTCCGGAAACCGCTGCAGACGCAATCGGGGTTGCGCACCTTACGTGGCAAGTGGATAAGAAGCAGCTCTACGTCGGAGAGGAACAACGGCCATTCGCGGGAGAGTTCGCTATCGTCCGGGAAGATCGATGGAAGCTAGGCGAGGAGGAAGCGATATTTGGGCAGGTCAGCGAGGATTACGAACCGTTGCAGAATATTGATGCTTTCCAGTTCTTTGACTCGATGATTGAGAAACAAGAGGCCTGTTACGAGTCTGCCGGCGCGCTCTATCACGGGAAATGTGTGTGGGTGATGGCCAGTCTCCGCAAGCATTTTGAAGTGGTGAAGGACGATGTGATAGCGCGATACCTTCTATTGACCCACAGGCACGACGGAACCGGCGCCATTCAGGTGAAGTTCACCCCAGTTCGCGTCGTCTGCCAGAACACGCTGAATCAGGCCCTGAGCGAGGGGCCAAGTTTCCGTGTGGCCCACACGAAATCCATGCACGCGAGGCTGAAGAAGGCTTCTGACGGTCTTGCTGCAGTACTTTCGCAAGCCAAGAAGGTCGAAGCAGTATTCAAAGAGATGGCTGGAGTTCGCCTCAACACGCAGAGTTTCGAAAAGTACTTGCAGACGGTCTTTCCCGACCCTGTGCCGTGCGACGATGCCAAGCAGTTCGAGCGTGCTCGGGCAAAAACTCAGCGCAATCGGGAAGCTTCCCAGCGTCTCTGGGAAGGCGCTCTTGGTAATGATGTGAAAGCTGTGCAAGGAACGCTTTGGGCTGCCTATAACGGAGTTGTTCAGCACGCAGATTTCGGCGTCACAAGCGCACGCGACAGCAAGTGGTTGGACAGCGTCTGGTTTGGAGAAAGCTATCGGATCAAGACGAGGGCGTTTGAAGCCGCTGTAACGATCGCTCAATCCGGAAATCAGCCAGTCGGCACGGTGTAGAGAAACATTGACTGGCAAGGAGGGTCCAAATCCTCCGCTATCCGGTTTGGGGCAAGCCTGCGAAGGCCCGCTGCGCCGTGCCCTTGCTCACCCCTAGTTCAGCCTGGATTTGCGACCACGAGTTACCAGAGGCGCGGAGAGTGGCAATCCGTGAGCTGTCCACAATGACGCGCGGGCGTCCGAGGCGTCTCCCTTTGGCGCGTGCGTTTCTTATGCCCGCCCGGACCCGTTCCTGAATCAGCGCCCGCTCAAACTCTGCCATCGCACCGATAATCTGAAACATCAATCGACCGGAAGGAGTGCTTAAATCCAGGTTGTCTCTCAGACTGACGAAGGCCACTCCCAGAGCAGCAAGCTCGGCTAGAGAGTTGACCAAGTGCTTCAGGGACCTCCCGAACCGATCGATCTTCCACACCAGAATTGCGTCGAACCGTCTGCGGTAGGCATCCGACATGAGTCTATTCAACGCGGGCCGGGACTCTTTGCTGCCAGACACACCTTGGTCAGTGAACTCTTCGACAACCTGCCAGCCGCGTCGCCCCGCGTATTCTCGCAGTTCCGCGAGCTGCATTTCTGGATCTTGATTGTTGAGGGTGCTGACTCGGGCGTAGACCGCGACCCGGGTGATGGCTTGAGTAGATTCTTGAGCGAGGATGGTGCTACGTTGCTGTCTAGACATGGTTGCCTCCGGTTTAGGCGACTGTGGTTAGCGCCGTGTCAGTGTTACCAGCACCGATGCGGCGCGTTCTTGTTTACACTCGTTTAGTTGGCTTTGTCTTTCTGTCCAGTTCCTTCACGCGATCCCAATAGGGAGTCTTACATTTTGCGCAACGTACTGGCTTGGCGTTGTCCTTCGATTGCCACTCGTGCCCGCACCGGCTGCAAATCCAAACAGAGACGGCCTGGGTGCGGCTCGGCATCGCACTAAGTGTACACCTTTGGTGCACACTGTCAATATCTGAACCCTCAGCGATCTGAAGTCTCTTCACCGATTTCGGCAGCCATTCTTTGTCTCGCTTCTTATGACTTACATTCCGCTTGGCAGGTAATGTTCCGGTTCTGTGCCGTCGCGCCCACTCTCGCTTGCTCCACCTCGATTGATGCTCCGTGGTGCAACACACGCTTCTGCGATCCTTCGGGTAGAACAGAAGCCCACAGATTTGACACACCCTCCAGCCATATCTGCGGGTGTCCAAGCCGAAGAGTTCCCAGATCGCCGACCAAAGGGACGTGAATGCTCGGCTAGGCTCAAACAATTCATCTTCAGTCGATTCGCCGTCTCGAACCGGCCTTCGGGTCCAGCTCAGGACGCAGTCCTGAGTGTGTAGGATCAATTCGCAGTACACAAGGTCATGAACCAGACCCCGGAGATGATCGCTGGACGCAAATGACGCTTGCTCATGTGTGTCCCATTCCCAGGGCAGGCTGGGACACAATCGAACATGGCCATGCTTCGGGTCAGGTATGTGACCCAGTGGGGCCGCGGCGGCATTATCCAGTCGTTCATGCTGTCCCCCTATTGCCTCCCAGTTAGCCCGCAGCTTTTCTGGGTCGAACCTCTCCTCCCACAGCTTCGACACGGCAACAAAGCGAGCGTGCTTGTCCCAGAAATCTGAAAGATTCACCCACAGACTCTCACTTGGAAGCCGCGTCTCGGTGTCAATAAAGAGCGGCCCAAACTGCTGCATGAACTGAAATGCGTGTTTGTGAAAATCAGGTTCCAACCATCGGAATTGACCGTGAGGGCTAAGGTAGGGGTCACGTTTGTCCAAGGCCTGGTGATACGCGGTCCGATAGTTGTAAGGGCTCCCCAGCTGCAGTAGTACCCGCGGCCCACGTTCGCCCTTTACGAATGCAACCCTTTCATTCCAAGGGATACCGTCATAGAGCGCCGTCCAGAGACGGATGTTCTGGTCAAAAAAGGGAAATCCACGACTCGCGTCCGAACCGCGCGCCAGGTTCTGTCGCGCCCAAGAAAGATCTTCCGAACTAATCTTCGCTCGCCACCAACGCGCATCGAACGGGGGCGTAGAAGATTTTAGAAACTGGCCCCGCGGTTCTGGCTGATGTCTGGCGGTCTTCATCTGTAATGTGTATGTTGAGACTGGAAAGTTAATTATAGGATTTTCTACGAGGATTTGAACCAATGACGAACTCGGTACAAGCAAAGCAGAACGTGGAACTGCCGGAGCCTTACGTCAGCCCAGACCGTGCCGCGGAGTTTCTAAACGTAAACCGCCTACAGTTGATCCGGATGGCTCGGTCTGGTTCCCTCCCTGCACATCCGTTGGCAGGGGGCAAAAGGCACCGATGGCGCTTCAAGCTTTCGGAACTGGACAAACATCTGCAGGAACAGTTAAATGGTGTTCACCCGCCCGTGCGCCATACGAAAGGAAAATAAAGATGGCGCAACGGTACCAGAATGGGCATCTCCGGATTGCGAAGCGTAAGCGCGGACCTGATGTTTGGGAGTTTCTGTGGCGAGAACCTGGACCAAACGGCACTAGGCGACAACGGACTCTCACAGTCGGAGACGTGCAAAGGCTTCCAAGCCACCGAGAAGCAATGAACCAACTCCACACAATGAGGTTGAATATCAACAAGGATCACGATGTTTCGCCCATGTTGACGTTCCAAGCCTTAGCAGATCACTACTGCCAGACGGAACTCCTGGCGGCAAACAAAACACCCAAAACTCGAAAGACGTACTTGGTTTATCTGACGAAGTGGATCCTTCCCAGATGGGGGGCACTGCACCTACACCTGATCAAATCGGTAGCAGTCGAGCAATGGCTTCGGTCTCTCGAAAGTCTGAGCGACGGAAGCAAAGCGAAGATCAGAAACATCATGTCGGCTCTGTTTTCTCACGCAATTCGGTTCGAGATCGCCGACAAGAACCCAATTAAGGCTGTTCGCCAGTCTGCGAAGCGGAGGCATGTTCCAGTAATCCTGGATGCCTTTGAATTGCAACGACTGTTTGATCAATTGGGCGTCCGGGAACGGGCAATGATCATGATCGAAGCCTTGACCGGGATACGCCGGAGTGAACTCATGGGACTGAAATGGAGAGACGTAGACTTCATCTCCAGTCGCATCGAGATTACGAGATCAGTCGTGGACCAAGCAGTGGGGAAGTGCAAAACGGAAGCATCTCAGAAGCCGGTCGTCATCGATGAAAACGTTGTGCGCGCGTTGATCGCATGGCGGCAGGAAAGCATGTACACCGGTCCGGATGATTGGGTATGGGCCTCGCCCCATCGAAAGGGGAAACAGCCGTTGTGGCTATCGACCATCATGCGGTACTACATTCAGCCGGCGGTGGAGCGCGCCGGTATTCGCAAGCTGATTGGCTGGCACACATTCCGACACACGTTTTCAAGTCTCGTTAAGTCCCTTGGCGTGGATGCGAAGGTAGTGCAGGAACTGGTTCGCCACGCATCGTTTGGTACAACCATGAACGGCTACACGCAGGCGTTTGAAGCTTCAAAACGTCAAGCGCAGCAGCAACTTGCAGCTCTAATCATGCGCGAGGAGACCGTGAGTCACGCATGAACGTTGTGGAATGTTGTGGGGAAATTCATACAGACGCACATAAGTATTTGAATTTATGGCGTCCCCGGCGGGATTCGAACCCGCGTTACCGCCGTGAAAGGGCGATGTCCTAGGCCGGGCTAGACGACGGGGACTTTCCGGTGGAATGACAACGACGTGACCGGATTTCTACGTAGAACTTTATATTATCAGCGCGCTTTCCAGACTGTCAAAATATCGCGTCCATAGGCTCTCGCCCACAAAAATGATTAAAATACCCCAATGGCTGATTCGCTGTATCTGAGCCTGTGGTTTCCAACCTTCGAGTTGCCAGAGATTCTCCCGCGCACCGTCAGCGTTTTCCAGCAACTTCCGTTTTCCTCATCGCGCCCCGGAGTCACCTACGTCGCGGTCCATCCTGTCTCCTGGTCTGAGCCCACGGTCCTCGAGCGCCGCTTCGTGCCCGGCCTTCCACCCGACCAAGCCGCCGGTGCTGTCGCCGACTTTCTTCATGAGGACTACGCCTTCGTCTTCGAAGCTTACTGGGACCTCTGGGCACCCGATAGCGCGAAAAAATGGATTCTGCAACCGTTGCTCATCCGCTTCATCGCTCACGGGGCAGAATTCGAAGAGGATGCCGCCTCCGCCGCCGGACACATCCAGGTCGACTTCGGCCTCGACACCCCGTTCCTCCACGAGGAACTCTCTCTAAGCATGGAAGCCGAAAACCGCATTCGCAGCAACGTCCAGCGTCTGGTAGAGTTCACTGCCAACGTAGAAAAAAACGCCGGTGCAACCGCCCGTCTACTTTGGTCCGAATCCGAAGAGAATCTGGCGCAAAAACTGATTGCCAGACTCCAAAGAGTGAACTAAGAGGAGAGTGACCTAAAGGGAAAGGGGCACGAAGTGTCCAAACCTTCGTGCCCCTTAGTGTCCTTGGCGGTAGCTATTTCGTCCTGCCGCCCTCGATCTTCAACGCCTCTCCAGCCGCAGTCTGAGCCGCCGCCAGCCGAGCCGTCAGCACGCGAAACGGCGAACACGAAACGTAATTCAACCCCGTCTTGTGGCAGAACTCAACCGATGATGGCTCACCTCCGTGTTCTCCGCAGATGCCGACCTTCAAATTCGAACGCGTCTTCCGACCGCGCTCCGTAGCCATCTTCACCAACTGCCCGACGCCCTCGCGGTCCAGCACGGCAAACGGATCATGCTTGAGGATTCCCAGCTCGATGTAAGTCGGCAAAATCTTGTTGACGTCATCACGCGAGAAGCCCCAGGTTGTTTGGGTCAGGTCATTCGTCCCGAACGAGAAGAACTGCGCCTCTTTCGCAATCTCATCCGACACCAGAGCCGCGCGAGGCAACTCGATCATCGTGCCGACCATGTACTCCACCGTGGTCTCTTTCTCCGCAAACACCTCGCTGGCCACGCGCTTCACAATTGCTGCCTGATTCGCCATTTCATTCAGCGTCGCCGTCAACGGAATCATCACCTCCGGAAACACCTTCACGCCCTGCTTCGCGACCGCGACAGCCGCCTCGAAAATTGCGCGCGCCTGCATCTCCGTAATCTCGGGGTACGTGATGCCCAACCGGCATCCGCGATGCCCAAGCATCGGGTTGAACTCGTGCAACTGCTCGACCCGCGACAACAGCGACGGCAGAAGCTTCTTCAAGTCGCCGACAGCCTTCGCACCGTAGTCTTTGTATTTCGTGACGAGTTCCTTCTTCTCCTTTGCCCCCATCGTTCCGAGCGTAGCGATGTTCACCATCAACTCTTCGCGGCTCGGGAGAAATTCATGCAAGGGAGGATCGAGCGTCCGAATCGTCACCGGGAAACCATCCATCGCCTTGAATACGCCGATGAAGTCGTTCCGCTGCAGAGGCAGCAACTTTTTCAACGCCACCCGCCGATCCTTCTCATTGTTCGCAAGAATCATCGCCCGCATGTGCGGAATCTTCGCCTCGCCAAAGAACATGTGCTCGGTCCGGCAAAGTCCAATTCCCTCCGCGCCAAACGCCCGCGCCTGGATCGCATCGCGCGGAATGTCCGCATTCGCGCGAACTTTCATAGTCCGGTACGGATCGGCCCATCCCATGAACTTCTGCAACTCCGGATCGTCCGGCGACGGATCAAGCGTATTCAGCTTGCCTTTGATCACCCGCCCGGTCGTTCCATCGAGCGAAAGCCAATCGCCCGCCTTGAACACCTGTCCCTTCACGCGCATCTCGCCGGCCTTTTCGTTGACGTCCACATCTCCCGCGCCAGCCACGCAGCACTTACCCATGCCGCGCGTGACAACTGCAGCGTGGCTCGTCATGCCGCCGCGCGAAGTCAAAATTCCCTTCGCCACTTCCATGCCGTGAATATCTTCGGGTGTTGTCTCTCCGCGCACCAGAATCACCGAAGCTTTGCCGTCCTTGTGCACTGCCGCGACCGCCGCGTCAGCGGTAAACACAATCTGTCCCACCGCCGCGCCCGGCGATGCCGGCAATCCCTTGGCCAGCACTTCGATCTTTTGTCCCTTCTCATCCAGCCGCGGCACGAGGAAGTCATACAGCTGATTTGGTTCAACCCGGAAAATCGCCTCTTCCTTCGTGATCAGCCCTTCATCCACCATCTGCAAAGCCACGCGCACCGCCGCGAGGCCAGTACGCTTTCCGTTGCGCGTTTGCAGCATGTAGAGCTTGCCGTCCTGAATTGTGAACTCGAAATCCTGCATGTCCTTGTAGTGCGTCTCAAGCCGCGTAGTGATCGCGCGCAGCTGCGCATAAACCTCAGGCATTGCTTTTTCGAGCTCGAGTATCGGAACCGGCGTACGCACGCCAGAAACCACATCTTCGCCCTGCGCATTCATCAGATATTCGCCATAAAACTCTTTCGTCCCCGTCGCAGGATTGCGCGTGAATCCCACACCTGTGCCCGATGTATCGCCAAGGTTCCCAAACACCATCGCCTGCACATTGACCGCGGTCCCAAGATCGTCCGAGATGTTATTGATCCGCCGGTAGTGCTTCGCGCGATCGTTCTGCCACGAGCGAAACACCGCGTCCCTCGCCATCGCCAGCTGTTCGTGCGCGTCCTGCGGAAAGTCGCGCTTGGCGTGCTTCTTAACGACCTTCTTGTATTCCTCGATGACTTCCTTCAGAGCCTTGGCATCGAGCTCGGTATCAAGCTTTACCTTCCGCTGCTTCTTCTTGCCGTCGAACACTTCCTCGAACTCCGCCTTTTCGATCTCCAGCACAACGTTGCCGAACATCTGAATCAGCCGCCGGTACGAGTCGTACGCAAATCGCGGATTATTCGCCCGCTTCGACAGCGCCTCAACGCTCCTGTCGTTGAGCCCAAGGTTCAAAATCGTGTCCATCATTCCAGGCATCGAGAACTTCGCGCCCGACCGCACACTCACCAGCAGCGGATTCTCACCCTCGCCCAGTTTCTGTCCCTGCAGCGCCTCAAGTTTCGCCAGCGCCGCGTCCATCTGGCCCTCAACTTCCTTCGACACCGCATTCGTCCGCATATACTCGCGGCACGCCTCGGTCTGAATCGTGAACCCGGGAGGCACGGGCAATCCCGCATTCGACATCTCCGCCAGCCCGGCGCCCTTGCCGCCCAGCACATCTTTCATCTTGCCGTTGCCATCAGCCTTGCCGCCGCCAAACGAGTAAACATATTTCGTCGAAGAAGTCTTGCGTTCCGCAACTTCCGCTTCGGGGAGAGTCGTTGTCGCCATGATGTATTAGTCCTTTCGAAATATGCCGAAGAATACCGGCGAAGTTGTAGCGCCGGCGTCTCGCCGGCGGTTAGGCGGGCGTCCCGCCCGCCCTCGTTACTTGGAGCCTTCCGTCACCATCTCAGAGAAATCAGCAATCGTAGAGAATTCCTTGACCAGCGTGCGCAACAAAGCGAGCCTGTTCGCCCGTACCCGCTCGTCCTCCACCATCACCATCACCTTGTCAAAGAACCTGTCAACCGCCGGCCGCAGCTTCGCAATTTCAAGCAGCGCCTGCTCATAGTTCCGCGAGACACGCAGGTTCTCCACGGAACTCGCAGTCTGCGGAATGAGCCCAGCCAATTCCTTCTCCGACTCCTCCACCAGCGCCGCCGGATCCAGCGTCTCCGCCACCCGACGCTGATTCTCCGCCGCCTGCCGCAAAATATTCTTCATGCGCTTGAACGCCACCGAAATCGACTCAAAATCCGCCGACCCGCGCACCTTGCTCAAGGCCTGAGCCCGAGCCACCGCATCCACCACGTCATTCGAATCCGCTGCCAGCACGGCATTCGCCACGTCATATGCGCGCCCACAAGCGTCTTTCAGATAAAACTCCAGCCGCTCATGGAAGAACGCCTCGACGGACCCGGCATAATCCCCGTTCGCAAACTTCTTCTCCGCCGCCAACCCGCGATACTGCTCCCGCGCGTCCACCATCATCTCCGACAACCGAAGCGGCAACTTGTGCTCGGCAATTGTCTTCACAATCCCATTCGCTTGGCGCCGCAATGCAAACGGATCCTTCGATCCGCTCGGAATCAATCCCAAAGCAAACATGCCCGCGATCGAATCCGCCTTGTCTGCAATCGACAGCACCGCGCCTTCCACCGTCCGCGGCACCTCATCTTCCATCGACTCCGGTTTGTAGTGATCGTAAATAGCATCGGCCACCGCGAACCGCGCCGCCTCCGGCAAATCCTCATCCAATTGTTGCGCCCGCGCATACAGCCCGCCCACAATTCCCTGCAGTTCGGTAAACTCCTTCACCAACTCCGTGGTCAGGTCGGTCTTGGCGAGCAGCGATGCCTTGTGCACAATCCCCGGCCGCACCGCCATCCCGTTCTGCTTGATCGTCTCCGAAAGCCAGCTAGCCAGACGTTGCACGCGCAGCGTCTTCTCGTAATAGCTTCCGAGGTCTTTCTGAAAAGTAACGTTCTTCAGTAATTCCACGCGCTCGCGCAAGCTCTGCTTCTGATCCGTCTGCCAGAAAAATCGCGCATCGTTAAACCGGGCCCGCAGCACCCGCTCGTTCCCGTGCCGGATAATGCCGCTGGCATCGCCGTCCGTATTCAACACCGCCAGAAAATGCGGCAGCAACTTCCCGTCCGCTCCCTCAATCGCAAAATATTTCTGGTGATCCCGCATCACGGTCACCAGCACTTCCTCCGGAAGCGCCAAAAACTCCTTGTCAAAGCTGCCCAAAATGACGGAAGGAAACTCCGTGAGATTCACCACGGTAGCCAGCAGCGGCGCGTCTTCCCGCCACCGAGCCCCAGGCACCGTCCGCGTAGCCGCATCGAGCGCCTTCCGAATCACCGACTCGCGCTCCGGAGCACCCAGCACCTTCGCACCGCGCAGCGCCTCAACATAAGATCCAGACCGCGAAATCTCCGCGCCCGCCGGCGCCAGCATACGATGTCCTCGCGAGTGCGTCCCCGCCGCGATCCCAAAAACCTCCATCGGCACGACACGATCATCCAGCATCGCCACCACCCACCGCACCGGACGCACGAAAACTTCTCCGCGCTTCCGCCAGTACATATTCTTAGGCCAGTAAAGCGCGGCAATCTCCTTCGGCAACCCTTCCGCCAGAATCTCCGCCGCCGCCCGCCCCTTGCGCGTTACAGTAGCGCCTAAATATTCGCCCTTCGGCGTAGTCACGCGTTCCAGCGCCGAAACATCCACTCCAACTTTTTTCGCGAACGCATGCGCCGCCGGAGTCGGCTGACCATCCTTAAACGCCACCTGTGCCGAAGGCCCCGTAACCTGCTCTGTCACATCCGGCTGCGCCGCCGGAATTCCCGCCGCCATCACCGCCAGCCGCCGAGGCGTATCCAGCCACCGAATCTCCCCCTCCGGCGCCAACCGCTCCCGCTGCAACAGAGCCCCAACGCGCTCGCGCAGTTCTCCCATCGCGCCTGCAATCATGCGCGCCGGAATCTCTTCACATCCAATTTCAAGAATAAAGTCAGCCATTAGCAGATCACTTTATCTTTCCAGAATTACAAACCAATAAATGTGAGCCGGATCACAACAAGGTAGCGATGTAGCAAACCAACTCGAAATCAAATACCAACTCGAAGCCAAAAAGCTATTCTCAGCAACCTCTGCGAAACCTCAGCGAACTCTGCGGTTTAAGATTTTTGCAGGCGTCGGCAAAAAAGCTTACCCAACGGGAACCAGCTTCTCCTTCTTCCCTTTCGCAGGAGCCTTACCCCCGCGCTCCTCTTTCTCCGTCGAAGGATACTGCTGATCCATCCAAGCCTTAGCAATCCCCACCGCCAAAGCCCGCACGCGAGCAATCACCCCAACGCGTTCCGTCACAGAAATTGCCCCACGCGCATCCAGAATGTTGAAATAGTGAGAGCACTTCAGGCAGAGGTCATAAGCCCCCAACAGAGGAAACCGAGCCTTCTCCCGCGCCACTCCATCTTCTGCCGCCTTCTCCCGCCCTAAAGCCGCATACCGATCCAGCAGCCCCTTGCACTCCGTCTCACAAAGCTCAAAATGCTTCCAGGCGCTAGCCACATCAGCCGCCTCAAAGTTGTAGACAGAAAATTCCTGCTCATCCAGTAGCCGCACATCCCCGTACTTCACCTCGCGCCCCGTCTCCGGGTCCCGCGCCCACACAATGTCGTAAATCGAATCCACATCCTGCAAGAACGCGCACAACCGTTCCAGGCCATAAGTCAGCTCCGCCGATATCGGATCCAGATCCACTCCACCGCATTGCTGGAAGTAAGTGAACTGCGTCACCTCCAGCCCGTCGAGCATCACCTGCCACCCGATCCCCCAAGCCCCCAAGGTCGGCGACTCCCAGTTGTCCTCTTCAAACTTGATGTCATGCTGCCGCAGGTCAATCCCGATCGCGCCCAGCGACTCCAAGTAAAGTTCCTGCACATTCTCAGGCGGAGGTTTAAGAATCACCTGCAACTGCATGTGCTTAAAGAGCCGGTTCGGATTCTCGCCATACCGCCCATCCGCCGGCCGCCGCGAGGGCTGCACATAAGCCACCTTATAAGGATTCGGCCCCAGCACCCGCAAAAACGTCTCCGGAGCCATCGTCCCGGCCCCAACCTCAACGTCATAAGGCTGCTGAATCACAGCCCCGCGCTCGGCAAAAAAAGCCTGCAGCTTGAGTATGAGTTCCTGAAAAGTCAGCGATTTTGCTTTTGATGAAGTCATTTCTTATTTTCTTAGATTGTCATCCTGAGCGAAGCGAAGGACCTATGCATTTCGCCGCGATCTTCTGGCCATCAGCCACAAGCACCGCCCCCGATCTCAAGACTCGCGACTCGTAACTCGCAACTATATTTTCTCCAGCATCCCCGCCGTAACCAGCTTCCTCTCAATATGCCGCTCCAAAATCTGCACCAGAAACTTCCGCAAATCCGCGCACACAACCTTCGGCCACTCGATCCCGGAAAACTCCGAAGCCCGCGACCGCAGCATCTGGGCCGCAATCTTCCGCGACTCCGGCGTCAGCTCCGACGACGCAATTCTCTTGTCGTCCCCGCAAACCAGCCCATCGGCCAGCGCATGCCAGTAAGCCCGAGTCCCATTCAATTCCCGACCGCAAACCGAGCACTCCGAAAACTCCGGCAAAAACCCCATCAGCCGGGTCATCCACAGCTCGAAGTAGGTAACCGGCATCCACAATCCGGCCCCGCGCAATTCCGCCAAAGTAGCCAGCGTCAGGCGAAATACTGCATCGCTCGCCTCGCGATCCGGCATCAACTGATCGAGCAACTCCGCCACATGCGCCAGCGCCGTAGCCCGCGCATACGTCACTTCGCCCGACATCGGCGACTCAATCACCTCGCACGCATCGAGCCGCACCAACTCCTGCCGTTCGCGCTCGTCATAGACGGCCCGCACGTACGTCATCGGCTCCAGCGCGCCACCAAAGCGGCGTTTCGACTTCTTCGCCGCCCGCGCCACGCCCTTCACCTTCCCCTCCAGGCGAGTAAACAAAGTCACCAGCAGGTCGGACTCGCGCAAGGGATAGGTGCGCAGAACAATCGCTTCCGACTCCTTCAGCGCCATGGCTTAGGGTTAAACGTTGATTGTAATGGATGGCGTGAGCTGTCAGCTATCGGCCGTCAGCTGACAGTTAACCCGCCGGCGACGAGGTGCGAATCAAGCCGCCGCAGACACAAAGGGCGCAAGCCAAAGCCCGCGCCCAAAAACACGTCGGTTTTCCTGACAGCTGAGAGCTGACAGCTGACAGCTATCTTCCAAAATACTTCGCGTTCATCTCCGTAAACGCGTTCCACTTCTCCGGCAGGTCGTCCAGCGCAAATATCGCCGACACCGGGCACACCGGCACGCACGCTCCACAATCAATGCACTCCACCGGATCGATGTAAAGCATTGTCTCGGTCGCGTACTTTTCGGAATCCTTCTTCGGGTGAATGCAATCTACCGGGCAAGCGTCAACGCAAGCGGTGTCCTTCGTTCCAATACAGGGTTCGGCAATTACGTAAGCCATGTTTTCAGTGCTCCTGGAAACCAGTGGAGGGTATCAGAAATCTGTAAAAATTGTAGCAGGAAATTTTTCACCGTGTAAAACGGAATGCCCCTCTCAACGGCACAATTTGTATGATCGCCGTGCCTTTGGGTGGCGCAGCGCTTTCAGCGCTGCGACAACCGCCTTGCGCTGGCTTGTGGCTTTACACTGAGGTTCCACGCTTTGAAGATTGCCCCACTACCGGCTCATTCTTCCAATTGACGCCAACATCGTTTCCCCCTAAGATGGCGGCCACGCTGTCAACGCGCCACCTGATCCTGCAAACATGATCGGTCAAACGATCTCTCACTATCGCGTTCTGGAAAAAATCGGCGGCGGCGGAATGGGTGTCGTCTACAAGGCTGAAGACACCGCCCTCGGCCGCTTCGTAGCTCTCAAATTTCTTCCCGACGAAGCCTCGCAGGACCCGCTCGCCCTGGAGCGCTTCCGCCGTGAGGCTCGCGCCGCCTCCGCCCTCAACCATCCCAACATCTGCACCATCCACGAGATTGGCCAGCACGACGGCCACCTCTTTATTGTGATGGAGTACCTGACCGGCCAGACCATGAAGCACCTGCCCGGTCAGCGCATGGATTTCGACCGCCTCCTCAGCGTCAGCATCGAGGTCGCCGACGCCCTCGACGCGGCCCACACCAAGGGCATCGTTCACCGCGACATCAAGCCCGCTAACATCTTTATTACCGACCGCGGCCACGCCAAAATTCTCGACTTCGGTCTAGCCAAGGTGACGCAGCAAGCGCGCGCCTCCAGCGGCGACTCCATGACCAGCGCCGGCGCCAGCGCCCTCGATCTCACCAGTCCCGGCAGCGCCGTCGGCACCGTCGCCTACATGTCGCCCGAGCAGCTCCGCGGCAAGGACCTCGACGCCCGCACAGATCTCTTCTCCTTTGGCGTCGTCCTCTACGAGATGGCCACCGGCAACGCTCCATTCCGCGGAGAAACATCCGCCGTCGTAACCGAAGCCATCCTCAATCGTGCCCCCGCGCCGCCGTCGCGCCTCAATCCCGACCTTCCACAGAAGCTCGAAGAGATCATCAACAAGGCGCTCGAAAAAGATCGCGAAATGCGCTGCCAGACCGCCGCCGAAATTCGCGCCGACCTGAAACGCCTCCAGCGCTCGCTCGAATCTTCCCGCTCGCATGCAGTGGTAGAGACAGCCGACTCCGGCACCGTACCGGCAACTACGCGAACGTCTGGCAGCTCAGCCGCCACACCAATCGTTCGCGAGTCGCGCAGATTCGGCCTCGCACTCCTCGCCACCTGCGCCGTGATCGCGCTAGGCATCGGCATTGCAGCCGGAAAGTATTTCTTCTCCGAGCCGCCGCCTCCGCCTCCTCTCTATCGTCAGCTCACCTTCCGTCGCGGCAGCATACGCTCCGCCCGCTTCGCTCCTGACGGTCAGACCATCCTCTACAGCGCGGCCTGGCAAGGCAGTCCGATGGACGTCTTCACCGCGCGCCCTGAAGCACCCGAAGCACGCTCCATGGGCCTGAGCCGCACGCAGCTCATGTCCGTCTCCTCGACCTCCGAAATGGCGGTGCTCTTGAACGCCGCCTCCATCGGAACCTGGGTCACGATGGGCACTCTGGCTCGCGCCCCGCTCGTCGGTGGAGCTCCGCGTGAAGTCCTCGAGCAGGTGCAGTGGGCCGATTGGGCTCCCGACGGCAGCGGCCTCGCCATCGTGCGCGACTACAACGGCCAGAATCGCCTCGAATATCCCGTCGGCAAAGTTCTCTACGAGACCGGCGGCTGGATCGGCCATCCGCGCTTCTCGCCCCAGGGCGACAAGATCGCCTTCCTCGATCACCCGGTTCAAGGCGATGATCGCGGCACGCTCGCGGTCGTCGACTTGCAGGGGAAGAAAAAGGTCCTTTCCACCGAGTGGTACACGGTTCAGGGTCTCGCGTGGTCTCCCAAAGGCGATGAGGTCTGGTTCACCGCCAGCAAGACCGGCATCGACCGCACCATGTACGCCACGACGTTGCAAGGCAAGGAGCGCATGCTCCTTCGCTTGCCCGGCGCGCTCATGCTGCTTGATATCGGCAAAGACGGACG
>Ga0335071_10001196_pt1 | contig 28080 bp, 25 predicted proteins | sample Lox_Sample_15_FD_206724 | JGI IMG/M metagenome (GOLD analysis project Ga0335071, IMG submission 206724) | Soil microbial communities from Loxahatchee National Wildlife Refuge, Florida, United States - Lox_Sample_1.5 | ecosystem: Environmental > Terrestrial > Soil > Wetlands | place: USA...
TTTGAATTTGGAAATTAGTATAGGGGCGTATTCCCAGTAGCAATGCGGTATTTCCCATAGTCGTACCTTCGGAAGCCAGTAAACATCTCGAAAAAGAGACCGCTAAGCACGGCCTCTTTGAATGGAACTTTATGGCATCACCAACGGCGTCCATATTCTTCGTCACGTAGCACTTGCGCTAGCACGAATTCTGGGGACACCATACTCATTTTCTCCGCGGGCTTGCCTTTTCCCTTGGGAAGTCAAGCACTGAGCTGAACGTTCATTCAAGTCTGCGGCGGAAGGTTCACCAAAAGAAAAACCGTCAAGCCAGCTTTGCCAACCCGATGGTCTTGCGGGGCTATCCAATCAATGCTTCTAATAATGTCAGCAAACTGGGGTACTGCAAAGGTTCCGTACGCATCGTTCGCAGAAAAAAAAACGCCAAATTATCCGAGAGAATAATCTGGCGTGATGGCCAACTTTTTGGTGCCCCCAGTAGGAATCGAACCTACGGCCTGCGGATTAGGAATCCGTCGCTCTATCCACTGAGCTACGGGGGCACGTTACGTCCAATGCTCTTTATAGCCTATCCGACAAATTTATGTTACCATTTCCGAACAAGTCAACCGTTTTGTTCTCGTCTCCGACTGCCAAGAATTGGAATACGCATGGTTGCAGAGACCACGATGCTCCTGATAGAAGCTGTAATCAAACCGTTCAAACTCGACGATGTGAAAGAGGCCCTGGAAGAATTGGGTATTGGAGGTATGACCATCACGGAAGTGCTTCAGGCGACGCCAATGAAACAAGCGGGCCGATCATTCGGCGCCTCGCCCACAGCCTCGGGCATGGTCCCCAAAGTCATAGTCCAGGTAGCAGTCCCTGCCGTGCTGGCGGAAAGAATCATAGAAGCCCTATGCCTTCATGGGGCGACAGGCAAGAGCGAAGACGGCAGAATAACCGTGAAAAAAATCGAGAGGGCAATCCGCATCCGAACAGGCGACATGGATGGGGAGGCCATATCTTGATGGAGTCATTTCTGTGGACCTATAGGTTCCACATGGCATTGATCGCCAAAATGAGTCTTGAGATCCTGCTCTAAGGCTTCCAGATTCGGCTTGTCTTCAACTTCCACCACTAATTCGCCATTATCAAAGCATTTGAGCCGACCATGTTGTTCAAAAACCTTTACAGCTTGTTTAGGATCAACAGTGATCCATCCCTTCATTCTTTTCACAAGTTCATCACCGGTGAACTCTCTTTCGATTACCAAGTCGATGGAACGTTGCTTGCCTTTCCATCCGAGGACTGCCGGGCGAACCAGAATCGGCATTACCGGATCGTGCATTGCTGCGCAACGGAACCATACTCTCGCTCTTATCATGATTTTTATGCCTCCATCGAGAATCTCGGTTTATAGAATCCCGGGACATTCATTTTCTCACATAAGTGAGCAGTATTTCCATGCGAATATCTATATCGAGTAAAAAGGACTTTAAAAACCAGTGGAAGTGTGTTATAGAAGAGATCATTAACTGATGGATTTGATAAGACAAAATCATCCCCAAAATCCCCAGTGAAAGACAGTATGCCTATGACATCGTTGTTTGTATCATCGCATCGTTCCTTAATCATATTAGGGATCATTTCAATAGTTGTTTTTGCATGGTCTGTGGGGACTTCTCAGGCCGATGAACGCGGTTCCAAAATCCGGCAGGTCCAAAATAAATCTCTTAAGAAGAAAATTGAAAAGAAAAAAGGCTATTCAAAGAGTTTGGAAAAATTGCGAACAATGAAGAAAGTTGACAAGAAAAAAATCAAACAACCGCCGAAGGGGATTCAAGCCAAAGCGTTTTATTGTGAGAACCTGGCAAACAAGCGGACCCTCTTGGCCCGAGACCCGGACAAACAGTTACCAGTGGCCAGTCTCACCAAGTTAGTTACCGCCCTTGTTGCCCTTGATACGATGCCGTTGAAGCAAAAGGTGACCGTCCCGGATCACATAAAGACAGTACCCAAATCTGTAGTGGGATTAAAGGCGGGGGACCAACTGACGGTCGAGGATCTGCTTCATGGATTGCTTATAAATTCTGGAAACGATTGCGCGGAAACCCTCGCTTGCGCTTATCCCGGAGGAAGAGAGAAATTCATCGAAGTTATGAACGAAAAAGTAGCCGGAATGGGTATGTCCTCCACCCGTTTTTACACACCCAGCGGCCTGGACCAGAAAGTGGACCATACAGTAGAAGGCAAGAAAATCGTGGACGTTGATTCGAACGTTTCGACGGCACGAGAGATTTCTCAAATAGCACGAGCAGCCTTCTCCAATAAAATAGTCCGCGAAATCTGCCGAAAACAGACTCACGTCTTGGCAAGCACAACGGAAAAAAACGGCTATTCGATAAAGAACACTAACAAATTGCTACGAGACGATCTGCCGTTGGTAGGCGGTAAGACCGGCTATACTGCTAAGGCGGGGCACTGTCTCGCGACTGCGTTCACACCCGGACGCAACGTTTTCTTGATCGTGGTGCTCGGTAGTCCGGACCACTTCCGCGACACTCGTCTCGTATATCGCAAGGCACTGAAGGAAGCCAGCCGGATACAGCTCCAGCCTTCAGGAAGAGACCGAAGACAGGTTGCAACAAGAACCGATCAGAACAACTGACCCGACCCCGCGCTTCATGGCGCAACAAGGTGTTTATTCAGGGATATTGAGATAAACGTATAAAAGTGTCTGAAGGAAGATCATTCCTTTGGAAGCACAAACAGAAAGTTGATCCATTCTCCGGGCTTAGTCTCACACCAGATCCGTCCGCCGTGGGCTTCGATAATTTTGCGAACATTGTAAAGCCCCAAACCCGTTCCTCTTTTCCCTTTCGTGGCATCGTCGCGAACCCGATAAAATTTGTCGAATATCTTGTCGACCAAATGAGGAGCCACGCCCGGACCGGCATTCCAGACATTAAATAGAAAAGAGTCTCCTTGGTCCTCAAACCCGTATGCGAGTTTCCCCCCTGGGTGACAGTACTTCAGAGCGTTCCCGAAAAGGTTCCTGTACACTATTTCGAGCAGGGCCGGATCGCCTTTGAGCTGAATGGCTCCCACGCCTCCCATACTGATATCGTAGCTTGCGAAGGAATCGGGATAACGCTCTTTAAGGCCGGTCATAGCCGGCTGTATCACTTCTTCATTAAAATTTCGTATGAGTTGTTTTCTTATCTTAAATTCGCCATGCTCCAGTTCGGCCATGACGAGAAAGTCTCGGCTCATGGCCTCGAGGAACTGTGAGTGATGATAGACAATTTGCAGTTGTTCCTTCCTGGCTGCATCCCTCTCCGTGTTCAGCAACCTCTGGAGAAAGCCGCCCATGACTATCAGCGAATTCTTGGTTTCGTGATTTATAAAATGTACCGCTTCTCGAAAATTTTGGTTGACCAGATCGAGTTCTCTCCTGAAAGCCTTCTCACGCCCGATGTCTTTGCTGACCCCTACCGTGCCCAGTAATCTGCCCTGTTGATCTCTTAGAAGGGACAATGTCAGCGATATTTCAACAATGCCGCCGGCTTTACTCTTAAGGCGAGTTTCATAATTGCGGACTCCTCCTGAGGCGTTAACCTCATCGAGAATCTTTTGTCGTTCAGGCGCTTCTACCCATAGTTCGGAAACATCTCGACCCTGCAACTCTTGTGCTGTGTATCCCAGCATTCTCTCTGCGCATGGATTGAACTTCACGATACGCGATTCAAGATCGGTGGTTATGATCATATCTTCCGAATAACGAAGAATTCCTTCTAAGTAACCGGTCTCTTTTTCTAGGGCCGCAGTTCTCCGCTTTACCTCTTCCTCCAAGACCTCAGCTTGCTTTTTGAACAGTTCGCGGGATTGTGTCAGTTCGGTTTCGAGATTGGATATTTTGTCGTATAGCTGTTTTGACTTTTCTTGCTCCGTCAGGTCAGTCACAGACTCAAGAATGAACCCCACATCATTTTGCTGTATGAAACGGACTTTGACGGCGCATTTCTTGTCGTATCTGACTTGAACCGCTCTAATTTCCGGCCCGGCCGAGCCGTCCACCAGTTTTTCGAATGGGCAAAAAGGACAAAAGGTCTTGAGGCCCGCGAGCGTCTCATAACATGATTTGCCGGCCCAGGGTCCTACATCCTTCGACAAACGTGAGTTCACATGGAGTAATTGCGCGTCAGGGCCTATTGCGGCAGCCCCATCCGGAAAACCCTCCAATATATCTTCAATGGGCAATTGCATTATTGCCTCTCGGGGCGGAAGCTTTGAAGCTGATTGATTTCTGGCCATCAGCGGCTAATCCCCCCGGTGGTGGTTCGTTGATTAGACAAAAGCATTATATCGGCTATGTCAGGCCGCGTCGAGTATTTAAGTGCAAAAAGGCCCGGCGAGCCACCAAGGTCGGAGATTATAGGCCAATCGTATAAGTAATCCGGTCTAAATGGCGAAAAGCCGGTTTGACTATCAGCGTGTCGGGTGCTAGGATCAGCTCTCAATTATCTATTGTCGGAGTCTGTTATGCCGGCTCACCAGATTAAAGGAGTGGTACTGGCCGGAGGTCTTGGAACCAGGCTTTACCCATTGACCAAGGTTACCAACAAGCACCTTCTTCCGGTTTACAACCGGCCTATGATTACATACCCGATAGAATGCTTGGTCAAGGCGGGGATAAAGGACATTCTCGTAGTTACCGGCGGCAATAATCCCGGTGATTTTCTCAAACTGTTGGGCAATGGAAAGGAATATGGCGTCGAACATATCAGCTATGCGTACCAGGAAGGGGAAGGAGGAATAGCTGATGCGCTGGCCTTGGCGGAAGCGCACGCAGGTTCCGAGCGTATTTGCGTCGTGCTCGGGGACAATATTATCGAAAAGAATATAGCAGCCGCTGTGGATGAATACAGGCACCAGGAACTTGGGGCCAAGATTCTCCTAAAGCAAGTTGATGATCCGTGGAGATTCGGCGTGCCGGTGTTGGAAGGGGACACGGTTGTCCGCATAGAAGAGAAACCGAAAAATCCGGCTTCGAGCTACGCAGTTACCGGTATTTATCTTTATGACAAGCGGGTATTTGATTTCATAGGGAAGTTGACGCCCTCACAGCGCGGGGAACTGGAAATAACGGATGTCAATAATCTTTATATCGAAGAAGGTACCATGACTTGGTCCACGCTCGACGGCTGGTGGACGGATGCCGGAACATTCGAATCACTGCTTCGGGCCGGCAACTTGGTAGCCAAGGGTGGCGCCAACAATGATTAATTTGAGCAATGAAACGTCGAAAATTTAAGCAACCTGAATCAAAGCAAATAGACGGGCTAATCGTGCACCCGTTAAGGGTCATTCCTGATGATCGCGGCAGAGTGATGGAGATCATGAGGCGCGATGACCCGTTCTTCTCCAGCTTCGGCCAGGTGTATGTCACCACGGTGTATCCAGGTGTAGTCAAGGCATGGCATTATCATAAGATCCAGGAGGACCGCTTTACCTGCGTCCGCGGGATGGTGAAGGCTGTGCTGTACGATGACCGGGAAGACTCGCCCACTCGAGGATGCCTCAACGAGATTTATGTAGGTGAACACAATCCTTGCCTTATTGTCATACCCGCTGGTATTTATCACGGGTGGAAGTGTGTCGGCGAATGCGAAGCTTATGTGATCAATATCCCATCAGAGCCTTACAACCGCTCTGAACCCGACGAGTATCGCGTCGCTCCACATGGCGGACAAATTCCCTATGATTGGACTACCAAAGACGGATGATAACCTCTTGATGAATTGATTCCGCAAACATCCGCCGGAAGAGTAACCATCAAGAAATCCTATTCGAGGTTGGTAAATGAAGCTCGTGGTGACAGGAGGTTGCGGTTTCATAGGTTCCAACTTCATTATGCATATGCTGGAATCCTACCCCGACGTTAGCATAGTGAACCTGGACTTGCTAACGTATGCGGGGAATCTGGAAAATCTTCAGGATGCGGAGCCTTATAACGATAGATACGGGTTCGTGCGGGGCGATATTGCGGACCGGGAACTGGTTTGCAACCTTCTCTGTTCCAAGCCGGACGCTGTTGTCAATTTCGCCGCAGAGAGCCATGTGGATCGCTCGATCATGGATTGCTCCGCTTTCCTGGGCACCAACGTGCTCGGGACTCAGGTATTATTGGAAGCGTGCCGTGAATTCGGAGTGAGTCGATTTGTTCAGATCTCCACTGATGAGGTCTATGGTTCGCTCGGGGCGGCAGACGGCGCATTTACCGAAAATCATCCGTTGGCTCCCAACAGTCCGTATGCCGCGTCCAAGGCTGCCGCCGATCTGATCTGTCGCTCCTATCACAAGACCTATGGACTGGAGGTCCTGGTAACCAGGTGCTCAAACAATTACGGTCCTTTCCAGTTTCCTGAAAAGCTCATACCCCTCATGATTACCAATGCTCTCCAAGATATGGAACTCCCCGTTTACGGGGATGGCATGAATGTGCGGGACTGGATACACGTGAAAGATCATTGCCGGGCTATCGATCTTGTGCTGCGTGAAGGCTGTCCGGGTGAGATTTATAATGTAGGAGCGGAATCCGAGTTTCCCAATCTTCATATCGTTCAATACATCCTGGAAAGACTCGACAAGCCGAAATCACTTGTTCGATTCGTCCAAGACCGGCCGGGCCATGATCGTAGATATGCTATGGATGCCTCTAAATTGAAGAGGTCACTTGGCTGGAGTCCGGTTATGTCATTCGATCAAGGAATGGATCAGACCATATGCTGGTACCTGGAGCACGAGGCATGGTGGCGCCGAATTAAGACCGGCGAATATCTGACCTACTACAAAGAATGGTACGTCAGCCGCTGCGGCTGCTAGTTTTGGAGGGGCGAGCGAAGATATTCTCCGGGGAAGGGACTTTTTGCAAAAAGTCCCTCCCCCGGACCCTCACCCCAAAAACTCCTAATTTGTTTGTCTTACAGCGAGCGACGCTCATAGACATCAGCTTGCCACAAAATAGTCACGGGGTTACGCTTTCTGTCAGAGATGTTCCCTCCGGGGCTGACGCGAAGGCTTTCAAAGAAATTCGTTTCTATAAACCGCTTCATTCATGAACATTCAGAGACGCAAAACTCGTAGGCTCGTTATAGGGACGGTACCTATCGGCGATGGAGCGCCCATCGCGGTCCAATCCATGACCAATACCGATACGAGGGATGTACGAGCAACCGTGCGTCAGATCCGGAGATTGGAACAAGCAGGTTGTGAGATCATACGTGTAGGGGTCCCGGACATGGATGCCGCTCGCAGCCTGCGGACCATCAAGGAAAAAATCAGGATACCTCTAATCGCGGACATACATTTCAATCATCGACTGGCTTTGGAAGCCCTGCGGCAGGGCGCGGACGGCCTAAGACTCAATCCGGGAAATATCGGTTCACGCCTCAAGATTCGGGAAGTGGCCCATGCGGCCGCGGAACGTGGGGTCCCGATACGTATCGGAGTGAATTCCGGGTCCGTCGAAAAAGGACTCTTACAAAAATACGGCTCTGCGACACCGGAGGCCATGGTGGAAAGCGCTTTGGACCACGCAGCCCTTCTAGAAAGGGAAAATTTTCACCTCATCAAGATCTCATTAAAGGCCTCGGACGTTCTACGGACCATTGACGCCTACCGGATGCTGGCACAAAGGACTGACTATCCCGTTCACGTGGGAATAACCGAAGCTGGAACGCTCATACCCGGGACAGCAAAATCATCGGTCGGCATAGGACTTCTCCTGGCTGAGGGCATAGGCGACACCATCAGGGTCTCTCTCACAGCGTCGCCGATTCATGAAATCACAGCCGCATACGCCATATTGAGGGCCCTGGGATTGCGCAGCCGAGGGGTTGAGGTGATTTCTTGCCCCACGTGCTCCCGGACGGAAATTGACGTCATTCGACTCGCATCACAGGTGGAGAAATCCCTCTCGAAAATTCAGCAGCCGCTGAAGGTGGCTGTCATGGGCTGCGCGGTCAACGGCCCCGGTGAAGCGAAAGAGGCAGACATCGGCATAGCGGGGGGCAAAGGCAAGGGCCTGCTCTTCAAGCAGGGACGAATTTTCGGAAAATACTCTGAAAAGAACCTGCTGCCTGCCCTGCTGGCCGAGATTGAAAAGATGATCGGGGAAACCACACCGAAAGCGGTTCCAAAATTGTAGGACCGTCCCCCGCGGGACAGGATTGCCGGTCCTACCGGCCCGTCAATTCTCCTTCATGACGTAATCGTCGTATTCGATTTCAAAACGGAGTTTGTGCTTGGCCTCTTCCTGAGCCAGCGACATAAAGACTTCTTGCAGGTTCGTATCTTCCGTGGACGCGGCCAGGTCATTATACATTTTGAATGCTTTCTTTTCTTTCTTCATGGCCACGACGAGCGCCTGCTGATAGTCCATATCCTTACTCGGCTCCACATCCACCAAATAGTCGCCGATCTTCAAATCCAGCACCTTGCTTTGAGAAGGCAGGAGCCGTTTACCGGATTTTATCTGTTCGAGTTTTCTCTTGTGGCCAAGTTCCTCTTGCGCGAAGCCCTTGAAGATCCCGCTCATCCAGGGTCTCTCCATACGAGCCGACAAATCTGTGTAGAAATCAAAAGCTTGCTGCTCCTGCCCAATGGCGAAGTCCAAAATTTCGTCCACTGACTTCCACTGCTGCATAATGTATCCTCCAAGATATTGTTAATCAGGCCCTCGATCAAAAGTATTAAACAAGTTTCCTGACCGCATCAAGAGTGGCATCGAAATCGGGCTCTTCTGCGATCTCTTTCACGATCTGGACATGCCGAATCGTTCCCTGCCTGTCAACCACAAAGACTGCACGGGCTAGCAGACGCAGTCCGTCGATAAGCACCCCGTAGGCCATCCCAAACGAAGCATCCCTATGATCGGAAAGAGTCTGCACTGCCTCCACCCCCGCTGCTCCGCACCAGCGTGTCTGGGCAAATGGGAGGTCCATGCTTATGGTTAAAACGGCCACGTCGAGTCCAAGGCGGCCTGCCTCCTCATTAAATCTCCTTGTAGTCCTGTCGCAGACCGGTGTGTCGAGTGATGGAACAGAATAGATAACGCACACCTTCCCTCGGAATGAGGAAAAGTTTACCGGCTGCAAATCGTTTCCCACCACTACAAAGTCGGGCCCGGGCTCGCCGATTTTGACCTCTTCGCCAAGCAGAGTAACGGGATTCCCTCTCATAGTGACTAAGCCGCTCCGTTGCTTCATGGGTAAGCTCCTTTTCCTCCACGTGATAATCCCCGGTACTGAATATAAGCAGTGGAAGGATTTCTACAATGCGTGTCTCGACTTTAGAGTGTGGCCAAGCCCGAAATGACCTGCATCAGTACTCATACGGGAGGAAAAGTTTCCTGTGCTCGTCCAGAGCAAACCTGTCAGTCATGCCGGCGATATAGTCGCAGACAATTCGTTCAACCGAATCCTCATGCTCCGAGATTCTCTTTTGAACCCCGGGCGGGAGTTGGGACGGCCTTCTCACATATTCTTGAAAAAGATCGGTCAAGAGTCTCGCTGCCTTGTACTGCATTCTCAAGATCTTGTGATGTGTATAAAACCTCGTGTGAAGGAAATGGTTGAGTTGCTGTTTCCATTTTTGCATTCGAGATGAGAACCTAGCCACATTGGTATCCGAGTTCACAATGTCCGAGGGACTCAGAAAACTCCCTTTAGAGAGACATTCCTCGGTCCCCTGTATCAGATCACGGATAAATGTATCAATAAGTATCCTGGTGCACTGATACCGAAAGGTGTCCCGATCCAGATCGGGGTGTCGATCTCTTATAATTTGAGTGACTTCGTTCCAGATATCCAACTCCCCAAGATCACTCTCGTCGAAGAAGCCTGACCTTATACCGTCCTCGATATCATGGCAGTTGTAAGCTATTTCATCAGCCAAGTTGACGACCTGCGCCTCAAGGCTGGGACACGGTCCCACCATGAACTCCTTCACCACGTGCTCAGGCGCCTGATCGTAGACCGTGGAGTGTCGCACAATCCCGCTGCGCGTCTCGAATGTCAAATTAAGACCCGGGAAATCAGGATAACGTGCTTCAAGCAAATCAACTACACGCAAAGACTGAGTGTTATGTTCAAATCCTCCGTGGTTTTGCATAAGGGAATGAAGAACTTCCTCGCCTGCATGGCCGAACGGGGTATGACCAAGATCGTGCGCCAGTGCCACAGCATGGGTCAATTCTTCATTAACCCCAAGATACTGAGCCAGACTCCGGGCAATCTGCGCCACTTCGAGGGTATGAGTAAGTCTGGTCCGATAGTGATCTCCTTCATAATATGCAAAGACTTGCGTCTTATATTCCAGCCTGCGGAACGCTCTGGAATGTATGATTCGGTCACGGTCCCTCTGGAACGCTGTGCGGTAGGGACACTCTTCTTCCTGATGCACTCGGCCTCGGCTGTCCTCGGATCGCACACCATAAGGCGCCAGAAATAATCTCTCCCTCTCTTCTTGAGCCGAACGTTTTATGATCACGATACGTGTCCCGAGGTTTTTTTGATGACAATGCGATTTGAGCGGAGATTTGCGTTGCTGTTCATCGCCGATGGCTAATCATTATTCCGAAGCATTATCTTCCCACAGGGGCAGGGCGTTGAGGACGCAAATCCAGATCTGAAGGCACGGCTGGATTACCTCGACCGGTCTTCGGTGATGACTTCTGTTCCTCTTGTTGAACTTCCGGCATTGCCCCGGTACTGCCTGAAGGTCCCGGAAGGACAATATTGACAATTAATGCGAAAAGAGCGACCACGCCCACAGACGCAATGACCCACAGCAAGATTTTCAGCCTTTTACTCACGGGCTTCCGCGACCGGGCCTCCGCAACCTGTTCAGCTAAATCCTGTTCAGCGGGAAAGCGAAAATCCTTAAAAGCATCATGAGGCATTGAAACGTCGTATTTTGCTTCGGATGAAATAACGATATGTTCTTTTGATTGAGGGTGTGACCCTTGCGATTGTTCGTCAGGCTGTAGAACGGGAGGCGCTTCCATCGTAGGTTTCTTTTCGGGCGGACGTTCGATATATCCCAACCCCTGGCAATGAGGGCAACGGATTTTCACCCTTGGCGTTGCCGGTAGACTTTTTTCGTCCAACCTCATCATTCCTTGGCAATGGGAGCACCGAACGACCATTTCTGTAGCCTCGGACGTTTTTTCAAAATTAAGACCCCGGTCTCAAGACTTCAAGTAACATATCATGAATGATGCCATTCGTGGCCACAATGCATTTGGTATGGACGTCAGTCGGATTTCCGGACCCGTCACTTACCCGTCCACCAGCCTCTTCCACAAGTAGCATGCCGGCTGCCATGTCCCAGGGCTTCAGCTTCAGTTCCCAAAATCCATCCAGTCGCCCGCACGAAACATAAGACAGATCAAGCGCGGCCGACCCTCCACGTCTCACACCTTGCACTCGCAACAGCACTCTTGAGAATTCAGCAATATTGTTTTCCGGTGAATAAGCCTTATCGTAAGGAAAACCTGTCGAGACAATACTTTCTGGCAATCGCGCCGCGCCGGATACCCGGATCGGATGGCCGTTCAGAAACGCGCCGCCATCCCTTATGGCATAGAAGGTCTCCTTTTTCAATGGATCATAAACCATACCTGCCACGAGGGTTTGGCTGTCCATGAGAGCTATGGATACGGAAAACATCGGATAGCCATGAGCAAAATTCACGGTCCCGTCTAAAGGATCCACAATCCATAACCACCTGGAACCCTTGAGTTTAGTGCTCGTTTCTTCCGTAAGGATATCGTGGTCCGGAAATTCCCGGTGGATTGCTTCCATAATGAGATCTTCAGAAGCGTGGTCAGCATCCGTCACAATGTCGATTGCGCCGGGCCGACTGTCTTTCAGATCTACTCTGAATTTTCCGTTAAAATAGCCTAAGATAACTTTGCCTGCGCTCTCTGTCAGTTGGCTAAGAAACGGCAACAGATCCTTTGAATTCACATTATGTTTCATCCTGTTTTCCTATGACTTGACAGTGCAATTCCCCACGATAGAGTCGTACACGAACTTCCTGACCCGTGTCGACGACCCGAGAATCCTTGAGCACCATCCCGGTCTTGGATTCGAAAGTTATGGAGTACCCCCTTGAAAGAACTCCTAACGGACTTAGAGTGTCTAGTCTACCCGCCAAGCTATCCAATGACTGCCGGCCTTCGTGGACCGATACTCGAGCTGCCGCGACCATGCGACTGAACAAAGCGCCGACTTGCTCTCTTCTTGCCGACGCCACCCTCTCGACATGCTCGGGTCTCAGCCTGTTCACCACTGAATCGGTGTCCCTGCGCAGATCGCCGAGCTTCCGGCGAATCATCTTTGTGAGTCTGATGTTTAGATCGTCAACTCTCATGCGGTATTCTTGAATTTGCCTAAGGGGATCGTGAAGCCTACGAGTCAACTCACCAACCCCCGCAACGAAACGATCTATGACACCGACCATGCAGCCTCTTAGCCTGGCCGCAAGGTGTTCCAGCACAGCTTCCAAGTCTCGTTTGTCCGTCACCAGCATTTGAGCCGCGGCCGAAGGAGTGGGCGCCCTTAAATCGGCGGCGAAATCGGTCAGGGTGAAGTCCGTTTCGTGACCCACAGCGCTCACAATAGGCAACCTACATGAAGCCACTGCGCGAACCACTCTTTCGTCATTGAACGCCCAGAGGTCTTCGATGGGGCCTCCCCCACGGCCCACAATAATCACATCCACATCTCCGGCCGCACACAGTCTCTGAATTGCGGCAGTGATCTCGTCAGGCGCCTTGTCGCCCTGCACCGAGGCCGGGCTCACCAGAATATTTACCCACGGCGCTCGATTCCTGAGAATCCGAATCATGTCTTTAACGGCAGCGCCCCGCGAAGAGGTTACCAAACCGACGGTCTTCGGGAAACTCGGCAGAGGTTTCTTGCGGCTTTCATCGAAGAGGCCCTCTTGGGCAAGCTTGTTCTTCAATTGCTCAAAAGCCAGCATCAGGCTTCCGAAACCGAGCGGTTCCATCGTATCCAGTATCAATTGATACTCGCCCCGAAGGGCGTATACCGAAACTCTGCCCCACGCGATAATGTGAAGCCCGTCTTCGGGCCTGAATTTCAGAAACCGGCTCTGCAACCTGAACATAACGCATCGAATCTGGGCCGCATCATCCTTAAGAATGAAGTACAGGTGACCCGAAGGTGCGCTGTGGAAATTCGATATCTCGCCCTGTATCCACACCGAAGGATATTCTCTCTCAAGAATTTCCCTGATCTTTCCCGTGAACTCGGAGACCGTGTATACTTTCCTGTTGGGTAAATCCATTCTCCTAACCCATTCCGCTTATTCCATATGGTGGACAAGACCCTGTAGATTGTCCATCCGTTCCACCCACCGATCAATTTCTTTGAGTGCCCGTTGCACAATCACTTCCTTCTTGCGTTGCTTGGAGGTCCCCGCGGGAGCCGGGGCCATGAAGCCGAAATTCACGTTCATCGGTTCATACTTTCCCGCGGGTTGATCTCTGGTATGTTTGAGCAACGCGCCCACAGCCGTTGTTTCGGGCGGAGGATCAGGTGTTATTCCCCGCGACAGCAGCCCGGCCATAATACCAATTGCAAGCCCTGAAGCCGTGGATTCAATATATCCTTCCACTCCCGTGATCTGGCCCGCAAAAAATACATACGGTGCTGTGCGTGATCTGGAAAATCGGTCAAGGAGCCGAGGGGCTTCGAGAAAAGTGTTGCGGTGAATCGACCCAAGGCGTGCAAAAACCGCCCGTTCCAGCCCTGGAATCCGGCGAAACACCCTTTCCTGCTCAGGATGGGTCATCTTGGTCTGAAATCCCACAAGGTTATACAGTGTCCGCTCCCGATTTTCCGCCCGGAGCTGAACCACGGCGAAGGGACGCTTACCGGTAGTCGGATCTGTCAGCCCGACCGGCTTCATCGGGCCGAAGGCCAATGTATTCGCCCCCCGTCGCGCCAACTCTTCGACGGGGAGACACCCCTCGAAATGAGGAATGTCCTCAAAAGGATACGGATCAACCTTTTCCGCTGCCATGATGTCAGCGACAAAGCTCCGATAAGCAGTCTCATCCATCGCAGCGTTGAGGTAGTCACCTTCGTCATTTCCGTATCGGGACGCCAAAAAGAGTCTGCTCATGTCCAAACTATCAGCGGTCACTATGGGCGCTATGGCATCATAAAAAGAAAGTCCCTCTGAACCTAGTATTGTCGCAATATCACTGGCCAAGAAGTCCGAAGTGAGCGGGCCTGTGGCAGCAATTACGAGTCCTTCCTCTTCCGGAGGTATCCTTGTCACCTCCCGGCGCTCCAGTGTTATGTGTGGATGGTTGGATATTCTCTCGGTAATGAAACGAGCAAAAAGCCCGCGATCCACTGCAAGGGCCTTGCCGGCAGGCACGGCAGTAGCATCGGCCGCTTCCATGATGAGCGAATTCATAATTCGTAGTTCTTCCTTAAGGAGTCCGGCGGCTGACACCATGGAAGATGATCTCAACGAATTTGAGCACACCAGTTCCGCAAAGTCGGGCGAACTATGAGCAGGCGAATACCGGCCCGGCTTCATTTCGATGAGTCGAACACTTATATCCCGCCGGGCAAGCTGCCATGCCGCCTCACAGCCGGCCAAGCCCGCGCCTATGATCGTTATCTGCATAAGAAACTGTTTGGTTGGGCCAGAAAGTTTAGCAAGACGGTTATCCGGCCAAAATCTCTCCTTGGGCGGAGTTTAAACCGGACAACAACGTTGCGAACAATTCTCAAAGCCCCGCTTTCGATATTTTCTGACAGTTTAATCCTTTCGACCTCGTATCCCAAAAAGTATTTTCCTGAAACGTACTGACCGAACATATTTTATCGATGAAGACACGACCGCGACCGGCATGTCCCTGCGATCCGAACGTCGCGCCTGAGGCGTGACCGACTGCCATACCGAACATGCCGGCCTTTGTCCTGGATTTGACCCATTGATAGCGCAGTGGTATCAGTCCTTCACAAACGCCAGCAAGCTCTTGGTTCCCGCGACATAAAATGGGTTGGGGGCCGCAAGACGAGCTGTCCCCGTATCGGAGATTTGCCTTCTCGGAACACGAGGGGAATTGGTGGAACCGATAACGGCCAAGCGTACAGGAGCGGTGCCGTTTCTCACTATGTCGAGTTGCCGGGCGGCAGCCAGAGAAAGGTCCACGATTCGGTCACCTACAAAGGGACCCCGATCATTAATTCGAACGACCACATCCTTTTGATTATTCAGATTGGTTATCTTGACAAGAGTGTTCAAAGGCAGGACATTGTGAGCCGCCGTGAGTCCGTGCATATCGTAGATTTCATTCGAAGCAGTCTTTTTACCATTGAAACCAGGACCATACCATGATGCGATACCATGCTGGCAAAAGCCGTTTCTGACTTCCTTAAGCGGCCAATAGGTTTTGCCCATTACGGTGTAAAACTGCTTTTGACTCTGCTTGGTAGCCGAGAGGTTTCGAGCGCACCCCGAGAGAAATAAAAAAATAATTAATATCGTTACAATAGATTGGATATATTTCATATATGTGATATAAGGTAAATGACATAATATAAGCTAATTACAAGGGTTAGTGTAACATAAGTTCATAATGCGGTCAAGAAATCCAATGGATTCGGTCTGCAATTGGAACTCTCTCGTCGCTAAGAAAGTCTTCCTGACAACTCTAGATTGAGGTAAAGTTGTGAATACTGTAGGTTGACAATCGTACCGAACGGCCGCACTAAGTCCTGGAGTTAAACCTATGATTTCGAGATTCCTAAAACCTGCCTCTATTTTGGCCGGCCTATTGTTGCTTGTCGGTTGCGATCCCGAGGGCATGATTAAGAGCAAGGTGCCTGAATCTATTCAGCAACTGCTCACCTTTGCTCCGTCGGCAAGAAAAGGCAAAGGCCAGGCCATGGCGATTCTCGAACTTACTGCCCCCAAATCGAATGAGCTGTTTCCTGTGGACAAGGAAGTTGTTTTCCTGGCTGATTTTAGAACAGATGAACCCAAAACGAAGGAAAACGCCCAATTCACTTGGATGCTTTTCAAGGAGAACGACCCCAAGGGAGTCAAGGCAGGGACCGGCAAGTCATTGAAGAAACGACTTGAGCCCGGCAATTATCGGGTCGAGGTGACAGCGGCTTACGCGGACCAGAGGTTGGTTAAGAAAACGAGCTTTCGAGTGGCTTTCACAGCTCCGGGCAAGGTAACGTTGCCCGAGGGCACAGGTCTGCCCGGGGTCGAAATCGCGTTGGCAAAGCTTGATAATCATGAAGAAATTTCGCGAACCCAAACGGATAAGAGCGGGTCATTTCTTGTAGAATCGCTCACCGAAGGTTACTTCGCAATAATACCTCGGATGAAGGGGTTCAGCTTCTCGCCGTTTCATAAAATTGCCAAATTGGGCCGGCAACCAAGCGCTCTGGATTTTAAGGCTGTCAAGGCAGAAATCGCTAATCTGAGATTAACGGAGACCGCGGAACAGGGTGAAAGCTTGGAGTCCTTGTGCCCCGGCCAGGATGTCTTTCTCAAGATGGACATGAAAGTGGAGAACAAACCTTCTCGGATGGAGGTGTTCCTGGTCCATAGAGAAAACGAAAAAGAGGGAATGATCCAACTGGATCAGGTCTCAGATTCTACAGAAAAGGAATCTTCGGCTGCCCCGTTGGAAGGAAGACCGGTTCTATTAAAGGTCCCGTCGGTTCCCCATCTTGGTCCCTTGGCGCCGGCGTATCACCTTAGAGTGGATTTCACCGATGAAAAAGGAAACTCTTATTCAAGTGAAGCTTCAAACACTTTCAAAATCGATATCCTGGGATGTTTTCACAAGAGATTCGAGCGCGGAGTTGCGCTGCATGAGAAAGGCGATCTGGAGCAGGCGGCCAAAATGTACAGTGATGCCGAGCAGTTTGGAAAGAGTCTCCAAGAGTCATCGCAATTGCTGGCGGGTATGCCAAAGGTATATTTTGACAGAGGCATTGCGTATCTCGGCTCCGCATTCTCCAAGGAGCCGGGAGACGCCAAGCGTTTGAATTTGCTTGGTAAAGCCATTTTGGATTTCAACAGTGTCCTGAGAGGACAAAACAGGGATGCAGATGCGCTGTTGTTCCGGGGGGCGGCAAGCCAGTCCGCCGGTAATTATGAGGCTGCTGTTAACGATTACAGCGCTGTGTTGCGGATAGAGCCAAAGGCCACGGAAGTTAAGAAGCTGAGGGCCAGCGCTTATGTCAAGACTGGGCGAAGAGAAAACCTATCCAACGCGGTGGATGATTTCACTGAAGTCATAACAAACGATCCGTCGGCCCAAGATCTGCGGAAGAGCCGTGGCGCGGTTTTGAAATTAATCGCGCAACCTTCCGGCAAGAGCGAGGACTCTCGGGTAGAGACTACGAATATCCCGCTGCCGGACATGCGACAGGGCTTGGATCTGCTGAAGTACATCCGCAAATAGCATTCAACGTTTCAGTCCTTTTCAGAAGACCGGATGATGATGCCCGGAGATTATTCACGATTGCGTTTCCAGCTTGGATTTCTGGCCTGTTTTCTCGCGGTGACCTGTATTGCGGGATGTCTTGGCGCGCACGGAATCACGGAGATAACGGGTCATCCTTATAATCTCATCCATGAGGACGATTCTTCGGCTAAATTCGAAGGGTCGGATGACGATGCAAGCATTGAAGTAAGAAGAGTTGAGAGTTCCCGCCCTATGGATAACTTGGCCATTCATTACGGGTCGCTTTTCCCCGACGGTGAAATAATAAGACCGGGAGACTCTGAGGAATATGTCAAGATAGACGGAAGGAACGCATATAAAGTAGTGTTCAGGCCAAAATACATTCGAAAGCGAAAACGTGTGAGTGACCAAACCGAGACCGCAAAAAACGAAATACCGGAAGGATGGACTCAGGTGACGATGGAAGACCCTCTTACAGGAAAACCGGAAACTGTGCTCCAGGGTCCGATCGTTCGCCGGGAGCGAGTCTTATACCTTGTGCCGGGAGATACGTATGTTTACTATATTCTGATGAGGGCCGACGGTGATGCCATTGAACCCGCGCGAAAAAAGCTTGAAAAATTGGTTCGGCAAGACATCAAGTATCGCTAAGCATCAGAAATGAGCTAACTTAAGTCGGTCGTTTTGAAAAAGGGGGTAATTCACGTGAGATATGTTGGGACAGTTTATCGGCCTCCTAGCGAGGCCCACAGCTTGATACTCCAGGTAACCATCGGGTGTAGCCACAATAAGTGCACCTTTTGCGGTAGTTATCAAGGCAAGACATTCTCGATCCGGAGCATCGAAGAAATCAGGGAGGATTTGAAAGATGCCCGGCACATGGGACCTGTGGACAAGGTTTTTCTTGCTGACGGCGACGCCCTGGCTATTCCTCAGAGACGCCTGCTGCAAATCATGGAAGCGGTCAATGAGTTCATTCCCTCGGTAGAGAGGATCGGCATCTATGCCAACGCGAGGAATATACTTCACAAATCTTTGGATGATCTCCTTGCTCTGAAGGCCCTGAAGCTGGGAATTATTTACCTGGGAGTCGAGACAGGCGATGCCGAGCTGCTTGAAAAAATTTGTAAGGGCGCTACATATGAACAGCTTGTAGCTGCGGCTCGGCGAGTCAAAGAGGCCGGAATAGCATTGTCCGTGACCGTGCTGCTCGGGATTGGGGGCGTGGACGGAAGCGAACGACATGCGCGCGAGACGGCCAGAATATTGACTGACATGGACCCGGATTATGTCGGTGCTCTGAGCGTCATTGTGGTGCCGGGGACGCCTTTACATCAGGATGAAGTTGAAGGCCGGTTCAAGGTGCCTGATCCGTTCGGCCTGATAAGAGAGCTTCGGACAATGATAGCGGAATCCGAGTTTAGTCATTGTGTGTTCAGGTCAAATCATGCCTCGAATTATTTACCGGTAAAGGCGACTCTTCCGGTGCAAAAGACGCAGATTGTTGAAGCGATAGACAACGTACTCCGGTCGCGTGACACGCATCGCCTTCGGCCGGAGTTCCTTCGTGCCCTGTAATTGGGCTGCCGGAACCTCTTGGGATTGAGGCAAACACCTGTGTTCTAGATCGCAAGAACAAAGCTCCTGGACTGGGATCACGGGGAGAGCGATCAAATATGGCCAACGAGCTTGGTATCGATTGCGGATCAATCAGTCTTAATTTGGCCCTGACCATTGACGAGAGAGAACCGCCTGTAACGTTATATCGTAGAACACGCGGACGCCCACTGGCCACATTTGTGAAGGCTTCGGAGGAGCTGCTCGACAGATTCGGCCAAGACCCGCCTATTTCCAGGGCCATGGTAACCGGCAGCGGCCGTGAACTTCTCGCGCGGGCCCTCGAAATTCCTGCTATCAACGAGATTAGTGCACATGCCGCGGGTGTTCACCAAGTCGCGCCGACAGTCAGGACTGTCATTGAGATTGGCGGCCAGGACTCGAAGTTCATGCAAATTGAGCCCTCCTGGTCCGGGGTGCTGCCACGAGTCTCCGGGTTTCGGATGAATGAAATTTGTGCGGCGGGCACAGGCGCATTTCTCGATGAACAAGCGGAACGACTGGGCATAGAAGTGGAATCCTTCGGGCCTGTGGCGCTTCGCAGTCAAAATCCAGCTAGAATCGCGGGCCGCTGCGCTGTTTTCGCCAAGACTGATATGATCCATCAGGCGCAGGAAGGTACTCCTCTTCCCGACTTGCTTATGGGGCTGACGTTAGGTCTTGTCCGGAATTACATCTCTACATTGATCCGGGGAGAAAAGATTGTCCCGCTAGTTTCCCTACAAGGCGGGGTGATGAACAACCAGGCGGTGCCGCGTGCTTTCATCGATCTGTTGAATCTGAATGAAAACGAAGTCATTGTCCCACCTTATTTCGACGTCCTCGGGGCCATCGGAGCCGCATTACTGGCGGCAAGAGAAAATCCGTTACATGGAACCACACTGAATAAGTTGAGACATCTTGCTGAAAAGGCCCTTCGCGAACCGGTGACACGGTCTTTTCTCCCACGGCTGGATACCACCCTTAGTCAGGAAGCCGCTCCCCCTGTTGGATGGGGTGGCGAGGGCGTGTTGCAGCGTCCGTTGGTGATGGGCATTGATGTAGGCTCCGTGTCAGTGAAGGGCGTAATAATTGATGGGACAGGCCGAATCGTGAGAGAAGACTACCGTCTGTCGAAATCTCGTCCCATTGATGCCATGGATGAGGTGATTCAATCCCTTACGCGTGACGGTGTCATGCCGGACGCTATAGCCGTTACCGGCAGCGGCAGATATCTTCAGGGCAGGCTTCTGGACGCGGACCTCATCATTAACGAAATCAGTGCTCAGGCCGAAGCCGCAATCAGCTACGATCCCGATGTGGACACGATTGTGGAGATCGGTGGCCAGGATTCCAAGTGGATAGCCCTTGAAAAGGGAGACGTTCTGGATTTTGAAATGAATAGGGTCTGCGCCGCCGGAACCGGAAGTTTTCTCATGGCACAAGCCCAGCGGCTCGATCTGCCCATGGGAGAGGGGTTCTCGGATGCGGCCTTATCGTCCGCGGCACCGGCCGATCTTGGTAACCGATGTACTGTTTTCATGGAATCCGATCTGATTCATCATCAGAACACCGGCGCGGCTCCCGCAGACCTGGCTGCAGGTGTTTGCATCAGCATCGTCCAAAACTATCTGGAGAGAGTGGCAAATCACAAATCGCTTGGGAAAAAGGTCCTGTTTCTCGGAGGAGTCGCCAGCACACTGGCCGTGAAAGCCGCATTCGAACAAAATACCGGCCGCAAATTTGAGAGACCGGGCTTTTACAAGGTCTCCGGAGCGTTGGGAGCAGCCATAAAAGCATTGCGAGCTATCGAGAACAAGGATATTTCCCTGAAAAACCGAACTGAAGTGGTTTGCAATACGGCTGAGATTCACAGGGAGCCGTTCGACTGTCATGGATGCACCAATCAGTGTCGTATTTACAAATATCGACTGAGAGATCGAATAATCTTCCATGGTGGTTTGTGCGAACGATGGGAATTCGATGATCGACCGCCCAGTTCTGACTCGGGCTCCGATCCGTTTAGCTTGAGGCGACGGCTGTTGGATGAACTGGCTGGAGCTACTCCAGATCGTGAGTGTTCCTGGGGCATGGCTCGTTCGCCGTACTTTTATGAATGGTTCCCGTTTTGGAAAGCCTTTCTTGGAGATATCGGGATTTCCCTTACCGTGGCCTCTCCGGCTAACCGTAAACAGTTCGAAGCGGGTTCAAGGTTTCTCAGCGTAGAAACCTGCCTCCCCATGAAAGTCTTGGCGGGTCAGATCAAAGATCTCGTGGACCGGGACCGGAAGACGATTTTTCATCCTTCGATTTTGAATGAACGGCCATGCGCCACGGGCGACAGGGCAACGGAATACTGTCCTTACATTCAAAGTTCAGTTGAATTCTTCAAGGGAGCGTTTGATGTCCAATGGCAGGAACTTGCGATCGGATTCGGGTTGGACGATGCTTCCTTTAGGAGAGACCATCTCCGGTTGGCCCGGGATCGTGGCTTCTCACGGCGCAGGGCAGTCAGTGCGTTTGAAAGCGCAATGGAACAGCTTGAGCTTTTTCGGGCCCATCTCAGGCATGAGGGTGAACAGTTTCTCGGCTCTCTGAGCTCCGCGGAGAACGCCCTGGTTGTTCTCGGTAAACCTTACCACACCGCGGATCCTTTCCTGAACATGAACCTTGGCCGCCTGTTTCAACGTATGGGAATCAAGGCGATTCCCTCGGACATTTATCCCTTGAAGCAGAGGACCGCAGAGTCCTCGGTCTATTGGAAACATCAGGGCGATATGATTAGGGTGGCTCGTGAACTCGCTCGGGACCCCAGATTGTTCCCTGTGCTGATAACCTTTTTCGGTTGCGGTCCGGACCCGTTCACCTTGAGGCACATCCGGGAGGTTCTCGCCGGTAAACCATTCTTAGTCCTTGAGATGGACGAGCACTCCTCTACAGCCGGAATCACCACGAGAATTGAGGCATTCCTCGATCAAGTTAAGCGACATTCACTCAAGTACCGTACGAAGCCGGCCGCGAGGAAAACCAGTGTCAAACACGGCCGATTTTCAGCGGAACAGCCACAGACCAAGTATTCTTCAACCGCGCCTACCCCAATTTCCGCTTCCATAGGCCGGCTAGAGACAAAGGAATCCTCGCTGTCGCCTGCTGATAGCGCCTCTCAACGGGGTTTCCAAGGTGATGGGAAGATGCGCCGCCGGGCTTCCAGGCCGGAAAGGCTTTATATCCTGCATTTCTGCGATCATTCATACGGCTTCGCCGCGGCAGCGCGTTCCATGGGCGTTGATGCACGGGTGCTGCCTCCCCCTGATCAGGAATCCGAGAGACTTGGACGTCCCCACTCAGTCGGCGGAGAATGTCATCCATACGTGTTGGTGTTAGGTGATTACCTGAAAGTAGCTCAGTCATTGCCCGCGGATATTGCCGGGAAGTCTCTTGTCTACATGATAGGTCCTGATGCCTGCCGAGTCGGGCAATATCCTGTCTATATGGAAAAGGTCAGGCGACAACTTGGTCTGTCAACAGGGATCATACAGGACGTGGATGAGGGCCTGAAGGCTTTCGGGTTTTCTGAACGGAATCGCCAGCGCGTACTGCTTAGGGCCTGGGAAGGTCTCAACGCATATGACATCCTCTTCCAGCTCTTTGCTTATATCAGGCCGACTGCCGTGGACAGGGCGTTGCTGGACAAAGTTTACGAAGATTCTTGTAGCAAGATATTTGATGCTTTATCCAAAGGCCGCATTCGAGAGGGCATGGATGAAGCGCTTCATGATCTCCATCAAGTCCCGCGACACGAGATTGGTCCGACGCCGGTGGTTGCCGTGACCGGAGACTACTACACTCGCGTTGTGCCTTTCGCCAACAACCAGGTCTATAACGAGGTCGAAACGCTCGGCGCCACGATCTGGCCGCCGCCTACTTTGTCTGATAGTTTCAAAATGTCAGTTCTCAGGGACCTCATGTGGAACTTGCGGACCGGCCATTCACTTGCGGCCGCCGGCCACACTATCTTTCATATGCTGATGGCCGCGTCGGAGTTCCGAGTCAAGGGGTGGTTCAGAACAAGAAAGGCGACGAAGGACTCATCCGATCTCCTGGGCCTGGGAATGTGGAAAACCGCTTCTCGGCATATGGATACTCGATTGCCTGCCGGCATTACGGCGCCTATTGCTACTGCAGTCCGGCAACTTGATTCGGGAGTGGATGGGATCTTGAATCTCATGACACTGAATTGCCTATTCGCGACGGTCGTGACGGCCTCCCTTTCGAGGGCTTTGAAAGCGCGGCCCGGGGTATCTATGCTCACATTGATTTATGACGGGCTCAAGAAAACTAATGAGAAGACACGTGTAGAAGCCTTTATGGAACAGGTGTGGGACCATTTCCACGCTCAGGTTCACGACCGGCCGGCTCGCAGAAGGTGGTCCGGACACTAAGTGCGGTCCGCGTCTCATAATCGACGCACTTTCGCACAACCGGCTTCAATAGCTTGAACTCGACTATTTTGATTCGCCTGCACGTCCGACTCAGAAGATTCAGAAACCGAAAACGTCGGAGGCTATTGCGTGTCAACATTATTGAAGGCTAAGATATATATTAATAATAATTCTCTTTGAGAATTCAGGTGCCGTGCGGCCGCAAAGACGGAGCTTGCCGCCGACTGCGTCCTCGAGAAGCCAGCCCTCGTGCATATAGTTAAGGAGCCACAATGCGAGTGATAACAGTATGCGTAGGCAGTGCCTGCCATCTCAAGGGATCTCATGACATCATTAACTATTTCAAAGAGGCCATAAAACAGGCAGGACTTGAAAATAAAGTGGAACTGAAAGGTACTTTCTGTATGGAACAGTGCACGGATGGAGCAAATCTGCTCATCGACGAGGAACTCTTCCATGCCGGTTCCGTAGAAGAAGCTAGACAGATTTTCGAAAATGAGGTTCTCAAGAAACTCACTTAGAAGGAAAGATCCATTATGGAGGCCAGCAAATTGAAAAGATTTCCCTGGAATGTCTGGACCGGTTTTGCGGCTTGGGCACAGGACTTTTCCCTTGTACACAAGGTGCTCGGTGGCTTCCTCGGTGTGGCAATCCTCATTGGATTGCTGACCAGCCTCGTTGGGACCCGCCTTGTCAGGCAGACAGTTATCGATAGGGCCCACAGCGAGCTTTATACTGATCTGGCAACTGCTAGCCTGATTCTCAAGAATTCCCAGGAAAACCTCGAAGCCAGGATACGCCTGATGGCGGCCTCCGAGAAGATAGAAGAATATCTGGAAAGCGGTGACTCCCTGGCGATTCGCGACCGGCTAGGAATGCTCGCCGTTGAGAATGACCTCGATTTCTTATCGGTCACCGATGAAAAAGGGAATATCGTGGTGACCGCGTTCTCGCCGCAGCCGGAGAACCTTAACGTTTCTTCAAATTCATTAGTGGCCAAAGCGCTAGCCGGCAACACCGCAGCCGGAATAGCTACTCTTCCTGCTGAAACCCTGTCAGAGGAGAACCCCGCGCTTGCGAAGCGGTTGGGCACAGAGCACAAGTCGGGCATGGTCATGGAAGCCGCTTGTCCACTCAGAAGCGGAGTACGAGTAGCCGGAACACTTTACGGAGGAACTCTTCTCAATGGTAGCCTTATCGTAGGCCGGATTGCTCAACAAGTATTCATGAGGAAACTCAGCCATGACCAGGATGTGGGTCAGGTAACCATATACCAAGGGCCCGACGCCATAAGTACCACCCTGAAAGGGGCCGGCGGCCTGCCGATAACCGGGTTTGAAGCCGGCGCACAAATCCGGGAAAAAGTCCTGGCCGAAGGCAATTCGGACATCACGTGGGAGACTCTATTCAACACCAAGTATCTATCAGCAACTGCTCCCATTCGCGACACGGACGGCAAAATTGCGGGCGCCATTCAGGTTGCGGCTCTGGAAGAGCCTATAAGGGCTATCATTGAAAGATTGGTGACGACTTTTATCATCGTGGCTCTTATTGGAGTGCTTCTGATGGCCGCCATCTCTTATTTCATCGTCAAATGGATCAATCGCCCTCTCGAACAGATGCTTCATGCTGCGAAAAGGGCCGCCGAGGGCGACCTCACCCACAAGGTGCCGGTTATCGCCCGGGATGAAGTGGGAGAGCTGGCTGCAACCTTTAATCTTATGATTGCCAATTTGGCCGATTCCAAGAAAAAGCTGGAAGAATGGGGTAAAGACCTCGCTTCCAAGGTAGCCCAGCAGACCGGAGCGCTATACGAGGCCAGAGAACAAGTAGCGAGGGTCAAGAAACTCGCCTCACTGGAGAAGATGGCGGATGGGATGGCGCACATAATGGCGCATATATCAGATACTATGCCTGCTATGCCCGTTTCCGACGACGATGCTCGGGCCACCAGCAAGGTCCTTGTTCTTGACAGCGAGGAAAGGGTCCTTGACATCTGCCAGAGGATTCTTGAAAACGAAGGCTTCGACGTTAAATTGACCAGCTCGGTGAAAGAAGCATTGGACGAGCTTGAAACGGAATTCTATGACGTTGTGGTTGCTGATATTGATATGCCCGAAATGGGCGGCAAAGAATTGCTCAGTGAAATTAAAGCCAGACAACCGGAAGTTACCGTGATACTGACCGCTCCCTTCCAGGCTACTGAGGAGGCTGACGAAGCCGTAAAATTGGGGGCTTACGATTACATACCGAAACCCTTCGGTCCGCACCAGATTCTGCTAATGGTGTACACCGCGCTTCAAAGCCGAGAAATGCTCCAACGGACTAGAAGACAGCACGCGGAACAGAGGGCCGAGACGATTTTTCAAAGGCTGCCTGTGGCCATCGCTCTTGCGGACAAAGAGCACCGGGTCGTATACCACAACAGAGCATTCATAGAACTCGCTTCTCAAGACGGCCAGGAACCCGACCGGGTCCAGGGGAAAACGTTCAGGGAACTGTTCGGTGTCGACCCGTTGGATACAGGCAAAGGTGAAGAAGAATCAGGCGGGTCAAGATGGCTTCAGCTCGAAAAATTGGGCCGCACCGCCAAACTCTACAATTTTGAGTTGCCTGAAGAAGACCTCCGGGTCCTGATGCTGTTGGACGTGACTGAAACGGTCATGAAGGACCAGCAGGCTCACGTTTTTAAGGCGGAAACCATCACCAAAGCGCAGCAGGTGATACATCAACAGATGCGCGTTGCTCAGGAGATCGCGGGATTGCTCGGAGAGACCACGGCTGAAACAAAGGCTGCGCTGTTCGAGCTGATTAAGCTCGCCTCTGAAGGAGAAGCTCGATGACTGAACACCTGTTTATTGAATCGGGCGCGGCTCAAATATGCAAACACGGAGAAATCCTGTGCGGAGATTCTCTTTCCGTTTCTCCGATAGACGACGGCAAGTTGATGGTGCTCTCCGACGGTCTGGGCAGCGGCGTTAAGGCCAACATATTGGCCACGTTGACCACAAAGATTGCCTTGCGCCTCATGGAACGGGGTTTACCTCTTGAAGAGGTTGTGTCGACACTTACCGACACGCTTCCCGAATGCAAGGTCCGAAAGATAGCTTACAGCACGTTCACATTACTGAAAGTGCTGGAGGACGGCCGAGTCTACCTTGCGGAGTTCGATAATCCGCCGACCTTTTTTCTTAAGAGAGGCTACAATAGCCAGTTAAAATACAGGGATCGGATCATCGGCACCAGGACGATCCGGGAAGCTCATGTGCATGCTGACGCGGGCGACTGGCTCGTAACGGTGAGTGACGGAGAGATTCATGCAGGAATAGGCGGATTACTGAACCTCGGATGGGATTGGGAAAAGATTGCCAAATTTCTGGAAACCCAAGTTCACGAGGACATATCAGCCCAAAAAATCGCGCAAATACTTACCAATCAAGCCGACGAACTTTATCAGGGCAAGCCGGGCGACGACACTACTGTGGGAGTGTTGAAAATAAGGCCCAAACGCTTCGGTTCGTTCATGATAGGCCCCCCGGTAAAACGCGAGGATGACGAGGCCGTGGTAAAACGTTTCCTGGAAAGCAAAGGTCGCAAGATCCTCAGCGGTGGAACTACCGCCGGAATCGTGGGAAAATTGATGGGCAAAGATGTGGTTGTAGACCTGTCCACCATGACGGAGAAGATCCCGCCGACCGGCAAGTTGGAAGGCTTAGACCTGGTTACCGAGGGTGTCCACACGGTGAACAATGCCCTGGAAATCCTCCAAACAGTGCAGGATATCGATGGACTTGTCGGCAAGAGGGACGGGGCAAGCCGCCTGGCTTGGGAATTCCTCTATTGTGACAGCATCGATATATTTCTCGGTCAGGCGATCAACCCTGCCCATCTCAATCCCAACCTGCCGCAAGAAATGGGATTCAAGAGCCGAAGTGTCCAGGCTATTGCAGCGTTGCTGAGAGAGAAGGGCAAAGAAGTGAATCTGGAAATACACTAGTAGAGTAATGCAAAACCATGAAAGAAAAACCGGATCCAAAGATCATTAACTTACCCTGTCCCTTGACCGAAAAAGAAAATCGAGTCATCGACGCTTTCGACCTGATTGCAATCCTGGCGCTCATGAAGGAATACAATCGGCACGAGATCTGGCGACGATACGGCCCTGCGGGGAATACGGGCGGAAGCATAAGTCTGTATGTCTCTGCGGCCGCCTATTTTATCGAAATGCATGTTCAGCAGATGCAGAGGATCATTCTCTCAGAAAAGTTCAACACAAATCCGTTTTTCATGCAGCAAGTGGTCCAACGAATCACTGCCGCTCACAGTCGCGATCTGATAATGGACAAAATCCGGCAACAGGGCATCGACACGGGGTACAATCCAGTTTCTTTGTCCTGCTCCATGGGAAACACTATCATTGATCTTATTGTCAACTTCGACCAGTCCTTTCCGACCACCAATGAGCTTCCCCATGGCAATACAAGGATCGAAGAGACGGAAAAGCGTCCCTTGGACGTG